>Ga0307373_10013276_pt1 | contig 11546 bp, 11 predicted proteins | sample OX2MG_FD_202534 | JGI IMG/M metagenome (GOLD analysis project Ga0307373, IMG submission 202534) | Soil microbial communities from Risofladan, Vaasa, Finland - OX-2 | ecosystem: Environmental > Terrestrial > Soil > Coastal area > Acid sulfate soil | place: Finland: Risofladan, Vaasa | collected... | reverse complement strand
ACGCCGCCCTCGCGCGGGGACCGGGCGGCACCGCCTCCGAGCTCGCCGAGCTGCGTCGGCGGTCGGAAAAGCCCGGGGCGACCGGTCCGGGGGTGTCCGACCCCCACGGGCTGGCGGCCCGGGACGAGCTCTGCGTCGTCCACACCTCCGGGACCACCGGCCGGCCTCGGGGGGTGCGGCTCACCCTGGACAACCAGGTCGCCTCGGCCAGGGGGTGCGCCGAGAGCCTTGGGCTCCTGCCCTCGGACCACTGGCTGCTGGCGCTGGCCCCGCACCACATCGGCGGTCTGGCGGTGCTGGTCCGCAGCGCCGTCCTCGGTCACCCGGTCACGATCATCCCCCGTTTCGACGAGGCGGCGGTGCTGGCGGCGCTGACGCCGGGCGGCCCCACCGTCGTCCCGCTGGTCCCCACGATGCTGGCGCGGCTGGTGGCCGCCGGCGGCACCGGCCGCCTCCGCCGGCTCCACGCCGTCCTCCTCGGCGGAGCCCCGGCGACCCCCGCCGACCTCGAAGGGTGGTGCCGGGCCGGGATCCCCGTCTGCCCCACCTACGGGCTCACCGAGACCGGCTCCCAGGTCGCCACCGTTTCGCCCGGGTCGGCGACCGCGATGGGCGCCGGCGCGGGACGACCCCACCGCTTCGCCCGGCTCCGGATCCTCGCCGAGGACGGGGGCCGTCGACCGGTGGCGCCGGGACATCCGGGCCGGATCGAGGTCCGGGGCCGGGTGATCTCGCCGGGCTATGTCGGGGCCGATCCCGGGGACGGCCCGGACGAAGGCCCCGGGCACGGCCGCTTCCTCACGCGCGACCGCGGCCGGATCGATGCGGACGGGCTGCTCCACGTGCTGGGGCGGGTCGACGACGCCATCCTGAGCGGGGGCGAGACGGTCCACCCCGAGGAGGTCGAGGCGGTCCTCCTGGCGCATCCGCTGGTGCGGGATGCGGCGGTGGTGGGCCTGCCTGACCGCCTGTGGGGGCGAAGGGTGGTGGCGGTGCTGGTGACCGACCCCGCCAGCCGCCCCGAGGCGGAGCGCCTGCTGCCCGCCTTCTGCCGGGCCGAGCTCTCCGGTTCGCGTCTCCCCCGGGGGTGGGTGTTCGCCGAGCAGCTGCCGCGCTCCGAGGGGGGCAAGCTCCGGCGGGGGGAGCTGGTCGAGCAGGTCCGGCGGGCGGAGCGGGCGCAGGCGGCCGGGGGGGCCCGACCCCGCGCCGAGACGGCGGACCCGCCCGGCGCCCCCCGGGAGCGCCCCGGGGTCAGGCCAGGGGGCCGATGAGCGAGGGCGGCCCCGCCTGCAGCGGGTCGGCCGGTCCGAAGGCGGTGAGACCGACGGTGTCGGCCCCGCTGTCGCCGGTCAGCCAGACCTGGGCGTAGCCGCCGGCGCCGAAGGCGTAGGCGATCTGGCGTCCGATCACCGACACGGCGGCGGCGATCGGCCCGGCGCCGACCGCCCCGCGGACGATCGTCTGCGTCGTGCCGGCCGCCGCCGAGACTCGGACCAGCCCGCCGTCGACGCCGTGGACCAGCACCGTGCCGGGATCGAGGAACGCGATCGGGGTGCCGGCGACGGTGCCGATCGGCGCGGTGGGTGCCGCGCCGTCCGCCGGCCGGTACCACCAGAGGCGCGGTCCCGACGCGCCGACCACGGCGAAGGCCAGGCGGCTGCCGTCCGGGCTCCAGACCGGGTCCTCCTGGGCCGCCGAGGCGGCCCCGGCGGGCGGCAGGAAGGTGAGGGCGCGCAGACCGGGACTGGTCAGCACGATGCGGGCGGGGCCGGACCCCGCGGCCCACCCCGCGGCGAGGACCGACCCGTCGGGGCGCCAGGCGATCGGCCCGCGCAGGCCGGGGCCGTCGGCGATGGTGGCGACGGCCCCGGTCGCGACCGTGTAGACGTGCAGGGCGCCGCCTGCGATGTAGGCGAACTGGCTCCCGTCGCGGCTCCAGGCGCCCGCCACCGTCCCGGCGCTGTCCGGGACGGTGGCCACGGTCTGGGCGGCGAGGTCGACCAGGCGGAGGAGGCGGCGGCCGGCCGGCTCGACGACGAGGCGGCGCCCGTCGGCGGCGGGCCAGACCGCGAGGATCTGGGCGCCGGCGGGCGAGCCGTAGAGCAGCCGGACCGTCGGCGGGTCGCCGGGCTGGGCCGGCGGCACCGCCGCGAGCACCTCGGTGAGGCGCCCGGCCTCGGAGCCGGCGGGGAACACGACCCCGGTGGTGCTGCCGGGGGCGCCCGCGGTGAATCGGACCCTGACGCGGTGGCGCAGGCGGTTGCCGTGGATGTCGGTGGCGCCCCGCCCCACGACCAGGGTGTAGACGGCGCCGGGGGTGAGCGGACGACGGGGCTCGACGAGGAAGCGGGCGTGATCGCTCCGGTTCGCGACCACCGCGGCCCCTCCTTTGGGCTGGGGCCGGAGCGTCACCGCCCGCGCCACCGTGGCCCCCCGCATCGCCCGGCTGAAGCTGATCGCGAGGGCCCCGATCTGGCTGACGACCCCGCCCGGGCCGGGATCGGTCCCGTTCACGATGGGCGGGCCCTCGGTGACGAAGAGCCAGGAGTGGGCGAGGCTGCTGCGGGCCCCGGACCGGTTGGCGATCCCGGACGCGAGCGAGACGCGGTAGGTGGTCGAGACCCGCAGGGGGCGCTCCGGGTGGAGCAGGCGCACCGTGCGGCGGCCGCGCCAGCTGAAGCGGCAGCCGGTCCTCCCACCCAGGGCGGCGATCCGGATCGAGCACCCCGGGATCCCCCGCCCCCGGCGGTCCCGCACCCGCAGACGGTCCTCCACCGACCGCTCGTTCATCGCCGCGTCGAAGGCCATCGTGATCGCGGCGTCGGTGGCCACCCCGCCCGTGCTCGGGGGCGGCCGGACCGCGGTGATCTGGGCCGGCGCCGGCAGGCAGCCCGAGGCCAGCAGCCCGACGGCGGCCACCGCGACGGCGCGCGCCCGCCGGGGCCCGCGCAGCCGTCGGCTCAGCTGGCGGCTGCGGTCGCCCGGTCGACGGCGGCCAGGTCCAGAGGGGTGGGGATGTCGCGGGGCTGGCACCGCAGCACCTCGATCCGAGCCTCGCGGTGGCCGCACAGCGCCGAGACCGGGTCCGACTCGCCGACCTGGTCGCCGTGCTCGGCGGTGTAGCTGCCGAGGACGGCGCCGTCGTCCAGCAGGAGGACGCCGCGGTCGTCGGGGGTGACCACGACCACCGCGCCGGTGACCCGCTCCTCGTTGAGATATTCGAGCAGGGAGGGGAAGTTCACGTAGCGGGCCAGCAGGCCGGTCAGCATCGGGGTGGTGACCACCAGCCGGCTGATCGCCAGGGTGGTCGGATCGGGCAGGGTCATGACGTCGACCAGCCCGCGCCCGGCGGCGATGTCGGCGGCCATCCGGCCCATCGCGTCGGCCCCCCCGCGCACCCCACCCCCGGCCTCGTGCGCGGCTGACAGCACGTCGCCCTCGCGCATGATGAGGTGGGCGACCGACCGCCCGTCCTCGCGCAGCCGGATGTAGCCGGTGAGGTGATCCTCGCTGATCGCACGCAGCATGCGCGGGAAGTTGAGGAAGTTCGACTTCAGTCCGCTGTTCTGGGGCGCACCGTTGGGGAGCGGGAGGAGGACGTCGAGCCCGGCGCCGTCCGGGGCCCCGATCAGCTTCGGAGCGGCGCCGAGGCTGGCGGCCGGCGGCAACGGGGCCGGGGCGGGAAGCGGCGACGGCGGCGCGGGGGCGTCGGAGACGGCTGGGGACGTCGGCATGGTCGTCGCGGTGACCTCAGGTGGAGCCGGGGCGCCGGCTGGGGCTGGCTCTGGGGACAACTCGTGGCCATCGGCGGCGGGGATCGACCACGAGGGTTCGATCGGCGCCAGCGGCGGCGTCACCTGGCGGTCCTCCGCGGCCGCCGGGGCGTCCGCCGATTCCCGACCGGCCCCGACGCCGACCGGCTCCGCCTCGGCCGGGGCCTCCGCTTCGACGCCGGTCTCGGCGGTGACGCCCGGAGGGGTGTCGTCGAAGGCCGCGGCCGCGGTGGTGAGGAGCTGCTGGCGCTCCCACTCGGCGAGAAGGTCGGCGGTGGAGGCGGTGATCGTCTCCTCGGGCGGGAGCTTGGCGCGCGCGTCGAAGGCGAAGGAGCCCCGGTGCCACCCCAGCGCCTCCAGCACCGCCGCCTCCCCCTCGTGGCCGTTCCCGACCGCGTGGAAGAGGTGCCCGAACAGGAAGTAGAGCGAACACGCCCGCGTCCCGTCCGAGACCGACAGGGTTCCGGTCGCGCGCTCCTGCTGCATGCCCCGCAGCAGCGCGGCGACATCGGTGGCGTCGAGATCACCCTGGGTCAGCACGATCAGCCTCCGCGGCCGTCACCTCTGGCGCCGGCAGAGGACGACCCGGCGGACTAAGCCCGTGACCGGCCCGCGGACCCCTGCCAGCGGGCCCGGCCGCCGCGAGGCCCCTGCACCGACCCCAGCCGCCCGTGGCCGGACGCGTCCCCGGGAACTCCCCTTCGAATCGGCGCGAGTCTAACACAGGGGCGGTCGGCCGCCGCCCCGCCCCGACGTCTGCCAGAATCCCGCCGGTGAACTCCGGCCCGGCGCCCGAGGCGGCTCGGTGGGACGCGTGCCTCGCCGCCCTGCCCGCGCCCCACCTGCTCCAGTCGTGGGGCTGGGGGGAGGTCCAGGCCGGGGCGGGCTGGCGGGTGCACCGGCTCTGGGTCGAGCGCCCGGGGGGAGCGGTCCCGGTCTCCGCCCTGGAGAGCGCCCGCGGCCCCGGAGCCATCCCCGGGCTGCGCCGCCTCTACGTCCCCCGCGGTCCCGCGCTGGCGCCCGCCGACGCCGAGGGCTACCGCGCGGTGGCGACCGCGCTCCGCCGCTGCGCCGCCCGCGTCGGCGCGGTCCGGGTGGACGTCGAGGTGCCCTGGGAGGCCGGCTCCGTCCTTCCGGCCGGCCCGTGGTCGCACGGCGTCCAGGTCCCTCCCCGCCAGCCCCCGGTCACCTCGATCGTCGACCTCGGTGGCGGTGACGAGGACCGTCTCCGCCGCTGCCACCCCAAGACCCGCTACAACATCCGCCTGGCCGAGCGGCGCGGCGTCACCGTCACCGAGGACCGCGGGCTCGACCAGCTGGCGCGATGCCTCGCCCACACCGCGCGGCGCCAGGGGATCCACCTCCCGGGCCCCCGCCACCTCGCCCGGGTCGTGAGGGCCCTGGGGCCCGGCGCCCGGCCGCTGTTCGCGGTGGTGGGAGAGGAGGTGGTCGCCGCCATCCTCCTCGCGGTCTTCGCCGGCGAGGCCGTCTACCTCTACGGCGGGGCGACCGGGCGCCACCGGGAGCGGATGCCCAACCACCTCCTCCACTGGCGGGCGATGGAGCTGGCGGTGCGACTGGGCTGCGGTCGCTACGATCTCTGGGGCATGCCTCCCACCGACGATCCGGGCCATCCCTGGCACGGGTTGCGTCAGTTCAAGCTGGGCTTCGGAGGTCGGACCGTGACGTTCGCCGGCAGCCGATCCGAGTTGCTCCACCCGGAGCGGGCGCGGCTCCTCGCGGGCCTGGAGGCGGCGGAGCGCCGGCTGCGCCGAAGGTGAGCGCTCCCGACGAGGGCCGTGACCAAGGGCAGGAGCTGGAGGACGACTCCGGCCCCTACTTCCCCACCTACGAGGAGCTCGCCTCCGAGCTGCTGGAGTCGCTGGAGGCCAGCGGGCTGGTGGTGCACGACGTCCGCCACGAGCTGGAGCCCAGCACCGGCGAGCGACGGTTCGAATGCGTGGCTCGCCTCCCTGGAGGGGACTCCCCCCACCGCTACCACGCCACCGTCCACTTCCACTGGGACGCCCTCCTCACCTACGCCAGCGCCTACGGCCCCGGAGCCGAGTGCGACCTCTACCACGGCGACGACCAGCCATGCCCCCACCGTGAGGGCCGGCCCCAGCCGTTCACCGAGATCGTGGTCGAGTACGCCCTCGGCGACGGCGGCTACCAGCTGCGCGACCTCGGCGAGGTGCCCCACTGGATCGAGACCGCACGGGCGCTGCTGGACAAGGCCCACGAGGGCGAGGACCAGCCCGCGGTCCACATCGATCTCTCCTGGCAGGGGGAGACGACGCTGGTGGAGCGCTTCGTGGCGGAGTCCTCGTGGTACCTGGAGCTGGACGAGCCGCCGGACCTGGCCCCGGTCAGCCGCCAGGTGTCGGCGATCCTGAAGCTGACCCCGGGCCTCGCCGACCGGCTCCCGTTCTGAGCCTCTCGGCGACGCGGGCCGGCGGGCGGCACCCAGCCTGACCGCGTCGCCGATGGCAGCGCCCGGGGGCACCGTCCCCGGCCGCGCCGAGCCCCGGCTCCCGCGAGCTGGTCCCGAGGCGATCGCGGGAGGCGGGGGGCGGAGGCGCTCCGGTCACCAGCCCGGCAGCTGCGCCGCGCGCCGTCCTGGCTGACCGGGAAGGTGGCGGCGCCGTTCCGGCCCGCCATCCCTCGGTCGGTCGGGCCGGATGACCGCCCGGCGGCCGCGGCGCGAGCCCCCGCTCCACCGCGCGCCTAGCTGGCGCTGGCGTCGCCGCTGCCGGCCGCCGGCGACGCTCGTGCGCGCACCGCCGGGTCGCCGGCGAGCTCGGCGTAGGTGCGATGGCAGCCCGGGTGCCGCCAGGTGGGCACCACCAGCGCCAGGCCGCAGAGCAGGTAGGGGCGGTCGAGGATGGCCGGGTGCGGAAGGGTGAGGGCTGGGGAGTCGATCCGCAGGTCACCGATCGCGAGCACATCGACGTCCAGGGTCCGCGGGCCCCACCGCAGCCAGCGCCGCCGTCCGGCGGCGGCCTCCGCCCCCTGGGCCGCCGCCAACCAGCCCTCGGGCGCGAGGTCGGCCTCGGCCCGCACCACGAGATCCAGGTAGTCGGGCTGGGGCGGTCCGCCCACGGCGCGGGTGTGCCAGCGCGGGCTGGCCGCAACGATGTGGACGCCGAGGTGAGTGAGGGTGCCCAGTCCGGTGTCGATCCACTGCTCGCGGGGGGGCAGGTTGCTGCCGAGCGACAGGGCGGCCGCGGTCACTCGGGGCGGGCCCCCCGGCTCCCGCCCTCGCCGCCATCCGCCCCGCCGGCCCGGATGGCGTCCACCACCCGGCACACGTCGCGCATCGCCGAGACGTCGTGGACCCGCACGATGTCGGCGCCGTGGGCGGCCGCCCACGCCACCGTGGCGGCGGTCCCGAGGAGCCGCCCCTGGGCCGGGCGGCCGCCGAGGACCGCGCCGATGTGGGACTTGCGCGAGGTGCCGACCAGGATCGGCCGCCCGAGGGCCCGGAGCTCGTCGAGGCGGCGGAGCAGGGCGAGGTTCTGGCCGGTGTCCTTGCCGAAGCCGATCCCCGGGTCGACGACGCAGCGCTCGGGCGGAACCCCCGCCGCGGCGGCCGCCGCGAGCGAGCGCCGGAGACCGGCGAGGACCACTCCGACCGGGTCGCCCGGTGGGATGCCCTCGCCGTCGTGCATGCAGAACACCGCCGCCCCGGCCCGGGCGACGACCCCGGCCAGCCCGGGGTCGAAGAGGAGCCCGTGGACGTCGTTGACGGCGTCGGCCCCCGCCGCCAGCGCGGCCTCGGCCACGACCGCCTTGCTGGTGTCAACGCTGATGGGGACGCCGAGCGTCCCCGCCAGCCGCTCCACCACCGGCACCACCCGCTCCAGCTCCTCCGCGGCGGCCACCGGCCGGTGCCCGGGCCGGGTGCTCTCGCCGCCCACGTCGATGGCATCCGCCCCCTCCGCGACCAGGCGGCGCGCGTGCGCCACCGCCCGGTCCGGGTCGCCCGCGATGCCGTCCCCACTGAACGAGTCGGGGGTCACGTTGACGATGCCGAGCACGTAGGTGCGAGCCCCGAACAGCCACCGCTCCCCACCCCAGGCGAGCGCCGGGGGGGGACGGCCGAGGGCCAGCAGCGCCTGCTCGATGGCGGCGGCCAGCTCCGCGAACGGAGCCCGGTCCGAGAAGTCGCGCAGGGCCGGCGCCACCGCGCCGAGCGCGTTGCGCGGCCCCAGGAGGAGGGCGCGGCCGCCCTCCTCCGCCCGGACCACCTCGCCGCCCGCGGCGGCGAGGCTCCGCTCCACCACCCGCAGCTGGTCGAGGGAGAGGTCGTCGACCAGCAGCGCCGCCGTGACCGCCCGCCGCATCGCGAGCCCCCCGGCCTCGGGGTCGAGGGCGACCAGGGTGCGGTGGAGCTCGGCCTCGGGCCCGGGGAGGAGCCAGCGGACGTTGTGGCTCGCGGCGGCGTCGGACATTGTCGCGGGTCCTCATCGATCCGGGTTCCGCCGGCAGTGGCCGATGTCCGGAAATTGTGCAGCGGGGCGGCCATGGGTGCTGGAGGGGCCGCCAGCAGGTGCGCATTCACCCCCTGGGTCGGGTCCCTCGCCCGGAGGAGGCGGCCTCCAGCCGTCGTCGGTCCCTCCGACCCCCGATCCGTGCCGGGTCAGCCCGGCCCTGCTGTCGGTCACCAAGGGCGCCACGTCGGCACACCCTCCGACGCGGTGCCGGTCCTGTCGGGGCCCAGTAGTGGGTCAGTTTAGTGGGGGTGACTCACTCCAGCCCCAGCCGATCCTGGGTAAGATCGAGCCATGCCTGACCGCCCACGCAAACGCCCCCGCGACCTCAACGCCCTCGCCCAGGCCATCGTGACCGAGGCGACCGAGGGGGCGCCCCCCGAACCCGAGTCGGGCAAGAACCCCGCTGCCGTCGCCCTGGGACGGCTGGGGGGCAAGAAAGGCGGCAAGGCCCGGGCGGCGAACCTCAGCCAGGAGGAGCGGTCGGAGGCGGCGAGGCTGGCCGCGGCGGCGCGGTGGCGGGGTCGCGGAGATGCCTGAACGTTCTCATCGGGCCGACAGCATCGTGGAGAGTGAAATCGTAAGGCGCTCCAGGTCTGTAGCCGACCTGCTCGGAGCGGACATGTTGTCGTACTGCGGCCCAATTGACGACGCGGCCGTACCCTTTTTGCGGCAGGTCATTGAGGCTACTCCCAAGCACCGCCGCAGGTTAGCAGTGCAGCTTGAAACCACGGGGGGATTCATCGAATCGGCCGAGCGGATGGTCAACGTATTCCGGCACCACTATCGGACCGTGGATTTCCTTATCACAAGCTATGCCATGTCCGCCGGCACGGTTCTCGTGATGTCTGGGAACGACATCTACATGGACTACGCTGCGACCCTTGGACCAATCGATCCCCAGCTACTACGCCCAGATAACCGTCGGTTTGTCCCAGCTCTCGGGTACCTTGAGCAGTTCAGTCGCCTCATTGAGAGGTCGGCAAGTGGTGTCCTCACCGACGCCGAATTGGCCTACTTGCTGAGGAACTTCGACCCTGGCGAGCTGTACCAGTACGAGCAGGCACGCGACCTATCTGTTGCACTGATTGAAGATTGGCTAGCCCGCTACAAGTTCAAGGACTGGCGCGTCACAGCAGGGTCCGGGACGCGCGTGACATCCGCTATGAAGCGGGCCCGCGCCAAGGACGTCGCCTTAAAATTGAACGAGACGCAGCGCTGGCACTCACATAACCGCGGAATCTCAATGGACGTCGCGCGGCGCGATCTGAAACTTCAGATCATCGACATCGACGACAACGCGGAACTAAGCGACGCGCTCCGAGTGTACAATCAGCTTATGCTCAACTATCGGATGGCACGCGGGCACCATGAATTTATCGTGGTTTGGGAGGACGGCTACCATGGCCACTAGCGCGCGGAAACGGGAAAGGGAGCAGGAGCTGAGCAAGGCGATAGAGCACTCGGCGATGCCGGAGCGCACGGAGATTATCCGGGACAAGCTGCGCCGCCTTGATGAACTCGGCTTTGGACGGCCGTCCTACGACCTGGAAAGCCCCTACGGGTCGGGACAGCACCACCACCATTCGGAGTAACTGACGCCGTAGCCGCGTGCCTCCGAGGCCCTTGACTTATGCCTGTACGCTCAGGCATAATAGTCAGTATGAACCAGTTGCCCCAGGCCCAGCGGGTCGCGGTGGTCAAGGCCCTGGTGGAGGGCAACTCCATCCTGGCCACCGTCCGCATGACAGGGGTGGCGAAGAACACGATCACCAAGCTCCTCGTCGATCTCGGCGACGGCTGCGCTGCCTATCAGGACGAAGCCTTCCGAGGACTCACCTGCCAGCGGATCGAGTGCGACGAGATCTGGAGCTTCTGCTACGCGAAGGCCAAGAACGTCCCCGAACCTCTGGAGGGCCAGTTCGGCTTCTGGGACGTCTGGACCTGGGTCGCGATCGACGCCGACTCCAAACTGGTGCCGACCTGGCTGGTGGGGGACCGGGGCACCGTGGACGCCAAGGTGTTCATGACCGACCTGGCCGAGCGGCTGAGCACGCGGGTCCAGCTCACCACCGACGGCCACCGCCCGTACCTGGAGGCCGTCGAGAGCGCCTTTGGGTCGGAGATCGACTACGCTGTCCTGCAGAAGCTCTATGGCTCCGACCCGGGAGCCGAGAAGCGGTACAGCCCGGCCCAGTGCATGGGAGTCGACGTTCACAAGATCAAGGGCCGGCCGAACCCGACTCTGATCTCCACCAGCTACGTCGAGCGGCAGAACCTCACGATGCGGATGGGGATGCGCCGGTTCACCCGGCTCACCAACGCCTTCTCCAAGAAGGTCGAGAATCTGGCCGCGGCCGTCTCCCTCCACTTCATGCACTACAACTTCGCCCGGTCTCACACGAGCCTTGCCAACCCTTATCCTCGGACCCCGGCGATGGCTGCGGGGGTGGCTGATCACGTCTGCTCGGTGGAGGAGATCGTCAGCCTGCTCGGCTAGCCCCAGCCGATCGGCGACCGGGGACCGCGAAGGTATCCCTTCACTAGCCGCCGTGTCGTCTTGCCCATCTTGCCCCGGACCACGAGCCACACCCAGCAGGCGCGGGGGTTCAGCGGGTCTGCGTCGTCGTGACCCCAGCTCGCGTTGCCCAGGAACTTGAGCATCACGTCGCCGTCCTGGTGTGCCCCGAGGGCGATCTGCCGAGGAGCTAGCTGAACCTTGCGCGCCCTCGGCCAGAGCAGGCGGCTCTTGTCCCAGAGGACATCCACGGTCTGATCAAGGCTCGACCGATTGCACATCCAGACCTTGAAAGCGCGAGAGGTGCCCGCCGAGTCACCGAGGGTGGAGCTCTCGTTGGCCGTGCCGCCAATCAGAGGCCGGCCGACCAGATTGGCTGGCCGCCCAAGCCGGATCGGACGCCAATAGCCGGACGAGATCATGCGCCGGCGGCCTCCGACAGCCGCCACCAAGCACACTGCCGCCACGCCCCAAAGAGTCCCCAGCCACGCCCACACGCCCCGGAGTCTATCCGCCCCCTGCCCACCCGCTCAGGCATCGGCGCTTGCCGCAAGCCTCCCGCCCACGGCCCCTCCGGAGAGCCCCGGCCAAACTGACCCACTACCCGGGGCCGCTGTCCCTTGACACCTCCGGTGGCCCGCTCCACACTCGCTCTCGTCGCGGGCCGTGCTGGAAAGCGGAGGGTTGGAGGTGGGGACAGGATCGGGCGCACGCGGGAGGGCGGCGCAACTCCTGGCGGGTCGCTCCGCCCGCTCGCTGGCA
>Ga0307373_10013275_pt1 | contig 11546 bp, 6 predicted proteins | sample OX2MG_FD_202534 | JGI IMG/M metagenome (GOLD analysis project Ga0307373, IMG submission 202534) | Soil microbial communities from Risofladan, Vaasa, Finland - OX-2 | ecosystem: Environmental > Terrestrial > Soil > Coastal area > Acid sulfate soil | place: Finland: Risofladan, Vaasa | collected... | reverse complement strand
AAGGCTCTCCTCTCACAAGGGGGGCAGTCCCGCAGCGCCCATTCGGCCCTTTTCGCGCAGGCGGTCTGTGGTGCGCACACTCCACCCACGATGCGAAATGGTCCACTGCAGCGCGTTCCTGGCCATCGCCAGTACGGCACTGAGGCAGCGGGGACAATTCACGAGAAGCGGCCTTTCCGTCTCGCTGCTGGATTATCCTCCATCTCCATTACTCACATTTGCTTACAACCTCGCTGCGCACCGGCTCGATCAACGATAGAATCTTCACCACATCCGCTTCTGCCAGATTGCCCTTCTTGGTCTTCAGGATCTCAATAGCTGACTTGAGCAGAGGCTCGTGTTGTGAGCGCTTCGTGAGGGCGAGCAATTCAGGGTCCCCGGCATATGCCTCCATTGCCTGATAGACCCTGTCCAGGCGCGCGGCCTGCTCGTTGAAGAGGGCTACCAGCTTTGGGCCGGTGCCAGCGGCAAGGGCCAGCTTGCTGGAGACAAAAAGGCCCTCGATGGCCGCGCCGTAGCCAGCATCCAGGAGCAGGGCCAAAATTTCCCGGTCGCTATTGGATGCCTCCACCATGTCATGATAATTGGCAGCGGTGTATTTGATGTAGCGGACGTGGTTGGCCGGATCATCAGGGTTATCGAGAACCTGCTTGAGCTCATCGGGGGTGAATATCTTGAACTTCAGCCTGCCCCTCAGATTCAATCGACCGGGGATGCCATTAATTTGCTCATACGCTGCGGCGAACGCCTGTTTCTTCCCAAAAAGCAGGGCATAGTTGGCGTCAAATGTGTACATGCCCATGAGAATACGCAGTTGCTCATTGTCTTTGCAGCCAACAACCCCCTCGACTGGCACGACCAGGCTGGGCTGGTAAGAGAGTCCGGCATCTTTGAACAGCCCCACCTTGTCCGCCATTTCCCTGAGCTGGCTCTCGTTGGCAACGGATTCCAGTTTCTCGGATGCTTGCTGGAGCGCCTCGGCCTTATCCGCGGCAAGGGCTGTCCCAGCAGCCAGACATAGGACAGCCGCCACTATGACGAACCACCACTTGGCAAGTTTCATGTGTATTCCCTCCTTTTCAGACGGTCTGCTGAAGTTTGACCATTTTTTCTCTTCGTGCTTCAACTGCAAATACCTCTCTGTTCTTTCTACGTCCTACGGCGCCAGCGCAGACGGCTCAAGTGCGCCGCTGCCGCCAGAACGCGGGTCAACGCCGAAACGTAAAGGGCTGCATACAGCAACAGGGCCATGAGCCCCAGTACAGCCAGGTTGAAAGTGAGGGTGGAGGTGCGAAAGGGTCCCACCCGTTTGAATGCGGCCAGGAACTGAGCCCTTCCCCAATGTGACTCAGGCTCCTGGCAGGCAGGCAGAGCCACCTGTACTATCCGGCTGTGGCCCTGGCGCAAATCTTCAAGCGTTTGAAGGTTCAGGGCCAGTTTGGCCACCTCGCGGTTGTAGTTCTCGTGTTTGAGCTTGGATACTCCATTGCGTCCCAGCTCCCGGCGCAGAGATTCTTGACGTGCATCCATGCGGGCCGAAGCCATTCGTCTGAGCTCACGGATATCCTGCCCGGCACTGTCCAGGAAGGCTTTGATCGCCGCTTGCTTGGAACGCGTGTAATCCGCCGGATTGAGCTTGGCGAGCTCTTGCGGCGGGATCTCGCCGGTCAACGCAGCGAGCCGGGGCAATTCGTTGCTCAGGATGCGCATGGCTTTTGCAGTTTTGATGGGCTTGTCGGGAGCATTGTCGCCCAGAAAGGGATAGTCGGCCAGCCCTCGCAGCTCGTAGAGATAGCGTTCCGAAAGATAGTCGGCCATTCGAACTTCACAGTCGTCGGCATAGAACTGGCCATAGTAGCGGTTGGTGGTGAACTGGGTCGTGACCAGGGCCTCGTAACCCCAGCGTGAAGGCATCAGGTCCGCTACCAGGGAGACGTTGTGGTCGTCCGCGTCATGCCTGGCCAGTTGATCGAAAGGGACCACCGCCCCGCCCAGCATGATCTGCGGAATCAGAAGCAGAGGAATCAGAATATAGATCGTGACCGCTGACTTGAGCGCTGCGGAGATGTTCAGGCCCAACATGCACGAGACTAGTGAGCAGGAAAACAGCACCATCCATGTGATCAGGCCCATGTCGGGAACGCGCAGGATGCTGTTGGCCGTCCACACGAACATGGCCATCTGCACGGCCGAGACCAGGGCGAGGTAAAGGATTTTTGCCGCGATGTATGCCGGCCAGCTCAGGTTCAGAAAGCGCTCGCGCTCGAGCACCTTGCGGTCCCTGTTGATCTCCTCGGCGCTCACGCTCAACCCCAGGAACAAGGCCACGATGACACTGATGAAAAAATAGATTGTGATATTCGGGTTACCGCCGAAGGTGTAAACGTCGCCCCAGGCACCGCGGCAGAGGAGCGCCGCCAGAAGGGCCAGAAGGGGCGGTTCAACAAGGTTGATGGCCAGGTACATGCGGTTGGCCAGCCGGGTCTTGAGGTTTCGCAGGAAGAACACCTTCAACTGCCCCATGGTTCCGGGCCGCCACAGTCGGCGCTCAACCTCCCCCGCCGCGAGCCAGTCCCGCCGGAACTCGGAACGGTCCTGCCATTGGCGTGTCAGATAGCGTTGGTGCCACTCGTGAGCCGACACCCGGCGGTTGGGGGTAGAGATCCCTTGCTGGTCCACCTCTTTTTCCTCGATGATGTCGAAAAGCTGCTCGGGATGGACGCTGCCGCAGTGTGGACAGGCGTACTCGTCCTCCCCTGCCTTGCGGGCGGCGCTCCGGAAGTAAACCAGGGCCTCCAGGGGATTGCCATCAAAGATGGGCCGTCCCCCTTTATCGAGCACCCAGAGGGTATCGAACATCTTGTAGATGCGGGAGGAAGGCTGGTGGATGACCGCGATAACCAGCCTGCCCTTGGCCGCCTGGGCCTTCAGCAAGCCCATGACATTTTCCGAGTCGGCCGAGGAGAGCCCGCTGGTGGGCTCGTCCACGAAGAGAATGGAAGGCTCCCGGATCAGTTCCAGGGCGATGTTCAACCGCTTGCGCTGGCCCCCGCTGATGGTCTTGTCCAGTGGCGAGCCGACCTTCAGGTCGCGGATCTCGATCTGATTTAGCTCCGTCAACACCGCATCCACCCGGCGGGTGCGCTCGGCCGCGTTCAGGTTAGCCAGCGAGAGGCATGCGCTGAAGTACAGATTATCAAAGACGCTCAGATCTTCGAAGAGCAGGTCATCCTGGGGCACATAGCCAATGACCCCCTCCAGCCGCTGAGGCTCCCGGTGCAGATCGATACCGGAGACGAGCACACGGCCGGAGTCTGGCCGTCTCTGCCCGTTCAGGATGCCGAGCAAGGTTGACTTGCCGGCGCCACTTCCGCCCATGACCCCCACCAGACGGCCTCCCAGTTGGCAGAAACTAAAGTCGTGCAGTCCGCTTTCCGTGCCCGGGTACTGAAAGTGAACGTGTTCGCCCTTGAAGACCAGGTCAGGGGCAACGTTCGTTTCTTGGAAGGCAGAGGCGATCTCCGAGTAAAAGATGGCACAGCCCTGAGAGTCGCGAACGATCGCGCCGGGAGAAAGCAGATGAAAAGTGTCAGCAAGCACGGGAACGGAATCCAGGGTGAGGTGGACGTTTGTAGCGGCCCTTAGGAAGTAGCTCCCCGCGTCACTCAGGTAGAGCACCTTTATAGAACCATTGAAGTCGGGACGCATCAGACAGTGGCACTGGAGTTGACCGGCCGGCGCGCTGGGTGTCACCAGGAGGAAGTTGCCGGTCAGGAGCTCGGGAGCTGTTTCAGGCCGGCAAAGCAAAATAGTCTCATCCACCACAGAGTCGGAGATATCCAGCCTGTTCGCAACGACACGGACTAGCTGGCTGGCGGCCTGATCTCCACGTGTTTGGTCTGCCAGTTCCACAAAACGCATCATGAATACGAACTGCTCGGACCTGGGCAATTTGGAACGCAGAGCACCGGCTACCTTGCCGGCCGTTTCCAGCAACCGTTCTACCTCGCTGTCACGATGGAGGCTCAAGGCAGCATCATAGAGACCCAGGTAGACCTCAGGCTGGCTCAGCAGGATGTGCCGGCGGAGGTAAAGCTCCAGGAACAGGCGCGGCCTCGCCCAATCTGTCGCAGGATGCATCGCCACTTGGATGGCGAAGAGGTTGAGGATGCCGTTGAGGAGGATCTCATTCATTGATAATCAGCCCTCTGGCCGTTAAGCTAACGAAACCACGGGTCAACTAATGGGAGATTTCCTCCTACAACCCAGCCACTCCAGCAATCAAGCCGGGGAGAAGTATGGTTCGCGCATTGAAGAGCAGGGTTACCTTCCCCAAGCTCCGCGCAAATCCCTTGCTGACTGGGCCAGGGCAACGCTCGCAGCGATGTTTCAGTCGTTTTTGGGAAGAGGCCATGCAGCATCGGTTCGCACAGCCCCGATCAGGGCCAGTTTTTATGCGGTAGACACTTTCGGACGGTCGAAGATGATGGATGCCGACAGTTCCGCAGACCGTCTCTAGTTCCGCCATCCGGCGGACTTGCCAGATGTCGACCACATGCAGAGCGGTAGGCATGCCCCCTTCGAGGTTATGCGGGGCAGTAGCTCCGCCTGCGCCGATGGACTGCGCGAACTCCTGGGTAACATTTAGCACATTGGGAATCAGCCACACCACACCATTCTTCAGGCGCATGGTACAAAGCACGCCCTCATACTCGGCGCACGACGTGAAACCGCGCGGGGGAGAAGAAGCGCCGTTCAAGAGCAGCTCCGGGTCCCCAAAATCCCAGGGAGATAAATTCCAAAACCGGCAATCGCAGTGAGGCAGGCTGCGGTTCAGCACTCCGTGCGAGGCCCAGCCCGCTTTCGCCTCGGGGACCCCATACTTTGCTCCGTAAAGCTCCTAGTTATCCAGTCCTATGGAAACAGCGGATGCGTTCTTTGTCTGTGTTTTCCATCACGGGGGGAGGTGATCAGCGGTATCTACGAGCATCGGAGTGCTTCAACCCGAATATGAGTAAATGACAAGCTTATAGACACGTACTCCAGAGCTAGAAGGAATGCACCTTCGTAGACGAGCTTGTCCCGAACGAAATCCTGAAGGCGCAACCGACGGGTGACAAAAGGTTGATCTGGCGGTGCTGACGGTTTTATGTGATGGTCGGTTTAGGCACAAGATAAAAGTCACACCTTTCTGTGGCGCGCATCACAGACAGTGGGCTTTGGGATGGGGCAGAATTTTCACAATAATCAAATTGCGTCGGTCCTGCAGGAGGCGGAACGACTCATGGACACCCAGCACCTGTCCGTTCTGGATCGCAGCGGGGTAACCGTGCGATCCTTTCCTCTACTTCTCGTAACATGAGGGCTGAGTTCGACGAAATGGTCGACCGCAATTCTCCCCGATTTCGCAGAGTGCGCAAGAGCCGCAGCGTTGCCTAAATGCGCGCAGGCTTGGGAAGGTTCTGAACGAAAATGTTACCGGTGGTCCGAAGACTTGGGTTTGGCCTCATTTTGATCATAGCGGCGTCTGCAGTGCTGCTCGTTTCGGACTGGAACCGGCGCGGGGGTAAGATAGGAGCGCCGGCTGAGAAAATTCGTCGTGTGGCGATTTTTCAATTTGCTTCGAATTCTATTCTCGATGAAAACGTGGCCGGGATGATTGACGCCCTCGCGAAGGATGGCTTTGTAAACGGCCGGACAGTTTCGATCCAGCAGTTCAATGCTGAGAACGATTTTGCGATGGCCAATACCATTGCCAAGGCCATTGTGAGCGGGCAATTCGATATTGTTCTCACCTCCAGCACACCTTGTTTGCAGGCCATGGCAAACGCCAATAAGGACGGAACAGTCATCCATGTCTTCTCGGCCGTAACGGACCCTTATGGGGCAGGCGTTGGCATTAATGGCACCGGTGCGCTTGACCACCCCAGGCATCTTGTTGGCGTCGGCACGTTCCAACCAGTCGAGCACACGCTTGAAATTGCACGAGAAATGTACCCGGGTTTAAAGCGCGTGGGTGTGGTGTGGAATACCGCCGAGCAGTGCTCCGAAGCCTGCGTCAGGAAGGCGCGCAAAAAGTGCAAAGAGCTGGGAATCGAACTACTGGAAGCCAACGTTGAAAACTCTGTGGGCGTGCTGGAGTCCGCCAAGTCCGTTGTGGGCCGCGGGGCGCAGGCCCTCTGGATCGGCGGCGATAATACTGTCGAATTGGCAACGGACTCAGTGGTGGCGGCTGCCACGGAGGGGAGGATTCCGGTCTTCAGCAATACCCCCTCATCGGTGAAAAAAGGCGAGCTGTTTGCCCTGGGAGCCGACTATTTCGAAGTCGGCTCGCTGTCCGCAGATCTCGCCTCGCGCATCTTGAAAGGCCTGAACCCTGCCACCATCGGTATCGAAAATATCGTGCCTGAAAGGCTGGTCATCAATGCCCAGGCGCTCCAGCGTTTGAAAGACCCCTGGAAGATCCCGCCGGCACTCAAGGCCAAGGCCAGCACCCCAAGGAAGAGCACGGAGGCAACTGAGCCACATCCCAAGGCCCCAGAGCCTGACCGGACCTATAAGGTCGGGATCGTCTATTTCGCACCTGAACCTGGCGCTGACCTTGTCATTAAGGCAGTGATCGACGCGTTACGCGATCGCGGCTTCATTCAGGGAAAGAACCTGGATTTTCGCCAGGCGCATGCGCAGGCGGATATCTCGAACATTACTCAACTGCTCCAAAACTACGACAATTCCGACGCAGATGTGATCGTGACGCTAACCACACCTTGCCTTACCGCAGCATGTTCGACGGTGAAAAACAAGCCCGTGGTTTTCGCTTATGTTTACGACCCGATCGCGGCGGGAGCAGGAAAGAGCCTGACGGACCACTTGCCGCATGTGACGGGGGTTGGGTCCTTCCCGCCGCTGGAGGAATCGCTGGCCATCTACAGAAGATTCCTGCCCCATCTGAAGGCTCTTGGCATCATCTACAACAGCTCGGAGGCAAATTCGCGCAAGGTGGTCGAAGTGGCCAGGGAGCTTTGCAGAAAGCAAAAGATTCGTCTGGAGGAAGTTCCTGTCACCAGCACAAGCGAAGTCTACCTGGCGGCCCAGGTTGCCGCGCAGAAGAATATTGACGCGTTCTGGATTGCGGGAGATAACACGGCCACCATCGCTTTCGACGCCATCGTGAACGTGGCTTCCAAGGCGAAGCTTCCGGTGTTGACGAATGACATCGAGGCCGTGGACAAAGGCGCGACCTTGGCCGTTCAGATTGGCTTCTACCAGCCGGGCTACGCCGCCGGCATCATGGCCTCTCGCATCCTGTTGGGAGAAAAACCCGCCACTATGCCGATGGTGAACATTGCGCAGAAACGCGTCGAGGTCAACTTTGCATCGCTCAAGGAGTTGGGCCTGACTGTCCCTGAAGACCTTTTGAGAGAGAGCGTGAGCTTCTACAACCTCCACGCCAAACTGGGCCGCCCGGCCAGGGTGGCAATGGTACAGATTGTGGACAACCCGGTGATTGATGAAAGCTGTGCCGGAGTCATCAAGGGCCTGGAAGAAGCCCATTTGAAGCAGGGCAGTGATTTCGTTGTGCGCCGGTTCAATGCCCAGGGCGATGTCACACAACTGCCGATGATGATGTCCGCCATTAAATCAGAAGGCGCCGATCTTGTCATCACCTCAGGAACGCCGGTGTTGCTGGCTGCGGCCCACGCGATTCGCGAAATCCCGATCGTGTTTACGGTGGCGAGTAACCCGAAGGTTCTCGGCATTTTCCAAGGCAACCAGCAGCGGCCGAACATCACCGGCGTTTACGACGATCCTCCGTTGGATCGTGTCCTGGATCTGGCGCTGAAACGGGAACTACCCTTTGACACCGTGGGAACCGTGTGGGACCCGTCACAACCGAACTCGGAGATCTCTGTAAAGAAGCTTCGTAAGGCCTGCCGGGAAAGAAAGTTGACGCTGGTTGAGGCCACTGCCGCCGTCGTGTCGGACCTGCCACAGGCTACCGAGTCGTTGTGCCAGCGCCACGCCAGGATCATCGTTATCTCGGCTGACAATCTCACCACCACTGGCTTCCCGGCAATACTTGGCGCAGCAAAGAAGAACGGTATTCCGGTCTACGCGACGGAACCTGAGTTTGTAAAGCTTGGAGCGGCCGGCGCTATCGGTGACGATTATTTCGAGTGGGGAAAGCAAACCGGCAGCCTTGCCGCCAAAGTACTTGCAGGAGTCAGGCCGAGTTTGCTGTCGGCTGAGAAAACCCGAGTGCAGCGGACGGCAGTGGCCCATTGATCCAGCCAGGAGGCCGAAGCCGGCCCCGGAAGACCTGAAGGATGCTTGGCGGACATGACAGGATGTACCGGACCGAACGGCCTTAGGAAGGGATGAAACGGGGACGCACACCCGCGATTCGGGTTGTGCAGACGGGAAGCGTTGCGGCGAATGCGATCCCCGAAGAGAATCAGGTATGTGGCTTATTACCAAGCGGTTGTCCCTGGGATTGGCGCTCATTCTACTTGCCGCAGCGGTTTTGCTGATTTCTGACTGGGGACGCCGCGAGAGCAATACCGGCCTTTCCGGGATGAGAAAGAAGTGGGTGGTGAATCTTCTGGAGTATGTGAACGTTGGAGACTCTGAAGAGTCAGAGAAAGGGATTATAGATGGGTTACGGCAATCTGGTTTGGTGGAAGGTGGCGATTATGAAATGACAGTCCGCAACGCGCAGGGCGATATGTCCACGCTGAACGGCCTGGTCGATGCTGCGCTGACGGCCAGAGCCGATTTGATCATGACACTTTCCACGCCGACGCTCCAGACGACTATACGCAAGGCCCCGCCGCAACTGCCCATTGTTTTCACTTATCTGGCTGACCCTATTTCCGCTGGAGCCGGTCGCAGCTACACAGACCACCTGTCGAATGTGACCGGGGTGGCTACGGGCAGTGCTACCGAGGAAGTACTTGCGCTCCTTCGCGAGTGCCTTCCCAACGCCCGTCGCATTGGGACGATCGTTGTACCGTCGGAAGTAAACACAGTTTATAACAGGGATCAATTGGTGTTGGAGGCACGGAATCTGGGAATTGAGGTCGTTTCCGTGCCGGCCAGTACGAGTTCGGAATTGCCGGACGCCGCCCTAGCCTTGTGCAACATGAAAATTGACGCTGTGTGTCAAGTTGCAGGCAATCTTACGGTAACAGGCTTCACCAGCATCGCCCATGCGGCAAATGCCGCCAAGCTGCCGGCATTTGGATTTATGAGCTCTATGGCCGAGCAGGGAGCGGTTGTGGTGGTCGCGCGTGATTACTATGACGGTGGCATTGAAGCAGCACAACTGGCTGTGCGCGTCATGCGCGGCGAGAGCGCGGCGTCGATACCGTTTCAGCTGCTGCGAAAGAACAAAATAATTCTGAACCCGAGGGCCGCAAGTGCGATAGGGCTCGTGATTCCGGAACCAGTACTCAAAAAGGCCAACAGGGTGATCGACAAATAGTTGGAAGAACGCAGGCTGCACGCGAGGCTCCAATCATGGAAATCAGAATAGAAACATCAGGAGAGACAACAAAGCTCAAAGTGCAAGGTCGGCTGGACGGCTACTGGGCGGACCATCTGGCGAAGGCACTGGAGGAAGAGATCCACCGGGGATCACACCAGCTACTGTTAGATCTTTCGGAGGTGGTCTTCCTGAGCTCAGCGGGTATCAGGATTCTGGTGAGTTATTACAAACAATTGAAGGAAATTAAAGGGTCCTTGCTGGTTTCCGAGGCCTCCGAGCAGGTGAAGAAGGTCTTGGAGATTTCCAGGCTCACCGGCATTCTGCTTGCCATCAAGAGTACAGCGGCCGCAGTTGCTGCCCCCACGGCGCCGGAAGTTCCTTCACCGAGCCTCCACATGGAAATGCATGGCGCAGCCGTCGATGTATTTTCCCGCGTCCTGGGGGCCAAGCTGAAATATCGACTGCTGGGCGACCCGGGCCTCTTGCGGGGTTGCCGCTTTCGCCATGAGCAGTGCCGCACGCTGCAGTTTTCCGAATCAACTTTTGGCCTCGGGCTGGGCGCACTGGGAGAAAGCTTCGAGGAGTGCCGCGGCCGTTTCGGCGAATTTCTCGCGGTCGGAGGAACCGTCGCCTACTTTCCCACGGACGGCACGAACGTCCCCGACTACCTGGTAGCTGCCGGAACTTCCTTGCCAGACGTCCAGGTCTGTTACGGTCTTGCTTGCCGGGACCCGTTCGCCAGGATGGCCCGGTTTGAGGCAAAGAATGAAGTCGGCGCGGTGACGCTGACTCAATTGGTGGAGGCGGCCCTGGAAATTGCAGAGGCTCAGCAGATTGGCTTGGTCATGGTGGCGGAGTCGGCGGGACTGATAGGAGCTGCCCTGCGCCGCCCCCCTACGGTGGAAGCGGCGAAGGACACGCCCTTCGAATTTCCCCAAGTCCGCGAGTGGCTGAGCTTTACAGCCGAACCCGCGTACACGCGCAGCCTGGCGCTGGTGGTAGGCGTAGCCACGCGCGGAGACGCGGGAGCGCTCGCCCCGATGCTGCGTCCGCTGAGTTCTGCCGCACAACTCAGGGGGCATTTTCACGCCGCGGCGTTTTCTTATCGCCCGCTGCAAAAAGGCGATATCGAACTGAACAAGACGGTCAAGTCGCTTTTTGAAACTCAGACGCTCCAGGGGCTTCTCCACTTGCTAAGCGACGACCGAGCCATTGCGGGAGCAGGCCAGAGCCAATTTGTTCGCGGCGCATGCTGGATGGGCCCCCTTGCCGAACCCGTCGAAGGAGGGACTTAGATGAGTCTCCTAATTGGTGCATTGACGATCGGGTTCATTCTTTCGCTGCTGGCTCTGGGTGTGTTCATCAGTTTTCGCATCTTCAGCTTCCCGGACATCACTGCCGACGGATCGAGCACGCTCGGTGCGGCGATGGCGGCAGCCCTTATCGTAAAAGGAGTCAACCCGCTCGCCGCGACCGCCGCAGGCTTCGTTGCAGGGTTCGTTGCTGGCTCAGTGACCGGCGTGCTGGCCGCAAAATGCAAGATTAACGGCCTCCTGGCCGGCATCCTGGTGATGACCGGTTTGTACTCGGTTAATCTCCACATCATGGGGCGCAGCAATGTTCCACTCCTCTCCTCGACGACGCTCTCGACCTACGCACAGAGCGTGGGGACGACGATTCTTGGTGGGCCGAAGCCCCTGAACATCTTGGGATGGGACGTCACGGTGATCGACGCCTCCACCTTGCTGCTTGTATTCCTCGCCATCGCCCTGGTGGGGGCGGGGCTTTACTGGTTCTTCCAGACCAATTTGGGAACGGCGATGCGCGCCACCGGAGATAATGCCCAAATGATTCGTGCTCTGGGAGTAAGCGATGAAAACATGATCATCTTGGGCCTCGCAGTTTCAAACGGGTTGATCGCTCTGGCCGGAGCCTTACTGGCGCAATACGAGGGCTTCGCCGATGTGCAGATGGGCATCGGCATGGTGGTCTGGGGACTTGCGAGTGTCATCATCGGAGAGGCGCTTGTGGGGACACGCCAACTGGGCCTGACCATATG
>Ga0307373_10013273_pt1 | contig 11548 bp, 6 predicted proteins | sample OX2MG_FD_202534 | JGI IMG/M metagenome (GOLD analysis project Ga0307373, IMG submission 202534) | Soil microbial communities from Risofladan, Vaasa, Finland - OX-2 | ecosystem: Environmental > Terrestrial > Soil > Coastal area > Acid sulfate soil | place: Finland: Risofladan, Vaasa | collected... | reverse complement strand
TGTTCACCGTCTAAGTTTGCGGCGTCTACCGTCGCACCCTGGAAGGAGGCTTCTCGGCTCTGCGCGGAGGGGGAGCACGTCTCGGTTGAGGCTCCTGCGCTACTTCACCGTCAGGTTCAAGCGCGATGGCATCACCGCCGCCGCTCGGTTTCGGCTTTCGTGGCTCACGGACCCCAGTGCCTCCACCGCCTCGCGGAGGCCGCCGTTTGGGCCCGGAGGGACGACGCTTACCTCCGCCCTTGCCGGGCTCGTCTGATGCTTCGTCGGCCTACATCCCATCATCGGCCATAGGGCACAAAGGCTACCCCGCCGAAAGTGACCTTGGCCTCGCTAGCCGCCAAGTCCGCCGAACACGGCGAACGGGTTAGACGGCGTCTCCTGCGCGACCGCGGCGAGGCTCCCCTCCACCTGGACCTTGCTGCCGAGGGGCGCGAGCACCGAGATGCGATCGGCCAGCGTGGCGGCGGACTGCTCGTCGGAGGCGCCGACCAGCAGGTAGCGCCAGCGCCGCAGGCTGGGGATTCCCTCGGCGCGCAGCTTCTCGGCGAGCGCGACGGTTTCGCGGTGGGAGCCGGTCTCGACGCGCACCTCGTACTCGGAGAAGTGCATCGTCGCGGACTCCTCGCGCTCGCGGGCGATCAGTTCGGCGTGCTCGGCCGCCGCGGCCGCCTCGCTCGCGGGCAGCGGCAGGTCGGCGTCGGCCCACTCCTCTGATGCCGGGTGCCAGCGCCGAAGCTCGGTGCGCACGCTCACCCCAGAGGGCGCGGCGAGCGTCTTGACGGCTTCGGCGGCCTTCTCGGCCTGGTCGCGTGTGGCCGCGTAGAGAAACAGCTCAGGACCGTCGACGGAGACGATTACACGCTCGCCCGCGGCCTCCCCGAGGCCGTGGGCGGACCCGCCCTCGCGCAGCTGATCGCCAAGCTTGTCCGCTGTCGTGGTGGTCGGGCAGGTGACCTGTACTCGCCAGTCGTCGTTCATCGAATTCCCTTCGGTCGCTCCGGCCGCACAGCGTAGGGATTCGCGGAAAGCCCCGCTGCTCTCACAGCGGATGCCGGACCGTCACATGCAGCTGAGACGACGGATCGGCGCCGTAGGCGCGCGGTGTTCGGTAGTGGACCGTGATGGTCCAGCGCCCAGGCGCAAGGGTTCCGACGATTATGAAGCTGTATGCCGAAACACGCTCGACGCGGAGCCTCCGGTGCTCGCGACCGCGACTGGCAAGTGCCGTGATGCCCCGCAGGCGCTGAGACACGACGACCGACAGGTTGACCACGCCGGAGCCGCTGACGTGTCCGCCAACGCCCACATGGAACCACGGTCGGATCGGCGGCGACTCACCCCTCGCGAAGCCACGGATGTGCGTGAATCCCTTCCGGGTTAGCAGCGGGCGGTCCTTCCAGCCACACGTGTCACCCGACCGCTCACAGGCCGGCAGCCACCGCAGCTCGCCGAGCCACAGGAAGGTCAGCGGGTCCTGGTTGTTGCCCCCGTAGGCGCCGAACACCTCGGCATAGGACTCGTGGCCGTCGAATCCCTTCGGGCTGTAGGCAGCGCCGACCGCGCACAGCGTCTCGCATGAAATGGCCGAGGTGTCGTGAAGCTCTATGAGTCGGTGGGCCCAGCAGGGGGATGGGTCGCTGCGGGAACAGCCGATGTCCTGACTCGAGCCATCGTGGTAGAGCCCGTCGTCGTAGATCAAGCCGAGCATCGCGGCGATCGGGTTCGGCATCCCGCCGGCCCAGATCGACTCGAAGCCGTGAGCACCGGACCCGGCAGTGGTCGGGTCGGTTCCTGCCGCAGCCCCGGCGGCCGCGGCCGCGTTCCAGTCGCTCGCGAGCCCCGAGTCGGGCGGAAGCCCACGGGCAGTGCGTTCGAGGTCCGTCAACACGAACATCTGCCGGGGCACAGTCAGCCGTTGCCAATTGGCCGGCAGCACGAGCGGACCAAGGTGCTCGCTTCGGCGACCCGAGTTGAGCAGCGCGACGGACTCGTCCAGGCAGACGGCCGAGTGGTCGTGGGCGCCGGTGCAGTTCGGCTGCGCATGCTCGTCGATCGAGAGCCCATACGCCGGATGGCGCGGCGGCAGGACGCCCCTCAGCCTCCCCACCACCTCGCCGGCCAGGGTCGCCGTGGCCCCGTCGACCGCGACGTCCAGGCTGAAACCGCCGGTCGTCAACGCGCTGGTGATCACCTGGGGGGCGACCACGCCTTGCGCGTTCGTAACGACCTCCTCCGCCGGCGCCGAGAACTGCCCAAAGCTGACATCGGTCCTTCCGGGCACCAGCGTCAGGCCGACATCGGCGTTCGCCAGTGGCGCTCCGACGCACTCGACCGTGAGCGAGGGCGCATAGGCGCCACCGGCGCCGACCGGAACACGGATCTGCGCGGATGATGCGAACGTCACCGTCGGCGTGGTCGGACAGGACCCGGGCTGGGCGCTGGCGGAGGCGGCCGAAAACGCGCATGCCGCGGCGACGACCGCGCCGAGGACCGTAGCCCGCACCACCGCCCCTGATTTCGCTGTTCGCGGCATCACCGCGGGCGCACCGTGAGGTCGAGCTCCAATTGCAGCACCCGCGGCTCGAGCGGCTCGGCCGTCGCGCGGGGGCGGCCACGCTTGGTCCAGTGCGCGACAACCTCGCGCGCGCGGCAGGTTCGGTATGACACGCGGCGGTCGAACGGCTGGATCGCGAGGCCACCCGGCGCGTTGCCCGACACGAGCGCGTGGAACCGTCGACCCAGCCGGTCGACCTCGACGATGTCGCCCGTCTCGATCCCCTCGAGTCGCATCAGGGAGTGAGCTTAGAGTCTCTGGCCGATGCTGGAGATCCATCGTGCAGAACGAGCTGACGTGCTGGCGGACGTGCTCGCCCTGTTGCTGGCCAAGATCGGAGGCGATCCGTTCGCGGCCGAGGTCGTGGCCGTGCCGACGCGCGGGATCGAGCGCTGGCTCACACAGCGGCTCTCGCTCAGGCTCGGAACGCGCCCGGGCGAGGACGACGGCGTCTGCGCGAACGTCGAGTTCCCGTTCCCCGGGACGCTCGTCGCCCAGGCGCTCGCGCTGGCGAGCGGGATCGAGCCGGGGCGCGACCCGTGGCAGCCGGCTCGGTTGGTGTGGCCGCTGATCGGCGTGGTCGAGCACGCGCTCGAGGAGGACTGGCTCCAGCCGCTGGCACGCCACCTGCGCGACGGCCACGAGCACCGCTACGCGCGGCTCGCGCACATCGCGAGGCTGTTCGACGAGTACGCCGTCCGGCGTCCGGCGCTGATCCAGGCCTGGGCGCGCGGCGAGTCAGGCGGCGTTGGCGAGCACGCCGCGTCGGGCTGGGAGCCGGAGCTGTGGCGGCGGGTGCGCGAGGCCGTGGGCGTCCCGAGCCTGGCGGAGCGGCTCGAGCCGGCATGCGCCCGGCTCGAGGCCGAGCCCGAGGTCGTGCCGCTGCCGCCGCGGCTGGCGCTGTTCGGCATCACGCGGCTGCCGGCCAGCCATCTGCGCGTCCTGGAAGCGCTCGCCGCCGGCCGCGACGTGCACCTGTTGCTGCTGCACCCCTCACCCGCGATGTGGGAGGCCGGCGATGCGGAAAATCGCCTGCTCGCCTCCTGGGGCCGCGACGTGCAGGGGCTGCAGACGTTGCTCGCCGGAGTCGGCATCGACCATCACCACCCTCTGCCGGAGCCGGAGCGTCGGGACACGCTGCTGTCAGCGCTGCAGGCCGACATCCGCGCGGACCGGACGGCGCCAGGTCCACCGCTGCGCGACGGCGACCCGGACACACGGATCGAACTCGCGCCCGCGGACGCGAGCATCCGCGTTCACGCATGTCACGGTCGCGCACGGCAGGTGGAGGTCATACGTGAGGCGATCCTCCACCGCCTCGCCGGCGATCCGACGCTCGAGCCGCGCGACGTGATCGTGATGTGCCCTGACATCGAGGCCTTCGCGCCGCTGATCGAGGCGGCGTTCGGCGCAGGCGGGGCGTCCGGGGATGAGCACGGCAGCGAACCGGCGCTGCGGGCTGTCGGCGGCGGCCCGGCGGAGCGAGCGGTCGGCGGCGAACCTCCGGCACTGCGCGTCAGACTGGCCGACCGCTCGCTCCGCCGCACGACCCCGATCCTCGCCGTAACCGCCCGGCTATTGGAGCTCGCCGCGAGCCGCGTGACCGCCTCCGAGGTCCTCGATCTGGCCGACAGCGCTCCGGTGCGCGCGCGCTTCGAGTTCGACGATGACGAGCTCGCGCAGATCCGAGACTGGGTCGCGAACGCCCACATCCACTGGGGGCTCGACGCAGCCGGCCGCGCCGCCTACCGGCTGACCGAGGTCGACGCCGGAACCTGGGCGGCGGGGTTCAAGCGGCTGCTGCTTGGCGTCGCGATGGACCCGGACGCGAACGCGCTGTTCGGCGGGGTGCTGCCTGCCACGGCCATCCAGAGCAGCGAGATCGAACTCGCCGGGCGCTTCTCCGAGCTGGTCGACCGGCTCGACGCCGCCCTGCGCGCGCTCGCCGGCCCGCACACGGTCGCCGGCTGGGCGGCGGCGCTGGCGGCCGCCGCCGACACGCTCACGGCGACGCCTGAGGAGGACTCCTGGCAGCGACGCCAGCTCGACACGATCCTGGCCGAGATCACAGCCGACAGTGATGACAACGTCGAGCTGGCGTTGCCGGAGCTGCGCGCACTCCTCGGCCACCGGCTAGAGGGCCGCCCCACTCGTGCCAACTTCCGCAGCGGCCACCTGACCTTCTGCACGCTCGTGCCGATGCGTTCGGTCCCGCACCGGGTCGTGTGCCTGCTCGGCCTCGATGACGGCGCCTTCCCCCGCCAGACCCCGCGTGACGGCGACAACCTGCTGCTGGCAGATCCGCAGCCGGGGGACCGCGATCCCCGCACCGAGGACCGCCAGCTGCTGCTCGACGCGTTGCTGGCCGCGCGTGAGGCGCTGATCATCACCTACAGCGGCAACGACGAGCGCACCAATGCGCCGCTGCCGCCGGCGGTGCCGGTCGGCGAGTTGCTCGACGCGATCGACGCTACAGCCCGCGTTGCGCCAGCGGGCGCGACGCGAACTGCACGCCACGAGGTGGTCATCAGGCATCCGCTGCAGGCCTTCGACCCGCGCAATTTCGTGCAGACGGCGTCGGATCCGGCGCGTGCCGCGACCGGGTCATGGAGCTTCGACCCCGCGGCGCTGGCCGGGGCGCGCGCGTTCCTGGCGCCACGAAACGAGCCGCCGCCGTTCCTGCCAGAGCCGCTGCCGCCGGCCGCAGGCGACGACCTCGTCACGCTCGACGAGCTCGTCGCCTTCGTCCAGCGCCCGGTGCGCGCCTTCCTGCGACAGCGGCTCGGTGTCTCCGCCCAGCGCGACGAGGACGAGATCGAGGATGCCCTGCCGATCGAGCTCGACGGCCTCGCTCGCTGGGGCGTCGGCCAGCGGCTGCTCGAGGCAGTGCGCGCCGGTATCGACACAACCGACGCATATCGTGCCGAGATCGCGCGCGGGACACTGCCACCGGGTGCGCTCGGCGCGCCGGTGATCGGGTCGATCCTGCCGACCGCCAAACGCCTGGCCGACACCGCGCGTGCCTGCGCGTCGGGCCAGGAACCGCGCTCCGAGCAGACCAACCTGACGTTTCCAGGCGGCGGGCGGCTAACCGGCACGGTCGGAGGCATCCACGGCCACGTCGTGCTCGAGGTCAGCTACTCACAGCTCGGCCCGCGCCAGCGGCTGGCCGCGTGGATCCGGCTGCTGGCGCTGAGCGCTGCGCACCCGGAGATCCCGTTCGAGGCGGTGACGATCGGCCGTGGTGGCGGCAGGGGCGAGATCAGGGTGGCGCGCATCCCGCAGCTGGACGGCAATCCGGGCGTGCGCGCCGCGGCCGCGCTCGCGCAGCTGGAGTCGCTGACCGCCCTGCGCGCCGAGGGCTTGTGCTCGCCGCTGCCGATCCCCTGCGCCACCGCGAACGCCTACGCCGAGGCGCTGCATAGTGGCGATGACCCGATCAAGGCCGCGATGCGCAAGTGGCGCTCAGGCTGGACCGACCACGGGTTCCGCGAACGTGAGGAGGACGAGCCCGAGCACCGTCTCGCGTTGGGCACAGAGCTCGATCTCGACCGGCTCGGAGCGTTGGCGGAGGCGATCTGGCGGCCGCTGCTCGCGCGCGAGGTGGTGGGCGACTCGTGAGCGGCGCGCAGAACGGGACCCAGACCAGCTTCGACGCGCAGCCGTTTGACCTGAGCGGCGCGTTGCCGACCGGAGTGACAGTGCTCGAGGCCAGCGCCGGCACCGGCAAGACGTTCACGATCGCCGCACTCGCGGTCCGCTTCATCGCCGAGGGCGCCGTCAAGCTCGATCAGTTGCTGCTGGTGACATTCACGCGGATCGCCACCAGCGAGCTGCGCGAGCGCGTGCGCGAACGTCTGGTGCTGACCGAGGCCCAGCTCGCGCGCGTCGCCGCCGGCGCGCTCCCTGACCGCTTCGACGAGGTGGTCGAGTTGCTCGCCGCCGCGCCGCTCGACACGGTTCGCGAGCGCCGTGCGCGACTGGCCGACGCGATCGCCAACTTCGACGCGGCCACGATCGAGACCACGCACGGGTTCTGCCAGAAGGTGCTCGACGGACTCGGAACGCTCGCCGACACCGAGCCCAGCGTCACCTTCGTCGATGGCGTCGAGGACCTCGCGCGTGAGGTGCTCGACGACCTCTACGTGCGCCGCTTCTTCCAGGACCGCGGCGGCCCCGCCTTGCCCTACGAGCAGGCGCAGCGAATCGCCGCGATCGCGATCGACAACCCGACTGCCGAGATCTATCCGCTGTCCCCGCATGACGGCACGGCTGCGGCGATGTGCCGGCGGCTTGCCGGCGCCGTGCGTGACGAGCTCGAAAAACGCAAGCGTGCGCTCGCACTGATGACCTACGACGACCAGCTCACGCGGCTACTCCACACGCTCACGGGAGCCGGGGGTGACGCGGCCGTCATGACGCTGCGAGAGCGTTACCGGGTTGTGCTGATCGACGAGTTCCAGGACACCGACCCGATTCAGTGGCAGATCGTCAACCGCGCCTTCGGCGGCGGACAGACGACGCTGGTCCTGATCGGCGACCCCAAACAGGCGATCTACGCCTTCCGCGGCGCCGACGTCTACGCCTACCTCGACGCCGCCGCGAGCGCCGGCGCGCGCGCGACGCTGAACGTCAACCGGCGCAGCGACCAGGCGCTGCTCGACGGGCTCGACGCGCTGTTCGGACGGGCGCGACTCGGTCACCCGGGCATCGTCTACCGCCAGGTGTCGGCGGCGCCCGCCAACCTCACCCCACGCCTGCGCGGGGCGCCGAGCACCGGTGCCCTGCGCGTGCGGCTCGTCGACGTCACCGAGCCCTCCGTGGTGCGCACCGCCAGCGGCTTCCCCAACGCCGACTCGACGCGCAACTTCATCGCGCGCGACCTCGCGGCCGACGTCGTCGCGCTGCTGGGTTCGCGCGCTGAGATCGAGACCCGCGACGACCTGGGCCGGACGCTGAGTAGCAAGCACGTGGCGCCGGGCGATGTCGCCGTGCTGGTCCGCACCCACCGTCACGCATCACTGATCCAGCGCGAGCTCGAGGCAGCCGGCGTCCCGGCCGTGATCAGCGGCTCCGGCAGCGTGTTCGCGACCCCGGCCGCGGCCGACTGGCTCATGCTGCTCGAGGCGCTCGAGCAGCCCTCGCACCCGGCGCGGGCACGCGCCGCCGCGCTGACGCCGCTGATCGGCTGGAGCGCGACACGGCTGGCGGGCGCCAGCGAGTCCGAGCTCGAGGGTCTGCACCAGCGGCTGCACGTGTGGGCGCGGACGCTGCGTGAGCAGGGCATCTCGACGCTCGCCGAGTCGATCCTCTCCGGCGGGCACGCCGCCGGCCGGCTGCTGGCGCTCGTCGGCGGCGAGCGGCGGCTGACCGACCTGCAGCATGTCAGCGAACTGTTGAACGCCGCTGCCGGCAACGAGCAATTCGGCCTCGCCGCGCTCACCGCCTGGTTGCGCCAGCGGAGGGCTGCCGCCGCGAGCGAGGGCTCAAACGACGAGCGCACGCGCCGGCTCGACTCCGACGCCGACGCGGTTCAGGTGCTCACCTTCCACCGCAGCAAGGGACTCGAGTTCCCGGTCGTCTACTGCCCATTCCTGTGGGATCCCGGTCGCCTCGCCGACCAGGGCGAGCCGGTCTATTTCCACGACGAGTCCGACCACCGCGCGATCGACGTCGGGCTCAGCGGCGCCGAGTACGACGGACACCTGCGGCGGCACAACATCGAGGAGCGCGGTGAGGAGCTGCGCCTCGCCTACGTCGCGCTGACCCGCGCTCGTCACCAGGCGGTGATCTGGTGGGCGAGCGCCTGGTACGCGAAGGACTCGCCACTCGGCCGGCTGCTGTTCGCACAGGACGCCGAAGGCAACGTCGACTGGCAGGGCGGCCGCCGCCCGCGTGAGGACGACGCCCTGCACCGCTTCGAGCGGGTCGCCGCGGACGCCCCCGACGCGGTGTCGGTCGAGCCCGCGCGGCTTGGACTACCGGCCCGCTGGAGCGCGGCGATCGATGCCGACGCGATGCTCGACCGCGCGCGCTTCGAGCGGCACATCGACACCGCTTGGCGGCGCACCTCCTACACCGCGCTGACCGCGGCAGCGCACGACGCGCTCGTCGCCTCCGAGCCCGAGGACGCCGGCGTCACCGACGAGCCGGCCACACCCGCCGCGCCGACCGCCTCGGAGCTGCCGTTGTCGGAGATGGCGAGCGGCCCAAGACTCGGCACCCTGATCCACCAGGCGCTGCAGGAGCTCGAGTTCGACTCAGGCGACCTGACGGGCACGCTGAGCGCCTGGCTGGCGACCGCCGTCGCGCAGCGGCCGGAGCTGCTCGGCTGCGAGCCGCAGCAGGCTGCCGAGGGACTTGCCCTGGCGCTCGCCACCCCGCTGGGTGGCGAGTTTGGCGCGCTCGCACTCACCGGCGTCTCACGGGCCGACCGGCTCGACGAGCTTGCGTTCGAGCTACCGCTTGCCGGCGGCGACGAGCCCGTGAGTGCCGCGCGCCTGGCCGACATCGGCGCACTGCTCGCCGAGTTCATCCCGGCGGACGATCCGCTCGGCGGATATGCGCAGCGGCTGCGCGACCCGATGCTCGCGGCCTCGCTGCGCGGCTACCTGACCGGCAGCATCGATCTCGTACTGCGTGTACGCGGGAGGGCGGGTACGGCCACGGAGTCCCGCGACCGCTTCGTGATCATCGACTACAAGACCAACTGGCTGGCGCCCGCCGGGGAGCCGCTCTCGGCAGCGCATTACGGGACGGCGGCGCTCGCAGTCGAGATGCAGCGCTCGCACTACCTGCTGCAGGCGCTCCTGTACTCGGTGGCGCTGCACCGCTACCTGCGCTGGCGCCTTGAGGGCTATGACCCTGCCAGTGACCTCGGGGGTGTCCGCTACCTGTTCGTGCGCGGCATGCTCGGGCCCGAGCGGCCCGACAGCGGCGTGTTCGCCTGGCGTCCACCGGCCGAACTGGTCGTGGCGCTCAGTGACCTCTTGGCCGGCGGAGGCGAGCGATGAGCGCCCTCGAGGATCCGCGCGAGCAGCCGCTCGTGCTCGACCCGTTCGCCGCCGACCTGGCGCTGCGCGCGCCGGAGCCGCTGGCCGAGCTCAATCGGGGCGAGATCCTGCTCGCCGCCGACGTGCACGTCGCCGAGACGCTCGGGCTGGTGGCCGGGGTCAACGATCCGGAGGTCCTGCGCTGTGTCGCGCTGACGGTCGCGGCCGCGCGTGAGGGCCACGCGTTCGTCGAGCTCGAGCCGGGCGACGCCGAGCTGGTCCGGGCTGCCGGCGCCGCGCTCGTGGCCGGCGTGGCGGGTTCTGACGAGACGCGCCCGCTGCGGCTGAGCGGCAGGCGCCTTTACCTCGATCGCTACTGGCGTGAGGAGCAGCGGCTCGCCGCATCGCTTCTTGCCAGGAACCGTATGCGCTCAGACGTCGGCGACCTCTCCGTGCTCGGCGAGGAGATCGCTGCGTTGTTCCCGGGCGAGGAGCTCTCGGAGCAGCGCACCGCCGCCGCTGTCGCGCTGCTCCGCGACCTCACCGTGATCGCCGGCGGCCCCGGCACCGGCAAGACCACGACGGTCGCGCGGATCGTGGCGCTGACGCAGACGCTCGCGGCGCTGCGCGAGGTGCCGGCGCCGCTGGTCGCGCTCTGCGCCCCGACCGGCAAGGCGGCGGCGCGGATGCAGGAGGCGGTCGGCGGCAGCGTACGCGCCTCCACGATCCACCGCCTGCTGGGCTGGCTGCCGGGCGGGCGCTTCCGCCACGACGCAACCAACCGGCTCCCGCATGACCTCGTGATCATCGACGAGACCTCGATGGTGCCGCTGTCACTGATGGTGCGCCTGGTCGATGCGGTTCGCGACGACGCCCAGCTGGTGCTTGTCGGCGATCCCGACCAGCTGGCGGCGATCGAGGTCGGTGCGGTGCTCCGTGACATCGTCGGTCCCGCCGCCGAGGCGCCGCAGTTCGGGCCGGGCATGCGCGTGGCGCTCGCGCGTGTGACCGGTGCAGAGCCGCCGGGCGCGGCGCAGCAGCGCTCGTTCGGCGACGGCGTCGCGGTGTTGCGCCGCGGCCACCGCAGCGTGGCGACGATCAGCGCGCTGGCTGAGGCGATCCGCCGCGGCGACGCGGACGCGACCGTCGCCGCGCTGACCTCCGCCGACGGCAGCATCACCTGGCTGCGGGACCCGCTGAGCGATGCGAGTACGCTGCGCGAGCAGGCGGTGGAGGCGTATGCGCCGATGATCGCGGCGGCACGGGCCGGTGACGCCGCCGAAGCACTGCGGGCACTCGCGAGCTTCCGGCTGCTATGCGCCCACCGTCACGGGCCATACGGCGTCGCCCAGTGGACGGACACCGTCGAGGACTGGCTGCGGGCCGAGGTCCCGGGCTTCGAGCCGGGTGCTCAGCCCTACCCTGGCCTGCCGCTGCTCGTCACCCGCAACGACTACGAGCTGCGGCTGCACAACGGTGACACCGGCGTGGTGGTTGCCGAGGGTGACGGCCGTGGTGAGCTGCGTGCTGTCTTTGACGTCGGCGGCGACCCGATCGAGCTCGCGCCGTCGCGGCTAGCCGACGTCGAGCCGCTGTTCGCGACCACCGTCCACAAGAGCCAGGGCTCCGAGTTCGATGTTGCGGCGCTTGTGCTTCCCGAGGCGGACTCGCCGCTGCTCTCGCGCGAGCTGCTCTACACGGCGGTCACCCGCGCCCGGGATGTGCTGATCGTCGCGGGTGGCGAGGAGGCGGTGCGTGCGGCCGTTGCGCGGCCAGCGGGCCGCGCGAGCGGACTACGAGAGCTGCTCTGGGGCGCTTAGGCCCGAGTGAGTGTCAGGGCCGCCTCGGCGCGAAGGCGGTTCGCGACGAAATTCGGCTTCGACCAGCCGAGCCCGGCCACGTCGTGGTCGATCGTCACCTCACCTTCGAGGTGCAGGTGGTCGCCGTGAGCGATCGCAAGCACGGGGAAGTTCAGCGGCACCGCCTTGTGATGGATCTGCAG
>Ga0307373_10013272_pt1 | contig 11548 bp, 8 predicted proteins | sample OX2MG_FD_202534 | JGI IMG/M metagenome (GOLD analysis project Ga0307373, IMG submission 202534) | Soil microbial communities from Risofladan, Vaasa, Finland - OX-2 | ecosystem: Environmental > Terrestrial > Soil > Coastal area > Acid sulfate soil | place: Finland: Risofladan, Vaasa | collected... | reverse complement strand
GACATCGATGAGCCTCACCGGTCCTAACCCCAGCGTCTCCACCAGCCTAGGGACCAACTTGTTGCCGGGGAGGGCGATCGCGGTCACCGTCTCTATCGCGAGGACATCGCCTGGTGCCAACCTCTTCGTGCCGAACGCTCCATACGTGATTATCCTGACCAGCACCCCCTACTCCCAGGCGGTCGTGAAGGTGCTAGCCACGTCGGCCTGACCTCCTGGCCCGTTAAAACCCCAGGGCGGCTCCATTCGCAGATTGAGGCGCAGGGGTATCGCAACCATCGTTGGCACCCTGTTCTTCGCCCTCACGTTTCTTGCCGCGGTCGGAACATTCGTGTACATCGAGGGGGCGCAGACTCAGTATAACCAGGCGGTCCAGAACGCTCAGGCGACTGTCGACCAGCGCCAGAGGGAGTCTCTCACGTATCAGGCCTCCCCAAATGGGACGCTGGGCATCGAGAACACTGGGACGTCTTCGTCGCAGCTGGTTGCGGCGATACTCAAGCTTGCGAACGGCTCGGTCTTCAGCTTCTCTCAGGCCTCCACCCTCGGCTCGAACGCGGTGGAGCCAGTCCCTGCCCTGATCCCCATGAACCAGAACTGCGGCACGAGCACCTGCCTCTCGCGCTACGACTACATCCTCGGGAGCAGCAACTCGGGGGACAGTATCGGCATCGTCACCTCGCTCGGGAACGCCTTCTGGTTGAGGCCTGCGACGGCGGTGCAGACGGGGGACCCGTCCGCGACATACCAGGTCACGTTCGACGCGAGCGGGGACGGATCGTTCGGGTCCAGCAACGTGATAACGGTCGACGGGACCGGCTACACGGCGTCGCAGCTGCCCGTGACCCTGACATGGTTCGCCGGGACGCAGCACTCCTACGCGTTCCAGACTCTTGCCGAGGGCACGGGGACGCAGGTGGGCATCTCGTCGGTCTCGGGACTTGAGACGGCGGCGTCGGGAAAGATTACGGCCACGTCGACGGGGACGGTGCGGACCACCTACACCACCCAGTACCTCCTCACGGTAAACGGGGGGTCCGGCCTCGTATACGGCGGGTCGCCCGTTGGCGGGCTTGGGAGCTGCAACGGAACCAGCAGTTGCTGGTACAACTCAGAGACCACCGTCCAAGTCACGACCAACAACGTCTGGTCTGTCGTGGCCGGGCAGTCGAGGCAGAACCTCGCCTCCTGGAACGTGGACGGAGGCTCGAACACGAACGCGGTGCGCTCTGGCTCTGGAACCTGGACGACGAACCCGATAACCATGACCTCGCCGCAGACGTTGAACCTCAACTCCGTGACACAGTACTCCGTGACACTCCAGAACAGCGTCCCCGCCAGCGGCACGCTGCCTGAGATCCAGACGTCCTACAGTTACACAGGCCCGGTCACGAACCCACAGGCGGCGAACAACCCGAACTTCCAGGGGAGCCTTTCCCCGTGGACTCCCACGCAGTCCTGCTCCGGCACATGCCTGACCTACAGCGCGAGCTACAGCAGCAGCGGCGCATACCTGCAGGCCGGGTGCTACATCTCATATTCAAGCGGCCAATACTATTGCAGCGACTACGGAGAGGTCTCCCAGAATCTGATCAACCCGCCGAGCGGGGTCACCTACACCTCGTCCACGGTGTCAGTAGGCGTCAGCGTGGCCAATTACTATGCAAGCACCGCCGGGGACGGGGACGTCTGCGCCTGGATCTCAGGCGGAAGCACGTCGTGCACCACGTCCTCGGGCACGCTGACCGCGACCTGGTCAGGTTCCACGACTACCATACCCGCCGTGAACATAGAGGCGACCGGCTTCGCGCTCACAAACTCGCAGTACACCACGTCATACGGCGAGATGCAGGCATACGTGACGAACGTAGTGTGGAGCGTCACCTACACCACCCAGGTCTCGGGCAGCACGACGTCGACCACACAAGCCGCCGACGTCGTTTCAGGCAACACCGTCACGTACACCTACACGGTGGGATACGCCTTCCCGAGCGGGTCAAGCGCGACGAGCTGGTCGGCCACCGTGCCTTCGGGCGAGACCTACCTTTCCAACAATTGCTCAGGAGCTACGGTTTCCGGAAGCACGATGACGGACGTCAGTGGCGCTTCGTGCACCATGACCGCCACTGGCAACGGCACTTACGCCTCAACGGCCGCCAGTCCTACGGGAGACAGCTGGTTCGACTCGGGCTCCGTTGTCTCCATAGGTGCATCTGCGAGTGGCAAGTTTGCCTTCTCCCAATGGACTTCCAGCAGCTCTCTGACTATCGCCTCGTCGACGTCGGCATCCACGACCGTTCAGGTGAACACGTTCGGGACGATCACTGCCGGTTTCAGCGTGAACGAATGATGACCTGCGGCGGGCCCAATCATTGTCGTCTGAGAGAATCGTCACCTTCAGGGTCTAGCGTACCCTGTGCCTCCTCCAAAGTCCCTCCCAGCGACCGAATCATTTTGAACTGCTTGAACAGCATCCCTAGCATCATCGTCTGTAGCGGGTCGCAGAAGACCGCGAGCGATATCGCTCTCTCGTTGAGGTGCCCAGTCTGCATGAACTGGTCCCAGAGCTTCTTTTCGTCCGTCGTGAGGCCTTCCCTGACCTTCTTCAGGTCCGCGATGAGCTCCGCGTGAGCCTGGTTGAGAGTCGGGACGGTCCTTCCCATGCGATTAGCTGCTGTCCTGATATTTGTCCGCCCATGTGAGTTCGACTCCAAGCAGCTCCGACAACTCTCTCTTCGGAACGGCCCTCTTGATACGGGCTCCGATCAGCTTCTCTTGCAGGAAGTAATTGAGGAAATCCATCAATTTGGGCGCGCTAATCGGGACCGAGATGGAATTCAGCCAATCGTAGTAAGGCGTATATTTTCTCTGAAGAAGCCTCTCGAAGCTAAATTCTGAAGGCGTGTTGGGGCCCAACTTTATGTAACTCGGTCTTACCTTCGACCTTAGATACAGAGCGGGTCGGCATTCAGGCAAGCCGAGTCCGAGGACTATCTTGGAGAAACGTGAGTGATAGAGTTCCGCTCCGATATTGCAATCTTCGATGCATAACGTCTTCTTCTCGAAAAGTGCCGCAATAGCTTGTTCGTTGAGTTCGCCGATCCAGACATTCTTGAGCAAAGAGTCCCCCTGCTCTTTGACCAAGTCCTGGACTTTCACGCCAGCATTTACTCCTTTGAGTATGGCGTCTCTGGTCGCGCTGTGTAGCTTCGAATAGTTCAGCTGTCTTGCGGGTCGGAAATCTGTCCAGTAGACAAGCTTCTCATTGCTCCGCGTTGTCTTCGTCATGGAAGGAATCTCTTCCGGAGTCAATCCCGCAAGTACCTCATCAATTCCTTCAGTCTTGGCAAAGTAATTCCAGCTGTTGTTGAGAAGAAGAGTCTGGGGGTTCTCAGCCAGATTCGCAGGCGAAATGAGGATTGATTGGACCTCATTGGGGAAAAGGTATGCCAGGAGCCGACGCTTGTAACTCAGATCTTCGACGAAACCATTGGCCAAGAACTTGCCGGAGATCTTACTCTCGCCAAAAAGCAAGCCACCCTCAGAATCCTCAAGGACGAAATCGACCTCGGCTAGGTCGACCCCGTTACCTCGAATCTTCAGTTCTCCAAGCGGAGAGTAGAAGAATCCGTCCTGGCCCAAAGCAGGATACGGTCGAAGTCGTTCCGGTGAGACGTCCGCCCCTTTCCTAGTAAGATAACGGATACGATTTGAACTTCGAGTGATGTGCAACAGCATCTCGTAGACGGTCGCCTCATAGAAGTATCCGGTTGCAATGCCTCGTCTCAACTGGTTTTCGGAGAAAATATCCCTGATGAAGGCCGGCGGGATGTGGACTGTGGAGGAGAGGACGAGTTCTTTCGTGATTTCGTGGGATTCTAGCTGTTCCGCAATCCAAGCTGCTGTGTTCGCACTCACGACGAAGCCCTGGTCTCCCAATCGTACTTCCCGCCGCGCGCGAGATATGCTCTGCGGCTGACTATTCCGGAAAGACCAGATTGGAGCGCAATCTCAAGCGGGGTGTACTTGTATTGGTGGTTGCTGTTCTGGATTACGCTACCATCCGGCGCCAATATGAGATACGAATCCACCATATCCTCGCTCGATTCGAATGTCGGAGGCTGACCTGACTCTAGCGTGATGTCGCCATTGATTCGTTTGAACGTCTCAAATTCCTCCCTCGTCGGCGTCAATTCGCCAGCATCATCTTCGTTTTGACCTGCTATGACCAACATCTGGAACACTTTCCATCTAAGCGGACGAAGTTCTGCGATCAGGGAACGCATATCCTCGCTAAAATTCAGTTTTGTTACCACCGTGTTGACTTTCAGCTTGATTCCTTCCCTCCTGATTTCTTTGCAGGCACGGAGAGCCTTCTCGACGTGCCCCCCGTGACCCCTCCCTAGGGTCGCTTCAATCTCCTCTCGGCTCGAGTCGATTGACACTCCGATCCAGTCTACCAATGACCTAAGCTCGAGAAGCTTTTCCTTGGAAAGAAGAGATGCGTTGGTAACGACACTCACAGTCATGCCCATGTTCTTCGCAAGTGCTACAAAGTCTTTCAGATTCGGATGCAGCAAGGGCTCGCCGCCGACAAAGTTCAGTTTTGCAATTCCCATTCTGCTGAGCGCTGTTATGATATACTTTCCTCTGGTCAAATCAGCCTCTTTTCCAGGAAGCTTCTTCATGAAGCAGAATCGGCAGGAGTAGTTGCATCGGTCTGTGAGGTGCCAATTGGCAGATTCCACTTGCTGGATGTCAAACGATATCGGTTCCTCATTAGATTGAAGCATGAGTTTCAATGCGGGCGAAAAGTATTTGGAATGTCCCATTGAAAGTCAAAACTGGATTTGTACTAGTTGTCTACGCACATAGCCCTAATCGGCAGGACTGAAGACCCCGTCCTCAAGGGCTACCAACACTACGGCGGGATAAAGAAGCTCTATCTGCTTCACAGTCCAAACTCCGAGGAATTCAAGTTCAGGGACCTGGCGTTCGGTGTCAAGAAGAAGCTGGAAGGTGTCGGATTCAACGGAGTCGTGCTCAAACAGGTCAACGCTTTTGACATGAACGACATCATCAGCTCGATAACCGACATCGTTGACCATGAGGAGCCGCCATACTTTGTGAACATAACAGGAGGAACGAATCTGATGGCAGGCGCCGCCTGTGCTGCGGCATTCTTCATTGGAGCCAAGGCGTACTACGTCCTGGGGAAAAGGGGGAGCGAACTTTCAGAGTCAGAGGTAATCGAACTTCCTGTCCCGAACATCCCTTACTACAGGACAATCGACAAGACGCAACTCCGCGTGCTGAGGGCGCTCGATAGTTTGGGGGGAAGCAGTTCGAACGCAGGCCTTCGAGACTCGATCGGGATGTCCCCACAAAGCCTCAGCTACCATGTCAAGGAATTGGCCAGGAAGGGGCTCGTCAACGTCTTGAGGGGGCAGGTGCTGATTCCGCACGGAAGACCGCGACTCGATAGCAGGGCGATTTCCATCTCCTTGACGAATGCCGGCAAGCTTGTGTTGAGTTGGAGCTCCGTGGGAGGATCGCCCGAAGCAGGCTCTCGCCAGAAATGATACAAAATCAGTTTGTAAGATAAAACCCAATTCAGAAATACTCCCGCTCCCGTTCATCATCAACATGATTACCCGCGAGGCCCTGAGGTCCCAAGGGATTGGCCTCGCCGCAACGAGGCTTATCGAGCCGAGCCTCGGGTTGGCAGGTATCCCTTATGAAAGCGTAGGACCAAGGAGGCATGCGTCGCGTTGGTGAACCTTCACTACGAGAACCTGCCCGAGGTGAACTATGCCACCCTGTCGCTGATGAAGCAGGTGAGTTTCTCGATTGGTGACTATCAGAATTACATCGATCTGGCAATACGGTTGATGTGGGTGCCGGAGCGCCTTGAGAAGGTGAAATGGCGCGTGGCTCCTCGCGATCTGCTCGTAAGCGGCAATCACTCGAATCCGCAACCCTCCGAAGGTCGCCTCGCTCAAATCTGGGTCTCAGTCGAAGAAATGGAAGGGGCCGAAGGCACCGACGTCGTTGAGGACTTCTGTGCTGCAAACTACGTAATCGAGGCTCCTGAAGCATGGGCTCCTAAAATCAGAGTTCAGGAGTCGGATTACAACCTTGGGCTTCTCCTCCTCGACCAGAAACCTGCGGACGGCGAAGGCATTCTGTATCTGCCTCCCGACTCTTACGTCCTCTCAAGGCAGAAAAAGGCTCTCGCGCAGCTTAGGGACAAGCCCGAGCCAGAACACCGAGGCTTGCTGCGCCTGATTGAAGACAATCAGAAGGTGAATTGGCCCGATCCCGCGCCAGCCCGCGGTCTAGCGTGGGAGTTTCTTACCGATGAGAATGTCGAAGGGACTGACGAGCAGCGGAAGTTTGTACGGATTGCGCTCGGAACACCCGACTTCGCCGTACTCGAGGGACCACCCGGTTCCGGGAAGACTACCTCGATTTGCGAGCTGATAATTCAGCAGATTCGGAGGGGGCATCGCGTGATGCTCTGCGCATCCACGCACGTGGCCGTGGACAACGTGCTCGAATCGCTTCAGGCGCGGGGAGTCACCGAGAAGGAAGTGCTCGCCGTGAGAATCGGAGACGAGAGGAAGATCTCTGACGACGTGAAGGATTTCCAGCTCAAGAACCGCGCGAGGAAGGAGAGGAGAGACCTCATAGCTAGGCTAAGCAGCATCAAAGCTCCCACCGACGCGCAGCAATATCTTCTGGACGCCCTCCGGAATTCCACCGATTCGGCAGAGAGCATCATCTCGCGTCTGATACTCGAGAGCGCTAACCTAGTCTGCGGAACGACGATCGGGATTCTGCAACACCCAGACATCAAGGCCAAGAATACTAGATCGACCAACCCAAAGCCCGGCGGGAAGAGCGAGCGGGACGGAGAGAGCGAGAGGGTAGTCAGGCCGTTCGATTGCCTGATCCTCGACGAGGCCAGTAAGACGACGTTCCAGGAGTTCCTGGTGCCTGCCTTGTTCAGTAGACAGTGGGTGCTGGTCGGGGATGTCAAACAGCTGTCGCCATTCGTTGAGACGACCCACGTGGAGGACAACATCAAGACCATGATCGGGTCCGAGTCAGACGCCCGTGTGTGCCTAGACGTCTTCCAGGCGTGGGAGGGGACAACGAGACACTCGGCGGAGGGGGTGCTCGTGATTGACCCCGAAGAGCGGGAGAAGTATTTGCGCCAAGCAGAAGCGCTGGGCTTGGTCTCTCTCGACCTCTCGGATTCCGGGCGCGAACTTTACCCTCTGGACGTAGTCGGCGCGCACGTCGTCCTCGCAGGACGCGGGAGACTGAGTGAGCTAGAGTCTTTAATCCCTGCCGATTTCGTCGTGTCTCCACTCGGGTCCGCAACTCCGGCTCTCAACCGACGCCACGAATACTGGCTGGAGCATCACCCATGGGGCTCGGAGGGGTACCCGGTTGAGGAGGCGCTCTCTCAATGGGCCGACAACCTTTCTTGGCGCCTGGCCAGGTCTTTCGAGCTCAGACAGGACGAGGAGGCGTCGAAGCGCTTCGAGGAGGAGATAAACGCCCTTGTCCCCCGTTGGTATGGGGAGGACGGAGTATCGGAATTCAGGCGCGATCTCGACAAGATAAAGCGGATTGCTCTTCCCTCCATTCTCGAGCTGATCCAGAAGGGGTTCGGCAGACGTGACGGCTCGAGGAGCGGGTCCTGTCTAACTGACGGCATGGGCGAGGGCGCCTTCTCCCAACGCCACGTCTTGCTGAGCTACCAGCACAGAATGCACCCGGACATCTCCAGGGCGCCGCGGGAGTTCGTCTACGACTCGCAGAGTCTGAAGGATCCCGCCTCAATGCGAAAAAATCGCGAGTGGTCCTATGCCAGATACGCATCTCGGTCGGGTTGGGTCCAGACGGTCGGGGCGAAGGCCGATCGCAGAAACTCGAACGCGGTCGAGGCCAGCATAGTGATGGATGAGCTGGAGGTTTTTCTGCGGTGGTCCACTGAACACCGAAAGCCTGACTCGGCTGGGACCCCGTGGGAGATCGCCGTGCTGACCTTTTACAAGGGGCAGGAGTCCCTCCTCAGGCGCAGCCTCCAGCAGAAGTTCAAGACGAACTTCAGGTCTCAGTTCAAGGTGCCCAACGGTTCTGCAAGGATAACCCTGTGCACGGTCGACCGCTTCCAGGGCCACGAGGCGGACGTAGTAATCCTGTCCTTCGTCAGAGGAAAAGGGATTGGCTTCCTTGACAGCCCGAACAGGTTGAACGTCGCGATAACGAGGGCGCGCTACCAGCTGGTCTTGGTGGGCAACCAGCGGGTCTTCGGGGACCTGAGACGGGACACGCTCCTCCGGAAACTCGCTAGGACAGAACCCACGCTGAGGACGGCTTGGGAGGAGCGAGCTGCGGTCCACAACTCGATGGGGAGGGCGTCCTGATGCAGCCTCTCGTCCTGACTCGGCGGGTAGCTCTGTCGAAGTTCGAGGTCCTAATGGAAATCGGACGCCAGGAGCGGAGGGAGGAGCTCCACTCGGTGCTCATGATCGCGGACCGGCAAGGCACCGTGAGCGCGGCCAATGTGTGCAACGAGCTGCTGCCAGGCAGGCCCGAAGCGGTCGGCAAGGCGGTGATAGACAGGTGCCAGTATCTCGACCTCCTTGACAACAAAGGGGCTCTGACAAAGAGCGGCGACGAGGCTCTGCGGACCGGCAAGGTCTTCGTCCCCGAGAGAGGGCGGTACCTCGTCTGGTACACAGAGGATGCGTTGCTGGGGCGAAGTCTGCTCGACCTGCAGCCTGTCCTCGAGTCGCAGGCGAATGACGAGGTGGCGATTGCTCGGCGGGAGAACCAGCGTTCCCGGGAGGCCGCCTCGGAGAAAGCCGAAGACATCTCTGAGACGCTCGGTCCGCTCGAGGGGAAGACTTTCCCCGTTATGGGGCCAGGCGGAGGGATCGTGGCGATTCGGAAGGTGGACAAGAACGGAGTCCCCAAGCGAACGGATTCCTCCGACGACCTTAGGGTCACGTTGACCGTGCCTCCGAGCGGTGCCTCGCGATTGAAACTCGAAGGGAAGTTCCAGCGAACGCTTCAGCCGCCCCAGGTGAAGTACGAAGAGGCCTGGATCCAGTCGTTGGGACCGCTCGCCGAGCACTGGGCAGAGTCCCGGAATCCCCCGGCGCTGAGGGTGGCGTTTGACGGGCTGAAGGAGGCTGAACTCTCGTCGTTCTTGAAGAGCGTCGACCTGTCTCATCCCGTACTTGCTCGACTCGGCGAATTCGATGACGCGTCAGTGGAGGATGTGCCGATAATCCCGCACAGAAAGACGGACGCGAACCAGTGGGCGGCGTGGCTGCTCGAGCAGTCGATAAACGGCTACACGGACGATCGGCAATTCCAAGAGCTGGTCAAAAGTTGCGAAGTAGGGTTCCCTGACTACAAGGGTCTCGAGCTGCCAACCCTGGAAGAAATGGCTCTGAAGCTGAGCAGACAGAAGGATCACGAGGGGAGGTGGTCGCGGCGATACTGGTTCCTGCAGGCGCCCAGAGACTTACAGGTGAGTGGCGTTTGAAGCCGAGGTTGGCTTCGCGTTGGGTAGGGCTGATATGATGTCCACGAGCGAGTTTGTGATGCAGAAGGAGAAGGTCGTCTCGGCGGTCGATGAGGTGCTCCCCGCAGGTTGGATGCAAAGATTGGATCTTCATGAGCAGGGAAGGCAATCGACCCCTTCAGGCTCCGGTGGCGCGAAGATACTCCAAGCCGAGTCGACAGGCACCCTTCGCGGTCGACTCGTGGGGATGCTCGATTCCGCTTCAGAGACAATCTGCGTATGCTCCTTTCTCCTAGCGGACGGGCCCACCATCCGTGCTTTGCTTCGTGCGAGTGAAAGGGGCGTGAGGGTCTACGTCTTGACAGCCTCCGAGGTGCAGTTGCAGAAAGAACCGAGAATCGATAACGAGTTCGACGTTGCCCGGCTAGAGGAGCATATACGAACGCTACAGGAGCTGGCGGGGCGCGTCCTTGTGAGGACAGGGGAGAGCTTCCACAGCAAGTTTGTGCTCGTCGACCCCAGTCTCAAGGAAGCGAGAGGGTTCCTGCTGACGGCCAATCTCACCGAGGAAGCTCTAACTAGGAACGTGGAACTCGGCGTGCAGCTCGATGCGAAGGAGACTCGCGATCTCTACAGGCAGTTCTTGATCGGCTTCTGGCAGGAGAGCTCGAACGAACTGCTTGACAGGGGTCTGGCCAAGGTCGAGCCGCTGACTGGCGTAACCATACCTCTTCCCACGGAGTTGCTCTCCACCACACGCATTTCTCACACGATTAGGGCTGCCGCTGAGGATCTCGTCGGGAAAGCAAAAACCGAGATAGTCGTCTCATCCTTCGGGATGGACCTTCAGGAGGGGGTAGTAGGGGGAATGGTTCAGGCGGCCAAGTCTGGCAAGAAGGTGAGAGTGCTGGCTCGGCCGAGGCCCAACAAGAACACGATGAACGCCCTCATGGCATTGGCGGAGGCGGGGGCGGAGATCCGCGGCCATCAGTGGCTTCACGCGAAGTTCCTGCTTGTGGACACGGACGAAGGGTGGTCTGGCCTGATCATGACCGCAAACTTCGAGAGCAAGGGGCTGGATGAAGGATTCGAAAGTGGCATTTCGGTCAGGGGACAAGTCGCGGAGGATCTCCATCTCATAATGGAGGGGTGGTGGCACGACTTCGCACAAATCCTCTTCATCAAGAAGCGACTCGGGAATATCCTTGGAGATGTGCTGCTATGGAGCGACGAGACCCTGAAGAAAGTTTCCGTTCAAGCGGAGGCTAACGAGGACCTCGGAGAGTTCGAGGCGAAGTCGTTCGACGAAATGGATAAACTCGTCCCTCCAATCGTCCAGCGCGGGCCGACAAGAGGGACTGTTCTTTACCACAGGAAGACATTCAGATGGAGAGTCTTGGCTCCCAGGCTCCCCGGCGGGGTCTCACGAGTTCCTAGGGATGGTGATTTGAAGGTGTACCGGCGCGGGAAAGAGTTGTTCGTGGCGATAGGCCGGCTGGAGGAGTTGCCCAAGGCAAGAGCACTCGGGGAAGAGCTCAGCGCTAAAGTGGTCGCCGAGTACACACGATGATCTGAGTTGCTTTGGAAGGAATCTTGTGACTTTTCTTTACTTCTCAAATAGCCCGCCGGTCCATTCGAGCATCTGCTCTTTGTCGCTCTGCAGGAAGGGCATGTTCAGGTAGTGATGAAGGGACGTCATCGTGGTGTGCCCCTGGCTCAGGAAGATCTCCGCGGTCCGCTCGGGATAGCAGCTGACGAGCCACGACTCCCAGGTCTTCCTGGTGGTCTTGGGGGAGAGCCCGACCGGGTCGAGGCCCGACCTCCTGGCCCACCTCTCGAGGTTCTCGGTCCAGGTCTTGTAGGAGGGGAGCGCCTTCGCAGTGAAGAAGTACTGCAGTACGCTCGAGCCGCGGGGGCTGACCCTGACCCACCTCTCCTTCTGCTTCCTCTTCGCCTTCAGCAGCGCGGCCTCGGGCAGGTGGATGAAGGTGCCGTCGA
>Ga0307373_10013271_pt1 | contig 11550 bp, 9 predicted proteins | sample OX2MG_FD_202534 | JGI IMG/M metagenome (GOLD analysis project Ga0307373, IMG submission 202534) | Soil microbial communities from Risofladan, Vaasa, Finland - OX-2 | ecosystem: Environmental > Terrestrial > Soil > Coastal area > Acid sulfate soil | place: Finland: Risofladan, Vaasa | collected... | reverse complement strand
GCCTGCCAGGTAAAATGGCATGGCAGGAAGCCCATCCGTGGAGATCCCGGCCACCTTACTAAATATGACGATATAAGTCAGGGTGGTGAGCAGGGGCTGCAGGATCAGCCATATTGGTCCGAGCACGGTCTGGCGGTAACTGACCAGGAAATCCCTGCGGACCAACCGGAGGACCAGGTCTTTGTAATGCCAGGATCCGCGAATCCGCAAATCCAGCCATCCGGAGGAAGGATTGATCTCCCAGGCAGGCACAGGTATTTCAGGGGAAGGCATAAACAAGAAATTATCCCGGCCCGTTCACTTGCCGGCGCTGATTATATAATCAAATGTAGTAAACAGCGCCTGCTTATGGTAATGCCCTGTAAAATACCGCCGGCAGAACCGAGCCCAATAAGCAACTGGGGGGAATAAATTGCCGGAAGCCGGTTTTTGGTTATTGCACGAAAACCGTTTTGATATTCACAAATTCATGGATGCCGAATTCCCCCAGTTCCCGTCCGTATCCCGATTGCTTGATCCCCCCGAAAGGCAGCCTGGGATCAGATTTCACCGGGGCATTCACAAAGCAGCTTCCCGCCTGCAGTTCCCCGGAAGCGATGGCTTCTCCCCTTTTTTTATCCTGGGTGAAGACTGCGGCCCCCAGTCCGAACCGACTGTCATTGGCCAGCCGGATAGCGTCTTGCTCATCTTTTGCCCTGATGATGGCAGCCACGGGTCCGAACAATTCTTCATCATAAGCCGGCATCCCTTTTTTGACCCGGGTCAGCACAGTGGGCGGATAATAGGCCCCAGGACCCTCGGGCACCACACCACCCAAACTGCATATTGCACCCAGGCGGATGCTTTTACGGACCTGACGGTGCAACCTGTCCCGGAGGTCCATCCGGGCCAGCGGACCGATATCCGTGCCTTCATGCAGGGGATCACCCATCTTTTTGGCGCTCATCAGGGAAATAAACTCCCGTTCAAATTCCTGCGCTACCCCGGGGACAACAATAAAGCGTTTGGCAGCAATGCAGCTTTCGCCGTTGTTGATCAGGCGGCTGTTCACCCCGATCTCCGCCGCTTTACGGATATCGGCGTCCGCCAGGATGATATAGGCATCGCTTCCCCCCAGTTCAAGCACCGTTTTTTTAAGCAGGGAACCGGCATGCCGGGCTACCGCCCTGCCAGCTTCCGTGCTCCCGGTTAGGGTCACCGCACAAATCAGGGGATGGGAAAGGATACCAGGAATGGATGAAGAAGGCAATAGTAAGGTCTGAAACAAATGCGGGGGAAACCCGGCTGCTGCAAATATTTTCTCCAGGGCAAGCGCGCAGCCCGGGACATTGGATGCATGTTTAAGGATTGCCCCGTTCCCGGCCATCAAGGCAGGTGCGGCAAAGCGGAAAACCTGCCAGAAAGGAAAATTCCAGGGCATGACCGCCAGCACTACCCCGAGCGGTTCGAAAACGATGCTGCTCCTGAGTGCATCTGTCACTACCGCCCTGGGTTCCAGGAAGCCTGCAGCATGCTCCGCAAAGTACTTACAGGCCCAGGCAGATTTTTCCAGTTCTGCTATTCCCTGGCTAAGCGGTTTGCCCATTTCCAGGGCCATCAGCCGGGCCAGATCCATCTTTTGCCCTTCCAGGACCTGGCTGGCAGCCATCATGCAGACTGCCCGCTGGGCTATGGATCGACTGCTCCAGGCGGAAAAGGCCCGGAAGGCCTTTTTGATTTTCAGGTCAGTTTGCCCAGGACTGTGGGTCCGGTATTTTTTCAGGGGATTTCCTGTCGCTGGATTGACGGATATGATTTCCATGGCTGGCTGTTCATCATGCCCTTAGGCAAAAAAGGTTGGGCATCCAGATGCCCAACCTTTATGCATTCAATTCATTGCCGGATTATTTCACTTCTTCAAAGGGCACATCGGTAACCGTATTTTCGCCTTCCGGGGTACCTGCACTTTCGGGGGAATGCCCGTTGCTTCCCGGGGCTTCATTCGGGGCCCCTTCCGGCTGTTGGGTAGCTTTATACATATCCTCTGAAGCTGCTGTCCATGCTTTGTTCAGGTCAGCGATGGCACTTTCCATTTTAGCCGTGTCCTGCCCCTTGTGGGCATCCCTGAGCCGGCCAAGGGCTGCCTCAATGGATGCCTTCTTGTCACCCGGGATCTTGTCCCCGTATTCCTTCAGCTGCTTTTCCGTGCTGAAGATCAGCCCGTCTGCCTGATTCAGCTTTTCAATTTTTTCCCTGGCTTCCTTATCCGTAGTTTCATTCACCTTGGCCTCATTCTTCATTTTTTCTATTTCTTCCTTGCTCAGGCCACTGCCCGCTTCAATCCGGATATTCTGGGTTTTACCTGTCCCCTTATCCTTGGCTGTAACATGCAGGATGCCGTTGGCATCAATATCAAAAGTGACTTCCACCTGTGGAAGGCCCCGGGGTGCCGGAGGTATGCCATCCAGTATGAACCGGCCCAGGGTCCTGTTCTGACCCGCCATCGGCCTTTCTCCCTGCAGCACATGAATCTCAACACTGGGCTGATTATCCGATGCAGTGGAAAAAACCTCCGATTTCTTGGTGGGAATCGTGGTGTTCGAATCTATCAGCCGGGTCATTACCCCACCCATCGTTTCAATACCCAGGCTTAAGGGAGTCACATCCAGCAACAGTACATCCTTGACCTCACCGGTTAATACACCACCCTGTATGGATGCTCCAACTGCCACCACTTCATCCGGATTGACCCCTTTGGAAGGCTTGCGTCCGAAGAATTTTTCCACCACTTCCTGAATCTTGGGGATCCGGGTCGAGCCACCTACCAGGATCACTTCATTGATTTCACCGATAGTCAGGCCGGCATCTTTCAGGGCCTTGCGGCAGGGTTCCAGGGTCCTTTCCACCAGGGTATCACATAATTGTTCAAACTTTGCCCGGCTCAGCTTTTTGACGAGGTGTTTGGGTACACCGTCCACTGCAGTGATATACGGCAGGTTAATCTCTGTTTCCTGGGATGAGGATAATTCTACCTTAGCTTTTTCTGCAGCTTCTTTCAGTCGCTGCCAGGCCATGGGGTCCTTACGCAGGTCCACTGCCTGATCCTTTTTGAAGTCATCGGCAAGCCAGTCCATGACCATTTTGTCAAAATCATCCCCGCCCAAATGGGTATCCCCATTGGTCGATTTGACTTCGAACACCCCATCGCCCAATTCCAGGATGGAGATATCAAAGGTCCCCCCTCCCAGATCGAAAACGGCTATCTTGCTGTCCTTGTGCTTTTTGTCCAAGCCATAAGCCAGGGCCGCAGCAGTAGGTTCATTGATTATCCTTCGGACGTTCAGACCGGCAATTTCACCGGCTTCCTTCGTAGCCTGGCGCTGCGCATCATTGAAATAGGCCGGAACGGTGATCACTGCTTCTGTCACTTCCTGTCCCAGGTAGTCTTCTGCAGTTTTTTTCATTTTCTGCAGGATCATCGCAGAAATTTCCTGCGGGGTGTATAGTCTTCCATCAATATCAATCCGGGTCGTATTGTTATCTCCCCTGACCACCTTATAGCTCCAATGCGGAATTTCATTGCTCACTTCATCAAAATGGCGACCCATGAAACGCTTGACTGACATGATCGTGTTCAGTGGATTGGTGATCGCCTGCCTTTTGGCCGGATCTCCCACTTTCCGCTCCCCGTTTTTCAGGAAAGCGACCACGGAGGGTGTAGTGCGGTGCCCTTCATCATTAGCGATCACCACAGGCTCATTCCCTTCCATAACAGCGACGCAGGAATTCGTGGTTCCCAGGTCTATTCCTATAATTTTTCCCATAGTATTATTCTCCTTTTCTTGAATTTGTATTAAAATTGACAATGATTATGCCAAGCAATGGAATATGCAATATTGTCAGTTTTAAAAGTTACAATAAAAAATATTGTATAAACTTATTATATATCAATAACTTATGTGGGCCCTGCTTATTTCAATCTGCATGAATAGCTAATGGTGGGCAGGGGATCTGATCAATGGTCAATAGGTAAGTACATGGATTCACCGGTCATACGTCCGATCAGGGATAGTGATAATGCCGATCTGGCCAGGATCATCCGCAATGCCCTCAGGGAATTCCTGTTGAACTTGCAGGGAACAGCCTATGAAGACCAGTCCATAGATGCGTTATCCCTTCATTTCCAGGAGCCCCGCAGTGCTTATTTTGTGGCCTGCCTGGGTGACAGGATTGCAGGGGGAGCTGGCATTCGGGAATTAGCAGGCGGGGATACCACCATAGCTGAATTGCAGAAAATGTACCTGCAACCGCAGGCCAGGGGAAAGGGACTGGGGGTGCTGCTGCTTAATCAATGCCTGGATTTTGCCCGCCAGTCGGGTTTTAAACAGTGCTATATAGAAACTATGCCGGAACTGCAGGCCGCAATCCGGTTATATACATCCTTTGGATTCAGCCCCTTATCAGGCCCTTTGGGAAATACGGGGCATTATGGATGCAGGGTATGGATGATCAGGGATCTTTAAGCCTCCAAAAAATACCATGACCTGCCTGCTGCCCTCCGTTTTACTCCCGGGAACATCCCCTGAAATATTCAAGTTTTAAATCCCGGTGAATGGGCCATCCTTGCTATTTTTGCAATTCAACTTTTCCAAGCGATGGGATTCATACAGGAGGTACAGCAAGCGGCATGCTCAGCCATCCGGTCTGTTTTCCAGGTTCAACTGGAGCCGCATGAACTCCAGGTCAGTCCCACTAAGCCGGAATTTACCGGAGATTTTACCCTGGTCGTCTTTACATTGACCAGGTTCAGCAAGACTTCTCCGGAAACCACGGCAAAATTGCTTGGTGACCGGCTGATGGTTGATCATGCTCACCTGTTTTCCGGTTTCGGGGTGATCAGGGGCTTTCTTAACCTGACGCTCAGTGATCCCTTTCTACATCAATACCTGGAAGACCATTATAACCGGACAGCTGGAGCGATACGGGAAAAAAACGGCCGGACCGTCATGGTGGAATTTTCATCCCCAAATACCAATAAACCCCTGCATCTGGGCCACCTGAGGAACAACTTCCTGGGAGATGCCATATGTGAGATACTCCAGGCCGGAGGCTGGAATGTAGTGCGGGCCAACCTGATCAATGACAGGGGAATCCATATTTGCAAATCTATGGTAGCCTGGCAATTATTCGCCGGGGGAGCCACTCCGGAAACCGAAAAGCTGAAAGGAGATCATTTTGTGGGAAGATACTATGTCCTTTTCAATGACAAATACAAACTGGAGGTGGCGGAACTGGTCAATGGGGGCATGGAACCAGGAATTGCAGAACGAGAGGCCCCGCTCATGAAAGCTACCCAGGAGATGTTGCAGCAATGGGAGGCCGGAGATCCGGCAATCAGGTCGCTTTGGCAAAAAATGAATGCCTGGGTATATACTGGATTTGAGGAGACTTACCGGAGACTCTCCATCCATTTTGATCAGGTATATTATGAGAGCAGCACCTATTTACTGGGCAGGGAACTTGTTTTGGAAGGGCTGGGCGGAGGAATATTTTTCCGAAAGGAAGATGGTTCCGTCTGGGTTGACCTGACCGGCGATGGGCTAGACCAGAAGTTGCTGATCCGGGGCGATGGCACTTCTGTGTATATGACCCAGGATCTCGGCACGGCCCAGCTTAAATATGATGATTTCCACATGGACAAAAGCATCTATGTCATCGCTGATGAGCAGAACTATCACATGAAAGTGCTCCAACTGATTCTGACTAAACTCGGGAAACCATATGCTGCCCACTTGTTCCATCTTTCCTATGGAATGGTGGAACTGACTTCAGGAAAAATGAAAAGCCGGGAAGGAACTGTGGTGGATGCCGATGACCTGATCGACGAAATGATTTCCACAGCTGCTGAACGGACGGCGTCCCTGGGAAAAGTGAAGGATTTTTCCGAAACTGAACTCCAGGAACTGCATGATATCCTCGGTATTGGGGCCATGAAGTTTTTCCTGCTTCGCGTCAACCCCAGGAAACGCATGGTTTTTGAACCGGAGGAATCCATCGATTTTCAGGGATTCACAGGACCCTTCATCCAATATACCTATGCCCGGATAAAATCCATATTGAGAAAGGAAGGGATCACAGGTACGGTGCCGGGTCCAGCAGGGAATAACGCCGCGGAACCGATGCTGCCTGCCGAAAAATCGTTGTTGCTGAACCTGGAACAATTCCCCGCCATGCTGGACGAAGCCGGGGAAGAAATGGACCCTTCGGTTATTGCAGTATACCTATATCGCGTGGCCAGATCCTTCAACACCCTATATACAGAATTACCCATTTCGAGGGCAGCTTCGCCGGAGAAAAAAACCCTCCGTCTCCGGATATCGGTATTAACCGCAGATATCATTGCCCGGGGAATGTCCCTGCTTTGTATCAGGGTGCCTGAAAGGATGTAATCAGGTTATCCGGCTATTTCCCCATACCTGACTGGAAGATATTTTCAACCCGGATTTCTCGAAATAGGAAGACCGATAGCATACACCTGGTTGTCACCATCACATAAAGCGGCATTCACGGGACTGGGATCTCAGTTACCGGATGCCCTTGAACAACCGGTTCCAGCGGATCCCATGTTTGCCATAACTCATCCAGATGAACCAGGCCTTACCCACTATATGGTCTTCAGGGACAAAACCCCAGAACCGGGAATCCAGGGAATTGTGGCGGTTGTCTCCCATCATCCAGTAATAATTCATTTTGAAGGTGTAATGGTCAGTGGGCTTACCATTGATATAGATTACACCGTCCTGTATTTTCAACGTGTTGCCTTCATAAGTATTGATGACCCTCCGGTAAAGGGCGATATTGGCCGTATCAATATGCACGGTCGCGCCTTTTTTCGGAATGTATATTGGTCCGTAATAGTCAGCATCCCACTTGAAATGCAAGGAGTCATGTGGGAATGCATCGGGATCCACACCAGTATTGATCTGCGGGGTGATGCTGACCACATTGGAAAATCTTTTCAGTTCAGCCAACTTATTGCGGGTCAGGTCGAAGGTATAATACATTTTGTTTCCATCCTGCACCGGTGCTCCCATGGGTGGGTCAATATGCAGTTCATCCAGCCTGTCCAGGTCAAAAGGGGTCTCATTGGTCACGACATCATAGAACATTTCCGCATGCGGGGGCAAAGGGGAAATTTTACCATTGACATACACCACACTGCCTCTCACTTCCAGGGTATCCCCGGATATGGCTATGCACCGTTTGATATAGTTCTCTTCCCGGTCTATCGGGCGGGTGACAATAGTGTACTGGGGATTATTCCATACTCCTTCCCGGCCCAACTGCCGGATCAACTGGTAATAGGTATAGGTCCCTTCTGTTTCCTTCACTACAGTATCCCCTTCCGGAAAATCGAAGACTACGATATCCTGGCGGTGAATGGAATGAAACCCTTTGATCCGGTGGTATCCCCAGTGGGGCCAGTTGGAATAGGATTGGATATTGAGGAGGGGGATGTTATTCAGGGTAAATGGAACGGCCAGGGGGGTCATGGGAATCCGCGCCCCATAGGTGAGTTTGTTCACAAACAGGAAATCATGTACCAACAGGGATTTTTCCATGGAAGGTGTCGGAATCGTATAGGCTTCAAAAAGAAAGGTCCGGATCAGGGTAGCAGCAATGATGGCAAATACCGCTGCATCCAGCCATTCGCGGAGTACAGATTTTTTTCTTTTTATTTCTCCCTTTTTCTTACGAAATGTCCATTTCATCCAAAATTGATTTAAAGGGTAAAAATAACCATCTGCTGCACTTTTTCAGCCCCGGGTTTCCATAATCTTTTCCTAAACTTTCCTCCGGCCCAGGCAAAATCAAAAAAATGATCAGGCTTCCGTGGTTTTCCGTTCACGTCCCGTAAGGACATAATCTTCCACATCGCCAGCCATGATGGTCTTGCCTGAAAGAATAACCAGCCGCTCCACTACATTATGCAATTCCCGGATATTGCCTGTCCAGTTCTTTCCCATCAGCAAATCCAGGGCTCCGGGATCAATATTCTTTTTTGTCACTCCATATTCCTGGCAAATTTCCTGCAGGAATCTTTCCGTCAGCTCCGGGATATCTTCTCTGCGTTCATTGAGTGAGGGCACATGCACAATAATCACGCTCAGCCGGTGAAACAGATCCAGCCTGAAATTGCGTTCCGTCACTTCCTTAAGCAGGTCCTTATTCGTAGCTGCCACGACCCGGACATCCACGGTAATTTCCTTTTCTCCCCCTACCCTGGTGATCCTGCCTTCCTGCAACGCCCGAAGCACCTTGGCCTGGGCGCTCAGGCTCATATCCCCGATCTCATCCAGAAAAAGAGTTCCGCCGGAAGCCTGTTCGAATTTTCCGATCCGTTGTTTGATCGCTGAAGTGAAGGATCCCTTTTCATGACCGAACAGTTCACTTTCAATCAGTTCCCCCGGTATGGCGGCGCAGTTCACCTCCACAAGCTGGCCTTCAGCCCGTTGGCTTTTTTCATGGATCCACCGGGCTACCAGTTCCTTTCCCACCCCGTTATCGCCGGTGATCAACACACGTGCATCCGTATGAGCCACTTTTTCAATGGTATCCCATATCTTCCTGATTGCCGGGGAATTGCCGATCATATCCCGGGTACGGGTCACCTTTTTACGCAATATTTTTGTTTCCGCGACCAGGGAGGTTTTTTCCATGGCATTGCGGATCGTGATGAGCAGCCGGTTTAAATCAGGCGGCTTGGAGATATAATCGAAGGCTCCCCGTTTAACTGCATCAACTGCAGTATCTATGTTACCATGACCGGAAACCATGACCACAGGAATATCCGGATTGGCTTCCTTGGCCTTTTCCAGGAATTCCAGCCCATCCATTTTAGGCATCTTGATATCACAAAGGACCACATCGTATGGCTTTTCCCGAAACATTTTCAGGCCTTCCGTCCCATCCGCAGCTTCATCTACCTTGTACCCTTCAAAACTGAGTATCTCTATCAGCGTTTTGCGGATGCTCCTTTCATCATCAATGATCAAAATGCTGGCCATAGATTTTTACTAATTTTTCAGCTCCTCAGCCATCCGGCAAACCAGTTTATCTTCCGGTATTACTTTTTCAGGTACATGACTTCCTTCACCAACCTGACTGTTCTTTCTACATTGGGCAGGTAAAGCGCAACCAGATTGGGGGCGTAATGCATTGGGGCATCGGCAGATGTAATCCGCCGGATGGGCGCATCCAGGTAATCAAAGGCGTCCTTTTGGATCCGGTAGGCAATTTCCGAGGAAATGGAAGCAAACGGCCATTGTTCTTCCACAATGACCAGACGATTCGTCTTTTTTACTGATTCCACAATGGTATTGGAGTCCAGCGGCCGTATAGTCCGAAGGTCAATCAATTCAGCTTGTATGCCTTCTGCGGCAAGTTCCTCGGCAGCTTTTGCTGCCACCTTCATCATTTTATTGTAGGAAACAAGGGTTACATCTGTACCCGTCCTGACCACTTCTGCCTTTCCGATCGGGATCAGGTATTCCTCCTCGGGCACATCCCCAATATCCCCGTACATCACTTCACTTTCCATAAAGATGACCGGATTGTCATCCCGGATTGCCGATTTCAGCAAACCTTTCGCATCATAGGGGTTCGATACAGAAATAACTTTCAGTCCGGGAATATTGGCATACAAGGATTCATATGAGGTGGAATGCTGAGCTCCAAGCTGTCCTGCTGATCCGCTGGGTCCCCGGAAAACGATCGGACAGCCTACCTGTCCGCCACTCATTGCCAGCATCTTGGAAGCGGTATTCAATATCTGGTCCAGGGCGAGATTGGCAAAATTCCAGGTCATAAATTCTATGACGGGCCGAAGTCCATTCTGAGCAGCACCTACCCCGATAGAGGCAAATCCAAGCTCGGAAATGGGGGTATCGATGATCCGCCTTTCCCCAAATTCCTCCAGCATCCCTTGGCTGACCTTATAGGCTCCCTGGTATTCGGCCACTTCTTCCCCCATTAAAAAAACCCTTTCATCCCTGCGCATTTCTTCCTGTAAAGCCTCCCGGAGTGCCTGTCTGAATGCAATCTGACGCATGCTGGGTGAATTGTTTAAAGGTTTTCAGGTAAAAAACCACGCAAAAATATCGGTTAAACCCTGAATATGCAAATACGATTGAAACAGGTAATGATTAAACTACATATAGGTCCTGGGGCAAACGGATGGTAAATTTACCCACTGGGTCTTTAAAATCCGCTACCCCTAGCCATTCTCCAAAAAATTTTTGAGCGAAACGCCGATAATATGGGTCCAGCCTCCCGCAAAGCTTTCTCTGGCAAAATCAGGATTGTCCGCCGGGAAGCTGCCTAATCCCTTATGGGTTAACCTCAGGTTGGTTTTATCTCCTTTGGCAAACAATTCAAACGTTACAAATGATGCTCCGGGGAAGCCTTTATATTTCCAGCCATACGTTAATTTTTTATCTGGAACCACTTCTGTAACCTGACATAAATGCAGGTATCTTTTCGTTTCAGTGCCTCCATAAAATTGAAACTCAAAACCAATTACCGGTTGAAACGCTTCAAAGTCAAAATACCACTGCTTCATTTTGCCTTTATCAGTGATCGCTTCCCAAACCACATGAACAGGTGCATGGAAGGTGCGGGTTATGGTAAAGGGTATTTTTTTCATTTTTCCCATTTTAAAGTTATCCTCTTTTGTTTTCCTGAGGATCAGGGAATTTTCCGGATGCAGCAACCTCCTGATGGGTCAAGATGGCCAGAATTCGACTGCTGTAAGCCTAAGATCGGCTTACCCATATGATCAGATATTTTAGGAACAATACGCAGTCCCTGTTAAAGGATCTCTGTTCGCCGTTGAACCTGCCTGGAGCCCGTCCTATGGATTTCCTGCCCTTCATTCAGCCTCATTTCCGCTCGCGGGTAACCGTCAATCCCCCTGAATTACTGACAAAGGCGATATGGCGGTTGTCCGGTGACCAGCAGGGTACATTCATGGTCCCCTGACCCCCATACAGGTATGCGATCACCCGGGGGTCGCCTCCCTGTACCGGCATTAACCGGATCATTACTCTTTTATAGGCAGGGTGGCCAGCGGGATCCACATGATCCGGATAGGATAAAAAAACCATCCATTTCCCATCCGGTGACAGGTGCGGGAACCAGTTATTGTACTGATCAAAGGTCAACTGCTCCTTGCCGGATCCATCCGGGTTCATCCTCCAAATCTGCATGGTGCCGGACTGGTTACCATTATAATAAATATACTTTCCGTCGGGTGAATATTCAGGACCATCCACATGCCCGACCGTATCGGCAGTCAGCGGAAATATCTTCTTCCCATTCACAGACTCCCGGTAAAGATTGAAAACATGTCCCCCCTGTTTGCCCACAAAAAGGAAATGCTTCCCATCCGGAGACCAGCCATGGAAATAAGAAGGGGTCATTTCCGTCATCAGCCGGGGTGTTCCGCCATGCAGGGGCAAAACATACACGGTGGACCCTCCTTCTGGCATGCCTGCCCGGGAATTGCTGATC
>Ga0307373_10013270_pt1 | contig 11553 bp, 11 predicted proteins | sample OX2MG_FD_202534 | JGI IMG/M metagenome (GOLD analysis project Ga0307373, IMG submission 202534) | Soil microbial communities from Risofladan, Vaasa, Finland - OX-2 | ecosystem: Environmental > Terrestrial > Soil > Coastal area > Acid sulfate soil | place: Finland: Risofladan, Vaasa | collected... | reverse complement strand
CGGTGCTGCCTTTGCGCCCGAGTCCGGCGGTGCTGCCTTTGCGCCCGAGTCCGGCGGTGCTGCCTTTGCGCCCGAGTCCGGCGCGGTCACTGGTCACGCCCCTCGACGCTGCCGAGTACCTGCTCGATCGCGGCCCGGGAGCGGAGCACGCCCTCGGTGCTGCCGGCCAGGTACAGCCGGCCGGAAGCGCCGATCATGGTCACGTCGACCAGCGTGTTCTGCGGGGCCGCCTGCTCGGCCGCATTGGCGGCCACGGCCGCGAACAGGGCGGGTGCCATCTCGCAGACCAGCAGCGACTGACCGGGCATGATCATGGAAGCCTGCCGCGATCGGTTGATCACCACCGCCTGCTGGTCGGTGATGTCCTCGATCACGTCGGCGTACATCATCCTCGGCCGGAGCTGGTCGGCGGCCGTGTGCCCGATGCCGTCGAGGATGGCCTGGCCGGCCCGGGCGACCTGCGCCGCGCTGCGGGCGTGCACCTCCAGGACCCCGAAGTGGCGCTCGACGAAGAGGATTCCCGGCTCGACCGCGGGCTCGGCGCGCAGCGCCAGGTCGGTGATCCGCTCGACCGCCAGGCCCGGCGCGACCTCGACGATCAGGGCGTGGTCGCCTTCCAGCGGCGGGTAGCCGCGGGCCCGGGTGGGCGTGCCGAGGTAGGCCGCGAACTGGGGCTGCAGGCCGGCGATGGGCAGGTAGACCCGCAGCTCGATGCGCGTCGTGATGCTGGTCATCACGGCTCCGCTGGCGGGCCGGGCTGGCCTGTCACTCCGAGACCACGAAGTGCTTGCCTAGCTCGGAGTGCGGTCGCGGTATCACGTGCACGGAGACCAGCTCGCCCACGCTGGACGCCGTCTCGGCGCCCGCCTCGGTCGCGGCCTTCACCGCACCCACGTCACCGTTGATGATGACGGCGACCAGACCGTCGCCGACCTCCTGCCGTCCGACGATGACCACGTTGGCTGCCTTGACCATGGCGTCGGCGGCGGCGAGCGCGGCCACGTATCCCCTGGTCTCGATCATGCCCAGCGCGTTCTGTGCCATGTGTGTTCGTTCCTCTCGGTTGCGTGCGCCCGGCCTGCGGGGCACGAGACGGCCTAACGGCTAGCGGCTGGCGGTTGCCTGCGCTTGCGCGCGGCCGGCGGCGGCTGCGGGGCCGTGGCCGGCTCGTCGATGGACCCGATGATGAGCGCGTCCACCGGCGGGCGGTCGGGCAGCCACCCGGCGGCGACCGAGCCCTGGGCGACCAGCACCCGCTCGCCCTGACCGCTGCCGAGGACATCGAAGGCGACGAGCCGCTCACCGGACCCGGTCACCTCGACCTCGAGGAAGGCTCCGCTGGGCAGCCCGGCGATCCGCTTGGTCGACCAGACGTTTCCCACCACCACTCCTTGCAGCATCACCGCTCCTTCTCGACGTGGACGCCGAGCGCCCGCGCCTTGTCCTTGGCGAGCGGAGTCAGCACCGCTCGCGGGCCGAGCACCAGCCGCGCCCCGGCGCTGGCCGCGGCGATGACGGTGCGCTCGGTCACCGCGCCCTTGTCGACCCGCTGGATGATGACGGCTGCCGTCGCGTTCTTGGCCGTGGTGGCGGCGCCCGTGGTGGCGGCGCCCGTGGTGGCGGCCAGGGTAAACCGCAGCCGGCCGGCCAGGAGGTCGCGGCGGTGCCTGGGGCTATCGGCCAGGCGCAGGATTCGCCGGACGAACGCGTGCAGTTCCTCGTCGGTGCTCAGCCGGACGGCCTGCACGGTGTCATCGTCAGCGGGGCCGGCCGCAGCCCTCGGCGCGGCGGAGCCGGCCAGGGTGGGCAGCACGTCCCGCAGGACCTCGCGCACGAGCTCGCGCAGCTCGTCGGGGCCGGGCGGGGGCTGCGGGCCGCTCATCGCGGCGCCCCGAGCAGGCTGGTAACCGCCTCGGAGGCCTGCCGCACGTCGTCCTCGCGACCGGACAGGTAGACCCGTCCGGTGGCGCCGATCATCCGGTAGTCCACGATCTTGATCTGCGCCGCCTTCTCGGCCTCGTTGGCCGCCAGGATCGCGTAGGAGGCGGGCTGCAGTTCCAGGACGAACAGCGACTCGCCCGGCAGCACCATCGAGCCGAGCTTGTTCCGGTTGACCAGGAAGGCGTGCTGGGCGTCCACCCGGCTGATGATCCGCGACGCCAGCACCTGCGGCCGGGTCGCGGTGTCGGCGCTGACCTGCAGGGCCGCCAGGACGGCGCTGCTGGCCGCCTGCACGGCCGAGGTACTGCCGTGCAGCTCGAGGTAGCCGAACTGGCGCTCCACGACGAGAATCCCGGCCTGGACGTCGGCCTCCTTGAGCGCGATGTCGGTCAGCGGCTCGATGTCGAGCCCTGGCGCTATCTCGATGACCTGGGCGGCCATCCGCAGGCGGGGCGGCCGGCCGCGGACCCAGGTGCCCAGGTAGCACATGGTCTGCGGCTGCAGCTGGTCCAGGAAGATAAATGATCGCAGCTCGGCCATGGCTTACCGGTTCACCAGCTGCTGCAGCTCTTCGATGATCAGCGCGCGCAGCTGCTCGCGCACCGCGTCGGAGACGGCCGCGCCGGCGGCCGGGGCCGGCGCGCCGTCCGCCGGCCGGATTTCAGGGCCGGCCCGGGAACCGCCGCGCGCGCTGGCGACCGACCCGGGTCCGGGCGACCCGGGCAGGTTGGACGCGCGGGGATAAGCCGGAACCGGGCCGTCGGGCTGGCGCGTGACGGTGAGGCCCGCGAAGTCGTCGAACGGCACGCTGGCGTCGGCGTTGTAGGCGACCCGGGCCCAGTTGACCAGGTGCCGTGGCTCCAGGTTCTCGCCGATCGAGCTGCGCCCGACGAAGCCGGTGCCGAGCGTCATCGACGGGGCCAGGTTCGTTTCCAGACCGGAACTGCCGGTGCTGTTCCCGACGTTGACCGCGACCCGCAGTACGGGTACCCGCGCGCCGTAGGCCAGGATCGTCTGCGGGTCCCGGCTGTGGATGGCCGCCGAGTGGCCGGCTCCGCCCAGTCGGACCACGGCGCGCGCGGCCTCGATGCCGCGCTCGGCCGTCGGCACCCGGACCAGGCCGAGCACCGGGGAGAGCTTCTCGCGGGCGAGCGGCTCCTCGGGCACGACCAGGTCGAACGGCGTGACCAGCGCGCGGGTCCGCGGTGCTACCCGGATCCCGGCCCGGTCGGCGATCCAGGCCGCGTCCTTGCCGATCGCCTCGCCGTTCAGCCGTCCGTCGGGGAACAGGTAGGCGCGCAGCTTTCCGGTGGCCGCGACGTCCAGGACCGCGGCGTGCTGGCGCTGCATCTCGCGCAACAGCTGATCGGCCGCGCGTTCCTCCACGAGCAGAACCGATTCGTTGGTGCAGAGCACGGAGTTGTCGAAGGCCTTGCTGTCGACGATCCGCCGGGCCGCGGCCCCCAGGTCGGCGCTGGCATCGACCAGTACGGGCACATTGCCGGGGCCGACGCCCAGCGCCGGGTTGCCCGACCGGTGCGCCGCCCGGACGACGGCCGTCCCGCCGGTCGCGACGATGACGTCGGTGACCGGGTCGGACATGAGAGCCTCGATCAGCGGAACCGTCGGGTCGGTGACGACCTGGATGATGCCGTCGGGCGCGCCCGCCTCGGTGGCGGCGCCGGCGAGCAGCATCGCCGCGTCGGCGCAGCAGGCCTTCGCCATCGGATGCGGGCTCACCACGATCGCGTTCCTGGTCAGCAGCGCGATGATGACCTTGAAGAAGACACTGCAGACCGGGTTCGTGGACGGGGTCAGGGCCAGCACGACCCCGGCCGGCCGCGGCAGGGCCACGATCTTGGCCGCCCCGTCAATCCGCGGGGTCACGTAGTCCTCGCCCCGGTAGCGCTCCAGTATCCCGAGCGAGCAGGCCTCGTTCTTGATGACCTTGTGCTCGGCCACCCCGAAGCCGGTCTCCTGAACCGCCCACTCGGCGTACCGGCGGGCCTGGCCGTGCGCCGCGCGGGCCGCGGCCTCGGCGATGCGCAGCACCGACGCCCGGTCGTACTGCGCGAAGGCGCCGGCGGCCCAGTGCGCGCGCGCCAGCATCTGCCGCGCGCGCCAGGTCGCCGCCACGCCGCCCGGCGGCGGACTGGGCCGGTCCGGGACCGCGGCGCTCACCGACGGCTCCTGGCCGGCTGGCGTCGTGCCTCCGCTAGCGCGCCCGCGATCCCCGCCTCGGTGCGCTCGAGCAGTTCCTCGCACAGTTCCGGGGTCATCAGCAGGCCCGGCTTGTACTGCAGTACCCGGGGGTCCAGGGTGGAGAAGATGGCCCAGACGCCGGCCTGGTAGAGGTGCCGCATGACGAACTTCGCCCCTTCGGGGTGATCGAACTCCAGGCCCATGACCACGCCGTTCTGCCGGATGCCGGTGAACCAGTCCGGATACCGCGACTGGATGGCGCGCAGCCCGGTGCCGATCAGGTCGGCGATGTAATGGACCATCGACCGGGTCTCCGGCCGGCTGCAGATCTCCAGGGTCTTCAGCGCGGCGACGCAGCCCAGCTCCGCGCCGCCGAAGGTGGACATGTGCGCGAAGCCGTCCTCGGTGAGCCACTCGCCGCACCGCTCGCTGACGAGCACGGCCGCGATCGGGTACATCCCGCCGGACAGCCCCTTGCCGGTGACCAGGATGTCGGGCTCGATGCCGTGCTTGGTGATGGCCCACATCTCGCCGGTGCGCATGAGGCCGGTCTGCACCTCGTCGGCGATATAGACGCTGCCGTAACGCTCGCACAGGGTCTTGACGGCCTCGAGGTAGCCGGGCTCGGGGAGCGGGAACCCGTAGGTCGCCGGGATCGTCTCCATGATGACCGCGGCCGCGTCCTGGTCCCGCAGCGCCGCCTCCATGGCGGTCAGGTCGTTAAAGGGGACGGCCGTGAACTCCTCGGGCCGGTCGGCGAGAAACAGCTTGGCGAACCGGTCATCGCCCGCGGCGACCGCCAGTCCGGTATGGCCGTGGTAGGCGCGCACGATCGAGACGATCTTGCGCCGCTTGGTGGCGTGCCGGGCGGTCTTCAGGGCGATGTCGATCGCCTCGCCGCCGCCGCTGCCGTAGACCACCTTGGCCAGGTTCGGCGGCGCGGACCGGATGAGGGCCTCCGCCAGGGCCGCCCGGGCGCTGGACGGGAAGTGATGGTTGCCGATGTCGAAGGAGCGCATGCCGGTCGTCAGGGCCTCGACCAGTTCCGGATTGCGGTGCCCGAGGTTATAGGTCCCGCCGTTCAGGTGAACATCGATCAGCCGCGTGCCGGACATGTCCCAGATGAAGTAGCTCTCCCGCCGGTCGATGACCAGGTCGATGCCGGATTCAACCCAGAAGTCCGTCTTGCCGGGATTCCAGAACTCGCGGGACTGCTCCAGGACCTCGGCCTTGGATCCCGCGGTGAAAACCTCGTAGTCGTGCATCGCCCTCCGACTTCCGCGAACCCGTATCAGACCAAATCGTCTATCGGTTGGACCTAATAGTCAAGAGCTGTTTATTCCGCGTTACCGCTGACCAAGAGGTCTTGTAGGCGGCTAATCGGTATGTTACGGTCAGGGTCCTCCGAGCGACGGGAGCAGGTCGAGGGCGCCGTAACCGGGTCTCGGCGTCAGGTCATCCCCCTACAGGAATCTGCCGACGACGGCATTCCGACCGCCGCTTCCCGGCCTGGTTTCCGGTGATCCGGCACTCATGACACTGCAGTGCCCCTAACCACCGTGCCGAGCTCCCCGGAGCGCGGTGCACCACCCGGCCCACTGAGGAGGCTGGCTGCATGTCGGATACCCGAGAGCAAGCAGGCGCTGACGGCGACGTTCCAGCTGCCACCCCGCCCACCGCCGGCCTGGCGGAGAGCGTGGACATCTCCCAGCGCGGCGACGTCCAGAAGCTGCGCAAGAACGCCATCGGCCTGTTCGGAGTGCTCTTCCTGACCGTGACCGGCGCCGCCCCGATCTCCGCGATGCTCTTCAACACGCCGATCTCGGTCGGCTTCGGCAACGGCCTGGGTACCCCCGCTGGCTTCATGTTCGCGGCGGTCATCCTGGTGATCTTCTCGGTCGGCTACACCACCATGGCCCGGAAGAAGACGACGGCGGGCGGCTTCTACTCCTACATCAGCCACGGCCTCGGCCGGGAGATCGGCATGGGCACCGGCTTCGGCTCGCTGCTGGCCTACTCGGTCTTCGAGGCGTCGCTGTGCGGCGGCTTCGCCTACTTCGCCAATATCAAGCTCGCCGAGTTCGGCGTGCACGTCGCGTGGCCGTGGCTCGCGCTGGCCATGGTGGTCCTCATCTCGATCCTCAGCTACTTCGACATCCACCTGTCCAGCGTGGTGCTCGGGGTCGGACTGATCTCCGAGGTCGTGATCCTGATCATCTTCGACGGGGCCATGTTCCTGCACGGGCACGTCAACTTCGCCGCCATCAACCCGGTCAACGCCTTCAAGGGCTTCCCGGCCTCGCACGGGCTGGCGGCCGGGGCCGTGGGCATCGGCCTGTTCTTCGCCTTCTGGTCCTGGGTCGGCTTCGAGAGCGCGCCCAACTACGGCGAGGAGTCCAAGGACCCCAAGAAGATCGTGCCGCGGGCCCTGTACATCTCGGTCATCGGGCTCGGCGTCTTCTACACGATCACCAGCTGGGCGCCGTTTTCCGGGTACTCGACCGTGCACGCCGCCGTCGCCCAGGCCCAGACCAATGCCGCTCAGTACTACATCGGCCCGGCCAACGCGATCGCCGGCCGCTGGGTGGGCTCGCTGCTGAGCTACCTCATCATCACCGGCTCCTTCGCCTGCGGCATGGCCTTCCACAACACGACCTCGCGGTACTTCTACTCGCTGGGCCGCGAGGGCCTGCTGCCGCGGGCCCTGGGCAAGACGCACAACCGCTGGAAGAGCCCGCATGTCGCCTCGCTCACCCAGTCGGTGATCGCGGCCCTGATCGTCATCGGGTTCGCGGTCTTCGTCGGGTCGAACGACCCCAGCACCCAGGCCTACGTGCAGCTGTACGGGCTGATGGCCGTTATGGGCGTCATCGTGATCCTGGCGGTGCAGGCGCTGGTATCGCTCAGCATCCTGGTGTACTTCGAGCGCCAGCACCCCGACGAGGTGCACTGGTGGAAGACGCGGCTCGCGCCGGGCATCTCGTTCATCTCCCAGGTCTTCGTCATCTACCTGCTGTTCAAGAACATCCTGTTCCTGGGCAGCGGGTATCACTACGCGGTCTGGCTCGGGCCGATTGACCTGCTGGTGGTGCTGATCGGAGTCGGAGCGGCGTTCTACCTCAAATCCCGGAACCGGGAGAAATACGAGTCGGCGGGGCGGCTCATCAACGAAGGCCTCTGAGTATCAGCAGGCCACCTAAGCCGGCGGCAGGCCTGGTCCGACTGGGGGATCGGGTCTGCCGTCCGGGCCACCGCGACAGCGCCCGGCCGTCACGAACGAGGCACGTGAGCGGGATGAGAACTCCAGGCATGGGCTACCTGATCGGCGCGGACATCGGCTCGCAGAGCGTGAAGGCCGTCCTGGTTGACCCGGACGGCCAGCTCGTAGGCTCGGCCGGGCGCGGCTGCACGATGGCGCATCCGGCGAGCGGCTGGGCCGAGCAGGACCCGGCCGACTGGACACGCGGGCTCACCGAAGCTGTCCGCCAGCTGCTGGACCGGCACGACGTCCAGCGGTCCCAGGTGACCCATCTCGGCCTGGCGTCGCAGGTCGATGGCCTCGTCGCGGTCGACGACCGGCTGCGGCCGCTGCGGCCCGCGATTATCTGGCTCGACCGCAGGGCCGCCGACCAGGCGGCGGCCCTCGCCGCCGAGCTGGGGACCGACGCGATCTTCGGCACCACCGGGCTGAACGCCGACGCCTCCCACGTCGCGCCGAAGCTGATGTGGCTGCGCGAGCACGAGCCGGACCTGTTTGCCCGCGCCTCGTCGTTCCCGCCGGTGGGCGGCTATCTGCTCGGCTGGCTCACCGGGGTCCTCGCGCAAGATCACGCTAACGCTTCATCCACGCTGCTGTACGACGTCCGGACCGGCGCCTGGGACGAGCGCATGCTCAAGGGCGCTGGCCTGGACCCCGCGATGCTGGCGGACATCCGCCCGTCCGCGGAGGTCGCCGGGACCCTCACGCCGCAGGCCGCCGAGGCGCTCGGGCTGAGCCGTGACTGCGCCGTGGTGGTGGGGACCGGCGACGAGCACGCCGCGTGCATCGGCGCCGGGGCCACCGTGGCCGGGCTGGTCGCCGACGTGTCCGGCACCGCCGAGCCGGTGGCGGTGACCGCGCCGGCCGCGGTCTTCGACCCCGAGCGCGTGGTGGAGACCCACGCGCACGCCATCACCGGGCTGCTGCTCGTGGAGAACCCGGGGTTCGTGTCCGGCGGCTGCACGCTGTGGTGCGCGGAGACCATCCTCGGCATCGACCAGGCCGGGCTCTTCGAGCTGGCGGCCCGCGCGCCGGCCGGGGCCGGCGGCGTGCTGTTCGTGCCGGCCCTGTCCGGGGCGACCGTGCCGCGCTGGAATGACCGGATGCGGGGCGTGTTCGCGGGCCTGGCCATGAACCACGACCGCGGCCACCTGGCCCGCGCGGTCATCGAGGGCTGCACGTTCGCGCTGCGCGACGTCATCGGCCGCCTGGACGCGCTCGGGCTGGCCGGCCCGGAGATCCGGGTTGTCGGCGGCGGCGGCCGCAGCGAGCTGTGGCTGCAGATCAAGGCCGACGTGACCGGGCGGACCGTCCGGCAGGTCCTGGCACCGGAGCCGACGGCCCTGGGCGCGGCGGTCCTGGCCGGCCTGGCGGCCGGGACGTACGCCGATGCCGCCGACGCCGTGGCCAGGACCGTGACCCTCGCGCCGCGGGCCTACGAGCCGGATCCCCGCGCCGCCGTGGTCTACCAGGAGCGGTACGCCCAGTACCGGGCGCTGTACGACGGCGCGGAAGGAGCCCTCGCGTGAACGCGGACGCGCCGGTGCCGTTCGACCTGGCCGCCGTGCACTTCGACCTGGCGGCGGTGCGGGGGGACCTGGCCGCGGGCCCGGACGCCGGGCGGCTGCTTCCGCTCGGGCTGGGCCGCGTGATCGAAGGCGATGGCGCGCTGACCGGACTCGCGGACGCGGTGGCGCAGCTTCCCCGGGCCAGCGACGCGGTGGTCGTGCTGGCCGCCGCGACGCCCATGTCGGTCGCGGGCCGGGACCTGCGCTCGGTCACCCAGGACGCCCTGCGCCGTCGTTTCGCGGTCGAGTGGGTCACCGTTGGGCCCCCGGCCGGGGACGAGGCGCTGCACGCCGATGCCCCGACCGTCGCGGCGGCGACCGTCGCCGCCGCCGGGGCCGGCTGCGTCGTCACCGTCGGATCGGGGACGATCACCGACATCGGCAAGGCGGCGGCGCCCGCCGGCGTCCCGCTGGTCGCCGTCCAGACCGCGACGAGCGTCAACGGCTACGCCGACCCGTTCTCGGTGCTGCTGCGCGACGGCGTGAAGCGCACGACGCGCAGCCGCTGGCCGGACACGCTGGTGATCGACCCGGCGGTGCTGCGGGCCGCGCCACCGGACCTCAACCGGGCCGGCGCCGGTGACCTCATGGCCATGTTCACCGCCTCCGCCGACTGGTACCTGGCCAGCGTCATCCGGGCCGGTACCGATCCGGCCTACCACGGGGCTGTCGCCGGCCTGACCCGGGCGCACGGCGGCGCGCTGCTGACCCTGGCCGCGGCCCTGGACACCGACCCCGGCGCGCTCGCCGGGCTGGCCCGCATCCTGACGCTCAGCGGCATCGGGATGGGCGTCGCCGGGTCGACCGCCCCGGCGTCAGGGATGGAGCACGCGGTGAGCCACCTGCTGGAGATGGCGGCCGCCGCCCGCGGGGACCGGGCCAGCCTGCACGGCACCCAGGTCGGCGTAGGCAGCGTGGTGGCGGCGGCTACCTGGGCCCGGGTGCGTCGCGCCATTGCGGGCGGGGCGCTCGATCACGTCGCGCGACTGCCCGATCCCGACGATGCCCGAGATCGGATCACCAGGTCCTTCGCCCTCATCGACCCCAGCGGCGCCATGGCGGCGGAGTGCTTCGCCGACTACGCCAGGAAGCTGCGCGCGCTGTCGTCGGCCGGTGATCCGCTGGCCGGGCTGCGCGACTCCTGGGCGGACCACGAGTCCGTGCTGGACACGCTGCTCACCGGGCCAGGCGAGGTCGCCGCGGGCCTGCGGGCCGCCGGGCTGCCGGCCGGGTTTGGCGAACTGCCCGAGCCGGTGAGCGACGAGCAGGCCCGGTGGGCGGTGGCGAGCTGCCTGCTCATGCGCCAGCGGCTGAGCGTGGCCGACCTGGCGGTGCTCATCGGCTGCTGGCGCGACGCCGACGTCGACGAGGTACTGGCCGATGCCGCCGCCGCGGCTGTGCTGCCCGATGCCGCCGCCGCGGCTGTGCAGCCATGACGATGGCCGCCGTCACCCACCTGCGGCGGCCGCCGCGGCTGTTCGGCGGCTACGCGCTCGACCTCGACGGCACCGTGTACCTCGGGGAGGAACTGCTGCCGGGGGCTGCCCGCGCGGTGGCCCGGATCCGCGCGGCGGGCGCGGGCGTGGTCTTCCTGACCAACAACCCGCTGCGCTCGGCGGCCAGCTATGCCCGGCGCCTGACCGCGCTCGGGATCGCCGCGGGCGAGGCAGAGGTGGTGACGCCGCTAGGCGTGCTGACCGCCTACCTGGCCGCCCGTCACCCCGGCGCCCCGGTGCTTACCATCGCCGAGCCGCTGCTGGACCAGACGCTGGAGGCGGCGGGGATCGAGGTGACCGCCGATCCGGCCCGGGCCGGCGTGGTGGTCGTCTCGTTCGACCGTGGCTTCAGCTACGACAAGCTGCTGCGGGCCTACCGCGCGGTCCGTCACTTCGGGGCGGCGATCGTCGCCACGAACCCGGACCCGTTCTGCCCGACTCCGGACGGCGGTCTGCCGGACTGCGCCGCCATGCTGGCCGCCGTGGAGGCCTGCACCGGCGCGCGCGCCGAGGCGGTGCTGGGCAAGCCGGGTGAGCACATGGCCGCCGAGCTGCTGCGGCGCCTGGCCGTGCCCGCCGGCGAGGTGGCCGTCGTGGGTGATCGCATCCTGACCGACGTCGCGCTGAGCCGCGCGCTCGGCATGATCAGCGTGCTGGTCTTGTCCGGCGCGACCAGCGCCGACGAGCTGGCCAGTTCCCCGGTGCGCCCCGATTACGTCATCGCGGGGATCGGCCAACTGCTGCCCGGCCAGCCGGACGGGCCGACTGACAGGAGTTCGCGGTGATCGAGTTCGTCTTCATGCTGACCCATTACGACGCCACCATCGAGAATGCCCTGGCGGTCTACGAGGAGGAGGTCCGCGGCAGCGGGCTGCGCTATGTCGGCTTCAAGGACATCGGGGTGCCGCCCGCGACGCTGCGGGAGGTGTGCGCGGCCGCGCACGCCGACGGTCTGGAGGTCATGCTCGAGGTCGTCTCGACGACCCGCGAGGACGAGCTGACCTCGGCCGCGGCGGCGGCGGACATCGGCGTGGACTGGCTGCTGGGCGGGACCCACCCCGTCGATGTGCTCAAGGTCCTCGACGGC
>Ga0307373_10013269_pt1 | contig 11553 bp, 11 predicted proteins | sample OX2MG_FD_202534 | JGI IMG/M metagenome (GOLD analysis project Ga0307373, IMG submission 202534) | Soil microbial communities from Risofladan, Vaasa, Finland - OX-2 | ecosystem: Environmental > Terrestrial > Soil > Coastal area > Acid sulfate soil | place: Finland: Risofladan, Vaasa | collected... | reverse complement strand
ACGAAAGGAATAGTTCTTCACCAAGAATAAATATGACGCAAGGGCGAAAACCACATGGAGACCATGGAGTCTCGGCTAGAGAACACCGTGTTCGTTGGGAACAAGCCAGTCATGAACTACGTCCTGGCCTGCCTTACACTGTTTCAGAACGGCACTATAGAGGTCAGCCTGAAAGCGCGAGGCCGGGCAATATCAAAAGCAGTCGACGCCGCTGAGATCCTGTCAAAGCGCTATGCGCCGGACGTCTCTGTGAAGAAGATCGACATAAACACCGAACAAGTGGCAGACAGAGAATCCGGCGGCACGACCAACGTCAGTTCGATGGAGATACGTCTTTCAAAATAGCGGAGTCGACAGCGACTCTACGACGGCATGCTGCATCTTGTTCGTACTCGCAGTCGATGCGGTGCACTTTGTGGTAATCCTGTCAATCTGCCGTCCCGGGGCCTCAGAAACATAGCTAGCCTAGGAATCTTAGGTGACGCTCGACTGTTTCCTCGTCGAGCTTCTCATACGCTTCCGTGGTGCCTACATCGTACCAAAACCCCTTGAGGTAGAAAGGCCGGACGTTCAGCTTTGCGTTTAGAACAGCAGGGACGAAGTGGCTCATCATGTCGGTCCCACCTTCGCTGACAGTGCTGAATAGGACCGGAAGGCAGGATTTCGAAATCGCCATGCAACCCGTCGTCACCGTGAACCCGAGGTTCGGCTTCTCCCGGAACCCTGTGATCCGGCCACGCGTCACTTCAGCGATTCCCACGGGGACGGCGTAGTTGTTAGAGAGGACTAGCGTCAGGTCAGCGCGAGACGTCGCATGCTGCTTGAGGAGAGAGCGCACATCCAGGGCCGAAAGGACATCGCCGAAATAGAGAAGGAGGTCATCGAACTTGCCGAACGAGTTGGTCTTTATGGCGTTCGCAAGGGCAGGAGCGCTCCCCTTGGTCCCCGGTCGGTCGGTGCAGTACCTGATGCTAGCTCCAAACCTGCTCCCGTCTCCGAAATAGTTCGTGATCTCATCTGACCTGTATCCAGATAGCAAAACTATGTCCTTGATCCCATTGCGTACCACCAGTCGCACAACATACTCTAGGATAGGGCGTCTCCTTGACCCCACAGGAATCATGGTCTTTTGGAAGTAGTTGGTCAGAGGGCGGAGTCTGTTGCCCTCCCCGCCGCACAAGATTGCAGCTTTGGCGAGCACGCCATAACCCCGTCCGGCTCTCTTTAAAATAATGATGAACCGTCACTTCATCTCAAACCAGTGACTTGGTATCAGAGGTCGACAACGCCGCCAAAGATTCGGGTCGAAGGGTCGATCGCATGGATGAGGCCCTTTGCTGTCCGAAAATGACCGTGGATAATTAGATGACGCATGAAGAAGTCGTTATGAATCCGTGCGAATGTGAATTTGAGATTCACACTCGTTCACCTGTGCTTCAGACGTCATAAATACGCAAACTTGTCATGAGTCGACAGGAATCAGCACATGCTGAGCGAAAAAGAGGTTTCTTCCTATGTTGACGCCCTGATTCGACTAGGAGTGCTCCACAGGGTACCGGGGCAGGAAGGAGATGACGAAGTGATCCGCTTTAGGGTCCAGTCCAAGAGAGTAGTCGGGCGCATCCTTGATGGAGAGTTCGGAGAACCTCCGGAAGGCGCAGACGTGGTGCCCTGGTTCTCGTGCATGCTTGTGAAGATGCTCCTCGCAGAAAGGGATATCGCCGTCTCAAAGGAAGAGTTCACGGGGATGGCCGCCGTCATAATGGGGTTCATGACCGAGCCTGATCTGTCGGGAAGATTGCAATCGGATGACGCCCGCATGGTAGTCAGTCGACCGCCGGGAAAGAGAGGAAGGAACTAGTCGCGCAGCGCCGAAAGTGAAAGGCCTACCGAACAACCCGAGGCTGGAAGTCGGTCAGGTATCTCAATTCAACTGCCGAAGAAGGTCGTGGACGCGTATGCCGAAGACCCTGTCAATCATGTTCTGAAGTGGTGACGCCTTGTCGCCGTAAACAGAGACGAGCCTGGCGAAGACCCACTGGCGGCTCGCGAGCTCGTTATCGCGGAACCAGGCCAGCACGCCCCTCGACTCCTTCGATCCCAGCATGTACATCAACGACTCTCTGACCGTGGCCTCGAAGATCAATGGGACATGCTCGAGGAGCTCGGGTGCGATAGCGCTAAGAGTGAAGAGGTCCTGCTCCACGTTCTGCATTTCCTGCTGATTTACGAGTTCTAAGCCTTCATTCTTGAGATCGAGTGGCATCATTTCACATTCACAAAACAAAGAGGCAAGGTCTCTGGGTTATGCGTTCTTGCCTAGTTCAGACGCCTGCCGGACGTAATTGTGGAAATCGGCAAAGCTGCCGTCATGTCGCTCTCGTGTAGCCTGGACGGCAGAGGCGCTCCCGGCCTCCACGTACGCGATTAGATACCCCTGCCAACCTTTCCTTGACATCACCAGTAGCGGCTGGGCATCGGGTCACCGCATTCCCCCTACTGGGAGGCGAAATGACCATATTTCCCGGGTCCGAGGTTATCGAGCGCTCCAAGGGGCGGCCTTGGGTCATTGTAGGAGAAGAGGATCCTTCGTGGAACGCTGGAGCTTCGGGATATGAAGTCGAAGCCAGCTCAGGACTTTGGCTCCTACCTGAATTTCTAGCATCGCCCCCACCCACATTGGGATGAACGGCCAGACCGGGTGGTGTTGCCAAGCATAGCCCAGAGAGTCGAAAACCACCACCCCGGTTACGAATACCTCGAGCGCTAGCTTCTTGTTCAAGCGCGCCTCACCCGCGAAAAGAGCGCACCCGGTGGAGATTCAACCGATGAAATTGTCGCGACAAACTGTCCTAGGCGCTTTCCTCCTGTTTCCAGTTCTCCGAGGTTTGACCCGCTCTGTCGGTCTGTCGTGCCCGAACGTCGGCTTGCGTTCTATTTACGCGCCGTGAAGCGAATCTTCTTCCATGTGAAGCTGAAATTCATACACGCCCAAACGACGGCCCAGTATGGGGAATGAGGGTATCCTCCGCGGTCTGGCCCTCGATGCTCCGTCCAGCCCACCCTTCGGTAACTTCGGTTCGCACCGACCTCCCAGCGCAGGTCGTGGACTCCCATGTGTCTCGAAAACAAGAGGTGATGAATTCTGACTTCTATCCGATGCGCCTAGAGTTCACGAGGCTTATAACCAAAATCCATCTCTTCGCCTGTTGTCTTGCGGTCATGGAAAGTCCTTGCAGTTCTGATGTTGGTGCTTTTTGCGTTTGGTCGCTTTGCGCCAACTTACGCGCTTACCGGGCTTAACGTGAATCCAACGACCGTGGGGAGTGGAGGAACAGTGACGATAACCATAACCTACAACGTGAACACGGGGGATGACATATATCACTTCTTGACGGTCACTGACCCAGTCGGCAACATGTGGAATTACACAGGAACACCGTTCGTTATGCATCCTGCATCCCCACCAATGGTAATCACATTCCCAGATGCAGGAATGTGGACGCTCGTACAAAACGGAACAGGCCCGAACGTGAATGGTACCGATGTGTCGGGAATCTACCACGTGACCGGCACGTACATCGACGCCGGCCTTTCGCTGAAGTTCAAGATGATCTTCTCGGTTACGAGCCATGGAGATTTCAAGGTGCCAGAGTTCAACCAATCGATTCTTCTCCTGGTGGGCATGATGGTCCCAGCGCTCCTTCTCGCCCGCCAAAGGGCGTCAAAGTCGACCATCTAAGCGTAGCCAAGAGAGTGCGCAGCTCTCTCCTCCTCGAAGAAAACACAGCCGAACAGAATTGTAAGTCTCTGACTTCTTTTCTCTTCAAGAGAAGAACCACTACGGCGACCATCTAGATACAAAAGATACTCTCGCGGACGCGTCGATTGCCGGTGGTTCCCTCGCAACGCCATCCCCGACCGACAGCTCAGAGATCGTCGAACTCCCCGTCACCGGCCTAAAAACGCTCACAATTATCTGCGCCGCAAAGGAAATGTTGTATGACGCCGCAATTAGATTGGTCCTACCTGGCTGTGACTTGCTTTCGGCTTCATAGCTAGCCAGAGGGCCATGCAGAAGAGAAAGATGGAAACCGACTTCTCTGTGATATCGAAAGCATACCATGAGGCGTCCACCACGTTTTGGACCGCGGTCAACGGGATATTCTGAGCATAGGCAGCGACGACCGCGGCCGAGGTCAGGATGATTACCCTAGGCGATTTCCGGAGGCTGGCGCCCGTGCCCTTTGTTGATTCGCGGATCGCAAGGTAAAGGAAGAGTACGGTGAGCGCATGGATCACGATGTTCATGAAGAGACGGGGGAGAAATGGGTGAAACCGAGTCACCTCTGGCCAGGTCAAGACGGAATCGAAGAAGACGGGACCGTCATCGACGACTGCCCAGAAGTACGCAAGGAAGGCGAACAGCGCGATCCGCTCTTTTCGGACTAAAAGAAAGGCAGAGCCCAAGACTAGCGGCAGGAGAACGCTCACTAGGAATGTGGTCGCGTCGTAAGTCCCTGCCACAACCGTGTAGAGCATCCCTGCGACGACGACCAGAGACGCGGCTATGATGGCCAGAAAATCATAGAGGGCCCCTTTGCCGGTCAAGGTCCATTTTTCCCCCACCCTGGCGACGGATAACTGAATCGGGTTAGGCCGCTCCAACCATGTCTCGGCGGCCTTTGATCGGGTGAACTTCTACGGAAAGGCTGGCGGGAGCCGACCTAGTCGACCTCGCCTCCCCTTAACGTGCTCATGGAGCGGGGGGATTGTCAAGAGATAACACAAATGCGCATCAAACTCGGCTTCAGAGCGCTGTAGATTCGTGCTCGGAAAGCAAGTTGCTCCATAAATAGAAAGAAGAAAAACAGCCCCAACAGGGGCAGAACCCCTGCTGAGTTCGGTTACCTATTTCTAGGCTGCGATTATCTTGGACTTGCTTCTCACGAGGAGGAGCGCCGGGATAGCGAGTGCCATCAGCAAAGCCATGCCGGATGGGAACTCTGGGACGCCGTGCGTCACTACCGTACTCAGGTGCAGTGTCGCAGTGCAGGAGGCGGAGTTGTCTTGGTTGTTCTTCGCGGTCAGGGTTATGGTCGTCGTGCTACCGATGGTGCTGGGTGCAGTAGCTGAACCCTAGCTTGGAAGGCAGACGGCCGCAAGAATACCGTGGGCTGAGTTGCGAGTGACAATCAAATCCCGTTTCAGCCTCCGTTCGGGCTGCACCAGAGACGACAGATTATTCTCGGACGGCCCCTCCGAATCCCACGATTCGCTCATTCGCCTCGTTCACAATTGCATGATTTCGTCGTAGTCGCCTCGCAAGAGATCTTTCGGATAAGAAAAAGGGAGACCTGCGTAGAAGCGTGGTTGTTGGTGAGGCGACATGAACCCATTGCGTTACCCTCCGCAGGCGTGATACGCGCCCCTGTCGAGCGCTCTGGGTCTTCCGGGCCTCCTCTTCGTCTTGGCGGCGTTGTCGGGTATCTGCGACCTGACCTGCTTCCCGTCGAGGTAGGACCTGTTCAGGGGCGTCGCGTATTTCGTGTCAGTGTAGACGGCCTTCGGCCTCTTCCTCGGCATCCTCCCCGTCTCTATCGAGATCGACTCCATGAGCGGGATGAGCCTGGTCCCCTCATGGACGTTCGCCGGTGGGATCATCACCGCGGCGGGGAGGGATCCCTCCGCTACGGCCGCGTGTATCTTGGTGACCTTGACCCTCTTGTGACCGTCAGACCGACCACGCCTCCCCCTTTTTGGCGGGTATGGTGTCGCTGTCGATGGAGAGCGAGCCCCCTGTCGCGGACGTCCATCGGGAAGCCTCTTGCGACGAGCGCGTCCATGACGCTCTTCCAGACGCCCTTCTTATCCGAGTCCCTGAGCCTCCTCCACGCCGTGACGTCGTCCCCGCGCTCCTCCGGGAGGTCGTTCCAAGGGATGCCCGTCTTGAGCACGTTTGAGTATGTCGTCGAACGTCCGCCTGTCGTCAGCCCTCGGCTTCCCTTCCCCTCCCCCGCACGAGTAGGTAGGAAAAGCTGGATGAATTCCCACAGCTCGTCGCTCATCCCATCGAACTTCAACGGGATGAGAGGCCGCGTCGCCCATGATCAAAAGGAATGACAGGAGGACTAGACAAACGGGTAGGTGTCGAAATAGGTTCCGACACAAGGACATCACCTATGAGGCCCGTACGTTGAGCGCTCGCTTTTCCATGAATTTGGCGGTGCTAGACCAAGGCATAAGCTAAGGCGCCCGGAGGGAAACGGCTCCGGCCTCGCCTGGGCCGATTGAATTCGCCTCAGGGCGACGAGAATGAACAGCAGCTCGTCGAAGAGTTCATCTGAAACGATGGATGTTCATATGAGGAATGGCGTCCCGACGTCATCCGCTGGGTGCTCCGCTCGTCGGCACTCAACGGATGAATCTCAGATTCATCCGCGTGATTCTGGCATTCTTCAGCGTTAAAGCCATCAGATTATTCCGAATGTCTACAGATGAAAAATACAGCAAGAAATCTACTATCAATTGCCTTAGCAACAACACTCGCATTGGCATTCGTCGGTCCATTCGCACCGGCGCACGCAGTCAACACCTTCCAGACCTGTGACATATTCACAGGTGTTGGCGGTGGCCAGATCAACTGGTTCCGCCCCAACGTGTGTCCTGGAGTCCCCTCTTCAGTCACCCTTCAAGCAACCCTTCAAGCAACAGGCTTCACTGACACATATGTCACGGGCATGACCTTCGACACCAACGGAGGTTGCCAGACAATCGGAGACCCATGTCTCTACGCGACGACGTTCAGCGCTAATACCATCGCAGTCTTCGACGTCACTGGCGCCTACCTTGGCACCTGTGGCGCAGCAGGAGGCGCAGATCCCACCGGAAACAGCGACATCGAATCAGCCATAGCGGTCCCAGGCTTCTCAACCGGTCCATCTATCTTCTTCGGTCAAGCAGACGGAAACCGCAACGTACTCCAATACCCAATGCCCTGCAATTCCAGTTCAACTCCAACGGCCACGTTTGCACCCTGTACTTCGGGCTCCTGCGCAGGAACGGAAAGGGGCACCGACTGGGTCGACATGACCTCCAACCTATGCGACCTGCAGTACACCTCCGAGAACACCGGAGTCCTCGACTATAACGTGTGCACCAATACCCAGGGGACAGCCCTAACGACTGCGCTCCCTGGCTCCTTTGCATACGCTCACAAGTCACTTTCAGACGGTAGCGTGGTCGTCGCCGACACGTCGTTCGTAACTCACGTTGACAACACAGGCGCCGTAATCAACACCTGTGACCAGTCCGGAGTCACGAGTCAGTTGTTCTCGATGGACATCCTCCCCGACCAGAAGGCGTTCGCCGTAGCGAACCTAGGAGGAGACAACAGCGTCGACTACATGACCGTCGCTCACTGCGACGCAGGACAAACAACACCAGACTTCAGCTTCATAGGTCTCCCACCAACTCAAACGGGCACTAGCGGTCTCATCGGAGGTGTAGCCATCTTCGGAGAGTTCACGCCACAGCCCACTCTCACCACAACTCTCTCACAGACAACCATAACCACGGGTAGCTCAGTCTCTGACTCTGCAACCCTCGCCAATCTCAACAGCCCAACGGGATCAATCACGTTCTGGGTCTCAAACACAGCCAATTGTCCCACCGAGGGCGCCACCCAAGTAGGGTCGGCGGTCACGGTATCAGGCAACGGCGCATACGGATCTATCTCACAGACATTCAACACGGCCGGCACGTACTTCTGGTACGCGCACTACAGCGGAGATACGAACAACAAAGCGCTGACCAGCGCATGCGAGCCACTCACTGTGGGTGGAAGCGTTGGCGTGCCTGAATTCGGATCCCCCGCCATGTTGGCAGCCGCGATAGGTCTACTGGGCGCAGTCATCCTGACTCGCAAGCACAGAGCATCGCCGACGATTCAAGCATAACAAGGGCAAACAGCCCCCCTCTTTTTTTTAATTGCCTAGACTCCTCCCTTGAATTTTTTTTGAAGATTAGAACCGCTCGTGCAAAGGACAAACGGCGGTCTAACTGGCACATCAGGAGGAGGCAAGAGGTTGCGGAGCCTTCCTCGATAAATGGCCTCGCTCACCAACGGATTCTACCTCGACAAGAAGCGCGTGAGGCGCAGATTCCCGACCGACCCAACAAGACCCGGAAGAGACCTGGCAGACCAAGGCGTTCGATGGGGAGGCTTACCAAGGATCCGGTACATCGTCGAAAGATTCTTCGGGTGGCTGGAAAACTAGAGGAAGATAGCCGTCAGGTTAGCAGTCAGGTTCGAGAGGATGCCCCAGACATTCCTAGGCCTGATTCAATTGGCTTGCATCGGAGCCCGGAGGGTATTGAAATATTTTCAATCTGGTGAGGTATATATATAGGGACCTGATCAAAGCACTATATCGCCCATATGGACCCTCAAGTCATGTCCCCAGTCGACCTTGGACCTAGGCTTGGCGGCACAGGGGCGACAGAACGACACGGAATAGGTCGCAGAGGAGAATCAAGCTCCTTCCCAGCCTCCGTCTGGGCTGCCCCCCAGGACGCCACCGCAGCACAAATGGTCTGTCCGAATTCCACGATTCATTCCTCTGCTGATGTGCACAATGGCATGATTTCACAATAGTCGTCTCACAAGAGGTTGTAAAGATAGAATTGAACCTGTCGAAGAAGCTGCTGCTGGATCTTTCAATAGGCGCAGCTCTGCTCTACGTAGGAGTCTGGATCTACGAACTCGGAAACCTCGTAGTGCTCTCCGCCGTAGGCTCCCAAGCATCCCTCGTCTTCTCGGGCATTCTGCCAATCGGCGTGTCCGCGTCTGTCCCGAACACCAACCTTCTGGCGTTCGCAAAGCCTGCCCAAATCGCTATGTCGACGCTTGCGATGCTTGGGCTGTTCTCCCTTGTGAGATCGATGAAGTTACAGCTTTCGTCGAGCGTGACCATTACCGTGGCAAGCATCTATCTCGCAAGCGCATACTGGGAACTCCTCTCCTCCGTGGGATCGATCTCATATGAGGCCCATCTCGCCATATTCACGACGCTCGCGATAGGCACGCAGGTCGGATTGTCCAGCCTCTTCAGGACATCAGGCCCTCGCGAGTCGGTATTGAAGCCTAAGTTCGATTAGACTCGAAGCGCGCGCAAATTCAACAAGGCTCCTGTGGACTTGTATTACATCAGATTTCTTCAAGAAGCGCCTTATGATGCGAAGAGACTGGGGGGCCCCCGCGAGCTCGGCTTTAGGTAGGAGGTCGCTCAGGCATGCTTAATGGCTGGGTGGAAAAGACATCGCTCGCCTTGTTCGGAGGAGGCGAAACATACTTGAATGCCAAGCTCCAAAAAGCCAAGACCCAGATTATGAAAAGCACGTAGCCAAGATAGACGTGGACCGTGTTCCCGGCGTACACCCCCAGGAACTCGAAGGTGATGAACACGGCAAAGAGCCGGACGATATTAATCAGAAATGCCCCCACGAAGCCGAGTGCGAAAATCGGTATCAATCGGGACAGTTTGATTTTCACATCAAGCACCGACATCGTCGAGAGAAGCCCGAAAGCAAGGATCCCTTGCACCCCTGTACAATCTCCTTCGACGTTGAGAGCCAGCGTGTGTATTCCCGAGTTTAGGTAGACGTAATGACCCACCACGCTATTCGAAACCCCGATGGCGGACATCGCGGATCCCATCACGCTGGCCATCCAATCCTGCATCACTACGTAGTTCGGGGTAAGGTTCTCCAGTTGGTAACCCAGAAGAAGGACTACGCCGTAGGCTGCAGGCACCCAGAACAGCTTGAATGACCTTATCCCATAGAATGACAGCGCTAGGGCAGAAAACAGGATTGTAAAGTCAAGGATTCCGAGCCTAGCCCCTAGGGCTATCTTATACGCGTAGATAGCAACAATTATACCAGCTCCGAGGATAATCTCCCATGAGCTTCCCCTTATCTTCTGAGACTTGACATCCTTCCACTTGAAAGAAAACCAGGCGGTCAAGACCAAGGCAGTTATGGCCAAGTATGTGTAGTCAATGCCTACCCCTGGAATGAGGCCGGCCGCCAAGAATGCCGCTGCTATACAGGCGACGAACGCATAGGGACGATCGAGTCGTATGGATGGCGCGTTCATCTTGAATCGTCTACTCATTCGCCTGAGATAAAATCATTGTGCCGCGGTCGTCTGAAGGGCGCCAAACAGACTCGAAGCGGCATCGGTCGCAGAAGGGAGCACGAGAGGCCTCCCGAAGGCCGGCCGGCTCGTTCTGTTCTCTGGCATCGACTCCGGAGACCTGTCGCCCTGCCTAAATAGGCTGCGAACGCCGGGTTCTTATTAGTGAATTTGAAACACATCCGGGCTTGATTGAGTACCGAATGTGAATTGAGCGCTCATTTCTACTTGTTCCGACTGGCGGGGGATGATTCTGCCGGAAAAGCGGCATTAGAGAGCGAAGTGAGATGCGAGCCTGACCCATCTTTCGAAACGTTTAGGCGTAAGCGCCTATTCGAGGGTCAGACTCGATGAAGAGACGGACCCGGTATCATGTCATAATGGTTGTCTTGCTCGCCGGTGGAGCCGTTCTGCTTCTCTACCAGCAGATGACTCCCGCCATCACCGATCCTGGCTCGTCTACCGCTTCGTTCTTCACGACGTCCCACACTCTGGCTACGACGGCTCGATACACGGTCAACAGCTCTCCGACCGGCCAATGGCTGGTCGTCCAGGCGGATTCTCCCGTTTCTTCCGTTTCGGCAAGCGATAGCGGGACCATTCCGGCCTATGGGTCTCTTGCCAGCCTGAATCAAACCTCGATAGGCTACGAGTGTTCCCAGAAAACCGCCGATGGCGCTTGCTCTTCCTCTGAATATATTCAGCAAACTGGCTGGTTCTGGGACTCGGCCGATCACACCCTCACGGTGCATTACCTTGGGGGCTCGAACGTGACCCTGACGGTAATCGAGAAACCGTGACAAGATCTGCCTGCATTCGAGCTTTGGGGCATTCCGCGTGTCCCGTTCAAGCTTCGAGCAAGGACAGCGATGAGTAGTTTGGTCGCTTGACCTGTGAGGCCATCGAGGTCGCGGCCGTTGGTCAGAGGCTCAATCGGCGTCACGACCTTTTCGCGGAGACCGTTTACGTTTCCTGTGATCGCCTTCACGGCGTACTCGTCTCGGCCGAGGGTCGCGAACCACTCCATTATTCGTGATTGCCTGTTGATGAACCTCCAAAGATTCGCCTTCTGGTCTGCACCTACCGAGGCGTTGCAGCCTGGGGGCGCACGGCCATGCGCCAAGTCAGACCTGGTCGACCTGTCCTTGAAGACGGCGTCCCTTTTCATTGCCTTCATCTCCTTGCGACCGTCCTTCCATCCGCGCCCACCTCTCGCTATCGAGAGCGATTCGACGTCGTTCAGAAGGCACTTCAGCGCGCACACAAATCGACCCATCGACACCCAAGTTGCGCTCGAACGCCTCTCGATATGCCATTGGACTACACGAACCAGATATATTATGCCATAGTTGCGC
>Ga0307373_10013267_pt1 | contig 11555 bp, 11 predicted proteins | sample OX2MG_FD_202534 | JGI IMG/M metagenome (GOLD analysis project Ga0307373, IMG submission 202534) | Soil microbial communities from Risofladan, Vaasa, Finland - OX-2 | ecosystem: Environmental > Terrestrial > Soil > Coastal area > Acid sulfate soil | place: Finland: Risofladan, Vaasa | collected... | reverse complement strand
TCTCCATTCCAATTTGGGCAAGCAGTTTTCTCGCGGCGGCGTGCGGCGAGATGCGCGCGCTCGCCAGCTCCACCAGAAGATCCGCCATTCGCCCCAGGCGATGGCGTTCGAATTCGTCGTACAGGACCTGTTCCGCGGACTTGAGCATCCGGCATTCGCGAATCGCCGAGCGGCGGCGTTCGTATTCGCCGCTCGCGACGAGAAAGGCGCGGTGCGAGTCGATGGCGGCGACCAGGTCCGCGACGCCCTCGTGCTTGGGGGCGCAGGTCTTGACGACCGGGACCGCGTACCGCAGCCCTGCCGCTGGAAGCGCGAGACCCAGCATTGACTTGAGCTCAGATACGGTCTTGTCCGCGTCAGCCCTGTCGCCCTTGCTCACGGCATGCACATCGGCGATTTCCAGGATGCCCGCCTTGATCGCCTGGATGTCATCACCGAGCCCCGGAGCGGATACCACCACGGTCGTATGCGCGGCGCGCACCACGTCAACTTCGTCCTGGCCGACGCCCACCGTCTCGATGACAATCAGCTCGTAGCCGGCGGCGTCGAGGATATCCACTGCCTCCAGGGTTCCCCGCGCGAGGCCGCCGAGCGCCCCGCGGGTCGCCATGCTGCGCACGAAAACCGATGAATCGCCCGTGATCGCGCCCATGCGAATGCGGTCGCCGAGGATCGCTCCGCCCGAGAACGGGCTCGATGGGTCGATCGCCACGATCCCGATCTTGCGCCCGCTTTTGAGCACCTCGGCGGCGAGACTGGCGACGAGCGTCGACTTGCCGCTGCCCGGAACGCCCGTGATACCGACGATGTGGGCGCGCCCGGCGCGGCGGTAGATGATTTCCAGTGCGTCGCGCGCCTCGGCGCTGCCCGCCTCCGCGCGGGAAAGCATGCGCGCGATGGCGCGGCGGTCGCCCGCGCACACTGCATCGACGAGATCCAATGAAGGGACCGGTGTGCTCACTGACGAAGCCCGCTCCGATCGGTCATCTGACGGAACACTTCCCGGTCGTCGACGACGCGGCGCGCCTTGAAGTCGGTGCGCGGAAAGGTTCCCGGAGCCACGATGTCGACGACCGCGCGCAGTCCCAGCACCTTCTGCACCCGTTTTTCGGTATCGGCGCGCATCGCGGCGACCGCGGCGGCGCCGCGCGCGAGCACGGCAGGCACCGCCTCGACACGCACTAGCAGCTCGTCCATGGTTCCTTCGCGGGTGACGATGATGCGATGCTCGCCGCCGTATTCGGGATGCTGGTTCAGGATTGCGTCGATCTCGCTCGGATAAACGTTCTCGCCGCGGATCGTGATCATGTCGTCGATCCGCCCGAAGATGCCCTTCGGCAACCGGGGATAGGTCCGGCCGCAGGGATTGGGCTGGTCGACCCACAGCGCCAGGTCACCCGACACGAGGCGGATCATCGGCTGCGAGGTGCGCTCCAGATGGGTGTAAACCGGCGTGCCACGCTCGCCGTAGGGCACGCGACGGAATGTCTTCGGATCGCAGACCTCCGTGTAGATGACGTCCTGCCAGCAGAGCATTCCCTCGTCGCTCTGCTCGGTGCCCGCTACATTCATGAAGGGCGACATCTCCGCCATAGAGCCGCAGTCGATCACCCGCGCACCGTAGGCGTCCCGGATCTTGTCGCACACGCCTGGCACCGACGCGCCCGGCTCTCCGGAAAAGAACATCACCTTGAGGCCGAATTCGCGCGGCTCGAACCCTTCGCTGCGAGCGACGTCCGCCAGGTGCAGCGCGAACGACGGGGTGCCGTAGAAGGCGCGCGGCTTGAAGTGCGCGAGCCACATTGCCGCCCGCGCCGTCATCCCCGGCGCGCCGGCGCCGAAGGGGAACGCCTTGCATTGCAGCCTCTCCGCCCCGGCCAGGGTCCCCCAGGAGCCCATGTAGAGGCTGAAGATCGCGGCGATGAACACCGTGTCTCCGGGGCGGATACCCATGCCCCACATGATGCGCGCGTGGGCATTGGCGATCGCCCGCCAGTCGCCGCGCCCGATCCCAAAAGCGGTCGGCCGGCCGGTGGTGCCCGAGGTGCCGTGCACGTGGTAAATCTCGGACTCGGGCGCGCACAGGTAGTCGCCGAACATCGGCGCGCGCGCCTGCGCCTCGCGCAGGTCCGCCTTGGTGATGACGGGCACCTTGTCCTCGAAGTCCTCGAGGCTCTTCAGCTTTTCGGGATGAAAGCCGGCCTCGTCCCATTTCCGCCGATAGAAGGGGGCGTGCGCGTAGGCGTAGCGCGTGACCTCCTGGAGGCGGGCGAGAATCGCCGCGTCGCGCTCCGCAGCGGGCATCGTCTCGCGACGCGGGAACCAATAGCGCGCTCCCGCCTCGGGGAAATACCGCGCGTCGTAGGCTGGGGGAAATGACCAGGATTCCATTCGGCACCTATCGGGGAGAGCGCTACTTCGGACCGCGCTCGGCCACCAGACGTCGAACGGTGGCTACGATCGCGTCCGGCGTCGTGTCCTGCAGCAGGATCTCCCGGATGCCCATCGCCTTGAGGGTCTCGACGTCCTCGTCCGGCATCACGCCACCCCCGACGACCAGGATGTCCTCGGCGCTGCGCTGCTTGAGCAGGTCCAGCAGCTTCGGGAAGATCGTCATGTGCGCCCCGGACAGGATGCTCACACCGAGCACGTCCACGTCCTCCTGCACCGCTGCTTCGACCACTTCCTCCGGCGTGCGGTGCAGCCCGGTGTAGATGACGTCCATGCCGGCATCGCGCAGGGTTCGCGCCACGATCTTGACGCCGCGGTCGTGCCCGTCCAGGCCGACCTTGGCAATGATTACTCGGATGTTCTCGCTCTTAACGTCCACCATGAAATCTCCGCGATTACTTCGAAACAGTCACGATTGCGGCACGCGCACCGACCACCTGGCCACCGCAGGCCGGCTCGCTGCCTCCGGGGCACACGATGCCTCGCGCCTATGCACACACCGCCGCGCGACGCGGGGTGTGGTTTGCTCAGTGTCCAAGATAGAGCTCCCGGATGCGCGGGTCCCGCTGAAGGTCAGACGATGCCCCGCTCATAGAAATCCTCCCGAACTCGAGCACGTATGCACGCTGCGAGATCTCGAGCGCCACTGCGGCGTTCTGCTCGGCCAGCAGGATCGTCAAACCCGCGCCGGCCAGCTTCTGAAGCGCGGATCGAAGCTCGAGAACCACTACCGGCGCCAGTCCGAGTGTGGGCTCGTCGAGTAGCAGGCACTTCGGCCTGCTCATCAGGCCGCGGCCTATCGCGAGCATCTGCTGCTCTCCACCGGACATGGAGCCTGCCCTCTGGGCCCGGCGTTCGGCGAGACGCGGAAACAGCTCGAAGACGCGGCCGAGATCCGCCTCGCAGCGATTTCGGTCGGGTCGGTGGTAGGCGCCCATGAGCAGGTTATCCAGCACCGACGAGCGACCGAACACCTGCCGTCCCTCCGGCACCAGCGCCAACCCCGCCCGCACCCGCTCGTAGGGCGCCATCGACGTCAGTTCCGTGTCACCGAGAAATTGTCGCCCGCCCGCCTGGCGGTGCAAGCCGACGAGCGAGCGCAGCGTGCTCGTCTTTCCAGCCGCGTTTGGCCCGATCAGGCCGACCACCTCCCCGGCGCGCACCTCGAGCTCCAGGTCGTGCAGCACCTGGTTCTTTCCGAAGCGCAGGCTAAGCTGCTGGGCCCGCAGCATGGCCTTCTCCGAGGTAGGCTTTGACGACCCGCGGGTCCGACAGAACCTCGCCGGGAGGACCGTCGGCGATCTTGGTGCCGTGGTAAAGACTGATGGCGCGATCCGCGAGCTTTGCCAGAAACTTCACCTGGTGATCGATGATGCACAGCGTCGTTCCTTCGCCCCGCAAATCCCGCAGCACCCGCTCGAGCTCGACCACCTCGACATTACCCAGACCGGATGCGGGCTCATCGAGCAACAGGACATCGGGCTCGCACATCAGCGCCATCGCAACGCCGAGCATCTTCTCCTGGCCGTACGACAGGTCTGCCGCCAGGGCGTCCCGCACGCCGCGCAACCGGCATAGCTCCAGCACCTGCTCAGCCCTGCGCGGCATTCGGTCCGCCCGCGAGAGACGGCTGCTTAGAAGGGTATGGATCCGCCGCCACCCGAGCTCACGCTTCACCATCAGATGGCCCGCGACGCTGAGGTGCTCGAACGTCGTAAGCTCCTCGAACAGCTGCGGGTTCTGGAACGTCTTGGCGATGCCCAGCGCGGCGATCCGGTGCGGCGGGAGACCGACCAGCGAGGTCCGCGTCTTGAACACGATGCTTCCGCTCGTCGGCTTGAGCGCTCCGGAGATCAAGCTCAGCAGCGTGGTCTTGCCCGATCCGTTCGGCCCGAAAATGCCGACGATCTCGCCCGCCTCCACGGCGAACGTCACGTCCGAGACCGCCATCAGGCCCCCGAACCGTTTGGTAAGGCTCGTCACTTCAAGCAGCACGGCGGCGTACCCAGGTCTCGACGGTCCCAACGATCCCCTTCGGCAAGAGCAAGATCGCGAAGATGAGAATGGCACCGTGGACCACTGCCCGCATCTCAGCGCTGAGATCGATGATGTGCGGAAGAAGGGTGAGGAAGATCGCCCCGACGACGGGCGCGGCAACCCGACGCTGTCCGCCCAGCAACACCATCGCGATGATCGCGAGCGACTGGCCAACCGACAGGTACGCCGGCTGAATGGACCCCAGGAAATACGCGTACAGAGCGCCCGCGAAGGCGGCGAGCATATTGCCGATACCGAAAGCGAGGAGCTTGTAGCGAAAGATATTGATTCCGAGCGCGTCCCCGAGCTCGTCGTTGAGGCGTATCGCGGCGAAGCAGCGCCCCATCCACGAGTCAACGCAGCGCCCGCAGACCAGAATCGTTGCGAATAGAGCTAGCAACGCGAGGTAGTACCACGACAGAGTCGATTCGAAGGTGATGCTTCGGCCCAGCACCGCGAGCACCGGCCTTTGCGAGAGATTGATGCCCAGCGTACCGTTCGTCACGCTGTACCAGTTGACGACCACCAAGCGGGCCATTTCGGCGAACGCGAGCGTGACGACCGCGAAATAGAAGGCCTTGAGTCGGAATCGAAAGCAGATCGCGCCGATCACCAACGAGACCATCACCACGAAGGCGGCGGCGAGCGCAGAGGCCGTCCAGAACGACACCGCGAGGTCGTGCATCGCGATGTACGTCGCATACGCACCGATGCCGAAGGCCGCGGCGTGGAACATCGACAGCTGCCCGGTGATTCCGAATATCAGGTTGAAGCTCACCGCCAGTATCGACGCCAGAAACGAAAATACCAGGATGGTCAATACGACGTCGTTCTTGACGAAGACCGGTAGGGCGACGGCAGCCAGCGCGAGGGCGCATTGCGCGAGTACGTTCCTGCTCATCGTCGTCCGGCGAACAGCCCGTTCGGCCTGAACAGAAGAATGAGAACGAGGAAGACGAGCCCGTACGCGTTGCCGAACGACAGCGGCAGGAAGAGCGCGCCGACGCTTTCCGTAACTCCCAGGATGATCCCGCCGATGAGCGCCCCCAGGACGCTTCCGATGCCTGCCAGGATCGCGCCTTCGATGGCCTTGAGAACGAATGGCCCCCCGATGGTTGGGTCGATTGAGTAGAGGCTGGCGTACAGCGCGCCGCCGAGGCCGGCGAGCGCCGTCGAATAGACGAACACGCTCGACTGAAGGAACTCGGTGCGCACGCCCATGAGCTCGGCCGCCTCGGGCGCCTGGGCATAGCTGTGCGCGGCGCGCCCGGCCCAGGTGTGCCGCAGGGCGAAGTAGGTCGCGCCTACGACTGCCGCCAGCACCGCGCACACGATGAGCTTCATCCTGGGCAGGTACACACCGAAGACCGCAACGCTACCGCCCACGGGAACGTCGATCGTATGCGGCGTCGAGGTCCATATCATCAACGTGACGTTATCGAACACCCCGATCAGCCCGATCGAAACGAGCAGGCCATTGATCAGGTCGTTGCGCGTGAAGCGGAACAGCGCGCGGTCCGCGACGAGCCCGATCACGGCGGTGCCCAGCGTCGCGAGCGGGACGGCCAGCCCGTAGGGCACCCCGTGCACGCTGGTGAGGTACCAGGTGCCGTAGGCGCCCGTCATCATGAACGCGCCGAGCGCGAAGTTGACGATTCCCGTTATGGAAAAGGTGAGCGTAACCCCCAGCGCCAGTATCCCGTACAGGGTCCCTACGATCGCGCCGTTAAGCAGCTGGCCAAGGACAATCTGCGGCACGTGACCCCGTCAGTGCGGCTTTCGGGGGTCGAGATGGATCACGCTAATAGCGCCGCCCTTGTGCATGTCCACCACATCGAAGCCGAACACCTCTTCGTTGTCGTGGAAGCTGATGTCCCACACGCCGTGATAGTGCATCGACATCAACGCCGCCTTTACCTTGGCGACGTCGCTCACGGTGCCCGCCTTCTGCATGGCCGCCACCAGCATATGCACGTGGTCGTAGCACGCCGAAGAGCAGAGCGGGGCTACGTCATACGGGAAGTCGCGCTTGTAGAACGCGCGATATGCTGCTACGAAGGCCTTCACCTTCGGCTCGGTCTTCTCGGCTTGCTTGAAGTACTTGGGCGTATAGACAATGCAGTCGTTGATCGCCGCCTTATTCTTTATACAGGGCGCGAGCGAGCCGCGAACCAGGAAGAAGCGGGTGAACAGGTGGCTGTCGGTGGCCTGCCGGATGATGTCGTACAGGACAGCGTCGGCATAGCCCGGAAACAGGTAGTCGGGCTTCTTCTCCGCGAGCTTTGCGAGCACCGCGGTGAAGTCCTTGGTTCCAGGCTCAAACATTTCCACTTGGAGCTGGATGCCCTGTTCGCGAAATATCTTTGCGTACGTGTCCACCAGGACCTTTCCCGCCGCATCGTTCTGCATCAGCATCGCGACCCGCTTCACGCCCTTGCGCTTCAGGTACGACACCATCGCGCTGCCGAACCCGGTTGGCCCACCGTCCCAGTTCCACGTCCGGATCAGGTAGTCCTTGCCGGGCTTCCCGAGCTGGGCGTGCATGGACGTGGCGCCGCCCATCATCAGGAACTTGCCGTTGTTCTGCGTCGCGTACGCCTCCACGCCGTCATACACGTTCGACAGGAAGGGGCCGAAGACGTACTGCACATGGTCCTGCTCCAGGAGCTGCTTCAGCTCGATCAGCGCTTCCTGCGGATTGCCGCGCGTGTCGGGAGCGAATAGCTGCAGCCGGTAGCGCTTGCCGGCGACTTCGAAGCCGCCCGCCTTGTTGATCTGCTCGACCGCCAGACGCACGCCCTGGTGGTTGATCCATCCGTAGGTCGCCAGGGGCCCGGTTTGGGCTTCGAGCTCGCCTATGGGGACGGTTTCCTGCGCGTACGACACGCCGAGCGACATCGCGACCAGGCCCAGCCCTGCTGCTAGAACGCGTATGCACTTCATGTTCAGCCTCCTCCGATTCCGTGTGTGGATTCTGTCTTGTCCAGTGTATGGCGCACTGCATACGTGTGATATATTCTGTGCTGTTTCAGCACCTGTCAAGGATCAGCTGAGCAAGACTCCGGCATTCGCGAACCCTTCACCCGCGCGTCGCGCTCGGCTCTCGCCTATTGCACACCGGGCAGGCGGGACGCGCGAATGCGGGTCGGGATCGACGGCGACGCCCGGCCTAGGAGCGACTGTTGCGCGGTGCGGTGAGATATTCTGCGTATATAGTGAGGAGGCGGCAGATGGAAAAGTGCTTGAATGACGCTCAGATCAGGGGGTACGCGGAGAACGGATTCCTCGCCCCCATCCGCGTGATGTCCGAGGACGAGGCGCGTGCGTTCCGCGGCAGGCTGGAGGCTTGCGAGAAGCACCTCGGCGGGGCGCTGGAAAGCAATCTGCGGCACAAGGTCAACTTGCTCTTCCCGTGGTGCGACGAGCTGATCCGGCATCCGAAGATCCTGGACTTCGTGGAGGACCTCATCGGCCCCGACATCCTGTGCTGGAACGTCCACTTGTTCGCGAAGGAGCCGGACGCAAGGTCGTTCGTCAGCTGGCACCAGGACTCGACTTACTGGGGCCTCGAGCCCAGCGACGTCGTGACCGCCTGGGTCGCGCTGAGCGAGGTGTCCTCGGAGAGCGGTTACATGGAGGTCATCCCTGGCACTCACCGGGTGGACCAGTTCCCGCACATCGACACCTTTCACAAGGACAACCTTCTTTCGCGGGGACAGGAGATCGCCGTTTCGGTGGACGAGAGCAAAGCGGTAGGCCTGAAGCTTCACCCCGGCGAGATGTCGCTGCATCACATCAAGCTCGTCCACGGGTCGAAGCCCAATCGCTCCAGCGATCGTCGCATCGGCGTCGCGATCCGTTACATGCCGACCTACGTCCGGCAGCTTCGCTTCCGCGACTCGGCGATGCTCGTCCGCGGCCAGGACACTCACGGGAACTTCGACCCCGAGCCGCGCCCGTCGCAGGACCTGGGCGAAGCGGAGCTCGCGGCGCATATGGACTCCGTCAACCGCGTCCTGTCCGGGCTCATGGAAGGCACCGGCAAGACCCAGTTCCGCGCCTAGCGGCAACGGCCCGGCCAAGCCCATGGCGGAGCGCAAACGGCTCACCATTCCGGACCTCGCCGAGGCGAAGCGATCCGGCAGCAAGCTCGCAATGGTGTCGACGCCCGATTTCCTGAGTGCGAGCTGGGCGGAGCGCGCCGGCGCCGACCTGCTAATCGTTGGCGACAGCCTGTCGATGATCGTATACGGTCATGACAACACGCTGCCGCTCACCGTCGACACGATGATCCAGCATTGCCAGGCGGCGCGGCGCGGTGCGCCCAACACGTTCCTCGTGGCGGCAATGCCGTACGGCAGCACCGCCACCCCCGACGCCGGGATACAGAACGCGCTGCGCTTCATGAAGGAGGGCGGCGTGGATTGCGTAAAAATGCAGGGAGGCCGCAGGCAATTCCGCGTCATCGAAGCGATCGCAAAGGCCGGAATCCCGGTGATGGGCCATGTCGGCATGTGTCCGCATTTCATGCACCACTATGGTGGATTCAAGGTGCAGGGCAGGACGGCAGAATCGGCGGCCGAAATCGTAGACGACGCCCTCGCAATCCAGGAGGCGGGCGGAGTCGGCATGGAGATCGAGGCTGTTCCCGCGCCGGTAGCAAAGGCCATCGACTCCGCGGTAGACATCTTCACCTTCGGGATCGGCGCCGGTCCGGCGTGCGTCGGACAGGTGCTGCTAGCCTACGACCTGATCGGAGCGTTTGATCGCCTCTCGCCGAAATTTGTGAGGCGCTATGCCGAGGTCTCGCGCACGGCGATCGATGCCATCGAGCGGTACTGCGCGGACGTGCGCGACGGGACTTTTCCGGCGCCGGAACACTGCTACGCCATGCCCGAGGACGAGGCTCGCAGACTTCTTGAGGCCGACCAAGCCTCTGCCCGGACTAGAACTCGGCGGTGGCGGTCGACTTCGTGAAGATCTCGATCTGATCCAGCAGGCCCGCCAGGGCGCGCGACGCGTCGTGCTCGCGGCCGAGCGAGATCGCGCGCGACAGCGCGGCATGCAATCGCCCGATCAGCAGTACGTCGCCGGCTTTGGGTGAATACTGGATCCAGAATCGGCGCGCGAGCGGCTGGATGAGCCGCATGCAAGCGCCCGCGAACTCGTTGCGGGCGGCTATCACGCATAGCTCGTTGAACTCCCGGTCCACACGCATGAATGTGACTTCGCTGCGTGCCTTCGCGCTCACCTCGAACTGCTCCGCAAGCTCCGCGAAACGGGCGCTCTCTTCCGCAGTGCGCCGTTTCGCTGCGCTCTTAACCACCAGCGTCTCGACCGACCGACGCAGCTCGAGCATCCGAAGCTGGCTGCGCACGTCGATCGGGGCAATCGTGACGCTACGTCGCGGCTGTATGCTGACAAGGTGCTCCCGCCCAAGCCGCTGCAGCGCCTCGCGGATCGGGGTTCTGCCGATGCGGAGATCTTTGGCGAGCATCGCTTCAGTCACGACCGCGCCGGGGGCGAGGTTGCCGTGGACGATCATTTCTTCGAGAGCGGAGTACGCCCGCTCCGTCAACGTGACACGCGCGCCCCTTGAGCCGATCGCGGGGACTGTCTGCGGACGTTGTGCGCCTTTTCGAGGCATATGAGTGATAGATCTACATATACGAATTGAGTATACGATGACCATCTGCAGTTTGGGCTCCATTCCGCAATTTCAGGCCGGGGGCGGCGGCGTCACGCGTTTGACTCGGATTGGAGCCGGGTCGCGCCCGTGTCCGGGGCATCCCTTTCCTGCGCACCGCGCTGGACTCCGCGTAGCTGCTCCCGACCAACCGTGGCTTCAGAAGGGCGATTGAGCCGTGCCTCGGCGCGCGCCGAGTGAGCAACAGCAGGCCGGTGACGCGGGTCGCCGGACCGGCTCGCCCCGTGCAGGTGGCGGGCGCCGGGTCTTCCTGATCGAATGCGACGAGGCTGCCCAGGGGCCTTGGCCATTGGGCGCCTGCCGCATGCACCGGCTCGCGCAACGAACCTCGACGCCCGCTGTCGCAAGCGCGGCGCCGTCGCTTGGACTGCACGGGAGAGTACCTGACCTATGGCGCGCGACACCGGTGTCGCCTGGGTCGGATGCCGGCACAGCAGCCACCTGCGTGCGCTCGCTTCTTGCGCGCGCGAGGCCTGCCGAGCGGGCTACGCTCCGCTCGGAGACATCGGCGCCTCGACCGCCTTGGCGCCCGGGCACTGCAGGGAGCTGCGCGTGAGCAAAACAACCGGCTGTGCGCCGCGGAGCCCCGATGGCCGCCGGACCTTCCTGGAAATCCCGACGAGCGCCCGGGTGCGCGTACGCGGGATATCAGCCCGCCTTCCGGTGGAAGTGCAGAGGGAAGAGCCGCTCGACCACCGGTCCGTCGACCGCCCAGGACTTGCAGCTGTCGATGAAGCGGGGCCTTTTCCTGTCCTGGTCGGGACGCGATTCGGTTGCCACCTGTCCCGCCCGCGGCCAGCTGCCGATGGTCTGGAACGCCACCGTCGCCGCCGGCATGAGCAGCTCGCGCAGGTGCGTGCAGCCCTTCGTGCCGCCCACCGCCTCGTTCACCGCGCGCCGCCAGCCGCCGCCGATCTTCGCGCCCACCAGCGCCTTGTAGGCCGGGGCCACCGTGAAGCAGGGATCGTAGGGCGCCTCGTTGGTCGCGACCTCGATGTCGCGCACGGTCATTTGCCGGTCCACAGTCAGGCGCAGCTGCATGTCGTGCATGTGCTGGCCCGCCTCGCGGCGGCCGCGGTAGGGCTCGTCAACCGCGTAGGTCTTGGTGTCGATGATGTGGGCCTCGATGTCGAACAGGCCGTCGTCGCGCTGGAAGCCCTCGCAGCGGATGGTGCGCGTGTGCAAGTGCTGGCGCGGCGCCGGGGAAGACAGGCTCATCGTTGCTCGATTCGGTTCAATGGAAACGGTGTGGGTCGCTCACGCGGCGCCTTCGACGATGCGCATGTCGCGCTCGGCCGCGTTGCCCAGCGCGCGCAGCGCCTCCTGGTAGCCGGCGCTGTCGTGCGCGGCCATCGCCTGC
>Ga0307373_10013264_pt1 | contig 11556 bp, 9 predicted proteins | sample OX2MG_FD_202534 | JGI IMG/M metagenome (GOLD analysis project Ga0307373, IMG submission 202534) | Soil microbial communities from Risofladan, Vaasa, Finland - OX-2 | ecosystem: Environmental > Terrestrial > Soil > Coastal area > Acid sulfate soil | place: Finland: Risofladan, Vaasa | collected... | reverse complement strand
TCCCCCGGCTGTCCGGGCGGCGGGGCGGCGAGGGCGGCCAGGATCCGCACCAGGGACGTCAGCTGGTCGGCGGTCAGGCGCCGGAGCACGGTCGCGATCCTCTGGCGCCGCCAGGCCTGGCAGGCCTGGTGGATGGCGAGTCCGCGCCCGGTCGGCAGCAGCCGCACGGTGCGCCGGTCGGCGGGGTCCTCGCGGCGCTCGGCCAGCCCTCTCGCGACCAGGCGGTCGGCGAGGTCGGTCGCCGCCGCCCCGCTGATGCCGACCCCGTCGGCGAACTCGCGCATGGTCCTCCCGCCCTGCGGGAGCTGCTCCAGCGCCGCGAGCTGGTGCTCGGTGACCGCCCCCAGCTCGTCCCGGAGCCACGGCGGCAGGCGCACGTCGAGCACGCGCTCCAGGTGCGGCTGCAGTGCGACCAGGCGCTCGATCAGGTCCTGCATCGGCGGCTCCAGCAAGATCAGGTTGGATCGCTCGCCTGATGTACGGTTCACCCGGAGAAGTATTGGGTGCGTGCCAGCGTCAGTCAACGGGCCGCCGCGCCGCGCCGCCGCCGGCACCCGAGCGCCGCCGCCCCGGCGCGGGACGGGCCCGCCCCGCCCGCACGGCTCCGCCCGCTACGCCGGCACGCCCAGGGCCGGCTCCTCGGGGGTGGGGCCGGCATCGCCGTCCTCCCCGATCAAAGCCTCCGAGACGTCGAAGATGCATTGGTGCAGGTCGATCGACGCGCTCGACGTGAGGAGCCCCACCAGCACGTCGCTCTGGACCGTGCGCAGGGTCTCGGTGAGGAGCTCGCCGCGCTCCGCCAGCATCAGCCCCCCGCCGGCGCCGTGGCGGCGAAGGTAGCCGCGGCGGACGAGGCGGGTCGCCAGCGTCCGCGCCTCCGCCTCGGTCAGCCCGAGCGATTCCTCCAGCTCCGCCGCGGTGCTCCCCCCCGGCGGCCAGTGGACGATGACGTCGAGCTCGATCACGCTGAGGCCCTCGAGCTGGCGGCGAAGCCTGCTCGGGTGGGCGCGCGCGATCCGCCGCTCCAGCACCGCCCGCGCCGAGAGCCATCGCTCCGCGATCGCCCCCAGGTCGGGCCGATCGGGCCGCTCCCGGCCCCCCGCCGACGGGAGCGTCGCGGGCCCGCCGCCGGGGGCGGCCGGGGTGGCCGGCTCGGCGCCCTCGGACACGGCGCCGAGGATCCCGACCAGCGCGGCCAGCTGCTCCGGGCCGAGCCGCTCCAGCAGGGGGCCGATCGTCTGCCGCCGCCAGGCCTGGTACCGGGCGTGGACCTCGAGCGCGCGCTCGGTCGGCACCAGCCGCACCGCCCGCCGGTCGTTGGGGTCCTGGCGGCGCTCCGCCAGCCCCTGGGCGATCAGCCGGTCGGCGAGGGTCGTTGCCGCGGCGGCCCGGATGCCGAGCGCCTCGGCGAACTCGCGCATCGACCGACCGCCCTCGGGGAGGTGCCCGATGGCGTCGAGCTGTCGTCCCGTGACCGAGGCCAGCTCGCGCCGGAGCTGGGAGGGAAGGTGACCATCCAGCACCCGCTGCAGCCGCGGCTGCAGGGCCAGGAAGTGCTCGACGACCTTGGCCGGATCGTCACTCAAGCGGGGTCGGCTCCATTGGCTCGCGCGATGTACGGTTCACCGCCGCAAGTATTGGTCGCGTGTCACGAAGAGTCAATCCGGGCTCCCGGCACCGCCGGGGGGGCCGCAGCCCAGCCGCCGCCGCGCCGCGGCGACGCCCTACCCTCGGCCCAGCAGCCGCTTGGCGATGACGACCCGCTGGATCTGATTCGTGCCCTCGTAGATCTGGGTGATCTTGGCGTCGCGCATCATCCGCTCCACCGGGTACTCGCGGACATAGCCGGCCCCGCCCAGCACCTGGACCGCGTCGGTGGTGACGCGCATGGCCGTGTCGCTGGCGAAGAGCTTGGCCATGGCCGCGATCCGGGTCAGGTCGGGGTCGCACTCGTCGATCGCGGCGGCTGCCCGGTAGACCAGTCCGCGGGCCGCCTCCACCTGGGTCGCCATGTCCGCGAGCAGGAACTGGATCCCCTGGAAGTCGGCGATCGGGTGCCCGAACTGATGGCGGTCGGCGGCGTAGGCGAGGGCCTGGTCGAGGGCGCCCTGGGCGATCCCCAGCGCCTGCGCCGCCACCGACGGGCGGGAGCGGTCGAGCACCGCCATCGCCAGCCGGAACCCCTCGCCCTCGGCCCCCAGCCGATTGGCGGCGGGCACCCGGACCGCGTCGAGGACCAGCTCGGCGGTGCTGCTCCCGCGGATGCCGAGCTTGCCGTGGATGGGGTGGCGGGCGAGGCCCGGGGGCCGTCCCTCCAGCACGAAGGCCGAGATCCCGCGGGCGCCGGCGCCGGGCTCGGTGACGGCGAAGACCACGATCAGCTCCGCCACCTCGCCGTTGGTGATCCACATCTTGGTGCCGTCGAGCCGGTAGCCGTCGCCGTCGCGGACGGCCCGGGTGCGCATGGCGGCGGGATCGCTGCCGGCGTCCGCCTCGCTGAGGGCGTAGGCGGCGATCCGGCGGCCGCTGGCGAGGTCCGGGAGGAGTCGGCGCTGCTGCTCGTCGGTGCCGGCGAGGGCGATCGGGGCGCCCCCCAGGGACTGGACCGCGAGGAGCAGGGCCGAGGTGGCGCACACCCGCGCCACCTCCTCGATGGCGACGACGAGGCCGAGGGCGGAGGCCCCGACCCCGCCGACCGCCGGCGGGAAGCCGATTCCGAAGGCATCGTGGCGGCGCAGGAGCTCGACGATGTCCCAGGGGAACTGGGCAGCCTCGTCGATGGCGGCGGCCCGGGGGGCGATCCGGCCCTGGGCCAGAGCGCGCATCGAGGCCTGGATCGCCAGCTGGTCCTCCCCGAGGCGGGAGTCCGGTCGGGCCCGGCCGGCGGCGGCGGCCGGGCCAGCCACCTGGGTCAGCCGACCTGGACCAGGGTCGCCTCGCCCTGGGCGGTGCCGGAGCAGATGGTCGCCGCCCCCAGCCCGCCGCCGCGGCGGCGGAGCTCGTGCACGCAGGCGGCGAGGATGCGGGCCCCGGTGGCGCCGATCGGGTGGCCGATCGCGATCGCCCCCCCGTTGGGGTTGACCCGCTCGGGGTCGACCTCCAGCATCCTGGTGCTGGTGATCGCCACCGACGCGAACGCCTCGTTGATCTCGACGACGTCGAGGTCGGGGGCGGTGATCGCCCCCCCGGTCTTGGCCAGCGCCCGCTCCAGCGCCAGGGCGGGAACGGTGGCGAGGTAGGGGTGCTCGCTGGCGGCCTCCCCGAAGCCCAGCCAGGTGGCGAGCACGGGCAGCCCCAGCGCCTCGGCGCGGTCGCGACGGGCGAGGACGATGACCGCGGCGCCATCGTTGATCCCGGGTGCGTTCCCGGCGGTGACCGTCCCCTCGGGCCCGCCGAAGACGGGACGCAGGGCGGCCAGGCGCTCCAGGGTGGTGTCGGGTCGGGGCTGCTCGTCGCGCTCCACGGTGACGGCCCCGTCGCGGCCCCCCGGCACCCGCACCGGGACCAGCTCGTCGGCCAGCCGGCCCGCCGCCCGGGCGGCCTCGTAGCGCTGCTGGGACCTGAGCGCCCAGCGATCCTGGTCCTCGCGGCCGACCCCCAGCTCGGCGGCGACCGCGGTGCCGTGCTCGCCCATCGCGATCTGGTCGACGGGGCAGGTGAGGCCGTCCTGGAGCATCGAGTCGGTGAGGGTGAGGTCGCCCATCACCTGCCCCCGGCGGGTGCCGGCGACGAGGCGGGGGGCCTGGCTCATCGACTCCATCCCGCCCGCGACCACCACCTGGGCCTCCCCGGCCCGGATCAGGAGCGCGCCCAGGTTGACCGCCTTCAGGGAGGAGGCGCACACCTTGTTGACGGTGAGGGCCGACACCGTGGCCGGCAGGCCGGCCCGGAGCGCCGCCTGGCGGGCCGGGACCTGGCCCATCCCGGCGGTGATGACGGTCCCCAGCACCACCTGGTCGACGGCCTCGGGAGCGAGCCCGGCCCCATCGAGGGCGGCCCGGATCGCGACCGCCGCCAGCTCGACCGCACCGAGGGCGGCGAGGCTGCCGCCGAGCTTGCCGAAGGGGGTGCGGACCGCGGCGACGATCACGGGGTCGCTGGCAGCCACCCGCCCATGGTAGACGTCCGCCGGGACCGTCCCGTGGTCGGGTGCGGCCGCCGGGAGGGCCGGCGCGGGGGCCGGCGCGGACGCTACCCCTGCTCGCCGGCCTCCCCACCGTCGGCCAGCAGGGGGGACACCCTGCCGCCGTGGCCGAGCAGGTGGGACGCGATCACCAGCCGCTGCACCTCCGAGGTGCCCTCGCCGATCTCGTTGATCTTGACGTCGCGGTAGTAGCGGGCCACCGGCAGGTCCTCCATGAAGCCCGAGCCCCCGTGGATCTGCACCGCCTGGTTGGCGCAGGCGGTCGCGACCTCGCTGGCGTGGAGCTTGGCCATCGCCGCGAACCGGCCGGCGGGGCGCCCGGCCTCGATCAGCGATCCCGCCCGCCACACCATCAGCCGGGCCAGCTCGATCTGGGTCGCCATGTCCGCCAGCTTGGTCTGGATCGCCTGGAAGCGCGCGATCGGGCGCCCGAACTGGCGCCTCGCCCGGGCGTGGGCCAGGGCCGCGTCGAGGCAGGCCTGGGCCACCCCCACCGACAGCGAGGCGATCGCGACCCGGCCCCCCTCCAGCACCGTGAGGAACTGGCGAAAGCCGCCCCCCTCGGTGCCGAGCAGGTTCCGGTCGGGGACCCGGCACCCGTCGAGCGTGAGGGGGCGGGTGTCGCTGGCGTGCCAGCCGAGCTTGCGGTAGGGGGGTCCGACCAGGTAGCCGGGGGTCCCGCGCTCGACCAGGAAGGCCGAGATCCGCGGACGAGGTGGCGCCGCGGGACCGTCCGCGGCCGCGCCCCGGGGATCGGTGCGGGCGGTCAGGGTGACCCCCCGGCTCATCTCGGTCCCGGCGTTGGTGATGAAGCACTTCTCACCGTCGAGCACCCAGCCGCCGGCCTCGCGGGTCGCCCGCGTCCTGGTGCCGCCGGCGTCGGATCCCGCCTCCGGCTCGGTCAGCCCGAAGGCCCAGAGCGCCCGCCCGGCCATCAGGTCGGGCAGCAGGCGGCCCTGCTGCTCAGCGGTCCCGAAGCTGGCGATGGGAGCGATCCCGAGCGAGCACCCGGCCTCCAGGGTGATCCCCACCGCCGCGTCGGCCCGGCTCACCTCCTCCAGCGCCAGGAGGTAGGCGAGGAAGCCCGCCCCCACACCCCCGAGCGCCTCCGGGAACGGCAGCCCGAAGAAGCCGAGGTCGCCCATCTGCCGGACCACCGCCAGCGGGAACTCGGAGCGGAGGTCGGCCCGGGCGGCCTGGGGCGCCACCACCTCGTCGGCGAACGCCCGGGCGGTGGCCTGGATCTCGGACTGCTCCGGGCTCAGCTCGAAGTCCATCGCCCCTGCGCCCTCCGGCCGCCCGGCCCCGGCCTCAGCCGGCGCGAGCCGGGGTCGCCAGCCGCGCCGCCACCTCGGCGACGATCCCCTCGATGGTGTCGGCGACGCGGGCGCCGGCGGCGGTGAGCGCCGCAACCTTGGAGGCGGGGGTGCCGGTGCTGCCCGAGATGATCGCGCCGGCGTGCCCCATCCGCTTGCCGGGCGGAGCGCTCCGCCCGCTGATGAACGCCACCACCGGTGTGCCGCACCCGGCCGCGATGCACTCGGCCGCCCGCTCCTCGTCCGATCCGCCGATCTCGCCCGCGAGCACCACCAGCTCGGTCGACGGGTCGGCCGCGAAGAGCAGGAGGACATCCGCGAAGCTGAGGCCGGGGACGGGGTCCCCGCCGATCCCGACCGCGGTCGACTGCCCGTAGCCGGCGCTCCCGAGCGCCTGCATGATCTCGTAGGTGAGGGTGCCGGAACGGGAGACGATCCCGACCGGGCCGGGCCGGCTGATGTGGTTCGGGATGATGCCGACCTTGGCGCGCTCCCCCGGGGAGACGAGGCCGGGGCAGTTGGGGCCGATCAGGCGCACCTGGCGACGCTCCACGAAGGCTCGGGCACGGATCGTGTCCGGGACCGGGATCCCCTCGGTGATCGCCACCACCAGCCCGACCCCGGCGTCGGCGGCCTCCATGATGGCGTCGGCGGCGCCGGCCGGCGGCACGAAGACACAGGAGCAGGTGGCGCCGGTCGCCGCCACCGCCAGCTCGACGGTGTCGAACACCGGCAGGCCGAGGTGGGTCGTCCCCCCCTTCCCCGGGGAGACCCCGGCCACCACCCGGGTGCCGTAGGCCTGCATCTGCTCGGTGTGGAAGGTGCCCTCCGCCCCGGTCATGCCCTGGACCAGAAGCCGGGTCTCGGCGCCGACGAGGATGCTCACCCGGCCGCCCGGGTGCGGTCGCGCGCCAGCTGCACGATCGCGAGGGCGGCCTCGGGGGCGGTCGCGGTGGGAACGATGCCGGCCGCCTCCAGCAGCTGGCGGCCCTCCAGCTCCCGGGTGCCGGTCATCCGCACCACCAGGGGGACCGTGATGCCGGCGGCGTCGCGGGCCGCGATCACCCCCCGCGCCACCTCGTCGCCGCGGGTGATGCCGCCGAAGATGTTGACGAAGATGCCGCGGACGGCGGGGTCGAGCGCCACCATCAGGAGGGCTCGGGTCACCACCTCGGCGCGGGCCCCGCCCCCGATGTCGAGGAAGTTGGCCGGCTCGCCGCCGTGCTGCTTGACCAGGTCGAGGGTGTTCATCACCAGGCCGGCGCCGTTGCCGACCACCCCGATGTCGCCGCCCAGGTGGACATAGGTGAGCCCGCGCTCGCGCGCCGCCACCTCCAGGGGGTCCTCACCGCTCACCGCCGCCGCCCCGTCGGCGGCGACGGCGGCGGCGAGGTCGGGGTGGCGGAACTCGGCGCCGGGGTCGATCTCGAGCTTGGCATCCCCGGCGACCAGCCGCCCGTCGGCGGTCACCACCAGCGGGTTCACCTCGCAGAGGGTGGCATCGAGCCTGGAGGCGACGTCGTAGAGGGTCCGCAGCACCGGGACCACCAGGGCGGCGAGCTGGATCGGTCGGAGGCCGGCGGGCACCTGCTGCCCGCGGCAGGCCGCCAGCACCAGCCGGCGCAGCTCGAACGGCAGGGGCCCGGCGAACGGGTCCGGCCAGAGCCTGGCGATCCGGCCGGGGGAGGTGGCGGCGACCGCCTCGATGTCCACCCCCCCCGCCAGCGAGAGCATCACCGCCATCCGGCGGCGGTCGCGGTCGACCGTGATGCCGCCGTACAGCTCCCCGGCGATGTCGAGGAGCTGCTCGCACCACACCGCCGGCACCCCGTAGCCGCGGACCTCCATCGCCAGGATCGCCGAGGCGGCGGCCTCCGCCTCGTCGGGGGTGCGGGCGAGGCGGATGCCGCCGGCCTTGCCGCGCCCGCCGACCGGCACCTGGGCCTTGACCGCGACCGGACCGAGCAGGTCGGCGGCGGCGCGGGCCTCGGCGGGACTCCGGGCCAGCCGTCCCTCCGGCACCGCGATGCCGGCTCGGGCCAGCTCCGCCTTGGCCTGGTATTCGAGGAGCTTCACGCTCCTCCCCGAGCGGCTGCGGACAGCATCGCGGAGAGTGTAGTGGAGGCCGGTGGGAGCCCCCGGCCGCCGACCAGGCCCAGTTGATGAGATCCCTCTCAGGCACGCGGGCGCCGAAGGCCCCAGAGTGCAGGCCACCCAGATGGCGCCCCCGACCCGACCGACCGACCGTCTCCGACCGAGCTGGCGCCCCCGCGCGCCCGACCGCCTCCTCCTCGCCGGCCTCGGCCTGTACGCGCTCCTCCGCACGCCCTCCCTGTTCGAGCCGCCCTGGCACGTGGACGAGGCCGGGTACACCATCACCGCCTGGCTGGCCGCCCATGGGGCGGTCCTCTATGCGGGGGTGTGGAACAACAAGCCGCCCCTCCTCTTCTGGACCTACGAGCTGGCCCTGCGCGTCTTCGGGGTGGGGGAGTTCGGCATCCACCTCCTCTCCGGCCTGGCCGGCCTGGTCACGCTCTCGGCCCTGTGGCTCATCGTCCGCCCCGGCTGGGGCCGACACCGCGCCGCCGTCGCCGTGCTCCTGGCCGCGGTCCTGCTCGGGACCCCCCTGCTCAACGGGGACCTCGCCCTCCCCGAGGACTTCCTCGTCGCCTGCACCAGCTGCGGGATGCTCTGCATCCTCGCCGCCCAGGGCCGCCCGCGGGGACGCTCGCGAGCGGTCCTGGGGGTGGTGGCCGGGGTTGCCTTCGGGCTCGCCATCCTCTACCAGCAGACGGCGGTCGCCGACGCCGGCGCGGCGGCGGTCTTCTGCGCGGCGCTGCCGGGGCGGCGCGGGTGGGGGGCGCTGGCGGGGATGGTCCCGGCCGCGGTGCTGGTGGTGGGGGCGGCGATCGCCCCGTTCCTGGTCTGGGCCGGCGCCCGCAACGTGGGCTTCCTCCTCGTCACCTCGTTCCTGGGCTACACCCGCTCCACCCTGCCGGTGACGGCCGCGGCGCTGGTCCCCCGGGCGGCGGCGGCCCTGGGCTGGTGCCTCGGGGCCCTCACCGCCCGCCGCTCGGAGCCGCGCCGCCAGCTCCTCTGGCTGTGGATCGGCGCGGTGGTGCTGGCGGCGATCGCCCCCAACCGCCCGTACATCCACTTCGCGCTCCCGGCGGTGGTCCCGGCCGCGGCCCTGCTCGCGGGGGCCCGTCTCCGCGCCCCGACCAGGTGGTGGGCGCGCGCGCTGCCGCGGGCCGGCGGGTGGCGGCGGGCGCCCCTGGTCGCCTCGGCGGTGTGCTCGATGGTGGTCGGCGGCCTCGTCCTCCACGCCACCAGCTGGGGGGTGTACACGCTCGGGCTCACCGCCGCCTACTACCCCAACTTCCTGGCCCACGCGATGGGGCTGGAGTCGACCGCCGCCTACCGCTCCAGCTTCGGCACCGCCACCCTGGCGGACCAGGTGGCCGCCCAGTGGATCGACGACAACCATCTCGCCGGCAGCCGGACCGTGGTCTGGTCCTCCGACGCCTGGCTCTACCCGCTCGCCCACCTGCGGCTGGTGCTGCCCACCTCCAACCTCAACGTCGACGAGGCCTGGCTCGGGTCGCGGGCGGTGCTGGCGCGGGTGACCCGCGCCCATCCCTCGGTGGTGGTGACCACCGCCCGGGCCCTGCAGTCCTGGCCCCAGGTGGACCACCTCCTCGGCTCCGGGTACACCCGCAGCTTCACCGATGGGGCGGTGTCGGTGTGGGTGCGCCACCCAGCCGGCCGGACCCGCCGCGCCGCCCAGCGCCGCTCGAGGCGGGGCACCTCCGGGTCACCCGCCGCCGGGACGGGTAGACTCTGAGGAGTCGGGCGCTGCGGCCCGGTGGCGAACCGGCCCCGGCGCTGGCGGGCCGGCGGCGCGCTGGAGGACACCTGCGACATGGCCGATCCACGGTGCGGCGCTGCGGCCCCAGCGGAGTGCGAGCCATCCAGCGCCGGCTGAGCGCCGCCTCCCTCCTGGCCGCGGTGGCGGGCGTCGCCGCGCTGGCCGGGTGCGCCGGCCCGGCGCCGGCCCATCACCGGCACCACCGGGCCACGGCCTCGGCGGCGCATCCGACCCTGACCGCCTCCCCCTCCCGGACCCACCGCCGGCCCACCCCCTCGGGACAGCGCCCGACCAGCCGTCCCACCCGGCGATCGCACCCCACCCGGTCGCCCCGTCCGACCGCAACCCATCGGGTCTCGACCCCCCGCCCGACCCGGCGGCCCTCGCCGACGCGTTCGGCTCCGCACCCGACCGTCCCCGCGCGCACCCCGCGGCGCTCCGTCCGCATCCCGACCCCGGGGCCCACCCGGTCACCGGCGCGGCCGCCGCGGACCCCCACGCCCACCCCGATCCCGGTCGGGTTCCACGTCAGCGGCGACCTCCTCGGCCTCTTGACCGGGCGGGCAGCCTGCAGCGCCGGCGGACACACCCTGCGCTTCCAAGGACTCCTCGGCGGACACCCCGCCACCCTGGAGGTGGTGGGCGCACGGCCCGGCGCCACCGTGCACCTGCCCGAGACCCCGGGCGGGGTCCGGACCACCGCCACCCTGCTCGCGACCCCCCCCCACCGCCACCGGAGCGAGTGGGTGGCGGGCAGCCCCCAGGCGCCGGGCTCGGGGATGGTCGTGGAGAGCCGGACCGGGCGGTCGGGCTCCCTCAGCCTCTACCTCGATGCCACCGGCGGCAACAGCGTCGCCGTCGAGCTGAGCGGCGCGTGGAGCTGCGGCTGAGAGGGGCCGCCCCGGGCCAGCCGGCCGGCCGGCACCGCCCCGACCACGACGGCGAGCGCCACCCCACCCATTGCCACACGGGCCGCGAGCGTCCAGAATCACCCAATCCGGTGGGGGCCGGGGCACCTCGCCCGCCGGCCCACCGGGGGGGGAGGGACACATGGACCCGATTCGCAGCCGGCTGGTCAACCCCGGGTTCGCCCACAACCCGCCGGTCAAGCTGAACATCGACGCCAAGACCCTGGGGCTGGTGATCGCGGTCCTCTCCGGGATCGGCGTCCTGCTGGAGGCGGTCGGGCTCCTCGGGGTGCTCTCGCTGGGGGCGGCCTACGCCGCCGCCGGGTTCGCCGGCATCGCCTTCGTGGCCGTGCTGGGACTCGCGGTCGACCTGGCGGCGGCGCTGCTGGGGCTGGTCGGCGGGTGGCGGATGGCCCAGGCCAACCCGACCGGCAAGCCGCTGGTGATCTACGGGCTCGCGCTGGGCTTCCTGGGCGAGATCGTGGTGGGCATCGGCTACTACGCGGCCGGCGGCGCGATCCTGGGCCTGATCGTGCTCGCCGTCCTCTACTACCTCGTCGTGATCAGCCGCTTCCCGGGTGAGGGCCTGCCCTCCCAGCCCGCCTGACCCGCGGCGGCCCGCGCCGCCGCCCCTCCCCTACAGCGGGATGTTGCCGTGGCGGCGCTCGGGCGGCGAGGGCCGCTTGGAGCCCGTCATCCGCAGGGCCGCGATCAGCGCCGCCCGGGTCTGGCGGGGCTCGATGATGTCGTCGAGGTAGCCGCGCTCGGCGGCGAGGTACGGGTTGGCGAACTGGGTGCGATAGGCGGTCATCAGCTGGGCGGTGCGGGCGGCGGGGTCGGCGGCCGCCCGCACCTCGCGCCGGTTGACGATCCCCACCGCCCCCTCCGCTCCCATCACCGCGATCTCGGCGGTCGGCCAGGCGACGTTGTAGTCGGCGCCGACGTGCTTGCTGCACATCACGTCGTAGGCGCCCCCGTACGCCTTGCGGGTGATCACCGTCAGCTTGGGGACCGTGGCCTCGCAGTAGGCGTAGAGGAGCTTGGCGCCGTGGCGGATGATGCCGCCGTACTCCTGCGCCGTCCCCGGCAGGAACCCGGGGACGTCGACGAAGGTCACCAGCGGGATGTTGAAGGCATCGCAGAAGCGGACGAAGCGCGCCCCCTTGATGGAGGCGTCGATGTCGAGGGCCCCGGCCAGCACCCGCGGCTGGTTGGCGACCACCCCGACGGGCCGGCCGTCGAGCCGGGCGAACCCGGCCACCAGGTTGGCGGCGTGGAGCGGCTGGACCTCCAGGAACTCGCCTAGGTCGACCACTCGGG
>Ga0307373_10013263_pt1 | contig 11557 bp, 13 predicted proteins | sample OX2MG_FD_202534 | JGI IMG/M metagenome (GOLD analysis project Ga0307373, IMG submission 202534) | Soil microbial communities from Risofladan, Vaasa, Finland - OX-2 | ecosystem: Environmental > Terrestrial > Soil > Coastal area > Acid sulfate soil | place: Finland: Risofladan, Vaasa | collected... | reverse complement strand
GTTGCCTACTCGCGGCCTTTGACCCTGTTTCGCTCCGGAGCCAGCGGCCTCGGCAAGGAGCAGTCCAGCTACTCGTCGCCGTGGAGGTAGGGGCTGCAGCGGTACGCTGACGCCATGCCGATGCCAAAGCGGGCAAGCGTCGATGACTACTTCGCGCAACTGAGCGACGTCCAACGGCCGCACCTCGAGGCGCTCAGGGAGCTGAGCCGCCATGCCGACCCGGAGGCGCGGGAGGAACTGAAGTGGAACCTGCCGGTGTACGTCCGCGGCGAGAAGGCGAACCTATGGATGCTTCAGAACTTCAAGAACCACTGCTCGCTGCGGTTCTCGCCGCCGTTCTTCGCGACCCAGAAGACCGCGGTCGAGGCCGCCGGTTACGAGGCCGGTGAGGGCTTCATCAAGCTCCCCTACGACCGCGAGCTGCCGACCGAACTCCTGACGGCGCTGATGCAGGCACGGGTCGAGGAGTACGAAGCGACCGGCGCTGGCGAGAACGACCGCTGAACCCGGCTACTCCCCGTGGGGGCCTCGGGCCTCAGATCGGAGTGTGGCGCGCCGCGTTATAGCGGTAGACGTTGGTCTCGCGGGTCTCGAAACCGAGCCGGACGTAGAGCCGGTTGGCCCCCTCCCGGCTGGGCCTGGAGGTCAGGTCCACCGACTTCGCCCCTTCGGACTCGGCCCGGTCCAGGGCCGCCATCACCAGCGCCTCCCCGGTTCCCGCCCCCCGGGCCGACTCGTCGACCACCACGTCCTCGATCCAGGCCCTCACCCCGGTGGGGACCCGGAACAGGGCCAGGGTCAGCGAGCCGACGGTGGCTCCCGACGGGTCGGTGGCGATCAGGAGCACCGATGCCGGAGAGGCCACGATGGCTTCGAGGTCGGCGGCACTCGGGGCCGGTGACGACGACAGCTGGGGAACCAGCCGGGCAAACGCCTCCACCATCTCCGGGGTCACCGAGAAGGCCTCTGACACCACCACCGAGCTGGCATTGGCCCGTGGCCCCGGCGGCGGCCCCGAACCGTTCATGTCGGCCATCAGGCCGATCAGACCTTGTCCGGATCGCCCCGCCAGGCGGGGACACGCACCGAGTCGTAGAGCACCTCGATCGGCTCGCCCCGGAGGGCGGCGAAGACGTGGCTACCCCAGCGCTCGGCCCCGGCCAACGGTTGGGGCAGGTCCTCCAGCGAGAACCAACCGACGTCAGCGCACTCCAGCGGGTGGGCCATGAGCTCGCCGCCCACCGGCCGGCACTGGAAGACCAGCGAGTAGAGAGGTATGCGGCTGATCCCGATCCGGAGCCCGTCGAGCACCGCGATGAGCCGGACCACCTCCACCTCGATCCCGGTCTCCTCCTCGACCTCCTTCACCACCACCTCGGCCGCGGAGTAGCCGACGTCGGCCCATCCCGTCGGGTACAGCCACACCCCGGAGTCGGCCCGCTTGACCAGCAGGATCTCACCCTTGTCGTTCCCGACCGCGGCACCGACGGCCACCTTCGGGGTCACGTAGCCGGGCACCCCCTTCCCCACGGTGGACATCCACTCCTCGACCAGGCCGTCGGCGTCGTCGGCCCCAACGGAGCCTTCATCGACCGCCACCCGGATGTCGGCGGCGACCCGCAGGATCTCCTCGAACCGCTCTTGCTCGTAGAGGGACTCGGTGAAGCCGAGACCGGTCCGGGCGATACCGGCCAAGGCTTCGCTCCAGCGCAACAGCTGTTTGGTGGATGGGACAGGTTCCACCCGACCGACGCTACCTCACCACCGCCCGCCATCCACCGCCCGCCATCCAGCGCCCTCCAACCACCGCAGACACCCGCAGACACCCGCCTCGGGCGACCTCGTTCGGCCCCGCCCCGACACTCCCGGGGGTCCCCCCTCGACCCGGCAACGTCGCGGTGTGGCGCCCTGCATACCGATCGACCATCGAATTCGGTCAGAATAGGGCGTGTCCGTCAACGAGAACTGCCGTCACTACATCATGCAGACCACCCGCCACGAGGAAAAGCTCGAGCGGTGCCGCATGGATGCCAATGAGCAGATCCCCTTCGCCTGCCCCGAGGGGTGCTTGTTCTACGAGCCGCGCAAGGTGTCGGGCGCCGGCTGGACGATCCGCACCACCGACGAGGGCTGACCCCCGGCGGCTCAACCCGTCTGGGTGGCCAGCACCGTGTAGGTGAGGGGCACCCGAGGGCGTCCCTCCGGGGCCGACCACCGACCCGGGTCGGTCTCCACCAGCCACGGGAAGACCTGGTGGACCGTCCAGTCGTGCTCCTCCAACACGTCGATCCGTAGCCCGCGGTGGATGAGCGCGGTCACCACTTCTCCGATGCTGTGGTTCCACTCGTAACTTCGGGTGCGCCGGAGCGGTCGGTCGGTGTCGGTATAGGTGAGGTTGGAATCGTCGACGAACGGGTCGGTCTCTTCGAAATAGGAGTACTCGATCTCAGGCGATTCGTTGGCCAGCGCCCAGGCCAGGGGATGCACCTCGTGGAGGTAGAGCCGACCGCCGGGACGCACCGACGACGACGCCTGATCGGCCCACCGCTCCACACTGGGTAGCCAACACAACGCCCCCAGACTCACGTAGACGATGTCGAACGTGACATGCCCGAGCGCCTCGGTGGCGGTGTAGACGTCGGAACACACGAAATGGGCACGGTCCTGGAGCCCGGCCAGGCGGGCCAGTTCCTCGGCCTTCCGGATCGCCTCGGGGGAGAAGTCGAGGCCGGTGACCCGGGCCCCGGCATCCGCCCAGGCCAGGGTGTCGAGCCCGAAATGGCACTGCAGGTGCAGCAGGTCGAGACCCCGCACGTCCCCGAGGACTTCGACCTCCCGGGTGCGCGGGCCGGGCCGGCGCCGAAGCCAACCGTCGACGTCGTAGAAGCGGGAGGCGGCATGGACACCTACCCGCTCATCCCATTTGCGGCGATTGGCGAACAGCCATTCTTCAGTCGTGTCGTCCATGAGTCCCCCCGGCGTCCGGTCGCCCTCGTCGATCAGCTCTCGACGATGTCCCCCAGCAGATCCACCTGTACCCCTTCTCCCCGCAACCATTCGAGCGCTCCGTCGACGTTGGTCCCGTTGCCGTCGAGCTCGCAGATGATCCAGCCGCCGTGCTCACTCACGTCCGCCCGCCGGATGTTCGGCACGATGTCGAGCTCTTTGATGAGGCGAGCGATGATCGGCTCGCGCACCAGCTCGTCGGGGAACGTCAGCTTGACCCGGACCCCGATCACCGGCTTCCCCCCGGTGCGGCGGCCAGCGTCGTCCCCGGCGCCGCGGCATACCCGTCCAGGGCCTGGTTGAGGTTGCCCGAACGGAACCCGTCGAGATCCAGGGTCACGTAGCGGTAGCCGGCGGCGTGCACCGCGGCGGTGACCTCGTCCCGGAGGGCGATCACCGCGTCGAGATCCTCGGCCACCACCTCGATGCGGGCGGTGTCACCGTAGTGACGGACCCGGAGCTGACCGATGCCGAGGGCCCGCAGCGCCGATTCGGCCTCGGCCACCGAACGTAGGGTCCCGAGGGTGACCGGTGTGCCGTAGGGCACCCGCGAGGCCAGGCAGGCCGCGGCCGGCTTGTCCCAGGTCCGCAGGCCCAGGGCTCTCGACCAGGCCCGCACGTCGGCCTTGGTGAACCCGGCTTCGACCAGGGGGAATACCGCCCCGCGTTCGGCGGCCGCGGCCTGCCCGGGCCGGTGGTCGCCCAGGTCGTCGAGGTTGACCCCGAGGACCACCGTGGATCCTTGGCCGTCGAGCCCGCCGGCCACGATGGGAGCCAGCGCCTCGAGCAGCGACGCCTTGCAGTGGTAGCAACGGGAGCCGTCATTGGCCGAGTAGGCCGGATCGGCCAGCTCGTCGGTCGCCACCTCCACCAACCGCAGGCCCCAGTCGGTGGCCAGGCTCCGGCAGTCGGCCAGCTCCTCGGGGGCCAGCGACGGCGAGACGGCGGTGGCACACAGCACGTGGTCGGGACCCAGGGTGTCGTTGGCCACCCAGGCCGCGAAGGCCGAGTCGGCACCGCCGCTGAAGGCCACGATCACCTTGCCCATGGAACGGAAGGCCGAGCGCAACGCCTCCAGGTCGCCGCCGGTTCCCGTCGAGGAGGCGGCGGTCGACTCACCCATTGCGCACCGCCGTGGCCATCACCGTTTCGATCGGCGCCACCATCCCGGTCACAAAGGTCCCGAACTCCGCGAACCGGGCCGAGCCCTCGTCGAACCGCATCGAGTACACGCAGTCCTTCAGGTCGTCGGGACGCACCCCGAACAGGGTGACCCCCCACTCCCAGTCGTCGATGCCGGTTGATCCGGTGATCAGCTGGAGGATCCGGCCGGCGAAGGTGCGACCCACCGCACCGTGGGCCAACATCAGGGCCTTGCGCTCATCGAACGGCAGCGAGAACCAGTTGGAGCCCACCGCGTCGCCGCGGCGCTTCGACATCGGGTAGAAGCAGAACGCCGGCATCCCCTCGGGCGGCAACCGCGGGTACAGCCGCTTCTGCTTCATCTCGTCGGGGAGCCCGGCGGCGTACTCGGACACCTCGGTCAGCGACACGAACGAGTCGACCACCACCAGGCCGGCCGCCTGGAGGTCGGTCTGCAGCCCGCGCAGCCTCCAGAGGTCGGCACCCAAGGCCATGAACCCGACGTCGGCCTTGTGGCCGAGGAGCGACACCGAGACGACCTGGACGTCGTCGGCCTCGGCCTGCTTCACCGCCCGGGTGACCGCCTCGACGTCGACGCCGGGAGTCGGTCCGGTCGGTCCGGCCCCCGGCGGTGGCCCGGGAGCCTTGCAGAACAGGTGGAGTACACCCCAGCCGGTGGACGGGGAGAGGGGCTCGGTCACAACGGTGAGTCTAGATACCGGCACAGCGTGAGCCGACGAACACGAAGGGCGCCCCTGAGGGGCGCCCTTCGTTCACTTCATTCGGTCGACCCCCGCGAGGGCCCCGACGGTTGTCCGACTTAGAAGTCGTCCATCCCGCCGGGCATGCCGCCGGCACCGTCATCGCTGGGCTTGTCCACGATGACGGCCTCGGTGGTGAGGAACAGGGCGGCGATGGAGGCGGCGTTCTGCAGTGCCGAACGGGTCACCTTCACCGCGTCGATGACGCCGGCCTCGAACAGGTCCTCGTACTCGCCGGTGGCGGCGTTCAGACCCTCGGTGGGCTTCTTGAGGTTGCGGACCTTGTCGACGATGACCCCGCCCTCCAGGCCGGCGTTGACCGCGATCTGCTTCAGCGGCTCTTCGACGGCCCGGGACACGATGCGGGCACCGGTGGCCTCGTCGCCCTCGAGCTTGTCGGCCACTCCGTCGATGGCGGCCTGAGCCCTCAACAGGGCCACGCCCCCGCCGGGGACCACACCCTCCTCGATGGCGGCCTTGGTGGTGGAGACGGCGTCCTCGATACGGTGCTTCTTCTCCTTGAGCTCCACCTCGGTGGCCGCGCCCACCTTGATGATGGCCACCCCTCCCGACAACTTGGCCAGACGCTCCTGGAGCTTCTCCCGGTCGTAGTCGGAGTCGGTGTTCTCGATCTCGGCCTTGATCTGGTTGATCCGGCCCTTGATCTCGTCCTCGGACCCGGACCCCTCGACGATGGTGGTCTCGTCCTTGGTGACCACGATCTTGCGGGCCTGCCCGAGAAGGTCGAGCCCGACCGACTCGAGCTTGAGGCCGACCTCTTCGGTAACGACCTGGCCGCCGGTGAGGATGGCGATGTCCTGCAGCATGGCCTTGCGCCGCTCGCCGAAGCCGGGTGCCTTCACCGCCACGCTCTTGAACGTGCCCCGGATCTTGTTGACCACCAGGGTGGCGAGCGCCTCGCCTTCGAGATCCTCGGCGATGATGGCCAGGGACTTGCCGCTCTGCATGACCTTCTCCAGCAGCGGGAGCAGGTCACGGACGGCGGTGATCTTGGACCCCACCAGCAGGATGTAGCACTCCTCGAGGACGGCTTCCATCCGCTCGGGATCGGAGACGAAGTAGGGGGAGATGTACCCCTTGTCGAAGCGCATCCCCTCGACCAGGTCCATTTCCATCCCGAAGGTCTGGGACTCCTCGACGGTGATGACCCCGTCCTTGCCCACCTTGTCGATGGCGTCGGAGATCATCCCGCCGATCTCGGTGTCGGCCGCCGAGATGGAGGCCACCTGGGCGATCTGCCCCTTGGAATCGGTGTCCCGGGCGATGCCCCGCAGCGAGGCGACGGCCGCCTCGACCCCGTCCTCGATGCCCTTCTTCAGGCTCATCGGGTTGGCGCCGGCGGCCACGTTGCGCAGGCCCTCGTGGACCATGGCCCAGGCCAGCACGGTGGCGGTGGTGGTGCCGTCACCGGCGACGTCGTCGGTCTTCTTGGCGACTTCCTTGACCAGCTCGGCCCCGATCCTCTCGAACGGGTCCTCGAGCTCGATGTCCTTGGCGATGGACACGCCGTCATTGGTGATGGTCGGTGCGCCCCACTTCTTGTCGAGCACGACATTGCGGCCTTTCGGGCCGAGGGTGACGCGTACGGCGTCGGCGAGCTTGTTCATGCCGCTCTCGAGGGACCGGCGGGCCTCCTCGTCGAACGTGATCAACTTGGCCATCAGGTGTTCCTCCAGTGGGTTCTTCGCGTGGATTTGATGCTATTAGCACTCTAGACTGTCGAGTGCTAATAGCAAACCACGCCCACCGGCAAACCGCAACCGCAACCGACCCGAAATTCGGGTCACCCGGTCGGATCCGGGTCCTCCTCGGGCTCACGCCCTGGTCAGCGGCATGCCCGGACCACGTCCGGGCCCGACTCACTCGTCGAGAACCGGCTCGACGGCGTCGGGGTCCGGCTCGCCGACCTCTTCGGTCACCAGGGTGTGGACGACCTCGTCAGGATCACCCTCGACGGTGACCGGCTCCCGAGGGTCGGGAAAGACACCGCCGGCCATCGAAGGATCAGCCCCCGGCCACCGCGGGCACGATCGAGAGGGTCTCCCCATCGGCCACCGGGGTGTTCAGCCCGTCGAGGAAGCGCACGTCCTCGTCGGTCAGGAACACGTTCACGAACCGCCGCAGCTGGCCGGCGTCGTCGAACAGCCGGCCGGCGAACCCCGGATGGGCGGCGTCGAGCGCCTTCAGTGCCTCGCCCACCGTGGAGCCATCGACACTGACCTCACCGGCCCCGCCCGTCAGGGTGCGGAGCTGGGTCGGTACACGGATGGAGATGCTCACGAAATGCTCCTTGTTTCCTGGTCAGAGTCGTCGGACGTCAACTGGGCCGAGGTCGCGTCGAACTCGTCGAACTCGTCGAACTGGCTGAAGGCCTGGTCGAAGGCGTCCAGGGTCGGGGGGATGGTGGCCGAAGGTCCAACGGTCCCCGAGAGAGCCTCGACCGTCTTCAGACCATGGCCGGTGACCATGGCCACCACCCGCTCATCGGAGCGGATGACCCCTTGAGCGGCCAGCTTGGCCAGGGTGGCGATGGTCACCCCGCCGGCGGTCTCCGCGAAGATCCCCTCGGTGCGGGCCAGCAGCCGGATGCCGTCGATGACCTCGTCGTCGGTCACCGCCGCACACGAGCCGCCCGACTTCCGGATGACATCGAGGGCATACCACCCGTCGGCCGGGTTGCCGATGGCCAGCGACTTGGCGATGGTGGACGGCTTCACCGGCCGGATGGCGTCGGTCCCTTCGGCGAAGGCGGTGGCCACCGGGGCGCAGCCGACCGACTGGGCACCGGAGATCCGCACCGATGGCGGCTCGTCGAGCAGGCCGACCCGGCCCAGCTCCTCGAACCCCTTGGCGATCTTGGTCAACTGGCTCCCCGAGCCGATCGGCACCACCACATGGTCGGGCGCCTGCCAGCCGAGCTGCTCGGCCACCTCGAAGGCCAGGGTCTTCGACCCCTCGGCGTAGTAGGTGCGGACGTTGACATTCACGAACGCCCACGACGGGCGTTCGCTGGTCAGCTCGGCGCACAACCGGTTCACGTCGTCATAGGTACCGTCGACGGCGATCACCCGGCCGCCGTAGACGGTGGTCATGGTGATCTTGGCCTGCTCGAGATCGGAGGGGATCAGCACCACCGATTCCATCCCGGCCCGGGCGGCGTGGGCCGCCACCGAGTTGGCCAGGTTCCCGGTGGAGGCGCAGGCGGCCACCTTGAAGCCGAGCTGGCGGGCCTTGGTCAAGGCCACCGACACCACCCGGTCCTTGAACGACCCGGTCGGGTTGGCGGTGTCGTCCTTGATCCACAACTCGCCCAACCCGAGCTCGGCGGCCAGCCGGTCGGCCCGCACCAGCGGGGTGAACCCGGCGCCCAGATCGACCGGGGCGGCATCGGCGACCGGCAGCAGGTCGGCGTACCGCCAGATCGTCCGGGGGCCGGCGGCGATCCGTTCCCGGGTCACGGAGGCGGCGATCCGCTCGTAGTCGTAGGTCACCTCGAGGGGCCCGAAGCAGTAGTCACAGACGTGCAGGGCTTCTGCCGGATAGGCGCGGCCACACTCTCGACAGCGCAGCCCAGTTACAAAGTCCACGGTGGTCTCCTCATCGCTCGGGCATTGGCACCTGGAACGCCCTCCGGCCCCCTTTGGGCGGGGTCGGAGTTGGTTCTGGTTGCCGCAGCGTCACAGGGCCCGGTCCCTCAGCTGCTCTGGATGATGGCCTCCATGTTGGACGATAAACAGGGCCCACGTCAATGGCGGGCCTCGGATCGCCAGGGTGACGGGGCCGAATACAGTGGGGCGACCATGGGCCAGCACCGGAGCGCAGACCATCAGATGTCGGCTGGGCCCTCCCCCGAGCCTGGCCCTCCTGGCCCTCCTGGCCCTCCTGGCCCCCGCGGCCCCCGCTGCTTCCCCCACACAAGGTTCGATGCCGCCCGGTTGGCCGAGGCCAAGGGCGATCGCCGCATCTCGGTGTGCATCCCGGCTCGCAACGAGGCGGCCACCGTGGGCATCATCGTGGCCGCCATCGTCAACGCCCTCACCGGGGTGGCCGAAGGAGTGCCGTTGGTCGACGAGGTGCTGGTGGTCGACGACGGTTCGACCGACGGGACCGGAGAGTTGGCCCGACAGGCCGGTGCCCGGGTGGTCCCGGCCGAGCCCGGCATCGGCGGCCCGACCCCCGGCAGCAAGGGACAGGCCATGCGGACCGCGGTGGAGGTGGCCAACGGTGACCTCATCGCCTTTCTCGACGGCGACGTGACCAACTTCGGTCCCCACTTCGTCACCGGGCTGCTCGGACCCCTCCTCCTCGACGACTCGATCAACCTGGTCAAGGGGTACTACCGGCGGCCCCTCCACGGCGACCCGGACGGCGGCGGGCGGGTCACCGAGCTGGTGGCCAAGCCCATCATCGATCTGCTGTTCCCCGAGCTGGCCGGCACCCTCCAGCCCTTGGCCGGAGAGACGGCCGCCCCCCGATCGGTGCTGGAGAAGTGTGGATTGGCCGACGGCTACCAGGTGGAGCTGGCCCTGTTGATCGACGTCGCCGCCGATTTCGGGGCGGAGACCATCGTCCAGGTCGATCTCGGGGTCCGGGCCCACCGGAACCGGCCGCTGTCGGAGTTGCGCCCCCAGGCCACCGATATCCTGCGAACGGCCCTGGCCCGCGCCGAGCTCCGACCCATCCCCTGACAGCCCCGCGATGCCACGGTCCCCTTCGGGACGACCCACTGGGTTCTCCGCGATGGCTCGACCGAGCCCAAGTGGTCGAAGCCGCCGTCGTCGTTGGCCACGACCACGCGGGGTCATCGGTGTCGTCGTAGTGGACCGCCGTCGCGGCTATCGGCACGTCCGACTGCAGCAGGGCCGGTCAGGGCCGGTCGGGCCGCGAAGAAAGCCACGGCCGTGACGGCCGTGGCTTTCGACACATGCAGTGCAACCCGGGTCGGGCTATGGAGTGGAGCCCACCAGATCGGCTTCCCGGCAGCCGGAGGGCACCAACGCCGGCTCGCCCACGGTCCGACCGCCGTCCGCAACGCCCGACCGGCCCGGGGCAGCCTCCGCACCTGACCGGGGCCCGGAGTCCAGCCCCCCACCGATAGCTGCCAGCTCCGCCGCCTCCGCCTGGACCCGACGCCGGTTCGGGACCAGCATGGCAACCACCCCGCCGATGATCACCACCGCCGCGCCCACCGCGATGGCCGGCTTCAGTCCGTTCACGTAGGCCGCACCCGAGGCGTAGCTGCCCGACGAGGAGAACACTGCGCCGAGCACGGCGATCCCGAGCACCCCGCCCAGTTCCCGGAAGGCGCTGTTGGTGCCCGAGGCCACCCCTTCCAGGCGGGCGGGGACCGAGCCCAGCACCAGCGAGGCCAGCGGGACGAAGAACAGGGTCATGCCGACCCCCGCCACCACGAAGGCGGGCACGAAGTCGATGTACGGCGTGGTGGGGCTGGTGAGCGCCACCAACCAGAACAGCCCGACCGACTGCAGGACCAGGCCGCTGACCACCAGGATCTTGCCTCCCCACCGCTCGGCCAGCAGGCCCACCACCGGGGCCAGCAGCATGGCCATCCCCGTCCACGGCAGCACCCGGAGCCCGGCGCTCAACGGGGAGTAGCCCTGCACCGTCTGGAGGAATTGGGAGAGGAAGAAGATGGACCCGAACATCCCGAAGCTGAACAGCATCGCCGTCACGTTGACCGCCGCGAACGCCCGGTTCTTGAACAGCCGCACGTCGAGCATCGGGTGGTCCGAGCGCAGCTCCCACCAGAGGAAGGCGACCAGCGCGGCGATCCCGACGGCGAACGAGGAAAGGACGCCCTGACTGCTCCACCCGTGGGCGTTGCCGCGGACCAGACCGAAGACCAGCCCGAACAGGCCCACGCTGACCAGCCCCACCCCGGCCAGGTCGAGCCGGGAGGCCGACCCATGGGACTCACGGAGCTTCCACCAGGCCAGTGGGACCAGCACCAGGCCGATGGGGACGTTCAGCCAGAAGATGTACTGCCAGGCCCAACCGGTGGTGACGGCCCCGCCGACCAGCGGGCCGATGGCCACCGCCATCCCACCGATCGCCCCCCAGATGCCGAGGGCGGCGTTTCTCCGTTCGGGGGTGACCGCCGCACTCAGCAGGGTGAGCGAGAGCGGCATGATCATGGCGCCGCCGGCCCCCTGCACCGCCCGGGCCGCGATCAGGACCGAGAGGTTGGGGGACAGGGCGGCGGCGGCCGACGCCGCCGTGAAGATGGCGATACCGAGGACGAAGGTCCGTCGCCTCCCGAACCGCTCACCGATGGCGGCGGCGGTCAGCAGGAGCACTGCGAAGGTCAAGGTGTAGGCGTTGACCGTCCACTCGAGTCCGGAGAGCCCGGCGTGGAGGTGGACCCGGATGACCGGGAGGGCGGTCGAGACCACCAGGTTGTCGAGCGAGGCCATGAAGAGGGCCAGCCCGGTGATGACGATGGCCCACACCGCCTTCGACCGCGCCCCCCGGCCGGTCGACTGATCGGAGGGAGGCGCTCCCCGAGTGGGCGGCCCACCGTCGGCCCGAGGGCCGGCGGCGACGGACGGGTCGAGGGCGATGCTCATGGCGGTGTTCTCCTTGGGGTGATCGGTGAGGGGGGTGTT
>Ga0307373_10013261_pt1 | contig 11559 bp, 11 predicted proteins | sample OX2MG_FD_202534 | JGI IMG/M metagenome (GOLD analysis project Ga0307373, IMG submission 202534) | Soil microbial communities from Risofladan, Vaasa, Finland - OX-2 | ecosystem: Environmental > Terrestrial > Soil > Coastal area > Acid sulfate soil | place: Finland: Risofladan, Vaasa | collected... | reverse complement strand
TCCGCATAGCGCTTCACGATCGTCGGCGGGCCAAGGCTGCTGACCAGAAGCTGCGCCTGGCTCGGATTCGACGCACCGTACAGCGCGGCGCCGTCAGGTGCGTAGAGGCTTGAGGGATCGCGATTTTCGAGTTCGAGCGAAGGCCCGATGCCGGTGCCTGACAGGATCATGATCGAATCGACCCGCACGTGCTTTGCGTATCCGGGATTAATCGTGATCTGCGCCTGCGAGTCGCCTGTGGCGAGCGGCGCCACTCCGGTCACGGAGCCGATCGTAATGCCACCGTGCGTGACCGGATCGCCGGGACCCAGTCCGTCGGGCGCGTCGAGCACGGTCGAATAATAATGCGCCGCTCCCGCGCACGCCGAGAGCGCAAGCGCGAGGACCAGCGCAACCGCGATCGTCAGGGCGCGCGTTGCCATTGCCGCAAACCGCAGCATCTTAAGCAAACGCGGGCATAACCTCGCGCGCAAAAAGCTCGACCGACTGGGGCTGATTGAAATCGGCGAACATAATTGTGAACGTCGTGATTCCCATCGCGACCCGTTTCTTCAGCTCCTCGACGACCACCTTGGGCGTTCCCTTGATCGCGGTCGAGGCGAATGGCAGCGCCTGCGCCATCTTCCACTTCTGCTCGACCTCGGCGTCGGTCGCGCCGATCGCGACGAGCAACTGCTCGGAGATGTCGATCTGGTTGATGTCGCGATCGACGTCCTTGCAATGCTGTTTGAGCACGTTGAGTTTGTGCTCGAAGCTGGTATAGCCGGCGGGGCAGTTCCAGCGGTCGGCGTATTTGGCGACCAGCTTGAGCATCACCTTCTCTCCGCTGCCGCCGATCGTGATCGGAGGATGCGGCTTCTGCACGGGCTTGGGGCTGTTGATCGCGTCTTCGATCGTGTAATGGCGGCCCTTAAACGTCGCGCGCTTTTCGGTGAACATCATCCTGAGGATATGCACGCCTTCCTCGAACTGCTTGAGCCGCGTGCCCATCGAGGGAAACTCATAGCCGTAGGCTTTGTATTCCTCGTTCATCCAGCCGGCGCCGATTCCGACTTCGAGGCGGCCGTTCGAGATCTGGTCGATCGTGGTAAGCGATTTCGCGAGCATCGCCGGGTTGCGATAGGAGTTGCAGATGACCAGGGTGCCGATGCGGATTTTTTCGGTGCGCGCCGCAAGTCCCGCCATCGCGGTCAGGCATTCGATATGGTCGAGATCGGGCATCCCGCGCGTCCACATGTGATCGACCAGCCAAATCGAATGGTAGCCGAGTTTCTCGCAGAGCAGCGCGCGTTCGAGCAGGCCTTTGAAGTTGAGTCCCGCCTGCGGAGAAAACAGCGCAAATTGTGCTTTCTTGGCCATCGTTAAAACTCCCACCGGATGATTGCGAAGAATCGGGTTACCGCAATGGTTTCGCATGGCTGATAGCGAAGGGTCAACCGGCGATGCGCCCCGGCGGTGTGGGTGCTATAAGAACGCGGCAAGCCGGAGGCCGATCGATGACATCGCCAAGTCCATCCCCAAGCGCATCCCTAAGACTTCGCACCACCGCGATAGCCGCGCGGATCGCGTTCGCGCTCATCGTCATGCTTGCGGCGGGATTCGCACCGTGCGCGGCATATTCCGCTGCGACGCCGGGCAACCCGGCCAAGTTCGAGTTCGCCGGTGGGCCGCGCGCGATCGAGGGAGCGCCGGGCGTTTACGAATGGCGCTACCTCGCCAAGCCGGGGCCGACCTTCTATGACAAGATTGCGCTGCATCGAGTCGCGCTCGGGCCGCTCGTCGAGCAGCATCGCGCAATCACCGTTTTGTATCTGCCCGGCACCAACATGAACGGCGAGATCGCGCTCGAGAATCCGCGCTACTCGTTCCCGGTCTATCTTGCCGCGCACGGAGTGGACGTGTGGACGATGGACTATCGCACGCACTTTGTTCCGAGCGGGGTTCCGGAAAAGACCATCGCGCCGGTGATGAAGCATTGGACCAACGAACTCTTTGCCGACGACATCGAATCGGCGGTGGAATTTATTCTGACTCAGACCAAATCCGAAGAGCTATTCATCGCGGGGTTTAGCCGCGGCGTCGAGTTTGCGTACCTGGTCGCGGCGATTCATCCCGCGCAGGTGCGCGGGATCGTCGCGCTCGACGGCTTTCTGCCGCGCCATCCGACAACGCATCAGCCGTCGGACCGGATCGTTGACGATATTGGCGGCGCGCATCTTACCTACGAGAAACGGCGGATGCTGATGCAGTTCGTGATCGACAATCCTGACGGTCCGGCGCCGATTCCGAAGTACAAAACCGCGCGCGAGAATTTGGTTCATGTCGTCTATGACGCCAAGGATTTTGGCGGCAAGGGCGGACTTGCCAATCCTGTGGATGGCCATTCCGACCCAGTCGTGCTGGCGCGTTTGCTGATCGGCTACGATCGCTACTGGCCGGCCGTGCAGGACTACGAAAATCCGTTTACGCCCCCGCGCTTGCAGGCGCTCAAAGCGTCGAAGATTCCGGTGATCGCGTTCTCGAGCACCAATATCGCGACCGATTGGCCAGCGTGGGTGTACGAATCAGCTCTATCGACCGGCAGCAAGGATCTGACCTTCACCAAGTTTCCCGGATGGGGTCATCTGGACGTGCTGTGCGGAACCGCCGCCGAAGCCGAAGTTTTCGCGAAGACGCTCGGGTGGCTCAGGCGGCATGCGAAGTAGGCGGGTAGGCGGGAGGCTCGGGCCGCGGCGCGCGCTCGGAGGATACTGCGGGCATCAGCAGAACCGCCGCTAGCGACCACATCCCGAAGGCCAGTCCGGCGACGGCCCAGACCGAGGTGCGGCGTCCGCGCCGCGCGGCGATTATCGCGGTAAGCGGCGCCAGCGCGAGATCGACCACGACCGAGGTCGCCAATATGGTCGCCGGTGCAAGCCGGTTGCCCATCAGGGCAAAGCCCGAGGTGAGACTCAAGATGGTCGCCAGGGTGTGCATCGTTTTGCGCCGCTGCCTGGCATCTATGGTATAGTTACACGTCATGGCACGACAGGACCTTGAAAGTGTGATCGCGAAGCTCCGCCAGATGGGCGAGGAGGGGCTTTCGAGTCTCGTCAGCGAGGCGATGACCAACCCGAAGCTGCGATCGGGCCTGGGCCGCGCGGGCGAAAAGCTGCTGGCGAACAAATCGTCGTTCGATCGCAACGTCGAGACGGTGCTTGATTTCGTGAATATCCCGTCCAAGAAAGACGTGCGCGATTTGAAACAGCGCCTGGACCATCTGAGTTCGCAGCTCCTGAACTTGAGCATCAAGCTCGACCGCGTGCTCGCCGACAAAGAACGTCCGGTGCCGTCGAAGCCCGCCCGCAAGACTCCCAAGCGCTAACCGGCTATATCGAGCCGCTTGCTGCCGTCTCCCGCGTCCTCCCGGCGCACTCGACAATAGCGACCGCCTTCTCGTCGTTATGTCATTCCCGCGTGTGTGGCTGCCGCGCGCGAGGAATCCCGGATGCTTCCTGTCGCGCCGCCAGCGGCGTTCGAGTCGGCGGGGACGGAGGCGATCATTAGTTCGAGCGGAGGCCCGCCGCCCCTTTCCGGGTTCCCCAGGAAGCACTACGCGATAAAACCGGCTAAAATCTTGTCGAGGGGCGCCGTTCGGTCTGTACGACGAGTTGGAGTGGGAGAGTCAAAACGGGAATCCCGGATATATGAAGCAAGCTGTCAAAAGGATCCTGAAGGCGGCGGTCCCGGCTAGCCTTCGACCGAGGCTCAAAGTCATATACAGCCAACTGCGGTACTTCGGCTCAGCTTACGAATGCCCGTTCTGCAAGTCTCATCTTAAGACCTTTCTTCCGTCCGGCTACAACTTCGCCGTATTGAGGGAGAAAAGAGTCGTTGGAGGCGGCAATCGGCAAAATGCGCAATGTCCAGTGTGCTATTCTCTCGATAGGGAACGGCTATTGTATCTCTATCTATTATGCCAAACGAATGTGTTCACGAAATCTGGAAAATTGTTGCATATTGCGCCGGAAGAACACCTAAAGCAAATTCTAGGATCACACAATGGTATTGACTATCTAACGGCGGACCTCTTGTCGCCTGACGTTATGGTCAGGATGGATATAACTGACATCCAGTTTCCCGAGAACTCTTTCGATGCGATCATATGTAACCATGTTCTGGAGCATGTAATCGACGACTACAAGGCTATGACCGAATTGCATCGCGTGCTGAAGCCGGGAGGATGGGCAATTCTGCAGGTTCCCATCTCGCTGTCGTTGGATAAAACGTACGAGGACTTTTCCATAACGACCGCGAGAGGAAGGGAAGAGGCTTTCGGCCAGGACGATCATGTGAGAATCTACGCAAAAGACTATGCTTCCAGACTTGAGCAAGCCGGCTTCAAAGTGAATGTCTTTAACTGGGATGCGGTAGCCGGGAGCTTTGGCGGCTCCAGCAACAAATATGGTCTCAATGAGGACGAGCAAATATACTCGGTTGTCAAGCGATGAAGAGCTAGTGTGTATCGAACTCTCAAACCGTGTCGCATATGTGATGCGTCGTCACAGGATGACAGGGCTGCCGCCAGAAGCTGTTAGCATTTGGTCGTGAAAAGCTTCTTCACCGCACAGGTGTCATCCGCCCGGCGCGTGGAGAAGCGCGAGCAGTGTTCCAGCCTTCATTGATTACCGTATTGGGAATCAGAGCCATTGTCTGCGCTGGCCGGCCGCCATACGCGGATAGAGTATTGGCTCGACGGCTATGCGCGGTGGATTTGGGTGGCTATTTGGGCGAGGTCGGATAGCGTGCGGGGTTCGTGGCCGAGGTCGGGGGCGAGCATCAGCGCGGCCCCGGCGGGCATCGTGGCGCGCAGGGTATCGAAGGAAAGAGCCTCCCGGGTTTTTAGCGCGGCGTGGTCTTCGAGGTTTCGCCGGAGTTTGCGTTTGAGCGCCGCGGGAACCTTCGCATGGGAGATTTCGGCGGTCTCGGGCAGATTTGCCATCGCGCGATTCACGATCACGGCGCGCACCCGTAACTCGGCGCGGCCGAGCGCGGCGATAAATTCGCGCGCCTGCGCAATCCGTCCGGCCTCGGCGGTCGTCACGACGATGACCGCCGTGGTGTCCGCATGCAGCATCGCGCCCGCGCGTTTTGCGCGCTCGGCAAAGCCCTCGTACATACCGTCGAAGTTGCGCACGAACGCCTGCACATCGCCCAGGAGCTTGAGCCCGGTCACGCGATCGAACGCCGACAGCACGGCGCGCGCCGCGATATCGACCATGCTGCCGCCAAAGCGCCCCGTTCGCGGCCCGAGCAGTGTTACCGCGCGCGAGCCGAGCAGCTCCAGGAGCCGCCGCGGAGCCTCGAGGAAATCCAGCGCCTCGGCGGCGGGAGGAGTGTCGAGCACGATAAAATCGGTGGCTGGCTCGGCGTCCAGTTCGAGCAGTTTTTCCATCGCCATGTAATCGGCGACGCCGGCGAACGCGCTCGCGATGTTGCGATAAATGCGGCCCGCGATAATCGCCTCGGCGGCGGCGGGCGAGGCGGCGTGGCGGCGCACGATCGCATCGAAAGTCGCCCTGGGGTCGAGCCGCAGCGCGCGCAGGCGGCCCCGCTTCGCGCCGGGAACTTCGCGCAAATCGACCTCGCGCGGTTCCGAAGCGTCGGAGCCGAGGCCGAGAGCGTCGAGCAGGCGCGGCGCCGGATCGACCGTCATCACATCGACGGCGCGGCCCGCTGATGCGGCATCGATCGCGAGTGCGGCGCTGATCGTGGTTTTGCCCACGCCGCCCGGGCCGAGGCAGATCGCTAGCTTGCAGCCGCCGAGGTCGAGCTGGTTCATCGCGCAGGCATCTCCGCGGCTATCGCCGCTGCAAGTTCGTCGATTTCGGCGCGGCCCATCGCGGGCCGATAGAGCATCGCAAGCTCGATCATCGGCACGCCGGCGCGAGCGAATTGTGTGCGCGCGCGGCGCGCTGCGGCGCGTTCGTGTTCGCGGCGGCGGGCCAGGGAGGCGTGCGCTCCGAGTCCGGCAATCGCTTCCAAATCCGCCCTGGTGAACATCGGCGCCGGAGTGCGGTTCATGATTGCCGCGACTGTCGCGATTCCAAGATGCGTTCGCAACGCGCCGGCGAGTTCGAGCGCCTCGCGAATCGCGAGTTCCTCGGGCGTGACGGTCAGGATCACTCCGAAGCGCGCGGAATCGACCAGAAAGCTTTCGACGCTGTGCGCGATTCGATTGAGCGAGCCAATCGGCGCGATTCCTTTCACTCCGCGCGCGACCGCGAGCAGCTCGAGCGCGCTGCCAGAAGCGGGCGCATCGACGACGACGTAACGATTTTCTAGCGCCGCGTCCCCCGCCATAATCCGCAGGCGTTCGAGCAGCAAAAATGCTTCGAGCCCCGGCAGCGCGGCGGTGACGTAGCCGAAGGTCCTGCTCCGCAGCATCCGGCGCGAGATCGCGGCGACCGGTACGATCCGGCGCATGAACGCCTCGAGCTCGGCGCGCGCGGTCAGCGCAACGACTTCGAGATTTGCTCCGGCGCGCGCCGGAGCATCGCCCGTCAGCGGCGCGCCGAGCAGCATCGCAGCCGCGCTCAGGCGGGGATCGAGGTCGGCAAGAACGGTAGGGCGCTCGAGCGACAGCGCATGGGCGAGAGCGGCGGCGACCGTGCTCTTGCCGGTGCCGCCCTTTCCGGTTACGAAGAGTAGCCGCGGGAGCGCCATCGGCTAGAATCTACGGACGCCGCGCCGCGCAGTAAACCGCACCGAACAAGGCATCCGCGAATTCGACCATGGCCGATCCCGCCCCCAGGCTTAGGAGCATCCTGATCGCGATCGCGCCCGAGCAGATCGCGCTGTTCAAATCGATCGTCGAATCCTACGACAATCTCGCGACGCTGCGGACCGAGGATCCCGCGCGGCATTATATGCGAATCTATTTTGGAGAGGATCAGGCCGCCGACGTCGAGCAACTGCTCGAATCGCTGGGCGGGCAATTCTCGATTCGCGTGGTCGGCTGAACCCAGCGGTTGCGCCTCACAACCAGCTACGCTACTACAACACGCCTACTGCTTTATCTCGACGGCGTAGTCCTTGCCTTCCCATGCGCCGGTGTCCTGCCAATGGAAGGTGAAGCGCACGGGCGCGCGGTCGGCGCTGCCGATATCGATATCGACGAAATAAATTCCCAGCGAAGTTGGGGTCGCGATCGTGTCGATCGCGTAGCGCCATTCGTCCTTGGTCCAATGCAGGATGAACGGGCGCGGGAGTTGAAAGCGCAGGCGCACAGGGGCTTTCACCGCGCTGATTCGGCGCCGATTGTATTTCCAGATTTCCATCGCTCGGCGCGGCCGCGCCGTTAGATAGCGCTCAGCGACCTCGGGAATCAGGTCGAAGATCTGTCCGTCCCACATCGAGCGCAGGAGCTTGATATATTCCGCGTGCGCCCACATCAGCGGCATCGCCGCGCCCGTCTGCTTGCCGTGAAAGAGCAATGCGGAGGGTATATCGGCGCGGTCCCAAACCTGCTCGGGCAGCAGCCGCGTCTCGTTGGCGAATGCCTCCATCGCGTGCAGGTAAGGCTGCGGATCGTGTCCGGCGGCCAATTCATAGTGCCCGCGCTCGCCGGTCAGAAGCGGCCATGGGCGCCCGACACCGAAGCTTAAGAACGGACCGCCGTCGTCCTGCTGTCCGTAACCGTCGTGAGTATAGCGGCGCCAGCACGGGCCCTGGGGCAGGTTGGTTTTCAGCACCGCATCGATCACGCGCAGTGAATCTTCCATCAGCGGATCGCCGGCGCGCCGGATTCCGTAGCGCACCAGCTCGAGGAAGCCGCCATCGACGATCGCCGCCCCCGGAAAGTCACTGGGCGCCCCCGGCGGTTGATTATTGATATGGACAGGTAGCGCGTCGGGATCTTCGTTCGGGTACGGGCTTTCCGCGTTGGCGGTCGTGATCCGCACGTAATGGCGGCGGATGCCGGGAACCAGGAAGCCCTGATTGGTGACGGTCCAGGTCTCGACGTGCGACTCGAGAAAGTCCGCGTAGTCCTCGAGAAATTGCGCTGTCACCTGGTCGCCGCGCTCGCGCGCAAGGCACGCGGCGCAAACCAACGCGGCGATATTGCTGGCCAGCGTCGAGGGCGAAAAGCCGCTGTTCTCTTCCCATCGCTCCTGCTGGGTGGCGGGTCCGTGGCGGAGCAGATAGCGCGCGCCCGCGAGGACCATCGGATAGGGGTCGAAGTCCTGCAGCGCGCCCGCTTTGTGCATCCGCCAGGCCAGCATGATCGGGAAAGCGACTTCGTCGAGCTGGATTCCCTGCCAGTAGGGCGTGCCGTCGATCCAGAAATTCTGCGAAAATCCGCCGTCCTCGTGCTGGGTGCAGGCAAGATAGATGAGCGCGCGCATCGGAGTGGCAAAGTCGCCCGAGGCCAGCAGGCCGGTCGCGCTGTTAACCATGTCGCGGGTCCAGACCAGATGGTATCCGCCCAGATCCTCGTCGCCCTTGGCTTCTCCCCACGGGATACTGAGCGAGGCGATCATCGCGCCGGGGAAGCTCTTGTCCTCATGGGCAAGCAGCAGTTCGCGGCTGCGGCGATAGAGCTCGCCGCCGTCGCCCGCGGATCTGCCGATCGGCAGAAGATGGTGCGAAGCGCGTTCCCATTGCTCGATAAAGCGCTCGCGATGCTCCTCGAAGGGTGTGCCGATCGACTGGAACAGGGCGGTCACCGCGCGATGGATACCGTGGCCGAAAGCAAGCCCGAGCGTGAAGCTGCGCGAGACGCTCAGATCGATCTCGCCCGTCACGGCGACGTTGCCGTCGGGCGCCGAGGCAAACTCGTAGTCGAGACGGAAATTGTGCGACAGATCCTGCCATCCGTCGGTGGCGCCGACATACCCGCAAGAGCGCTTTACGAATGGCACCGTCGCCGCCATCGCGAGCCAGTTTTCATTTTTGTGCGCGGTAATGAACTCGTGGCCGATGATGCTGGTAAGGTTGGCGGTGTTGCCCCATCCGCCGACGCCCAGATGCGGCGAGAGCAGGACGTAGAGATGCAGCTTGCGCAGGAAGTCGGGATCGCCCTCGATCCGCACCTGCATCAGGACTGAAGGCTGATGCGGATCGGACAGCACTTCCTTTACGATCTGGTAGCGGCCGTCGGGATCGCTGTTGACGATACGCACGCCGAGTCCGTGCTCGGCCAGGTACTCGGTTTTGGTGATCAGGTCGCGGCGTTCTTCGTGGAAAAAAGTTTTGCCGTCGCTGACCAGAAACTGCAGGTCGCGCACCTGCGGCTGATCGATGGTCGGGTAATAGACCTCGTTGAGCACGCCCTTCGAGAGCGTGAACCACACCCTGCTCACCGACGAATAGGCCGTGCCGACAACGTCTTTGGCGCTGCGCGTCCATCGCGGCGGAATTCCCGGAGCGCCGGTGGCGCGCGGCTGGTCGTAAAGTCTTGCCATCTTGAGTCCTTTGCTGTGCCGGCGGGCGCGAGGCTCCGCGGTGGTTAACCGGCGTTCGTTCCATCGGCCGCTGTCGATCCGGTCGCCGTCTTGGTGCGGAACACGTAAGCAACCCCGATACTCAATCCGTAGAGGCCGAGCAGGGGAATCGCGAGCAGGAATTGCGAGACCATGTCGGGCGGAGTCAAAATCGCCGAGACGATGAAGATCACCAATATCGCGTAGCGGAAATAGCGGATCATCAGCTTGTAATCGATCATGCCGAGCTTGGTCAGAAAGAACGCGAAGATCGGCATCTCGAAGGTAATGCCGAAGGCGAGCAGGAGCTTGGATGAGAACGCCAGGTACTCGCTAATCCGGATGGTCGGGGTTATTCCGATACTCGCGTACTCGCTCAGAAAGAATGCGTAGCCGATCCGGAACACGACCGCCCAGCAGAAATATCCGCCCAGAATAAAAAACAGCGTCGCCGAGATGATAAACGGCAGCGCCATTTTGCGTTCGGTTTCGTACAGCCCCGGCGCGATGAACTTCCAGATTTCATAGAAGACCGCCGGGCTCGCGATGAACAATCCCGCGATCAGCGCAACTTTGATCTTGGTGAAAAACGCCTCGCCCACGCCGGTGCCGATGAGCAGCAACTTGCCGTGCGAGACCTCGCGAATCGGCCAGGTCAGCGCGGCGAAGAGCGGGTCGGCAATCGCGTACGCGATCAGGAACCCGGCCAAAAGCGCAATCGCCGAGTACATCAGGCGTACGCGCAGCTCCTGCAAGTGCTCGATCAGAGACATCCGCCCGAGCAGTCCGCTGTCGGCAGCGTCGGCGGCTGCGCCCGACGGATCGGGCGCAATCGGCGCCGGAGGACTAGCAGTGGGCGCGGCTGGTTCCGGCGGCGGCGCGGGCGTGGTTAGATCCTGGGTTCCCACAATCGCGCACGCTCAGGAGGGCTGATGCCCCGACGGATCGGGCTTGCTCGCGGCATCTTCGGCAGCGGGCTCCGGCGGCTTGGCGGCAATCGGTTGCGGGACCGCGGGACGGGTCGCGCGCGCGGGGTCCTCGAGCGGAGGCGGTCCCGCGTCGGCGCGCGGCGGTTCGTCTTCGAGCACGTCCGTCAGCTCGCGCATGACCGTGTTGCTCGCGGCGCGCAGCTCGCGCAAAATCTTGCCCACGGTGCGCAGAACCTCGGGCAGGCGCTCGGGGCCCAGCACGATGAGCGCGATCGCCAGCACGATTACTATTTCAAACAGGTCCACTCGCGGAATTGCGCCGCGCCGGCGCTATATTGTTTCGCTGGAATACGCTGCATATTGCTTGACTTATCATTCTTAGCACAGATGGTGGAGTCAACGATGCTCAAGACCGCGATAGTGACTGACCGCTCCTATCTGAAGCATTTCGCCGGCCGGTCGCATCCGGAACGCCCCGAGCGCGTGGCCGCGATGATCGAGATGACGCAGTCGCTCAGCCGCCCGAATCTCCAATTCCGCGCGCCGCGATCCGCGACGGTCCAGGAAATCGCGCTCTGCCATGCCCCCGAATATATCGCGACGGTCGAGCGCAGCGCCTCGATTGCGCGCTTCGACTTCGATCCGGACACGCATAGCTGCCCCGATTCGTACGCGACCGCGTTACTCTCGGCGGGAGGCGTGCTGACGGCGGCCGAGGCGGTTATCGACGGAGCGGCGGACAACGCGTTCGCGATCGTGCGTCCACCGGGGCATCATGCGCGCCCCGCGCGTGCGATGGGTTTCTGCTTTTTCAACAACGTCGCAATTGCGGCGCGATGGCTGCTCGCGATGCGCGGGCTCGAGCGCGTCATGATCGTCGATTGGGACCTGCATCACGGCAACGGCACCCAGGAGATATTTTACGAGTCGGCGCAGGTGCTGTACGCCTCGACTCATCAGTATCCGCATTATCCCGGCACCGGATCGCTGCATGAGATGGGCGCGGGGGCGGGCGCGGGGTTCACCGTGAACGCGCCGATGCCGGCGGAGTTTGGCGACGACGAATATCTGCGCTTCTTCGACGAGTTTATTTTGCCGATTGGGCGCAAGTTCAAGCCCCAGTTCATAATCGTGTCGGCCGGCTTCGATTGCCACTTTCGCGATCC
>Ga0307373_10013260_pt1 | contig 11560 bp, 9 predicted proteins | sample OX2MG_FD_202534 | JGI IMG/M metagenome (GOLD analysis project Ga0307373, IMG submission 202534) | Soil microbial communities from Risofladan, Vaasa, Finland - OX-2 | ecosystem: Environmental > Terrestrial > Soil > Coastal area > Acid sulfate soil | place: Finland: Risofladan, Vaasa | collected... | reverse complement strand
GCTCGGCGACCAGCTGGCGACCGTGGTCGGTGAGGATGTGGTCGCGGTCGTCAGTGCTGCGGAGGGCTTCGCTCGTAAGAAGCCGGTCGCGTAGTTCGACGCCGCGTCGACCGGCAAGGTGGTCGTAACAGGTGCGGGCCTCGGCAAGGTCAGTAGCACTGTGGTGGTCTCGTAGGGAGCGGACCGGGGAGGGCCGGGCGAGCTGGGCGAGCGCTTCGAGCACGGCGGCAACCTGAGGGCCGGCGAGCTCGTGGTATCGGTGTCTGGCTTGGACCCGGACCTGCACCAGGCCGCCCTGAACGAGCCGGCGCAGATGGGCGGTGGCCGTCGCCGGATGCACTCCGGCCCGGCGGGCCAGTTCACCGGCGGGGAGCGCCTGGCCGCCAGCCAGCGCGGTGAGCATGGCGGAGCGGGCCGGGTCGCCGAACAGCGCCGCTACCGGTGCTAGGTCGCGATCCCGGCCATCGGGCGCATCGCTCATGACCCACCTTCGCACATACACGTTTTGTGCGTCAGCAAAGCGTCCCGGCCGTAGAGTCGAGTCGCCCATCGAGCGAGCACGTCGAGGAGCGTCACCAATGAGCAGCGACGCCCGGCCGCAGACCAGCCGTGAACAGGCCCAGTTCGTCTTCGACGAGTGGGACCGGCGAGCCCGTACGCTCGACGTGACTGGGTTGCTGGACCTCTACACCGACGACGCCATCCTGGAGAGCCCCCTCGTGCCCCGCATCCTCAACCGCCCGGTCGGGGTCCTTCGCGGCAAGGCAGAGCTGGCCCAGTTCTTCGCCGAGGGAGGACGGCGCCGGCCCAACGACTTGGTCCGCTGGCACCGCAACGGGAGCTACCTGTGGGACGGTCACACCCTGTCGTGGGAGTACCTGCGAGCCACGCCCGAAGGTGACCAGGTCGACATCAGCGAGGTCATGGAACTCACCGACGGCCGCATCGCCGCCCACCGCATCTACTGGGGCTGGTTCGGCACCGAGACGCTCATCAACAACGCCGTGCAGCACGCGCGCACGAACTGACCACCCCGGCAATGCCCAATGCTGCGTCATTCGGCGTGCCGGTAGCCGAGCAGGCCATGCCCTGTTGTCCTTGAGTGACCACGATTTACAATTCGTGCCAATAGCTTGCACGTTCTTTGCGGTGCACGTACCTCGAAGATCTGCACCACATGCACCACGGAGGTGCGCGAGAAGTCGCTCCAACCTCTCACCCCCGAGAAGTGACGTCTGAGTGAGGGTCACCTGGATGCACGGTACGTCCCGATAAGGGCGAGACCGCCATCGAGGGCGTGCGCAGCGCCCGGGGATCGCGCCGAGCCTAGGTGAGGACCAAACCGCCTTGGAGGCTGGCGAGGATAGATGCGGCGAGCCTACCGACATCAGTTTCCGGCAGATCGCTCGGGCGGCGAACGACAAGGGTCTCGCATGGGAATGCGTGTCCACCAGAGATAGCCACGACAAGTGGGTTCTCGACAAGGTTGCTTGCAAGCCGCTACATGAGCGCGGAATCCCCATTCACGTGAGCATCGCCGAAGTTTGCTGCAGCAATCCACCGCTGTCGGATCGAATCGCCGGCATTGTCTAGCGCGTCCTCTAGGGCCGTTGCAAGATCAACGGGCTCCACATTCGTCGGATCCCTCTATGTCAACCTCGCGTGAGGCAGACCAAGCTCCCGAATCTCCGGCGGCGGGACGAAGGATGGGCGCACCATGCCGTGCGCGGCCACGTCGGCCAGCCACTCCGCATCCGACACGTCGCTCTTTCGACCCGGGACATTCTTCACGTGCTGGGCGTTGCACAGCCACAGCTTGGGGAACAGGCCCTCCAACGCGTAGTAACCACAGGCTTCCAGTAGACGCCGGTCGCCTCCATCGCGACGTCGCCGGCCCAATTGCCTGAAGGGTGCAAGCGCAGCGTTCGCGCTTTGACCAGCACCGATAGTGATCTGCAACCATCGTCCGGATGGGCTCCCCCATCACTTTCCTGATCGTCCGAAAGCTGCTCCGCCTCCTCGGTATCGGACCGACGTCATCAGATGACAAGGACGTCGAGATCGCTGTCCTGGGCCACCAGCTCGCGGTGATCCGCCGCCAGGTCGCGCGACCGCGCTTCTGTCCGAGCGATCACGCCCTGCTCGCGGCCCTCGCTCACATGGCGGGGCCGCCCCGAATCTCCGTGACTCGCGCAGGTCGCTACCGAGCGAGCCGATCCTCATGATGAAACAAGGTCTTCGAGTAGCACGCCGACTTGGTATTGAGTGCCGTCGGCCCTGGTGATTGACACCGTCGCACGGCCTCCGGGCTTCAAACGGGCAAGCACCGCTTCGAGCTCCGTGTACTCCGGTGTCGCGGTGCCGTTGATTGCGGTGATGAGGTCACCGACGACGATGCCAGCCTTATCCACTGACCCGCTCGGCTGAACCGCAGTAACGGCGACACCAATCGCCTCGCCAGCAAAGCTGATGGCCGTTGCTCCGTTGATCCCGAGCGCGGCGCGGCCCGCGGCCGTCACCTTTCCACTGGCGATGAGCTGGTTGGCGATGAGCTTCACGGTGTTGGACGGGATCGCGAAGCCAATACCAGCGGCCGCAGACACGCCGTCCGTTGCGCCAAGAGTCGGGATGCCGATCACCTGGCTGGAGAGATCGACAAGCGCCCCACCGCTGTTGCCCGGATTGATCGCTGCACTGGTCTGGACGAGGTCAGCGAGCACGACGCCGTTGCCTTCGCTGACATCTCGGCCATTGAAGCTCACGATGCCGTCAGTGACCGAGCTCGACAGGCCAAGGGGATTGCCTATCGCAAGCACCATGTCACCGATATGGAGAGCAGAAGAATTGCCAAATCGTGCAGCCTTCAGACCCTTTGCAGGTGAAACACGAATGACCGCGAGATCGTCCGGGGTGAACACGCCGATGAGTCGACCCGTGAGGCGACGCCCGTTGGATAGTGCCACGGTGAAGCGTGTTGCATTGCCGACGACGTGCGCGTTCGTCACAATATCGCCTTTGGTGTCGTAGATGACACCTGACCCGAGCCCGGTGGTGGTCGAGATCTGCACAACAGATGGGCGGATTGTCTTCACGACGCGGACGAAGTCGCGCTCAAGAGCTCGTCCCGGATCAGGAAGGGTTGTTGGCGTCGTGGCAGCCTTAGCCAACGTCGCGCGCGACGACGTTGCAGCCGAGCATGACGTGGCGAAGGTTAAAGCACCAACGAGACGATGCTGGCTGGGGCAACGATCGCCTTCCTATTGCACGAGAAGTGATGCTGCCTTACGGCGCTTCGTACCATTGGATCTTGTCCTTTCCGACTAGGCGTCATCGCACACAACCACTGTGCTCGTGGGTTGAATTGCATTTGAGTTATGAGAGCGGCGACGACGGACGGCGACCGAAGAGATGTGCCTCACCTCGGCAAGGGTTCGAACTTTCGGAGTGACGTCGTGCACCTCGGGATTCTTTCCGGTAGGCAAAACGGTAGACGTTTCCGCGACAATCTCTCCGGCAGTCTTTAGGTCCGATGCAAACCGCAGCAATTGGGCACTCGGCGCTGAGAGCGAGAAGGTGGAGCACGAAGGCCCCGATCGTGTTTGTCCCCATTGATTGGATGGCTTCATGACTCCAATTAGGCCACAACTGGAGAAATCGCCAACAGGGTCCACAGTCCCGGCGTCAGGTGTCGATCGCACGAGAACTAATGATCAGCATCCCATCACGACCACTCGCCGCCAATGTTGGCAGTAAGCGTTCAGTTCGGAAAGCGTTTAGTTCGCATCAATTCGATCGACGAGCGGAACGTGTCTTCTCGCCGAGACGAGTGAGGCGGGTGCCGGTTCGAGGGTCGATCTCTTGAAAATCAGTTAGGGCGGGACCTGGAGAAACCGCCGTACCGTCGTGTTCGTGCTCGAGATACTCGCCGTGCACGATCGGAGATCGCGAAAGAACCACGATGCCCGCACAGGCCATCGCCGCTCCGATTCCAATGATCCCGAGTGACCTCGGGTCAAGCGGTATTCGCTCGTTGAGCGCCGTTATCCCGATGACTACTGCGACCGATGGCTCGAGAAGATCATGCATAGGCATGGAGTACGCGATCGGTCCGGACTGATAGGCGCTCTGTGAGCACACGAGAGCGAGGATCCCAACAGCGATGAGTACATATGGCTCCCATTGCCTCGCCGCGACGTTCAGACCCTGTCCGAGGAAGAACGTTGTCGCTTTGGTGAGCACGGCGATGACGCCAAAGCACATGCCCGCAGCCGCGCCTAGGAGGACCGACTTTTTGGGGCCGGTGGCCCGCGCAGCCGCGAGAAGAAAGAGGGCGACGAGCGATCCGGTCGGGATCAGCAAATAGAGCCAAATAGTGAATGTAGGGTCAGCAGAGCCGGGAGCAGGAACGGCTCCCAGTAGGAAGGTGGAGACGCCGACCACGACACCTGCAAGGCCGAGCCACTCCCGCACGCCAGGCCGCTTCCTGTCGATCCACATCGAGAGCGGGATCGCGAAGGCAAGCTCGGTGACAACGATGGGTTGCACGAGCGCGACGGGTCCAAGCGAGAGCGCGAGCGCCTGGAGGCCATAGCCCGCGAGCATCGCCACGACCCCGAGGAGCCAGAGCGGTCTCCGGAGTAGCTGGAGGAGCAGCCCGATCCGCATCGAATCTTCGCGGGACACGGTGCGAGTCGCGAGCTGTTGAAGGACTGCGGCGATCGCGAAGCTGCAAGCTGCCCCAAGTGCGGCGACGACGGTGCCGGCGAGATTCATTTCTGGGCGCGAATGGTCCCGCTCGGCTTTTTCAGCAGAGCGAGGAGGACGGCCGCGACAGGGAGGGCGACGAGGAGGACCACGACGAGCAACCGTGTCGGTGGGATCGAAAAGGCGAACACTCGCCTCGACATCGGTACGGCGGTCGCGAGAATTCCGCCACCGGCCATAAGCAATACGAGAAAGAGTCGCCACGGCAGAAGCGGTCGCGCAAGAAGAGCGAGCACGATGATCGCGACGACGAATAGTGAAGCGGCGGCAGCGGTCTTCGCCATTAACGACGGAGCATGTTGCGGTCCTCTCGCAAGGGTGTAGGTGACGAGCGTTGCTGCGGCTGCACCCAGTCCCGCGGGAAGGGCAAAGCGCATGATCCTCCCGATGAAATGCGGCTCGGCGTGCGGAGCCCCGCGAGCAAAGGCAAGGAAGAATCCTGGGATGCCGATCGTGAGGGAGCTGATGACCGTGAACTGTCGGGGATAGAACGGATACGGCACCGCAAGAATCCCGACGGCAAGCGCGAGCACCGCGGCATAGACGGTCTTGGTGACGAACAGGTTCGCGACGCGCTCAATGTTGGCGATCACTCGTCGACCTTCGGCGAGGATCGGTGGAACCGTTGCGAACTCGCTTTCCAAGAGGACGATGTTGGCGACCGACCGACTTGCTTGGCTGCCCGATCCCATGGCGATTCCGACGTCGGCGCGCTTGAGGGCGGACACGTCGTTCACCCCGTCCCCGGTCATTGCGACGATATGGCCGTGGGCCTGCAGGGCTTCAACGATGTTGCGCTTTTGGTCTGGTCGTACTCTGCCGAACACGCTTGTCTTTCCGACAAGCTCCGCCAAGGCTGCTTGATCATCCGGAAGCTGGCGGGCATCGCAGGGCACGCCGAGGGGAGGTATCCCGACCTGCTCGGCGACAGCTGCCACCGCTTGCGGTTCGTCTCCGGAGATCACCTTGACCGTGACGCCTTGACCCAGGAGATAGCGGACCGTCTCGGCCGCGTCCGGGCGCAGCCGTTCGTTGAGGACGACAACTCCAGACGCGATCAACCCTTCTGGAAGCCCCGATCCGTCAATCGCCGAGGCTGATCTGGCAAGGGCGAGAATCCGTCTTCCGGCAGACACGCCCTCGACAGCCAGGGCATCGTCAAGCTTCGGATCCGTTCCATTCTTGAAGAGCACGTCCGGTGCGCCGAGCACCCAGGTCTCGCGGCCCTCGAACTGGATCGAGCTCCACTTGCGGTCAGACGAGAACGGAACGGCTGTAACCGGAAGCCAGTCCGGAGATGGTGTGTATGTAGCAGCGATTGCCAGCATCGTTGCGTTTGGTGTCGGATCCGACGCCGCGAGCGCCCCGAGCGCCTCGTCGGCGAGTCCGTCGAAGTCGACGACGTGGTCGAGTGTCATCCCCGGCATCGTCAGCGTGCCGGTCTTGTCGATGCACACGACATCGACTCGTGCGAGCCCTTCGATGGCAGGTAGTGACTGGACGAGCACCTTTCGACGAGCAAGGCGAAGCGCTCCGAGGGCAAAGGCGATCGTCGTCAACAGGACCAGTCCTTCGGGGACCATTGCGCCAACACCGGCGACCGTGCCGCGCAGCGCTTCGCTCGAACTCACATGGGAACGGAGCAGCTGGCTCGTCGCGAGGAGCGCGCCCATCGGGATTAGAGCAAAGCTGATGACCCGAAGAATCTGGTTCGTCCCCTGCTGAAGCTCGGAGTAGCTAGTGGCGAACTGCTTTGCCTCGAGCTGAAGCTTCTGCGCGAAGGCTTCGTTGCCGACGCGAGTGACGCGCGCCCAACCAGAGCCGCTCGAAACGAGGCTCCCCGAAAGAACATCGTCACCGGCTGATTTGCCGACGGGTGCAGCCTCACCGGTGAGCAAGGACTCGTCGAGCTTCAATCCGTTTGCGTGAAGGACGACGCAGTCGACAACTACTTGATCCCCCGGGCGCAGCTCGAGCAGATCGTCTTCGACCACGTCTTCGGTGGGATAGTCGTTGATCTCTCCTGATCGCATGATGTGGGCCACCGGTGCGCTCAGCACTGCCAGGCGATCGAGTGCTCGTTTGGTGCGCAGTTCTTGCGCGATGCCGATGACGGCGTTCACCGCGAGCACGACTCCGAAGAGGCCATCTTGGGGTGGGCCAACGAAGGCCACAACAACGAGCAAGGCACCGAGAATCGCGTTGAAGCGTGTGAGGATGTTGGCGCGCAGGATTTGCGACAACGACCTACTTGGGCGTGAAGAGACGATGTTTGCGCGCCCGGTTGCGACGCGATCGCGAACTTGTTCGGCGTCAAGTCCCATAAGATCGACCGGAGAGTTAGCGGCGATCGGCATAGCGGACCAGTTGCCACCTTGCTTGGTTGACGCTGATGTCGACGCGGTGCGACCGGTATTCACCGCTCTTCAACGCGCAGACGAGCGGTAGGCGCGCTGATGCAACCCTGTCACCGCGACAATCGGTTCGCGCCGAAAGAAACGAGACGGGATATAATGAGAACAGAGTCTTGTCGCATTACCGCTCGTTGGCGATCTCCGTGCCGCCATCACGATGTGAAGTTGGCTGCATCGAGAACATCTGCATCGAGCGCCGAAACGTCATCACTCCACGAGAGGTAGTTCTCGTCTTCTTGTGCCGTGTGGAGCTCCAAGATCGCATGGAGCCCATAGAGCAAGCGACGAAGCTCGACGATGTCGTCTTGATCAGGCCTGTCCGGATCGATGTAGGTGAGAAGGTGCCCTAGCTGGTTGATCCGGTGTGCGATCTCGACGTGTGCGCGACTCATCGTGCTCGTGCGATCCGTGCCGCCGAGCAAGCGGGCAAGCACGGGATAGAAGAGTTCTTGTTCTCGTGCCTCATGCGGGGCGACCTCTTCGACGAGGAGATACTGGGCCGCTCGAACTGGCGCCAGGTCGAAAGGTCGTCTCTCGTCGTCGCAAGCTTTCGCGGCCAGTTCCAGGGCTTCGAGGGCCGCGCGGACTCGGATGTGCTCGCCGCGAACTTGCTCGAGAATCTCGGCATCACGTCGTGGCCAACGGGGGTTTGCCACGACCGGCAGAAGCGCTCGGAGAGCGTTAAGGATGACGGCGACGTCTATACCTTCTTGGAGTATCGCTCCCCATACGGCAGGCAGTACCCCGACTGCGGCAAAGGCCATGGCGATCGCCGACATCGCGATCCCGGCCGTGATGCTTTCACGAGCGATTCGCACGGTGCGATGGGCGATCAGCACGGCGTCACCGATGCGGTCGAGTCGGTCGACCGTAAGGACAACATCGGCAGCTTCTGAGGAGGCTGAAGCACCTCGCACTCCCATTGCGACGCCGACGTCGGCAAGCGCGAGCGCCGGAGCGTCATTGATGCCATCGCCGACCATCATCACCGGCGCGCGGTTGCGCTCAGATCGGACCGCGTCGACCTTCTCTGCGGGACTTCGTTCCGCGAGCACCTCGTCGACCCCGATCGCCACACCGATCACGTTGGCGACTTCGCTTCGATCTCCCGTGACCATGACCGTTCGCTCGATGCCTTGGCGACGAATGTTTCGGAGAGCCCTTGCCGCTTCGGGTCGGATCGGGTCCTTCAGGACAAGGACGCCGATCGGTTGGTGATCGATCCCGACAAAGACGGTGAGGGCACCAACGAGCTCTGCGCGGCGGCGGGCCTCGCGTGAAAGTCGATCTTGTGGCCTCAAACCGACGAGCTCAGCCTTGCCGACCGCCACAAGGTGACCGTCGATCCTGCCAGTGATGCCTCGACCGAGCTGTTCCTTGGCTCCTTGGGGCTGAGCCAAGGTGAGTCGACGGTTCCGCGCTGCCTGCACGATGGCGGACGCGAGAGGGTGTGACGACAACTGATCGAGTGAGGCAGCAAGCCGTAGGATCTCACCGGCCCTTTGGTCTCCGGCAGTGATGACATCGGAGAGCGTCGGGCGTCCGGAAGTGAGCGTGCCGGTCTTGTCGAACAGCAACGTCCGACAGCGCGTGAGTTGTTCGAGAACCGCGCCACCTTTGACGACGACGCCGACTCGTGCGAGCGAGGAGAGACCGGAGACGAGCGCCACGGGGACGGCGAGGATGAGCGGGCATGGCGTCGCGACGACGAGGACTGCCACGGCTCGCGAAAGCTCTCCGGACACACCCCACGCAATTGCCGCGAGGCCCAGCGCACCGATGAGGAACCAGAACGCGTAACGATCGGAGAGTCGAACAAGCGGAGCCCTCGAGGTCTCGGCCTCTTTGACGAGTCGTACGATGCTCGCGTAGGTACTTTCCTCGCTGGTGGTCGTCGCAACGAGATCAAACGATTCACCGGCATTGACGACACCGCTACGAACCGACTCACTTTCTACGCGTTCGACTGGGAATGCCTCTCCGGTCAGGGCCGACTCGTCGAGTACTGCTCTTCCACTGAGGATCGTCCCGTCGACAGGGACAACATCACCTCGGCTGATGCTGAGGATGTCACCAGCTTTGACTGAGTCGATGGAGACAGTTTCGTATGCCGTTCCGTGTCGGCGGCGCGCCGTGCGCGGAGCGCGGGCGAGCAGGCTACGGAGTTCGCGATCGGCGCGGCCCGCCGCGTAGGTCTCGAGCGCCCGGCCGCTCGTCAGCATGACCGCGATCACCGCTCCCGCGAGTTCTTCGTGGACGGCAAGTGCCCCAATGAGCGCGAGCAGCGCAATGAAGTCGCCGCCGAGTCGGTGCTCGCGAATGCTGCGAACGATCCACCACAACGCGGCCGCCGCGCCGAGTGCCGTCGATGCTGCCCAGAGGTCCGTGGCGAGTTGGCCGTGCTCGAGGAGACGCTCGAGTCCGCCTGCAGCCAAGCCGGACAGTGAGATCGCGAGGAGGAGTAGCTGGACACCGCGCCGCAGCCCTTGACGCGTGCGTCTTGGTCGAGGGGCCGACCAGGGCCAAAGGTCCGTTGTCAGGACCTTCTGTTGTGAGTTCTCCAAATGTCCGGAACGCTGATGTGGGACGTTTGACTCTGGTCGAGTTCGTCTTCGTCTGTCACGGTGACGAGATGTGGAAGTTGACGAGAAACGTGATCGACACGGCGGCGGTCGGGCACCTCCTTGTCTCGCGGAGCGGGGGCACCGCATGACCGGTCCCGTCCACGGACCCGTGATCGTCGTCGGAGTCGATGGCTCGGAGGAAAGTAGGAAGGCGCTGCTCTGGGCCGCCGATCAAGCGACCTTGACGCACGCACAGCTACGTGTTGTCAGCGCCTGGTACGTGCACGTCGGCTATGGATTTCCTCCAATGTTGGCCGTCTCTTACGAGGAGCCGGCGCGACGCGCCCTCGAGGCGGCGCTAGCCGCTCTCGGTAGCTCACCACCGTGTTCCGTGGAGGCTGAGCTTAAGCAAGGACATCCTCGACAGGTGCTAGTGGATTCATCTGCCGATGCGGACCTTCTCGTCATCGGAAGTCGCGGTCTCGGAGGGTTCGCCGGTATGTTGCTCGGCTCCGTAAGCGAGCACTGCGCGTGCCACGCGAACTGCACAGTCGTCATCGTGCGATGAACGGGAAGTGTCGCGTGAGTTGAGTGGAAGGAAGTGTGAGTCGACAGCCGATTCAGAAGAGGACCTTCGACGTAACCATTCACGTCCCCTCGCCCCGACCAGCGGCGCCGTGACCTCGCGATTCGCGAAATGACACGGATGTTGCTTGACTGGGTTGCGTGGCGGAGCCGGAGAATGACGAGACCCTTGCAGCCCTTCGTGCAGAGAACGCGGTGCTCCGGGCCGAGATCGAGTGGCTGAGCGCGAAGCTCCTCGAGCTCGAGCAGCGCCGCGCGCCAAGACAGAAAGTGAAGGTCACCAAATTTCCCGTGGCGCGGATGTGGAGCAGAACCCCCCGAAGACGCCTCAAGCGACCATTTCTGGCCCCTCGCAACGCATCTAGCTGGGCTTTCTTTGGAGCTGCTGTGTTGTCGCTATTCGAACCTGAGCGAGCTCCATGGTCGTCTGCTCGCCCTCGTCCCGGGAGACGGCTTGACCCGCGACCCACTGTGATATCATAATGCAAGCATGGCAAACGTGCTAGTTCGTGATCTCCCACCCGATGTCCACGCTGCGCTTCAGCGGCGGGCTGAGCAGCGCGGCCAGTCTCTTCAGCAGTATCTCACGGCCGAGCTGAAGCGCCTGGCAGAGAAGCCGAGTCTTGACGAAGTGCTCGATCGCATCGAGCGACACCGCGGTGGGCGTGTCGGGCTCGGGCAAGCCGCCGTGGACCTCGCAGAGGAGCGGGCGAACCGTTGATGGTCATCGACGCGTCCGTGCTCGCGAACGTGGTGGGAGACGACGGTGTCGACGGCCGACGAGCCCGTGGCGAGGTACGAATCGCCGGAGACGTCGCCGCTCCCGATCTGGTCGACGTGGAGACCGTCGCAGTCCTGCGCAAGCGATGGCTGGCCGGCACCATCTCCGACCGGCGGTTCGCCGCAGCGATCGCTGACCTCGAGGAACTGAGCCTGGACCGCTACCCGACCCTGCCGTTCATGCGCCGTGCCTACGACTTGCGCGCGAACGTCACGGCGTACGACGCGGCGTATGTCGGCCTTGCCGAAGGCCTGGGATGCGAGTTGCTGACGGCTGACCGCCGGCTGGCTGGCGCGCCCGGGTTGACGTGCGTCGTGCGAGTGTTGTAAGCGCGCCTCGCGACCATACGGTGCATCGGGTCACAACACTCGCCGTGCACTCCGGAGTTGAATGCGACCGGGAGAGCCCGTCCGGTTCGATTCCCGTTGTCTCTTGCCTTCCGCTGATGCCCT
>Ga0307373_10013259_pt1 | contig 11560 bp, 10 predicted proteins | sample OX2MG_FD_202534 | JGI IMG/M metagenome (GOLD analysis project Ga0307373, IMG submission 202534) | Soil microbial communities from Risofladan, Vaasa, Finland - OX-2 | ecosystem: Environmental > Terrestrial > Soil > Coastal area > Acid sulfate soil | place: Finland: Risofladan, Vaasa | collected... | reverse complement strand
ACCTCACAGACGCCGAGATTCCGATCGGCACCGTCGACATCAGCTTCTACCGCGACGACCTCGGCCGCGGCGACCGCGGCTCGGGCGTGGGACCCGTCGTCCACTCGACCCAGCTGGAGTTTCCGATCGACAACCGCACGATCGTGATCGTCGACGACGTCCTCTACACCGGCCGCACCGCGCGTTCGGCGATCGAGGTTCTGTTCGACTACGGCCGCCCGGCGCGCGTGCAGCTGGCGGTCTTGGTGGACCGCGGCCACCGCGAGCTGCCGATCCGCCCGGACTACGTCGGCAAGAACCTGCCGACTGCGCATGATCAGCGCGTCAACGTCCTGGTCGAGGAGATCGACGGAAGCGACGAGGTCACGATCGGCCCCGCCGCCGGGCACCAGAGGAGGGTCGCATGACTTGTCACCTGATCACGATCGACGACCTCGACCGCGCCGGAATCGAGCGCATTCTCGCTCGCGCCCAGTCCTTCGCCGAGGTCTCCGGCCGTGAGATCAAGAAGGTACCGGCGCTCAAGGGCCGCACCGTTGTGAACCTCTTCTACGAGTCCTCGACCCGCACGAGCTCGAGCTTCGAGCTTGCAGCCAAGCGCCTCAGCGCCGACGTCGTCAGCATTCGCAGCGCCGGCTCGGCCGTCGACAAGGGCGAGTCGCTGCGCGACACCGTGCAGACGCTCAGCGCCTACGACCCCGCCGCGATTGTGATCCGCTCGCCCTACGCTGGCGCGGCACAGCAGGTGGCCGATTGGACCGACGCGGCTGTGATCAACGCCGGCGACGGCAAGCACGAGCACCCAACCCAGGCGCTGCTCGACGTCTTCACGCTGAAGCAGCGACTGGACACGCTCGACGGACTCAACATCTGGATCGTCGGCGACGTCCTGCACTCACGCGTAGCGCGGTCGGACATCCACGCCTTCCAGCGCATGGGCGCCAAGGTCACGGTCGCCGGGCCGCCGACACTGATCCCGCGCGACATCGAAGCCCTCGGATGCACGGCGACTCCGAGCCTGCAGGACCTTCACGAGGCCGATGTCGTCTACGTCCTGCGGATGCAGAACGAGCGCATGCGCGAGGCCTACGTGCCGTCGCTGCGCGAGTACATCCAGCGCTACCAGGTCAACCTTCAGCGACTGCGACCCGGGCAACTGCTGATGCATCCCGGACCGGTCAACCGCGGCGTCGAGCTGAGCGCGGACGCGATCGATTCCGATGTGGCGCTGATCGGCGCCCAGGTGAAGTCAGGCGTGGCCGTGCGCATGGCTGTCCTCTACGACCTGCTGGTCGGTGCGCCGGCGCTGCAGGCCGTCGCATGAGCGGCATGAGCGCGGGGCACGCGAAGCTCTTCCACCGCGCCGGCGAACCGTCGGACCTGCTGATTCGCGAGGCGCACGTGCTCGACCCGCGAACCGGTCTCGACGAGCCCCGCGACATCCTGATTCGCGACGGCAGGATCGCCGAACTGGCACCGCCTGGAGCATTGTCGGCGGGAACCGTCCCGCCCGCCACGCAGATAATCGAGGCCGCCGGTAAGCACGCATTCCCAGCGTTCGTCGACCCGCACGTGCACCTGCGCACCCCCGGTCAGGAGTACAAGGAGAACATCGACACGGGCACCCTCGCGGCGGCCGTCGGCGGCTTCTGCCAGGTGATCGCGATGCCGAACACAGCGCCGACGATCGACCAGGTGAGCGTGCTTGCGGCTGTCATCGCGACCGCCAACGAACAGGCGCGCGTCCCCACCGGATTCCTCGCTTCGATCACGGTTGGGCTGCAGGGAAGCGAACTGACCGAGATGGCCGCACTAGCTGACACGGGCGCGCTCGGGTTCACCGACGACGGCAAGCCGGTCACCTCCGCCGGCGTGCTGCGCAAGGCGCTCCAGTACCAGCGGCTGGCGGGCGGCGTGATCGCCCTGCACGAGGAGGATCCGGCGCTCTCGGGCGAGGGCGTCATGCACGAGGGCGCCGTCTCCACACGCCTTGGTGTGGCTGGGATTCCTTCGATCTCGGAATCGACCTACGTAGCTCGCGACGCCGCAATCGCTCGCTACGAGGACGCCCGCGTGCACTTCCAGCATCTCTCGAGCGTCGAATCCGTGCAGGCGCTCGCCGCAGCGCGGGAGGGAGGCGCGCGTGTCAGCGGGGAGGCCACGCCGCACCACCTGACGCTGACCGACGAGGCCCTGCTGGGGCTCGACAGCAACCTCAAGATGAATCCGCCGCTGCGCCGCGAGGCTGACCGTCAAGCTGTGATCGAGGGTCTGCGGTCGGGCGTGATCGAGTGCATCGCCACCGACCATGCGCCGCACGCGCGTCATGAGAAGGAGATGCCGTTCGAACTCGCGCCGATGGGCACGACAGGTCTCGAGACCGCGTTCGCGGCGATCTACACGGAGCTCGTGCGGCCCGGGGTGCTGCCGCTGGCGCTGGTGGTCGAGCGGATCACGGCCGGTGGCGCGCTGTACGGCCTGCCGATCCCGAAGATCGCCGTCGACGAGCCCGCCAATGTGGCCCTCGTCAATCTCGAGCGCGACTGGGTCGTGGGCGAAGGCGGCTACGCGAGCCGTTCGGAGAACTGCTGCTTCCGGGGGCGCCGGCTCAGCGGAATCGTCGAGCTGACGGTTGCCGCCGGCACCCTGGTGTTCGCCTCGCGCGGGTCCGGTATCCCAACCCAGATGGAGGTCGCGTGACCCGCGACGCCTACGTGCTGCTGGAGGACGGGGCTCGCTTCGACGGCCTCGCGTGCGCGGCCGACGGGCACGCGGTCGGTGAGATCGTCTTCACGACCTCGATGTCCGGGTATCAGGAGGCGATGAGCGATCCCAGCTATGCCGGTCAGCTGATCACGTTCACCTACCCGCAGATCGGCAACTACGGCGTCAGCGACGGCGCGATGGAATCCGGCCGCATCCATGCCCGCGCGGCGATAATGCGCGCGGCCGTCGACTACACCGATGCGCCCAGCGCTACTCAGGGCTGGCTGAGCTGGCTGACCGACCACGGCGTCCCGGCGATCACCGACCTCGACACGCGGTCGCTGGTTCGCCACATCCGCGACCAGGGCGCGATGCGCGGCGGCGTCTTCCCGGCGAGCGTCTCCGAGGCCGAGGCGGGGACCCTGATCGACGCCGAGCCGGCGATGATCGGGCGCGACCTCGCCCGTGAGGTGAGTCCGGCGGCGCCCGTGGGGTTGGGAGGGGCCCAATCCGGCGCCGACCCAGGCGCGGGCGGCGTCTCGTCGGGGACGGACGGAGACCGAATCCGGATCGCGATGATCGACACGGGCGTGAAGCTCTCGATCCTGCGCCAGCTGAGCGAGCGTGGTGCGGACGTGACCTTGTATCCGTGTACCTATGGTGCCGACCAGCTGCTGGCTGAGGACCCCGACGCCGTATTTCTCGCCAACGGCCCCGGCGACCCGGCAGCGCTCGGGTACATCGTCGAGACCGTCCGTGAGGTCGTCGGCAAGAAGCCCGTCTACGGCATCTGCCTGGGCCACCAGCTGCTCTGCCGCGCCGTCGGCCTCGAGACATACAAGCTGCCGTTCGGCCACCACGGCGCCAATCACCCGGTCAAGGACCTCGCGACCGGCAGGACCGAGATCACGAGCCAGAACCACGGCTTCGCCGTGCTCGGCCCCTCGGGGGCGAAGACGATCGAGGGTGACGAGCCGGTGCGCTGGGAGACAGACTTTGGTGCTGCCCAGCTCAGCCACATCAACCTTTACGACCGCACTGTTGAGGGGCTGACGCTGCTCGATGTCCACGGGGGCACGGTCCAGTACCACCCCGAGGCGGGCCCCGGGCCGCACGACTCGCTGTACCTGTTCGACCGCTTCATCGAGGAGATTCGGAACGGCCGCTGATGCCGAGGCGATCAGACATCTCGAGGATCCTGCTAATCGGCTCCGGCCCGATCGTGATCGGTCAGGCGGCCGAGTTCGACTACTCGGGGACGCAGGCCGCGCGGGTGCTCATGCAGGAGGGCTACGAGGTCGTGCTCGTCAACTCGAACCCGGCAACGATCATGACCGACCCCGATGTGGCGACGACCACCTACGTCGAGCCGCTTCTCCCCGGCCCGGTCGAGCGCATCATCGAGCGCGAGCGGCCCGACGCGCTGCTGGCCACGCTCGGCGGCCAGACCGCGCTGAACCTCGCCAAAAGCCTGCACGAGAGCGGCGTGCTCGCGCAGTACGGCGTCGAACTGATCGGCGCCAACTACGACGCGATCGAGCGCGGGGAGGATCGTGACCTGTTCCGCGAGACGATGCTCGCGGCCGGCCTGCGAGTGCCGCGCTCGGCGATCGCCCACACGCTGGACGAGGCCCGCGCGGCGGTCGCGGAGATCGGGTTGCCGGTGATCATCCGTCCCGCCTTCACGCTTGGCGGCGCCGGTGGTGGCGTGCTGCGAGAGATGGGCGAGTTCGAGGCGATGATCGGCCGCGGCCTCGACGCCTCGCCGATCAGCCAGATCCTGATCGACGAGTCGGTGCTCGGCTGGGGCGAGTTCGAACTCGAGGTGATGCGCGACCGTACCGACAACGTCGTGATCGTGTGTTCGATCGAGAACCTCGACCCGATGGGCGTCCACACCGGCGACAGCGTCTGCGTGGCACCGCAGCAGACGTTGAGCGACCACCTCTACCAGCAGTTGCGCGACCAGGCAATCCAGGTGATCCGCGCGATCGGCGTCGAAACCGGCGGCTCGAACGTGCAGTTCGCGGTCAACCCAGCGACCGAGGAGATCATCGTCATCGAGATGAATCCGCGCGTGTCGCGGTCGAGCGCACTGGCGTCGAAGGCGACCGGCTTTCCGATCGCGAAGATCGCCGCGCGGCTGGCGGTCGGCTACACGCTGCAGGAGATCACGAACGACATCACGCGCGCCACCCCCGCGAGCTTCGAACCTGCGATCGACTACTGCGTGGTCAAGTGGCCGCGGTTCGCATTCGAGAAGTTCCCCGGTGCCGAGCAGGGCCTGACCACCCACATGAAGTCCGTCGGCGAGGCGATGGCGATTGGCCGCACCTTCCAGCAGGCATTTTCCAAGGCGCTGCGCTCACGCGAGCTCGACTCCGAACCGCGGTTCCCCGCTGACGACGCCGAACTGCTCGCGCGCGTGGCGGCGCCCGGCCCCGAGCGTTTCGACCACGTGCTCGAAGCGCTGCGTCGCGGGCACGCGGTGGAGGAGTTGCACGGGCTGACGAGCATCGACCCCTGGTTCCTGCGTGAGCTTGAGGCGATCGCCATCGATCCGGAGTCACCGTTCGCGGGGGAGCGCACTTTCAGGTCGGTCGACACCTGCGCCGCCGAGTTCGCTGCCACTACGCCTTACTTCTACTCGGCTTGGGAGCGGCCGCGCTCCGCTCGGGATGGCGCCGGAATTGGATCCCGCCCACCCGGAGCCAGTACCGGTACCTCACATGAGGTCGAGCGCGGCTCGCGCGCCAGCATCGTGATCCTCGGCTCCGGCCCCAATCGCATCGGTCAGGGCATCGAGTTCGACTATTGCTGTGTCCACGCCGCTCAGACCGTGCGTGAGTCGGGGCGCGACGCTGTGATGATCAACTGCAACCCGGAGACGGTCTCGACCGATTACGACACCTCCGACCGGCTGTACTTCGAGCCGCTGACGCTCGAGGATGTGCTCGGAGTGTGCGAGGTCGAGCGGCCGGAGGGCGTGGTCGTGCAGTTCGGCGGTCAGACGCCGCTCAAGCTCGCGGCCGGCCTGCGTGACGCCGGGATCCCGATCCTCGGCACGACGACCGACGCGATCGACCTCGCGGAGGATCGAGCGCGCTTCGGGCCGCTGCTCGACCGGCTCGGCTACAAGGCGCCGCCGTACGCGTCGGCCAGCACACCGGAGGAGGCGATCGCGCACGCGCCTGGGGTCGGATTTCCACTGCTCGTGCGCCCGAGCTATGTGCTCGGCGGCCGCGCGATGGAGATCGTCTACGACGTCGAAGGCCTGCGCGACTACCTCGAGCGGGTCGGGGTGATCGGCGCCGCGGGCGCAAACGGCAAGAGCCCGACGATCTACCTCGATCGTTTCCTCGAGGACTCGGTCGAGGTCGACGTGGACGCGCTGTGCGATGGCGATGACGTCTGGATCGCCGGAATCATGCAGCACGTCGAGGAGGCCGGAATCCACTCGGGCGACTCAGCCTGCGTGCTGCCGCCGCACTCGCTCGGTGAGGAGATGCTCGATGAGATCCGCGCGCAGGCGACGGGCATCGCCAAGGCGCTCGGGGTCGTCGGGTTGCTCAACGTGCAGTTTGCGGTCCACGCCGGCGAGGGGCTGCATGTGATCGAGGCGAACCCGCGTGCCTCGCGCACGGTGCCCTTTGTCTCGAAGGCGATCGGGCTCCCGGTCGCAAAGCTCGCCTGCCGGATCATGCTCGGTGAGAAGCTCGCCGACATGGGGCTACCCAGTGAGGTCGCGACCGGGCACGTATGCGTCAAGGAGGCAGTGCTGCCGTTCGACCGCTTCGCCGGCACCGACGTGCTGCTCGGACCGGAGATGCGCTCGACCGGCGAGGTGATGGGTATCGCTCGCGACTTCCCGACGGCCTTCGCCAAGGCACAGGCGGCGGCCGGCGCGCGCCTGCCGGCCAGCGGCACGGCCTTCCTGACGGTTGCGGACCGCGACAAATCGGCGGCCACCGGGATCGCGATACAGCTCCACGATCTCGGCTTCAAGCTGCTGGCCACGCGCGGCACCGCCAAGGCGCTGGCGCGCATGGGGATCCCGGCTCAGACGATCAATAAGCTGAGTGAGGGCTCGCCGCACGTAGTCGAGGCGATTGGGCGCGGCGAGGTGGACCTCGTGATCAACACGCCGGTCGGAACGGGCGCACGCACGGACGGCTACGAGATTCGCGCGGCCGCCGTCGCGCACCGGATCCCGTGCATCACGACGATGTCAGGCGGCATTGCGGCGGCACGGGCGATCGCGGCTGCGGCGCACGGCGAGCCGGAGGTCGTCTCGCTGCAGGAGCTCTACGCCGAGTCGGCTCAGGCTTCCTGATCGGAGGGCTGGGGCTGCGCTCCGGCGGGCGTGTGGGGCTGTGAGCGGCCTTTGCGTCGGTGACTCTCAGTAATGGGGAGTTTCGCGCATGGGAAAGGGGTGATCGCGAAAGCGGAAATTGCGGCAAAACTCGCTCGCCCGCTGCGCAGCATCAATTACCTCTCAGGAACAGTTTGTGGTAGGAGAGATCTACACAATGGACTCCACCAAGTGGCCAGCAAACTGCCTGCAAACCTCCCTGATCGCCCGAACCTTCCTCGACGATGCTCAAGCTTAGGTTGAGGTCGAGCCGAAATTGGCCCAGAAGGGGTTGATTGGGTGCGTCCAAGATGTATAGTCGCCCGCCATGCCGCCGGTCACTGATTCCCCTATGAAAGCCATCGCCGCACCTGAGCGTTCGCTCGTCCAGCGCATGGAAGCATTACAGCGCGCCAATGACATTCGCAGCCGCCGCGCCCAGCTCAAGCGCGACCTCAAGGCGGGCCGCCAGCCGATTCATGAATTGCTTCTGGATCCGCCTGAATATCTGGAGACCGCCAAGGTCTTCGACCTGATGCTCGCTGTGCCGAAGTACGGCCGCGTGAAGGTCAACAAGATCCTGTCCACGTGCCGGATCTCTCCCAGCAAGACGATCGGGGGCATGTCCCAGCGGCAGCGCACCGAACTCGTCGAGCTGATGCGCCGCCGCTGAGGCGGCGCGCTCTCCCTCCGCAGAGGAGCCTCGCGCCGGCGTGGCCAAGGTGTTCGTGATCACGGGTCCCTCGGGTGTTGGCAAGGGGACCCTGATCCGGTCTCTGGTCGACCGCATCCCAAGCCTCGACCTGGCGGTCTCGGCGACCACACGCCCGCCGCGCCCCGGCGAGGAGGACGGTGTGGCGTACCACTTCCTCGCACGTGACGAGTTCGAGCGCCGCGTCGCTGCCGACGAGTTCGTCGAATGGGCGGAGTACTCCGGCAACCGTTACGGCACCCTGCGCAAGGAGCTCGAACGGCGGCTCGAGGAGGGCGTCCCGGTGGTGCTCGAAATCGAGCTCCAGGGCGCCCGCCAGGTTCGCGAGAAGATGCCGGCGGCTGTTCAGGTGTTCATCGCGCCGCCGTCGCGCGAGACGCTGCGGGCCCGGCTCGTGGGCCGCGGCACCGACACCCCTGAGCAGGTCAAACGCCGGCTCGAGACGGCCGATGCCGAGCTCGCCGCGCAGCCGGAGTTCAAGCACGTGGTCGTCAATGACAGGCTCGAGGACGCCGTCGATGCGCTGGCCGGAATCGTCGGGAACGAGCTCGCCGAGTCGGCCTGAGGGCCCTGTCGAGTCGGCCTGAGGGCCCTGCCGAGACCGCTTGAGAGCGTTGCGGGGCCGCTCGAGACCCTTCTACCCGCCTGGATGTCCGTATGTGGACATCCAGGCGGGTAGAAGACATCGGCAGGACGCACGGTACGATTGGTGCACAACCCAAACGTGAAGGACACGAAAGCCTTGATCTCTCCCCGCATCGACAAGCTGCTTGAACACGTCGACTCCGACTATGCAAGCGTGGTGGTGGCCGCCCGCCGTGCGCGCCAGATCAACTCCTACTACCACAACCTCGGAGAGGGCACGTTCGACGAGTTTCCGCCACCGATGGTGGACACCCGCTCGAAGAACTACCTGACGATCGCGCTCGAAGAGGTCGCGCAGGGCAAGCTGAAGTACCACTACCGCTAGGCCCGAAATCGGGCGCTAAACCCGAGAAACTCTGAAGCCGAGGCTGAGCTTGAGACTCTTGATCGGCGTCAGCGGCGGAATCGCGGCCTACAAGGCGCTCGAGACGGCGCGACTCGCCGTGAAGGCCGGTCACGCGGTGAGAGTCATCCAAACGCCGACGAGTGAGCGCTTCGTCGGTCGCGCCTCATTCGCCGGCATCACGGGCGCGCCCGTGCTCACCTCGGAGTTCGACGCCGACCCGGCGCGCGGCGCCTATCCCGGCGAGCCGGTGCCCGAGCGAACCCCGATCAGTCACCTGGCGCTGGTCGAGCGTGCCGACGTGTACCTGATCGCACCGGCGAGCGCGAACACGATCGCCAAGCTGGCGGCCGGCGCCGCCGACAACCTCGTGACGACCGCTGCTCTCGCAGCGGCCTGCCCGATCGCGGTCGCCCCCGCGATGAACAACCGCATGTACCTGAACCCGGCGACGCAGGCCAACCTCCGCATCCTGCGGGAGCGTGGCGTCACCGTGATTCCGCCCGGCACCGGCGAGCTCGCCTCCCACGGCGAGCGGGGGGTCGGGCGGCTGGCTGAGCCCGAGGAGTTGCTGGCTGCATGCACGGCACTGCTGGATGCCGGTGGACCGCGATCCGAGGAGAGTGGAAGGCAACCGCTGGAGAGTGGAAGGCAGCCGCTGGCGAGTGGAAGGCAACCGGCGGCGAGTGGACGGTCGGCCGGGACGTCCACCAAGTGGCGCGGCCGCAGGGTTCTGGTCACCGCGGGCGGTACCCAGGAGCCGATCGACAGCGTCCGCTACATCGGCAACCACTCTTCCGGCCGCATGGGCTACGCACTCGCCTCTGAGGCGCTCAGTCGCGGTGCCGAGGTGACGCTTGTCTCGGCGAACGTCAGGCTCGAGCCGCCGCCGGGGGCGAACGTGGTTCTGGTGAAGACGGCGGCCGAATTGGCTGAAGCGTGCGCACGTGCGTTTCCGGCAAGCGACGTTCTGCTGATGGCTGCTGCGGTCGCGGATTTCCGGCCCGCCGCGCCTGCCGCACACAAGCTCAAGAAGACCAGCGCCGAGGCGCCGACGCGGATTGAGCTCGAGTCGACCGAGGATGTCTTGACGGCACTCGCGGCGCAGCGGCGTCCCGCGCAGCTGCTGGTCGGCTTCGCCGCCGAGCACGGTGAGGGAGCGCTTGCCCACGGCCGTGAGAAGCTCGCGCGCAAGCGGCTCGACGCAATCGTGGTCAACGACATCTCCCGCTCCGACATCGGCTTCAACGCAGCCGACAACGAGGTCGTGATCCTGACCCGTGACGGGGCTGAGTGCCGCGTCCCGCGCGCCGCCAAGGAGCAGGTGGCGGCAACGATCTTGGACGAGCTCGAGCGCGTGGCCGCGACTGCCGAGGAGGCGCCGGACGCCTCACTACACTAAGTAAAGCTATGGACGACGTCTACGAACTCTTCAGCCGCGGCTCTGCCTTGCTGGCGGACGGCCACTGCCACCAGGCTGCAGTGCCGTTGCGCCGTGCGAGCCGGCTGTCGCCGCAGAGCACGTCGATCCGCGAGGCGCTCGGCCGCGCGCTGTTCCACATGCAGCAGTACGGCGAGGCAGTCGAGGAGTTCCGGGTGGTGGTCGAGCGTGCGCCGACCAACGACTACGCGCTCTTCTGCCTGGGGCGGAGCCTGCAGATGCTGGGTCGCCACGCCGAGGCCCGGCAGCCGCTGGCGCTGGCCGCATGCATGCAGCCGGAACGCAGCGACTACCGTGCCTATCGCGACCGCGCTCGCGACGCGGCCGAGCGGGCCGCCACGCGCCGCCACGACGCCGACTGAGGCACCGCTGAGCAGCGGTAAGTCGGGCTGACGCGCAGGCCCTGCGGTGCTACGCTAGCCCCACAGCTTCTGTAATGCCGGAGCGAAACCGGTGGCAGTACAGGAAGTGGGCGCGCGCCCGCTTTTTTTATGACCTAGACGAACCCGGAGAGGACGAGTTGAACGCACTCACGACCGATATCGAGGCCCGCATCGCGGGTGACTCGCCCGATATCGAAGTGCTGCTCGTCGAGGTCGTCGAGGGCGGCACACTGCGCGTGTTCATCGACCACCCGAATGGGGTCACGCTCGCCGAGTGTGAACGCGTTACCCAGTTGCTGAATGAATATCGCGATCAGTATGCGATCGAGGTGTCGTCGCCGGGCGAAGACCGCCCGCTGACCAAGCCGCAACACTTCCGTCTGTTCCTCGGGCAGCGCGCCAAGCTGCGTCTGCGCGAGGCACGCGACGGGCACAAGAGCGTCACGGGCGAGTTGGTCGGCGCCTCCGATGAGGAGGTCACGATCGCTGCCGGTGAAGGGATCGTTTCGATTCCCTACGAGCAAATCGCCCGCTCCAACCTTGTACCTGGTGACTGAGAGGACCAATGTCAAAAGAGATCCTTGAGGCCGTCCGCGGCCTGGCCGCCGAGAAGAACATCTCCGCAGATAAGCTCATGGAGGCGCTGGAAGACGCGCTCCTTTCCGCGTACAAGAAGACGCCGGGTTCGGCGCCGTATGCGCGCGTGGAGATGGATCGGGACACCGGTGACTTCACGGTCTGGGAGTTGAAGATCCCGGCCGAGCTCGAGGAGCAGTTGCTGGTCGAGGCGACCACCGACCAGGAGCCGAGCGTGGATCCTGAGACCGGCGAAATGCGCGAACCGCCGGCACCCGAGATCGATCTCGAGAAGCTCAAGGAGTACGAGGACCAGATCGAGACCGCGGACGTCACGCCTGACGACTTTGGCCGGATCGCCGCACAGACCGCCAAGCAGGTGATTCTGCAGCGCATCCGCGAG
>Ga0307373_10013258_pt1 | contig 11561 bp, 8 predicted proteins | sample OX2MG_FD_202534 | JGI IMG/M metagenome (GOLD analysis project Ga0307373, IMG submission 202534) | Soil microbial communities from Risofladan, Vaasa, Finland - OX-2 | ecosystem: Environmental > Terrestrial > Soil > Coastal area > Acid sulfate soil | place: Finland: Risofladan, Vaasa | collected... | reverse complement strand
GACAGCGACGGAGACCGGCTTTGAGTAGCTGCCAACGTCACGGACCACCGGGCAAGCCGGTGGCATGGCTTGCTGCACGCTTTGGCGGAACAAAACTGGGATAACGCTCCCAACACCGGACGGCGGCATTTTGCGCACTCCTGTCCCACCCTACAATCACGAATCGCGAAAATGTCTGATTCTCGACCGCGTGAAGCCGACATCATGCGGCCCCACCGCCCCGATCTCGAAGAAAGCTCATCGTTCAACCGGCACGTGCTGGCATACATCGAGCAGGCTGCCGAGCACGGCTTGTACGACATCCGCGGGCTTGGCGCCAAGCGCCGGCTGCCCACGTTTGACGACCTGGTGTTCCTCACCGCGTCGCTATCTCGCTACCCGCTGGAGGGCTATCGTGAGAAGTGCCTGACCAAGACCGTGCTGGGAACCCGGTTCGCGAAGCAGCCGGTAGAGTTGGCCATTCCGATCACGATCGCGGGCATGAGCTTCGGCGCGCTTTCGGCCCACGCCAAAGAGGCGATCGGCCGGGCCGCGACCGCCGTCGGCACCTCGACCACGACGGGCGACGGCGGCATGACTCCCGAGGAGCGGCAGTCGTCCAAGACGCTCGTCTACCAGTGCCTGCCGTCGCGATACGGCTTCAACCCCGACGACCTGCGGCAGGCCGACGCGATCGAGCTGGTGATCGGCCAGGGCGCCAAGCCCGGCGGCGGAGGTATGTTGTTGGGGCAGAAAATCAGCGAGCGCGTGGCCGGCATGCGCACGCTGCCGGCGGGAATCGACCAGCGCTCGGCCTGCCGGCACCCCGACTGGACCGGGCCCGACGACCTGACGATCAAGATCGCCGAACTGCGCGAAATCACCGATTGGCGCCTGCCGGTCTATGTGAAAATGGGCGCCTCGCGCGTGCGCAACGACGTGAAGCTGGCCGTCAAGTCGGGGGCCGACGTGGTCGTGATCGACGGCATGCAGGGGGGCACCGCGGCCACGCAACAGGTCTTCATCGAGCACGCCGGCATTCCCACGTTGGCCGCGCTGCGGCAGGCCGTCGAGGCGCTGGAGGAGATGAACGTCGTGGGCACCGTGCAATTGGTCGTCTCGGGCGGCATCCGCAACGGGGCCGACGTGGCCAAGGCCCTGGCGATGGGGGCCGACGCCGTGGCCATCGGCCAGAGCGTGCTCATGGCGCTGCGGTGCAACAGCCACGAGTACGGGTCGCGGGACCATCGGACGGACGTCACGGCTGATTATGAGCGGCTAGGCACATCGCCCGGATTTTGCCACCACTGCCACACCGGCCGTTGCCCGGTGGGTATCACGACACAAGACCCTCAGCTCGAGCAGCGGTTGGAGCCGGAGGAAGGCGCGCGTCGACTACGGAACTATCTGAACGTGATGAACATGGAGCTGACGACGTTGGCGAGGGCCTGCGGCAAGTCGAACGTACATCACTTGGAGCGTGAGGATCTCGTCGCGTTAACGGTCGAGTCCGCCGCCATGGCCAAGCTGCCCTTGGCGGGGACCGATTGGGTTCCTTCGGCAAATTACACCGATTAGCGAAGCGGGGCCAACGGCGGGTTCCGAGACGACTCGATGTGTTCAGCAACTAGGGACGTATTGCGCCGGCCGATACCAATGAACGGACGAACGGCGGTTCGCCTTGTCCCTGGATCGGGGCGGCGGTTATAGTCTCGCCTTTGGGGAACTTGGCAGGATGCCGGTTTCAGCGACAGGAGGTTGCTTCGATGCGCGTGTCTCCCAGCGCCAACGTGGTCCGCGAACTGGTTTGCCGGACGTTTCGAACGCTTTCATTCCGCAAGGCCGCCAGGTCGGATCTCAACGAGACGATCCTGATCGATGAGGGGCGCTGCGTCGGCCGCTCATACCGCGCCGGGGGCCTCATGGCCATGTGGATGGTCGAGGTCGGGCTGGTCCAGTTCTACGACGCCGAAGGCAACATGCTCCAGACCGTGAACTTGTTCGAGGGGGTCGAGCCGCAACGCATGGCGGCATAGGGCGGCTCAATCGTTCTCGTAAGGCATCAGAATCTCGCCCGCCTTCAGCCCCGCGATCGACTTGAACCCGCCGTCGGCGATCTGCTCGCCGAGTTTCGTGATGGCGCGGAAGTGCCGGTCGGACGGGCGGCGGCCACTGAGCTGGCGGCGGAGGTCCTGGCAGAACGTGTCGGCCGCCGCGCGCACCAATTCGTCCTGCTGGCGCGCGGCGTAAAGGCTCGTGCAAAGAATGATCATCACGTCCTGCACGCGCCGCGAAAGCTCGGCCATCCGGCACTGCCGGTCGGCCAACGCCAATTGGTGCTTGCGCATCGTGCCACTGACCTCCAGGGGCGAGCGGGCCAGCCAATCGACCGCGAACTCGGCGTGCTCGCGAAGCACGTCGGGCATGGCCGGCAACTCCGGCTTGCCGGCGACGTGCAGCTTCTGGCCGAGCCACCACTTGCCGTAATCCCAAAGCGGTCCCTTGAGTGCCAAGGCGTGGGCCGGGTTGAGCAGGTTTGGCTTCTTGATGCCCACCGCCGCCAGGGTCTTGCCGATCGGTTCGAAGTAACGCGTGCCGTGCTGCTTGACCAGCGACTTGAAGAAGGCCATGCCGAGCATCTCGCCTTCGCCCTCGTAAATGCAAGGGGCCAGGAACTCGTGGACATTGTCACCGAACACGTGGCCGTGCAGGAACGACCGGCCGCCGTGAGTTTTCATCAAGAGCTCGACGGCGGCTTCCTTTTGTGCCTCGCTGCCGAAGATCTTGGCGACGATGCACTCCATTTCGCCGCGATAACCCTGATCGATCAAGCCCGAGCACCACTCGACCAGCGCGTCGGCCGCGACGATCAGCCCTGCCATCCGGCCGAGACGCCGGCGGACCAGCTCGCGCCGTTCGATCGCCTGGCCGTAGGTCTTGCGGAAACGGGCCCAGGGCAACATGCTGGCCAGCATCAACCGCATACTGCCCGCCGCCGTCGCGCACAGCGCGATGCGGCCCAGGTTCAGGCCGTGGTATGCGATCGTCAAGCCGTCGCCGCGCGTCGGCCGCAGCAGGTTCGCCGCCGGAACGCGCAAATCGCGGAACACGATCCCCTGGTTGTAAGTGTGCTTCAGCGCGTAGAGTCCGTACCGCTTGAGCTGAAACTGTTCGTTCTCCTCGGCGGGCAGGTCGACGATCAGCACGGCGGGGCACTTGTCGATCAGGCAAACCAGCCCGATCGTGCGTCCCGGCACGACGTTGGTGATGAACAACTTCTCGCCATTGACGACGAAGTCGTCGCCGTCAAGCACCGCGCGGGTCCGCAGCGCGGTCAGGTCGCTGCCGGCATTGGGCTCGGTGAGCGCGAAGGCCGAAAGGCTCTGGCCGCTGGCGAGCCGAGGCAGGAACCGCTGCTTTTGCTCGACATTGCCGAACGTGCGAACCGGATCGACCGCCCCAATGCAACCGTGGACCGAGGCCATGCCCGCCGTCGTCGGGTCGAGCATCGCCATCCGCGTCAGAAACGGCGCGAAACAGCCGAACGGGGCCCCGGCACCGCCGTATTCGCGGTCGACCAACAATCCCCAATAGCCCGCCGTCGCCAATTCTTCCAGTACCTGGTTCGATACTTTGCGCTGCTCGTCAAGCACCGTGCCCGCCTCGCGATGGCGACGAACCACCGCCAACGAGTCTTCCATGACTTTGGCCACGTGAGGCGGCGTGGCGGGCGGGGGGCAGGAGAACAACTCGACGGGCACCCGGCCCTCCCAAACGGCGCGGTGGGCCGGGCTGGCGGTGGTCTGGTATTGTGGCAGAAAGAGGGCCTCGACCTGGTCATCAGCCTTGTCGATGGCCCCCGTTCGCCGGGCTTCCTCATCGCTCTTACCGCCCAGCTTGAGGGCCGTTTCGGCGAACGATTGCTTTTCCCCATCGCCGTCGGCGCCCGCCGAGCCGCCGCCCGGTCGCTGGGTCTTGGGACTACCACTCAATTCCGGCTGATCGGTTTTCATGGCGAGTCCTTTCGATAATTCTATTCCGCACGCGCGGCGGTGCGAGACAATTGCGCCGATCGTAGGTTAGGCTTTCCAGCCTGACGGAATCATGAATTGCGCAGTCAGGCTGGAAAGCCTAACCTACGACAGACTACCCCTCGTGAAGTATATCCTGGGGCAGCCATCCGCGGCAACCGCGCGCAGGCCAGCGCCCTAACAAGGTCGGGCCGCGGAGCGGCCGAAAAGCCGTTCCCACGCGGGAGCATGGGAACGAGGAACCGCACGTTCCGACATCCCTTCCTTCAAATCGCCTCTCCCCGCAGCCGCGCCACCTCGAACGCGTCTTTGTCGCCACGGCCCGAAAGGCAAACGACGAGCACTTCGTCGCGCGAACGTCCAGCCGCAATTTCCATCGCCTTGGCGACGGCGTGCGAGCTTTCCAGCGCCGGCAGAATGCCCTCGTTCGTGGCCAGCGTGTCGAACGCGGCCAAGGCCTCGGCGTCGCCGCAATGGAGATAGGCGACCCGGCCGCTGTCCTTCCAGTAGCTGTGCTCGGGACCTACCCCCGGATAGTCGAGCCCGGCTGAAATCGAATGTACGTCGCAGGTTTGGCCGTCGTCGTCCTGCATCACGTAAGAATAGCTGCCGTGCAACACGCCGGGCGAGCCGAACGACAAGGGCGACGCGTGGTCGCCCGGCCGGTTCGAGCGCCCGCCCGCCTCGACGCCGTACAGGGCCACTTTGGCTTCGTCGACGAAGGGATAAAACATTCCGGCCGCGTTGCTCCCACCGCCGACACAGGCCACCACCGCGTCGGGCAAACGGCCAAGTTGCCGGCGGCACTGGTCGATCGTCTCGCGACCGATCACCGATTGGAAGTCGCGGACGATCCGTGGGAAGGGATGCGGACCCACGACCGAACCGATGATGTAGTGCGTGTGCTCGACCGAGCTCATCCAGTCGCGCAGGGCTTCATTGATGGCGTCGCGGAGCGTCCGCGAGCCGCTCGTGACCGGCCGCACCTCGGCGCCCATCATCCGCATGTTGAACACGTTGAGCTTCTGGCGGCGGATGTCCTCCTCGCCCATGTAGACCACACATTCCAGGCCGAAGTGGGCGCAGGCCGTGGCCGTCGCCACGCCATGCTGGCCGGCACCCGTTTCGGCGATCACCCGCGGTTTCTTCATCCTCAAGGTGAGCAGCGCCTGGCCCAGCGTGTTGTTGATCTTGTGCGCCCCGGTGTGATTCAGGTCCTCCCGCTTGAGGTAGATTTGCGCGCCGCCACAGCGCTCGCTGAGCCGCCGGGCAAAGTAGAGCGGCGAGGGGCGGCCGACGTAGTTCTTCAACAAGTCGTCCAGCTCGGCCTGGAAGCTCGCGTCGCGGGCCGCCGCCTCGTAGGCCACGACCAACTCGTCGAGCGCGCGGGTCAGCGTTTCGGGCACGTACCGCCCGCCGTAATCGCCGAAGCGTCCCGCGGCGTTGGGAACCTGGCCGGTTGCGGGCATGTACGAACGGTCCTATCTTGAACAATGATTGGAATCTTAGATTCTCAGTGGCCGTCCCAAGGGGGTCAAGCCCCGCGTTTTGACCCACGGCGCGGGCGTACACTGCACGCGGCCGAAATTGAAACAATTTGGCACGAAAAACGTGGTGGATGTCTCATTCTCGACGTCATTGAACTCTGGCGTGCTCAGCCGCGGCGCGGTAAGCTGGAGCGTTGGCAACTCGCTCAACCGGAGCCGCTTCGATGATCGCCGTTCTCCGTGTCTTCACGTTCGCTATGCTCACCGCGCTGGCCTTGGCCGTCCCCGTCGCCTGTCAGGCCGGGGGCCCTCGTCGTTGGAGCGACCTCAACCGGCACCCGCAGATCGTCCGTTACAACCCCGCGACGGACACAATCATGCGTCAAGAGAGCGTGTTGACGAAATCGCTGGTCAACATTCCAGGCGGGAAGGAGTCGTACAGCGGCAACCGACTGCGGCAATACCGATTTCTCGGTAAGCCCGGCCGCGGTGGCATCTACGATGCCTTTAGCGATTACCCAAAAACGATCGGCGCCGATGTGAAGAACTACAAGTTCCGCCTGCGCTGACGCGAGGGATGTGGCGGAATTTGTGAGAATTCCGAATCTCGAAGGTGGCCGGTCTGAACTCGTACGAATTCAGCGACTCATCACTTACCGGGCTCACATGTTGGTCTTGTCGTCGCTCCCGCCCGGTTCGATCAGGGAGTCGAGCGCGGCGGCCAACTGGGCGTCGTGCGCGTTGGTCTCGGCGTATACCCGGCAGATGCGAAAGCTGAGCGGTATTTGCCGGAACAATTCATCGGCCGTCAAGGCGAGGATTTCACCGTGGGCACCGTCGAATAAGTAGTTCTGCCCCGCCGTCGGGCCGCGCGTGCCCGGGCGGTGGACGTGCCGCGCCAGATCGACTCGCAGCGGAAGCGATCGCAAACCGCCAGGTAATCTGGCCCGCAGCGATTCTTCCACGAACGCCGCGTGGCTGAAGATGCTGCCCGATTCGGCGGTGGCGGGCGTGAAGAACAACGTTCGCTCGCAAGCCATCTTCCAACGCAGCCGCCGGTCGAGGAACCGCCTCCAACGCAGGCCGATGGCTCTCTGGGACTCGTCGCCGCTCGCCGCCCAGCGCGACACGTCGACCAGGAGCGACCATTCGGTCAACCGCCGGTACTCGTCGAGGTGGTCCAACGGATTGCCGCGAAACAAGTAGGGTTTGCTGTCGGCGAAAAGTTCGGCCAGCTCCAGATCGATTGCCCGCACCGTGCGATGGAAATAGAGCGATCGGAAAAGCTCGGCCCGCACGCCGATGAACCGAACCAAGGAAGGCAGCCCTCGCGCGTGGATCGTCAGTCCGGCGTCGCTGAAAAAGCTGTAGTGAAGCAAGCGTTCCAGGTCGAATGCTCGTGTGGAATAGCCTGACATGTAGGCGTCGCGGAGCACGAAGTCCATGTTATCGATCGTATAGAGTCCGCAGAACAGGCTTCGTAAGAGGCTGAGCCAGCGTGGCGCGTCTGCGGCCGACGGAGGGTCTTGTGGAGATATCGCCGGGCGGGTGATGAGAAAGGCGATTTGGTTTGGATCGAGCCGTTCGCCGTCGCCCAGGTGTCCATGTGGATTGCGGCGAATTCGGCCCAACAGTTCGCCCAGTTCGCCGCGGATGATCGTGCCGCCGAGTGATTCATGCGTCAGGCCGAAATCGGCCAGGTAATGTTCGTCGAAGAAGTGGCCGAAGGGGCCGTGTCCCACGTCGTGCAGGAGGCCGGCCATTCGCAGCAACGATTCGACATAGGCGCGGCTCGGGACATCGGGGCAAACTTCAGCCAGGCTGTCGTAGAGCGCGGCCGTGGCCCGGCTCGCCAGGTGCATCGTCCCCAACACGTGTTGAAACCGCGTGTGCTCCGCCGTGGGAAAGACCCACCAGGCGGTTTGCAACTGGTGAATCTGCCGCAACCGCTGGACCCAGGGGTGATCGATGACCTCGCGTTCCGACACCTCCCCAGTCTCGGCCGCCCCCGACGTGAAGGCGATATAGCCGTGGACGGCGTCATGACTCAAAGACTCGTGTTCCAAGTCGCGCATGGGGCGATTATCGCGCCGGCGAGAGAAGTTGGCAACGGTTTGTTGACTCCCTCCCTGGGCCGATCTAACATGCCGTTAGGGGGCGAAAGACTCCTGACTCCCGACTCCTGGCTCCTTTTCCCTCGCGAGGTGCTCGCCGCCATGCGCTACCCGATACGATCTTCCCTTCTCTCGCGGACGTCCTGGCATCTTTCGCTTGCGCTGGCAACGGTCTTGGCGGCCACGCCCCCAGCCGCGGTCACCGCTCAGGACGACGAAGCGGGCCTGACGCCCGAAGATGAATTGCCGGCGCCCAAGGACCTCGTCCTGGAAACCAGCGACGGCGTGCATATCGTTTGCACCTATTATCCGGGCGACGGCGTCCGCGGCCACGACACCGTGCCGATCATCATGGTCCACGGTGAAAAGGAAAACCGCCACGAGTTCCAATCACTTGCGATCTATCTGCAAAGGCGCCATCACGCGCTGATCGCGCTCGACCTGCGCGGTCACGGCGACAGCACGAGAACCAACAATCCGAACTTCAAGCTCGACGCCGAGAAGATGACGCTCGATCAATACATGTTGATGAGCGCCGTGAAGATCGACGAATTCGGCGTCAAGGGTGACTTGGAAAAGGCCAAGAACTTCCTGTTGACCGAGCATGACGCCGAGCGTTTGAACATCTACAAACTTTGCCTGATCGGCTCCGAGATGGGGTGTATCGTCGCCATGAATTGGGCCACGATCGACTGGGAAATTCCCAGCTCGAACACCGTCATGCAGGGGCAAAGGGTCAAGGCGATCGTGCTCCTTTCGCCGAAGGAGCGGTACAAGAACCTAAGGGCGTCCGACTCGTACAAGAGCACGGCGATGCGCCGATGGATTTCGTTCTACATCGCCGTCGGCGCCAGTGAAGAGGCCAGACTGAAGGAAGCCGAGAAGATCGACAAAGCGCTCAAACGTGATCGGCAGAACCCCGCCAATCCGGAAGACCAGATGGTGTTCTTCAACCGCAAGCTGGACACCCGCCTGCAAGGCACGCAACTGCTCGGAGAAGGCCTGCACGTCGAGAAGCAAATCGCCGAGTTCATCGACCTGCGGGTCGAGCAACTGCAGATTCCGTGGAAGAGGCGCAAAAACCCCCTCAAGGAAGGTGCGGGGTGATATGACACGTGGAGAACCGAATCACCGCGTCTCGGAGTCTCCGCTTTTCCGCGTCCTCTTTTTTCCATTGGGCGGTGACTGGGGAACCGGCACCAAAGGGCGCTCGTCCGGCAGTTCCACCGCAGCCTGGGACGGCGGACCGATGGGGATTTCGATTTCGACCCCGATGGGCAGCACGTCGGCGTCGGGCAAGTGTTGGCGATTGGCGGCGAAGATCTCCTGAAATCGTCCGCCATCACCCAGGTAGCGGCGTGCCAGCGACGTCAGGGTATCGCCGTCACGAATCTTGTGGATCACCGTCCGCAACGGCGGCGGATCGGCCACGATCGAGTCATCGCCTTCGGCCGGTGACTTCCGCTCGGCCGGCGGCGCGCGCGGATCTTCCGTGGATTCGAGAGCATCGATTTGGCCCAGCAGCCGGGGCACGCTGTCGGGCGAAGGGGCACGCGGAAGGGCGGGCCGCCGCGTCCTGGGCGATACGTCGGCCTCAAGAGGGGGTGGCGACGGTTCCTCCGCCGGCTTTCGAAACACGAGCGCGCCGCCGATGCCGATCAGAATGACGCCGCTCGCCAGCGCAATTCTTTTGACTCGCGGCAAGGTCATGAGTGTGTTGCCCGGCAGGGAAACGGCGTCGCGCGCCGGTTACATAGCACGCCGTCATCTCTCATCGACCAAATCTCCGCACGAATCGAGTCGATGAATGCGTTGACGGCATCGTCGGCCTTTGGCGCCTTTGAGGGCACAATGGCCACGCCACGGTTCCTCGAACCGGGAATTCCTGTGGGCGGTGCCCACCCTACGGGCTCATGGCAGGTTGGAAACCCGCCCCACGTTCGAGATCCGTCCTACTTTTTGTAACAGGGCGCGTTCGGGTCGCCGCCGTGCTCGACAAAAGCCAAAAGATCCAGGATCTCCTCTCTGCTGAGCGTCACCAACAGCCCGGCCGGCATCATCGAGACCTTGGCGAAATCGCGCGATTCGATGTTGTCGCGGCGGACAAGCTTGGGCTCGCACTTCTCCAACGGGTTGGCCATCACGCGTAGCGACGTCTCGTCCTCGCTGACAACGATTCCGGTCACCACTTCGCCGTCCTCGGTCTCGATGACCTGCGTGCGGAACTTTTCGTTGATCACCTTCGAAGGGTCGATCATCTCGCGGAGGATCTCCTCACGCTTGAAACGCTTGCGCAGGTCGACCAACTCAGGGCCGACCTGGCCGCCCGCGCCCTGGATCTTGTGGCAGGCGACGCAGGAAATCGCGGTGAACAACTCCTTTCCCTTGGCGAATGACCGGACGGCGTCGACCTGCGGCAATTCGCCCGCCAATTCGTCGTAGTTCCAGTCGCGGACGAACGGCCGCAGCTCGGCCAAAGGCGCCGGCTCGTCGAGCAACTCCTCCGGCGGCACCGTGCCCAAATCGGAAACGACGTGCAGCACGCCGTACATCGTTCGCCAGTGGCCGGGGAACGTGCAAAGGTAGGGGTAGTCGCCCGGTTGCTCGGGCGCGGCGAACGAGAGCCGCTCGACCTGCCGCGGCGGCAACATCTTGGTGGCGAACAACACTTGCGGCAGGTTGGGGACGAAGTGCCGGGTGAAAGCGTCGGCCTGCGTGGCCATCTTCTCAGCGGCCTCACCCACCTCCTTCAACGCCCCCGGCGCCGCGACGATCAGGTTGTGCGGCATGATGTCGGTGTTCTCCAACACCAGCTCGACCGGCTTGCCGGCTTGCGCGTAGATCTTCGTCCGGTCGAAGGCGAGCTTGTGCGGGACGGGCCGGACGACGAACACGGGCACTGCCAGCTCGCCAAGCGCGGCGCGGAATTTCTTGGATTCTTCCATAGGTAATAGCGACGTCAGATCCTTGCCCAGTTGCAAGGCATCGACCACGCCCGGCGAAGTCCGGTCGCCGGCCGGAACCTGACTGACGTGGGCCAGAATGTTCTCGACCATCGGCCGCACCTCTACCTTGGGCCAGGCGCCACGGCGCAGCCGCCGCAGCGCGCCGACGGCCACGTCGCGATCGACCCCCTCGCGGTAGAAGGAAGCGAGCGTGGTGATGGTTTCGGCGTCGTGCCCCTCGATCGAGGTGATCGCGTGGATCGCCGCGCGGCGGACCGCGTCCCGCGCATTTCCTTCCATCTCGAAGCGGACATTTTGCGGCGGGGCGGGGACGTTGGATTGAACGAACACACTGCGGCGATTGCCATCGAGCACGCTCAGCGTGAAGCCATTCAGCCGGTTGCCCAGGTCGCCGTCGGTGCGGTTCCAGACCGTGATCGCGTCGATGGGCCGCTCTCGGCCGAGATCGATCTCCCACCAGGGGTTCGCCTCCTCGTTGGTATGGGTGGCACCACCGTCGCCGTACGAGCCGCTGGTATTTCCATCGATGCCTCTCTTGGCGTCGCCGCCATAGCCGGTGCTCGATTGGCTGGCCTTGCCTGTCGGGGCGACGTTGGTTCCGCCGCTGACGATTTCGACCTCGGCCAAAGTCAGCACCCGGCCGCTCCCCGGCAGCTCGACGCGGACGAACCGTCCCAATGTCGCTTTGCGGTTCGTGGCCGCGCTGGCCAGCTCGAGCGGCAGATCGAACAACAGCGGCCGCACACGGTCGTAGGCCGTGGCCTGTAGCTTGACGTCGGCGAGGAACGGCACGGCTTCTAGCACATCGCAGAGGGAGGGGGCCGATCGCTCGGCTTCGCTCCACGCCGTGTCGAGTGAGCCATCGGCGGTCATCAGAGCAAGGTAGCCGATCTGTCGCGTGAACGGGCGGTGGGCCTCGGCGGCGAGCCTGGCGACCGCGCTTCGCACGCGGACTAACTCGGCCGCCGGCAACCCGGTAAGCAC
>Ga0307373_10013254_pt1 | contig 11562 bp, 11 predicted proteins | sample OX2MG_FD_202534 | JGI IMG/M metagenome (GOLD analysis project Ga0307373, IMG submission 202534) | Soil microbial communities from Risofladan, Vaasa, Finland - OX-2 | ecosystem: Environmental > Terrestrial > Soil > Coastal area > Acid sulfate soil | place: Finland: Risofladan, Vaasa | collected... | reverse complement strand
CTTCGGCGCCCAGGAACGGGGCATCTCCGTAACTGAAGACGCCACCGTCGGCGCCCACCAGCCAGTAGCCCCCGCCGTCAGGGGTGGCGGCCATGCCCACCACCGGGGCGGCCAGATGCAGGGCCCCGGCCGAGCCGAAGAAGCGGGCATCTCCGTAACTGAAGACGCCACCGTCGGCGCCCACCAGCCAGTAGCCCCCGCCGTCAGGGGTGGCGGCCATGCCCACCACCGGGGCGGCCAGATGCAGGGCCCCGGCCGAGCCGAAGAAGCGGGCATCTCCGTAACTGAAGACGCCACCGTCGGCGCCCACCAGCCAGTAGCCCCCGCCGTCAGGGGTGGCGGCCATGCCCACCACCGGGGCGGCCAAGCGCTGGGCCCCGGCCGAGCCGGCCTGGTTGACCAGGGCGAAGGAGGCCGGCGGGTCGGCACCTGGGGTGGAAGCGGTGACCACGTAGCCCCCGGGGATGGTGTTGGCGCTGAAGGCCGGGGCCAGCGCGATCCCCTTGGCGTTGGTGAGCGCAGCGGCCGTGGCTGCCGAGCCGGCGAAGGTGCCGGAAGCGCCGCGGGCCGGGGCGGTGAAGGTGACGGTCACCCCGGCAACGGGGTTCCCGTAGGCGTCGGTGACCGTCACCGACAGGGGTATGGGAAAGGCGCTGCCCACCGAGGTGGCCTGGCTGGCCCCGAGACCGGCGGTGGTGGTGGAGGCGCCGGCGGGGGTGTTGGTGAGCGAGAAGCTGGCCGGTGTCGGAATCCCGTTGGCCGCCGCGCTGGCGGAGTAAGACCCGGCCGTGTCGTTGGCCACCAGCGGGGGGGAGGTGGCCAGCCCCGAGGAGTTGGTGGTCTCGCTGGCATTGGCCCCGCCGGTGGCAAAGCCGGCGCCGGCGCCGTTGTCGGAGGAGATGGAGAAGGCCACGCTGGCTCCGCCCACCGGGTTCCCGTTGGCGTCGGTGACCTCGGCCACCAGGGGGGCTCCGAACTGGGCGCCGACGGGCGCCGACTGGGGAGTGCCCGAGTAGGCGGTGACGGCGGAGCTCACCCCGGCAGTGGTGTTGGTCAGCGTCCAGGTTGGGCTGCCGACCACCCCGCTGGCGGTGGTGGTGGCGCTCAGGCTGTAGGTGCCCGGGGCGTCGTTGGCGTCGAGGGCGGCGCTGGCCACCCCCTGGGAGTTGGTGATCACCGTGACCGTGTCCGTGTTGGAAGTGGAGAAGACGGCGCTGGCCCCGCTGGCCGGGGCGCTGAAGGTGACCGAGGCTCCCGCCACGGGGGCGCCGTAGGCGTAGACGGTGGCGGTGAGCGGGCTGGCGAAGGCGCTTCCCACCTTGGCCGTCTGGGGTGTGCCCCCCGAGGCCGACAGCCCGTCGTTGGTGAGCGAGAAGGCCGCCGGGCCCCCCGCTCCGGTGGCGGTGGCGCTGACCTGGTAGCTGCCCGAGATCGAATTGGCGATGAACGGGTCGGCCCCCACGGTGGTGGAGGTAGTGGCGTTGGGGGTGGTGCTGGACGCCAGGGCGTAAGGCACCACGTCGGTGGTCCCGGCGTTGGTGGCATACGGCCCGGAGAAGACGCCTCCGGCTCCGGCGGGCGGGGCGGTGAAGGTGACACTGCCGCTGTCACCGGCCGGCCCGCTCACGCTTACCTCGAGCTGGGCCGGGAAGGCGGTGGCGATATTGGTGTTCTGCCCCGAGCCCTGGGCCAGCGCCAGCGACTCACCCGCTGCTACCGCCGGTAGCTCAGCGACGAGGGGGCTGAGCACGACCAGGCCGGCGACGCCGGCTAGGACGACAAGGCTGCGCCGAGTTGATGACTTGGGACTCCTGAACATGGTTCACACCGTCCTTAGGGCTTCGGTGGGCGAAAGTCGAGAGGCGCGCATGGCCGGGTAGAGCCCGGAGACGGCACCGATCAGCAGGGCCGCGCCCAGGCCTCCGGCCCAGGCCAGGGCGGGCACGGTCAGGGCCCATCCCTTGGTGTGGGCGTAGACGGCGGTGGCGGCCACGCCGATGGCGATGCCGACGGCGCCCCCCGCCACAGATAACAGGATGGCCTCGGTGAGGAACTGGGTCCGGATCTGGCCCTTGGTGGCCCCCAAGGCCCGGCGCAGGCCGATCTCGCTGCGCCGTTCGAGCACTGAGATGACCATGATGTTGGCCACCCCCACCCCCCCGACCAACAAGGCGACGGCCCCCAGGCCGAGGAAGAGGCCGTTGAGGGCGGACTTGGCATCGGCCTGGGCCACCAGGGCGGCGGAAGGCTGGGACACCTGCACGGCGTCGGGGTGTTCGGGGTTGGCGGTGGCGGCCAGCACCGACTGCACGGCGCCCACCTGGTCGGTAGCGGCCTTCACGTAGACGGTGTTCGGGTGCCCGTCGAAGCCCAGGTAGGCCTCGGCGGCGGGAAGCCCCACCAGCACCGAGGAGTCGATCTCGGGGGCCAGGGCGGCCGGTTCGAGGATCCCGGAGGGGTAGAACCATTGGTCCTCGATCCAGATCCGCTCCCCGGGGTAGATCCGGTCGACGCCGAGGCGCGCCGCCGCTGCGGCTCCCAACACGGCCACGGGCTGGTGGGCGGTGGCGGCGTTGAGCCAGGACCCCGCAGCGATGCTGGTCCCCACCGTGGCCAAGAGGTCCAGGCTGGCAGCCTGGACGGAGAGGGCATTGGTCTGGATGGTGGGGATATAAGGGCTGCGGTAGGCGGGCACAGGGCTCGACGAGGCGGTGATGGCACCGGTGTAGGCCACGGCGTAGACCGGGGCGATGCGGGCGATCATGGCCGGGGCGCCCAGGGGCAGCTCCTCGGCGTTGCCGAAGACCCCCGAGCCGTTGGCCACGGTGAGCAGGTTGGTGCCGAGAGCGGCGATCTCGGCGTTGAGCCCCGCCGCCGAGGAGGCGGACAGGCCCAGCACCGCCACCACCGCCGCCACCCCGATGGCAATGCCCAGCGCCGATAGCGACGCCCGCAGCCGCCGGGTGCGCAGGCCTACGCTGGCCACCCGGGCCACATCGCCCGCCCCCAGGCGGGCCGGGATGAGGACAGGCCCGCTCATGATCGGGACGGGGTCGCCGGCAGGGGGGTGGTGTCGGGGCTGGAGTTGTCCGAGACGATGCGGCCGTCGAGGATGCCGATCCGGCGGGGCAGGCGGTCGGCCAGGCCGGCGTCGTGGGTGATGACCACGATGGTGGCCCCGGCGGCGTTGAGCTCTTCGAGCATGTCCATGATGGCCGAGCCCGAGGCGGAGTCGAGGTTCCCAGTGGGCTCATCGGCCAGCACGATGGCGGGCGAACCCACCAGGGCCCGGGCGATGGCGACGCGCTGGCGTTCCCCGCCGGAGAGCTTGGTGGGACGGTGATGGGCCCGGTTAGCCAGGCCGACCCGGACCAGCGCCTCGGCGGCCAGGGCCTGGCGCTGGCGCTGGGCAACCCCGGCGTAAAGGAGGCCGTCGGCAACGTTGTCCAGAGCGGCCTGGTGCTCGGACAAGAAGAACTGCTGGAACACGAAGCCGATCCGGGTGGCCCGCAGGGCGGCCAGCTGGCGGTCGGACAGCCCGGCGATGTCGATCCCGGTCACCCGCACCACCCCCGAACTGGGCCGGTCCAGGGTCCCCATGATCTGTAGCAGTGTGGATTTGCCCGACCCCGAGGGTCCCACCACCGCCACCAGCTCGCCCCCGCCGATGGTGAGGTCGACGCCGGAGAGGACCTCGAGGGGGGGATCACCGGGGTAGGACTTGGACACCCCGGCCAGCTGGAGGACCGGTGCCGGACCGGGCGTTGGCTCGCTCATGAGGAGGGGACCACCACCTTGTCTCCCGCCGCCAGCCCCGATCCGGAGACCTGGACCATGCCCTTCTGGTCGTCAAAGATCCCCGTGGTCACCGCCACCAGGTGATGGAGACCGTCGGAGGCCACCACCTCTAGGGCGTAGCCCCCCCCGGCCAGGGCCAAGAGAGCCGTGGTGGGCACGGCCAGGACGCCCTGCACCGACTGGTTGGTGATGTTCACCGTCACCGGGGCCTGGTCCAGCGACCCGGCCGGGGAGGCCCGGCGGAGAGCGACGGTCACGGTCACCGTGGCCGAGGGCTGGCTGTTCCCGCCCGAGGCGGGGGTGGAGGTGGCCACGCTGCCCACCGAGGTGATGGTGCCCGGGGCGGTGGTGCCGTCGGGGAGGTTGGCGGTGACCGAGTCGCCCACCTTGACCAGGTAGGACTGGTCCACCGGCAGGGCCAGGTTGATCACAGGGGTGGTGGAGGTGACATCCAACACGGGCTGGCCCCCGCCCACGTCGTCGCCCACCAGAGGATGCACGGTGGTCACCCGGATCGGGGTGGGGGAGAAGACCACCGCCCCGAGTTCCAGGGTCCCGGTCTGGGGAAGGCCGAAGGCGGCTTGGAGGGCCTCGATGGCCACCGTCGTGGCCGCGCTGAAGCTGTCCGAGACCCCCAGGCTCGAGCCGTAGCCGAGACTGACGAGGGCCTGGTCCAGGGCGGCGATGTCGGGACCGGGCGCCATGGCGGGGCCGAAGGCGCGCCACGGGGTGAGCACACCTTCCAACAGCGGAACGGGACCTCCGTCGATCGACCAGGCCGACTGGCCCGGGTTGATCACCTGGCCCACCCCGGGAAGGGCGGTGTATTTGGAGTTGGGACCATAGGAGGTGGCCGCTGAGTCGTCGGCGGCCAGGGTCTGGCGGGCGTCGGCCAGCTGGGCCTGGTCGGCCGCCAGCTTGGAGTCGGCCTGGTCGCTGGCCTGGACCGCCTTCTGCTGGGCAGAGGCCACCCCGGACTGGGCCGAGCCGACCTGGGTCTGGTCCTGGGTCACCTTCTGCTGGTCCTGGGTCACCTTGGCCTGGTCGGAGCCGACCTTGGTCTGATCGGCCGAACAGGCTGAGGTCGAGCCCCCCGATGCGTTGGAGGAGCCTGAGCTGGCCGCGGAGGAGGAGCCCTGGCAGTCATTCGACTCCTTCTGCTCATCGGCGGAGAGGGTGGCCTGGTCGGCCTGGAGCTGGGCCTGATCGGCGGAGAGGGTGGCCTGAGCCGTCCGGAGGATCTGTTCGGCCTGAGCGACCGACTGGGCGTTGGCGGTGTTGGTGTCGGCCAGGCTCGTCTGGTCGTCGCTAACGTTCTGTTCTGCCGCCGCCACCGACTGGGCGTCCTTGGTTACGGCCGAGGACGGATTGCCGGAGGGCTGCACGATTGTGTAGGCGCTGGAGAACCCGACCGTGCCATCCACCGGGGTGGTCTGAGTCAGATCGGTGAGTACGACCGGCGCTGTCTGGGTCCCGGCGCCCGAGTTGGCCGAGGACGGCGGGGGCCCCCCTCTCAGGTTGGTGGCGGCCAGAACCCCGCCTGCCACCAGGGCGGCAGCCACGACACCGGTTACGACCCGCCGGCGCCGCCACCGGCCCCACCTTCTCGGGGCGGGGTGCCCCTCTCCGGCGCTGGAGCCGACCGGCATCATGGTCATGGTCGGTGCCTCCGATCCGGCCCCGGGCGGCTCAGCCACCGAGGCCGCCGAATCCGCCTGGCAGCTTGGACTTGCACGCCTTCTGGGCGGCCAGGAACTGGGGAGACGGCCCGCGGCCTGCACCCAAGCCCGCCCCTCCGGCGAGTGAGATCCGTATTCCGCCGCCGGTGAAGTCGGGGTCGGCGAAGTTGGGCAGGCCGTGGGCCCGGATGCAGGCCGCCCAGTTGAGGAAGCCCTGCTGCTGGGCGGCGGTCAACTTCGGGGCAACGCCGTTGTTCGGCAACAGGTGGTTGCACGCCGTCTGGGCGGCCTGCATCTGAGATTTGCTGGCGCCCAGGGTGTTCCCGTTCACCCGGAAGCCGTAGCCGCCGTTGGGACCCGCCACGGGATCTGGGAAGCCGGGCACACCATGGGCGCGCATGCAGCTGGAGAACTGGGTGGCTTGGGCCAGGCTCGGTCCGGTGACCCCGGTGCCGGTCCCTGCCGCCGTGGTCGTGGTGGTCGAGCCGAGGTGGGCCACGGTGGGAGAGGCCGGCCCGCCCCCGCAGGCGGCCGCAGCTACCCCGACGAATAGCACCGCCGCCGGCCCGGCCCGTCCTGAGGAACGCCGCGGTCGCTTCGCCGGCCAGAAGATCTCAGCCACCGAGCTTCCCGAACCCGACTGGGAGCTTGGATTTGCACGCCTTCTGGGCCGCCTGGAGCTGGGGCGGGGGCCCGGCTTGGCCCGGGGCGGGGCCACCAACGTTGCCGGCGCCGGCAGGGGCTGGGATCCTGATCCGCATCCCACCACCGGAGAAGATCGGGTCGGGAAAGTTGGGCACCCCGTGGGCCCGGATGCAGGCGGCCCAGTTGAGGAAGGCCTGCTGCTGGGCGGCGGTCAGGGGCTTGCCCACGCCGTTGTTCGGCAGGAAGTGATTGCAGGCATTCCGGGCCGCCGGCTGCTGCGCTTGGCTGGCGCCCAGGGTGTTCCCGTTGATCTGGAATCCGTAACCGCCGTTGGGCCCGGGCGACGGGTCGGGCCAGCCGGGCACTCCGTGGGAGCGCATGCAGGCGGCGAAGCGGGTGGCCTGGGCCAGGGTGGGTCCGTTGGTCCCGCTACCGGTGCCCGCCTCTGTCGTCGTGGTGGCCGAGCCCAGATGGGCCACGGTGGGCGAGGATCCACCCCCGCACGCCGCCAAGCCCATCCCGAGAGCCAGGGCCGCCCCCGGCCAGGCCGGCTTGGATGTGCGCATCTGTCCTCCACCTCGGGTTCGCGTCCAGGCGGGGACACCGCCCACCGAGCGGTTATGACAGATGGCCGGTTTCAGGGCGGTAACGGACGCTGTTACCACCCTGAAACCGCCCCTGGGGCATCCTTGGCCAGCATGAGGGTGCTGGTGGTCGAGGACCATGCCGAGCTGGCGGCGACGGTGGCCACCGGTCTGCGCCGGGAGGGCATGGCCGTGGATGTGGCCACCGACGGCATCGACGCTCTGGAGAGAACGGCGGCCACCGCCTACGACGTGGTGGTGCTGGACCGGGACCTGCCCCGATTGCCAGGCGACGAGGTGTGCCGGGCGCTGATCCGCAGCGGGGCGCCCACCCGGATCCTCATGCTCACCGCTGCCGCCAGCATCGAGGCCCGGGTCGAGGGGCTGGGGGTCGGGGCCGATGACTACCTGGCCAAGCCCTTCGCCTTCGCCGAGCTGGTGGCCAGGATCCGGGCCCTCGGGCGGCGGATCCATCCATCCCACCCGACGGTCCTGGCTTGGGCTGAGCTGCGCCTGGATCCCACCCAGCGCACCGCCTCCCGGGGTGGCCGGCGTCTGGCCCTTTCTCCCAAGGAGTTCGCCGTCCTGGAGGTGCTCCTCGGTGCCGAGGGAGCCGTGGTGTCGGCCGAGGAGCTCCTGGAGCGGGCGTGGGACGAGGCCACCGATCCTTTCACCAGCGCGGTCAAGATCACCATGAGCCGGCTGCGCCGGAAGCTGGGGGAGCCCCCGGTGATCGAGACAGTGCCCGACGCCGGCTACCGGCTGAGGCCTTGATGGGCCGGGACGGGTCACGATCGCCCGTCGGCCGGTGGCACTCGGGCTGGACGGTGCGGCTGCGACTGACCGCCCTCTACAGCGGGCTGTTCCTCGTCTCGGGCGGAGTTCTTCTCGGGATCACCTACGCCCTGGTGGCCCACCGCCTTCCCTCGGGCGGGGTCTTCGTCGCCCGCTCGGTCAACGGCCCGAATTCGGCCATTCGGGCGCTCATCCAGGCCCCACCGGTCAAGGTGCTGCCAGGCACGGGTCTGCAGATCAGCGGCCGGACAGTCTTGGTGCCCCCGCCCCAGGCCATCCTGGGCCAGGTCCGCGCCCTGGCCCAGGACACACGGTCCAGCGCACTGCATCAGCTGCTGACCGACTCGGGCGTGGCCCTGGCCGTCATGGTGGTGTTCTCCAGTGGGCTCGGCTGGCTGGTGGCGGGCCGAGCCCTGCGGCCGGTCAGGGCGATGTCCGGCGCCGCCCAGACGATCTCCGAGCACAACCTGCACGAGCGGCTGCCCGAGACCGGGCCTCGGGACGAGCTGCGGGGCCTGGCCGCCTCCTTCAACGCCCTGCTTGGGCGCCTCGAAGCGGCGTTCGACTCCCAGCGGCGCTTCGTGGCCAACGCCTCCCACGAGCTGCGCACCCCCCTCACCCTGGAGCGGGCCGTGGTGGAGGTGGCACTGGCTGACCCCGACGCCGACCTTGACAGCCTCCGGGCCATGGGTGCTCGCGTGCTCGAGATCGGGACGGACCAGGAGGCCACCATCGAGGCGCTGATCACCCTGGCCCGCAGTCAGCGGGGGCTGGACGAACGCCGACCCGTCGACCTGGTCGCCACCGTCGAGGAGGTCCTCGAGGCGGCGCAGGCCAGGGTCGTAGACCGATCCGTCACCGTCGACAATTATCTGCGGCCGGCCTCGATCTCCGGCGATGGCCGGCTCATCGAGCGGATGGTGGCCAACCTGGTCGACAACGCCGTGACCCACAACTACCCGGGCGGCTGGATCCGGATCGACACGACGACCGATGCCGGCCGAGCCACGCTGAGAATCTCCAATAGCGGTCCGGCCGTGGCGCCCGGTGAGATAGGCCGGTTGCTCCAAGCTTTCCAGCGGGGGGGCCAAGAGCGGGCCGGTCACGGGACCGGGCTCGGCCTGGGCCTTTCGATCGTGGACGCCATCGCCTCCGCCCATGCCGCCCAACTGACGGTGGTGGCCGGCGCCGCCGGCGGGCTCGATGTGGCAGTGACGTTTGCTCCTGAGTCGGCGCTGGATGGAGGACAGAGCTCCACCATCAGGTCGTGACGGCACGGGGTCCGGTCCCAGGTTCGTTGTCCTTCCCCTGCCCGTGGGTCGGGGTCACCCGCCCAGACCACCGGCGGACGGCATCTGTGACTTGCAAGAGTTCATCGCCGATTGCAGCTGCGGGGAGCTCCCCGGCCCGCCACCAGTGATGTGCACTTCGGAACCCGAGAAGGTCGGGTCGGCGAAGTCCGGCACCCCATGGGCGCGGATGCACCTGGCCCACTCGAGCCACCGCTGCTGCTGGGCGGGGGAGAGCTCCTGTCCGGTGGTCTGCCATCCCTGCGGCGCCAGCGCATTGCACGCCTTCGACGCAGACTGGAAGGCCGACGACTTCGGGTCCACGCCCTGCGTGTGGAACCCGTAGCCGCCGCTGGGGGTCAAGATCGGGTCGGGGAAGTTCGCCACCCCGTGGTTGCGCACGCACTGGGAATACGCCTCGGCGCGGCCGAACGCGGAGGGAGCGCCCGCTGAGGTTCCTCCTGTTTGGGCGGTCGTGGTCGGCCCCGTGCCGGCGCTCGCGACAGTCGGCAGGCTGGGTCCGCCCGAGCAGGCTGCGACCGCCACACCGAGCACAACGGCGGCGGCGGCCCATAGCTTCGATGCTCGCGCCACTGGTACCTGGGCGACGGACCCGGCCTTCGGACGCCGATCGTGTGCGGCTGGAATAGGTGCTGGTTCGCTGGGGGCCACGCCTCCAGTCAAGACAGCCTGGTGTTGCCAGCACGTATGTGGCTTTAGATACGTCGACGATACGCCCCGGCGCGTACAATCACCGGAATGTGCGTGTGTTGATCGTCGAGGACGAACCCTTCATGGCAGAAGCCATTCGCGACGCCCTGCGCCTGGAAGCGATCGCCGCCGACATCGCCGGTGACGGTGACACAGCTCTGGAATTGCTGAGCACCAACGCTTACGACATCGCCGTCCTCGACCGTGACATCCCGGGCCCCTCCGGCGACGAGATTGCCGAGCGTATCGTCGCTTCCGGAAGCGGCATGCCAGTGCTCATGCTCACCGCCGCGGACCGTCTGGACGATAAAGCCACGGGGTTCGAACTCGGGGCCGACGATTACCTCACGAAGCCGTTCGAGCTCCGAGAGCTCGTACTTCGCCTAAGGGCACTCGATCGCAGGCGCACCCACAGCAGGCCACCAGTGCGAGAGGTCGCCGGCCTGCGCCTGGATCCGTTCCGCCGCGAGGTCTACCGTGACTCCCGCTACGTCGCGCTCACCCGCAAGCAGTTCGCCGTGCTCGAAGTTCTCCTCGCTGCCGAAGGCGGCGTGGTCAGCGCCGAAGAACTACTGGAACGGGCGTGGGATGAGAACGCCGATCCGTTCACCAACGCTGTGCGCATCACGGTCTCGGCACTGCGCAAACGGCTCGGTGAGCCTGGGATCATTGCCACCGTTGCCGGCGTCGGCTACCGCATCAACGCACAACCAGAACTCGGGCGTGAAGGAGGGGGCCGTGGGTAGAGCTCCTGGTTTGAGTGCTCGCCTCAAGCTCACCTTCAGCTACGCCGGCTTTCTCATGGTCGCCGGCGCCGTCCTGCTCGCCGCCGTGTGGGTGTTCCTCCTGCGTTACGTCCCCGACCGCGCTTTCATCATCCCGGGCTCCACGGGCACCAACCTCCATGGCATCTTTCCCGTCCGGTCCAGGCTCCTGCATGTCTTCGCTCCGAGGGCGGCCGCAGTGTTGGCCTTCCTCCTGGTGTTCGGCCTCCTGGGCGGGTGGCTCCTGGCCGGCCGCATGCTCGCCCCCCTCACGCGTATAACTGATGCCGCACGCCTAGCCGCCGCCGGATCGCTGGCCCACCGAGTCCGGCTGCCGGGTCGTGGAGATGAGTTCCGTCAGCTGGCTGACGCCTTCGACGCCATGCTCGCCCGGCTCGAGACCCACAGCGCCGAGCAGCAGAGATTTGCCGCCAACGCTTCCCACGAGCTGCGCACGCCGCTGGCCATTACCAAGGCCCTTCTCGAGGTTGCCCGTAGCGATCCGAGCCGCGACACGGACGAGCTAGTCGACCGCCTCCGGGCCGTCAACACGAGAGCGATCGACCTCACAGAGGCATTGCTTTTGCTCAGTCGCGCCGACCAGCAGTCCGTCGCCCCGGAGCCGGTCGACCTTACCCTCATCGCGGAGGAAGCCACTGAGACGCTCCTCCCCTTTGCAGAGCAGCACGGAGTCACCATCGAGACGTCCGGCGATATGGCCCCCGCTATCGGCTCAAAGGCGCTTCTTCTGCAGTTGACTACGAATCTCGTTCACAACGCGATCGTCCACAATCTGCCCAGCCATGGCACAGCGTGGGTCACAACCACAGTACATGCCCAGAGCGTGGTCCTTACTGTCGAGAATACCGGGGAGAGGATCACCCCTCAGCTGGTGTCCACGCTTATCGAGCCGTTTCAGCGCGGCACCGACCGCGTGCGCACCCACCAGGCAGGTGTTGGTCTCGGCCTGGCCATCGTCAAGAGCATCACCCAAGCACACGACGGAACCCTCACCCTCAGCCCTCGCCCCACTGGAGGGCTCCGCGTCACGGTGCAGCTACCTGCCGGGTCATCACATGCCGCCGGATGAGGATCAGGCGAATGTGGCATCGGCCAGTCCGGTCAACCCATGGCTGGCATAGCGACGGAGCCAGACGTGCAGGGTCTGGCGGGCCCCCCCGTGACGGCGGGCCACGTCGGTGACCGGGGCACCCTCGAGCACCTCGAGCACGGCCTGATAACGCTGTTCCACCAGCCTCAACTCCACCAACATGGGACTGCCTCCTCCGGACCTGCG
>Ga0307373_10013252_pt1 | contig 11564 bp, 11 predicted proteins | sample OX2MG_FD_202534 | JGI IMG/M metagenome (GOLD analysis project Ga0307373, IMG submission 202534) | Soil microbial communities from Risofladan, Vaasa, Finland - OX-2 | ecosystem: Environmental > Terrestrial > Soil > Coastal area > Acid sulfate soil | place: Finland: Risofladan, Vaasa | collected... | reverse complement strand
TAGGCAAGGCGGGCATCTCCATCGTGCGCGCCGGCGGTCCTCACCCTGACTTCGGCCAGGCCCAGAACTCGGGCCAGCCCTGGTCGCACGATGTCGATGGACTGGACTCGGCTAAGGGGCAGGCGGGTGGTGCGCCGGCGCAGCAATCCGGTATCGACCTGGAGTGTGCCGTCCTCGACCCTCCAGCGGGTTACCAGCCACGAGACCAAGCCACCGACAGCGGCCACCACCACGACTGCCAGGTCGAAGAGGTCGCCTGAGTTGGCTCCCTGGGGATGGGATAGGTACGGAAGCGCCAGCACCACCACCAGGCCGACGAAACTGCGCCCGATCCGGACCACCGGTGAGAGTGGATGCAGCCGGTGCCAGGGCTCGCGAAACGGCATGGTCACAGGCCCTCGGCGCGGGATTCCCCCAGAGTGGCGAGCCGATCCCGCAGGGCGGTGGCGGCCGCTCCCTCCAGCCCGGGGATCCGGGCATCAGTGGCGGCCGAGGCGGTGTGCAGCCGGACCGTGGCGAGGTGAAGGTACCGCTCGATCGGACCCGCTGTCACCTCCACTGTCTGCATGCGGCCGTAGGGGACAACCGACATCCGGCGGAACATCACGCCGCGTCGGACCAGGAGGTCCTCGTCCCTTTCCAGATATCCCCAGGCGCCGAACCGGCGCGCCATGTAAAACCAGAGCACGCCACCGGCGACCAGGACCGGGACTGGAACGACCGCCGCCAGGTCGGTTCTCCCACTGGCGACCGCGGCCACGGTTCCGGCGGCCAGGCAGACCAGAGTGCCAATGGCAGTTTCCCAACGCCGCATCTGGCGCAGCCGCCGGCTGGGGCTTTGCCACTCCCCGCTAGATTCGAATGGGTGGCGGGTTCCCAACGGCCTGATCCCGTGGTCGTCGAGGGCGGCACTGTGGCCAGCGGAACTGGAGTTCACCGGCCGCACGATACCGGGTTTGCCAAGGGCCGCGAGGCGGCTCGCCGCGCTGGATAGCAGGGCCCTATCCAAGTTCGGCCTCATAGGTAGGCGGCGCCGGCCGCCCCCGGCGGCCGCGAGCGGTGTGGCTTGACGTTGAGGGCTTGGGGGGCGCACACTGGCGCGACTATGACTGGCCTGGTGTCTTGTGGGTGGCGGTGGAGTTGGCCCTATCTGGGTCCGGTGTCCGCACGCCTCTAAGCCTTTAGACCGGCGTACGAACACCGAGCCCTGGGTTTCACCCGGGGCTCTTTTTTTGGCAACAAGGAGACGACATGTCTGACCCTGTGGTGATCCGACCGGATGAGCGGAGCGTGACCGCTTTGGGAGGGAGTTGGCCTCTGGTGCCGGTCTGGGCGGAGCTGCCGATCGGGGCCTCCACCCCGCTCGACGCCTTCGGCGCGCTCGCCGGCGACGGACTTGGCGTTCTCTTGGAAAGCCTTGACATCTCCGGCCAGCCTGGACCCTACACCATCGTCGCTGGGGAACCGGCGGCGGTGCTGGTGGTGGACGCCCAGGGTTCGCGCCTGGTCCAGAGGCGGCGGCCGCTGCCGCTTCCGGATGGATGGGCGGAACCGCCCGGAGATGCGTGCGGCTCACTCCAGCGCATCGCGTACCAGCTCAGGGCGCCTGCGGTGCCCGACCTTCCGACGCTGGCTGGGGGTCTGGTCGGGATGCTCGCGTATGAGGCCGCCGGGCTGCTCGAAGGTCATGCCTATCCCCAGGGCCGCGGGCGACCCCCCGGCGCACCAATCCTGCTGCTGGTGATCGACCGGGTGGCCGTCTTCGATCACCGGCTCAACCGCCTGTGCCTGGTCGCCCACGTCCAGCCTGAGGGTGGCTATCGGGCTGGTGCGGCCGCGGTCGAGTCGATGGCGGATCGGATCCGCCAGGCAACCCCAATGCCGCCGGACGGTCCGGCCCTCACCGAGGGTAGGTTGGCGGTGGCGCCGAACTTCTCCGGAGATATGTTCAAGGCTTCGGTGGGGAGGACGAGGGAGCACATCGCAGCCGGGGACATCTACCAGGCGGTGCTGTCTCGCCGACTGTCCGCATCGGCCCAGGAAACCGGGTTTCGGCTGTATCGGCGGCTGCGCCGAACCAACCCCTCCCCAGCGATGTTCTTTCTCAGGCTTCCGGATCTGGAGCTGGCGGGCTCGTCGCCTGAGCCGCTGGTGAAAGTCGCCGGGGACCGGGTGCTGACGCGGCCCATCGCCGGGACCAGGCCCAGGGGAGAGGATCCCGACGATGACCGCAGGCTGGCGGTGGAGCTGCTGGCCGATCCCAAGGAGCGGGCCGAGCATGCCATGCTGGTCGATCTGGCCCGCAATGACCTGGGCCGCGTTTGCGTTCCCGGCAGCGTGGCTGCCACGGAATTGATGACTGTCCAGAACTTCCCCCGGGTGATGCACATCGTCAGCACCGTTGAGGGCCAGCTGGCACCCGGGAAGACCTCGCTGGACGCCCTGTTCGCAACCTTCCCCGCAGGTACGGTAACTGGCGCTCCCAAGCGCCGTGCCATGGAGATCATCGCCAGCGAGGAGCCGACGGCGCGAGGTCCCTACGCCGGCGCGGTCGGCTACGTTGCCTTTGCCGGCAACCTGGACTTCAGCATCACCATCCGGACCGCGGTGATTGCCGGCGGCCAGGTCCATGTCCAAGCGGGGGCTGGGATCGTGGCTGACTCCGATCCCCAGCGCGAGCTGCGCGAGACCGAGGCCAAGGCCTCTGCCATCCTGGCTGCCGTGGCCGGTCCCAGCGGAGATCGGTCGTGATCCTGGTGGTCGATCATCAGGACTCCTTTGTCTACAACCTAGTGCAGCTGGTCGCCATGGCCGGCTTCGAGGTGCAGGTCGTGTCGTCGGATTCAGCCTCGGCTGCGGACCTGGTAGCCCTCCGGCCGGCCGCCGTGATCCTCTCCCCGGGACCGGGCCGGCCGGAACAGGCCGGATGCTTTGTGGAGCTGGTGAGCAACTTGCCAGCCGACATCCCACTACTGGGAGTCTGTCTGGGGCACCAGGCGATCGCGGTCGCCTTCGGTGCCGTGGTCACCAGGGCGCCGGAGCCGGTCCACGGCAAGGTCAGCCCGATCCGGCACCATGGGAAAGGACTCTTCGCCGGCGTCGGATCTCCCCTGGCGGGTGGCCGGTACCACTCCCTGGTGGTCGACCCGGCAACCCTGCCAGAAGAGCTCCTGGTGGATGCCACCACCGAGGACGGCCTGGTCATGGCGCTGAGGCACCGCCACCGGCCCTTGTTCGGCGTCCAGTTCCACCCGGAGTCGGTCCTTACCCCCGATGGCCCACGGCTGGTGGACAACTTCCTCGCCCAGATGAGGGTGGCTGGGTGATCCTCCCCGGGCTTGACGCAGGGCTCGCAATCAGCGAGGATAGTCAATCACATGGTGTTGTTCGGCTCGTCTACCCCGACCCGCGGACGGTTGAGCGAGTACGCCTATGCGTATTTTGCCAACGCGCCTTCCGCGTGTCATCGTTTCGGGTAGCCAGCCGAGACTCGAAGACAGCGGAAGGCGCGGAGCGGAGTCCGCGCCTTTTTGATGTCAGGGCCGCGGCCCCGCTCCCACATCCCCTCAGGGGGAAAGGAGATGGGTTGATGTTGAATGAGCGGCCCGGCCGGGACGAGAGGCGGAGCGCAAAGGTGGCTGATGGCGCGCCCGCGGCGATCGCCTGCCGCGGGGTTCGAGGTGCCATCACAGTCGGTCCCGACCCCTCCGGGGCCGCCCTGGAGGCGGCCGTGGGGGGAATGCTGGCGCTGATGCTGGATCAGAACCGGGTTCTGATCGAGGATATCGCCGCTCTGGTGTTCACACTTCAGCCCGACCTTGGCGAGGTCAACCCGGCGGCTGCGGCGCGCGCCTGCGGCTTCGAGCGGGTGCCCCTGCTGATGGTCCGAGAGCACGGCGGCGACACCCGATTGCCCCATTGCATCAGGGCCCTGATGCTGGTCAATTCCCGGCTCTCGCAGCGGCAGATCCAGCACGTGTACCTGGGAGGCGCCCAACAGCTGCGCCCGGACCTGGTGGCCGACTGGAGTGAAAGGGCATGATCGTGATGTCGGCCAAGGCCACGCCCGCCCAGGTCCGCGCGGTGGTCGCCAAGATCCGTCTCCTGGGCTGCACTCCCCATGTGTCCCACGGGCGGGAGCGCACCATCGTCGGAGTCGTAGGCCACGAAAGTGACTCGGATCTCGATGCGGTGGCGGCACTCGATGGGGTCGAGCGGGTGGTCAGGGTGCTCAATGACTATCCCCTGGCCAGCCGCGACTTCCATCCCGGGGACAGGGTGATCACGCTCGGCAACGGAGCGGTCCTGGGCGGCCCGGGCGTGCTCATGATGGCCGGGCCCTGTGCCGTGGAGGGGCGGCAGCAACTGACCGAGGCGGCGGAGGCGGTGGCAGCCAGGGGGGTCAGAGTGCTGAGGGGAGGAGCATTCAAGCCCCGGACCTCCCCCTACTCCTTCCAGGGCCTGGGTGAGGAGGGGCTCATCATGCTGCGGGCGGTCGCCGACGACCTCGGGCTGGCGGTGGTCACCGAGGTGCTCTCCTCCGAGGATGTGGAGCTGGTGGCTGGCTACGCCGACCTGTTGCAGGTGGGGGCCCGCAACATGCAGAACTACCGGCTGTTGCAGGCGTGTGGAGCGGTCGACCGACCAGTGCTCTTGAAGCGGGGCCTGGCTGCCACCCTGGACGAGCTGATGCAGGCGGCGGAGTACATCCTGGCCGGCGGGAACCAGCAGGTGGCACTTTGCGAGCGCGGAATTCGCGCTTTCGAGCCATCGGTGCGGTTCACTCTCGACATAACCGCGATTCCCGTCCTCAAGCAATTGACCTCCCTGCCGATCGTGGTGGATCCCAGCCATGCCGCCGGCCGGGCCGAGTACGTGGGGGCGATCGCCAGAGCCGCCGTCGCCGCGGGAGCGGACGGCCTGCTGGTGGAGGTGCATCCCCGGCCATCTGAGGCGCTTTCGGATGGCGCCCAGTCGCTCGATCCCGATGGCTTCGACCGGCTCTACGAACAGGTGGGGCGGGTGGCGGAGGCGGTGGGTAGGTGTCTGGCTTGATGGGCTTGGGCCAGGTCTCAATCGTGGGCGCCGGGCAGATCGGGACCATGATCGGGCAGGCTCTGATGGCCGCCGACCAGAGCTGGGGAGTTCTGGGGGTTGGGCTGCTTGACCGCGACCCCGCGATTGCGGCCCGGGCACTGGCTCTCGGCGGAGGGGACCGAGAGCTGGTGGGAATGGATCAGGTGCTGGCTGCGGACGTCATCGTCCTGGCGATCCCCGTGGCTGGGATAGTCGAATGGATTGAGAGGTGGGGCGCCCGGATCCCCCCCGGCTCGCTGCTGATCGACACTGGCAGCTCGAAGGGCGCGGTGGTTGCCGCCATGGAGCGGATGATCCCCGCAGGTGCAGCCGCCGTTGGCGGCCACCCGATCTGTGGGAGCGAGTCGAACGGACCTTCAGCCGCCAGGCTAGAGGCCCTACGGAACGCCCCATTCGTGCTCACGCCTGTGGGGGATGACGCCCATGCCCTGGCGCTGGCGACACGGCTGGTCGAGAGTTTGGGAGCGCTGCCGGTGACCATGGCAGCAGCGAGCCACGACCGGGTCGTGGCTCGCTCCAGCCACCTCCCGCACCTGGTCGCCGGGACCCTCGCCAGGGTCTCCCGAGGTAGTGGGTTGGTCGATCCCTCGGCCAGGGCGCTGCTGGGCCCGGGCTTTCGCGGCGCCACCCGGTTGGCGGAGTCGGACCCTGAGATGGTGGCTTCTTTCCTGATCGCCAATACCGCAGAGGTGACGTCAGCTCTGGAGGAGATGGTCGCCGAACTGACTCGGCTGGCCGAGGCTCTCTCCATCGGCCAGGGGGCGGTCGCCGATTTGCTGGGGGAGGGCGCCGCCGCCCGGCGCGAGCTCCTGGGCGCGCCCAGATGACGGTTGGCCTGATTGAGCCGGCGTCCGGGCCCCTCACCGGGCGCTGCCGCGTGCCCGGTGACAAGGCGATATCACATCGTGCCGCCATCCTCGCCGCGCTGGCCACCGGGGTGAGCGCCATCTCGGGCTTTTCCAGTGCGGGGGATTGCCAGGCCACACTGGCCGCGGTGGCTGCCCTGGGCGCAGACGTGCGACACCTCGGAGGCACCGTCCAGGTGCACGGTCGAGGAGGTGGGGCCCCCGTCGACTCCACCCTCCGGGTGGTGGACTGCCGCCGCTCGGGGACCACCATGCGATTGCTCTCGGGAGTCGCCGCATCCTGGGAGGGAGCGACCCTCCTCACAGGTGACCCTCAGTTGCTTCGGCGGCCGATGGAGAGGGTCGCGGCGCCCTTGCGTCAGATGGGGGCGGTCGTTGAGACTGGGCCAGAGGGCAGACCCCCACTGCGGTTTACGGGCGGCCCGCTGAGTGGCATCACCTTCACCAGTCCGGTGGCCAGCGCTCAGGTCAAGTCGGCGGTCCTGCTCGCTGGCCTTTGCGCCAGCGGGGAAACCGTGGTCCATGAGCCGATCCCGACCCGGGACCACACCGAGCGGTTGCTGGTGGCGATGGGCGCCAGGCTGAGCGTGGTCCACTCTGATGATGGGACCCGAATCAGTGTGAGCCGCTCCACGCTGCGCCCGCTCCACCTGACCATTCCTGGGGACGCGTCCTCGGCCGCGGTGATCATGGCAGCGGCCGCTCTGGTGCCGGGGTCCGACGTCGTGATAGAGGGAGTGTCGGGAAACCCGACCCGTCTCGGCCTCCTGCAGGTGTTGCTTCGCATGGGGGGCCGCGTGGACGTCGTTCCTGTCGCCGGGATCGGGTCTCCCGAGCCCACGGTCACGTTGCGGGTACGGCAGGCGCCCCTGCGCGCAACCTCGGTGTCCGCAGACGAGGTGCCCCTGCTGGTGGATGAGCTGCCCCTGGTCGGGCTGTTGGCCACCCAAGCGGACGGGACCACCGAGGTTCGCGGGGCAGCCGAGCTGCGGGTCAAGGAGAGCGACCGCATTCGTGGCTTGGTGGACGGACTTCGTGCGCTCGGGGGCGAGGTCGAGGAGCTCCCTGACGGCTTCGTGGTCGAGGGCCCGCGTCGCTTGAGTCCCGGCCGCTGCGACTCGCTTACTGACCATCGGCTGGCGATGACCTTCGCCCTGGCGGGGCTGGTGGCCGCTGGGCCGGTAGAGGTCAACGGCCTTGAGTTTGTCGAGGATTCCTTCCCCGGGTTTCTCGAGTGTCTGGACCGCCTCCGGTGAGCGCCCGCATCGCCCTGGTCGGGGACCCTGTCGACCACAGCCCTTCTCCGCAGATCCAGATCGCCGGGTTCCGGGAGGTCGGGCTGGACTGGGATTACGTCCTGGTCGGTGTTCCCAAGGGCCAGCTCAAGGCTCGCTGGGGCGCGCTGATGAAGGACTTCCTTGGCCTCAACGTGACCATTCCTTTGAAGGAGGAAGCCGCCCGCCTGGTGAGTGACCGGTCCTCTGCGGCCGCTCTCTGCGGCTCGGTCAACACGGTTACGTTCAGGGCCCCAGCCGCTCTTGGCGACTCGACCGATGGCCGGGGGTTCCTGGCGGCTCTGGCCCGGGCTGAAGTCGACCACGTCCAACGTGCGGTAGTGATCGGGACCGGTGGCTCGGCCCGCTCGGTGGTGGCGGCGCTGGCTGGCCAGGGCACCGAGGTCACCGTCATGGGACGGAACCCGGCCAGCGGGGCCAGGCTTGCCCAAGACCTAGGTGGGTTGCTGCCGGGTAAGGTGGAATTCTCGCCGCTGGGAGCTCTGGCCCTGGACGCCGCGCTGGCCACATCTGATCTTCTGGTCAACGCGACTCCGCTGGGCGGGGCCACCGCCCCCAACCAGTCGCCGGTGACCGGGGACATCTTGCTGCCCGCCAACTTGGCCGTGATGGACCTGGTTTACCGTCCACGGCAGACCCCGCTGTTGCGACAGGCAGCCGCATCAGGCTGCCGGACCGTGGAGGGAATCGAGATGCTGGTGGAGCAGGCGGCTCTGTCGTTTGAGGTCTGGACCGGGGCTCCAGCGCCGGTGGAGGTGATGCGCCAGGCCGCCTACCGTGCGCAACCTTTTGGGGTGGCGCTTTGAGCCTGCGACTTCTCACCGCGGGCGAGTCGCACGGGCCGGAGCTGGTGCTGATCCTGGAGGGTATGCCGGCGGGAGTCCCGGTGGATCCGGAGGCTATCGACTGGCAGCTGCGGCGACGCCAGGGCGGGCATGGGCGTGGGGCCAGGTCCACCAAGGTGGAGCGAGATCACGCTGAGGTCGCCTCCGGAGTTGCGTTCGGCAGGACCACGGGCGCCCCGGTTGCGATACGGATCGAAAATCTGGACTTCGCCAACCAGCCCAGCTCCAAGCCAGTGCTGACGACGCCCCGGCCGGGGCACGCGGACCTGGCCGGGGCCACCAAGTTCGGGCTCAGCGACCTTCGGGTGGTGCGAGAGCGGGCCAGCGCCCGCGAGACCGCCGCACGGGTGGCGGGCGCAGCGCTGCTGCGCCCGCTCTTGGCGGCGTTTGGAATTGACCTGGGTAGTTTCGTTACGGCGATTGGCACGGTCGGGATGGGAGCCGATCTAGCCAGCCTTACACGGTCTGAGCTGAGACAGCTGGCGGAACGGGCGGAATCCGACCCGGTGCGCTGCCCCGACCCCGAGCGAGCGCGGGCGATGATCGCCGCGATTGACGCGGCTCGCCTCGAGCGCCAGACGCTGGGGGGCGTTTTCGTTGTCTTCGCCACCGGGGTTCCAGTAGGACTTGGCTCCTACACCCACTGGGACCTCCGCATCGACGGCCGCTTGGCGGGAGCGATCTGTTCCATTCCCGCTGTCAAGGGGGTTGAGGTGGGACCGGCTTTCGACGTTTCCAAGATGCCTGGGGCCAACGCGCAGGACTCGATAGTTCGGTCCGGGACCGGCTTGGAGCGGGCGTCCAACTTCGCCGGCGGGATCGAGGGGGGGGTCACCAACGGCGAACCGGTGCTGCTGCGGGCAGCAATGAAGCCGCTCTCGTCAGTGCGGGCCCGGGTCACCTCCATCGATCTCAACACCGGTGCCGAGGCCGACCCGGCCTACATTCGATCCGACGTTTGCGCGGTGCCCGCAGCGGCGGTTGTCGGGGAAGCCATGATGGCCTGGGTCCTGGGGAGCGCGCTCCTGGACCGGTTCGGAGGAGACCGACTCGATGCGATGCTGGCGGCGGCCGCGGTCGCCGCCCAGCCGAACGGGGATTGGGTTTCGTGACCGAGGTGGAGATCCTGCCTCCAGAGCTGCCGACAGGTAGGGCCAACCTGGTTCTAACCGGGTTCTCGGCCAGCGGGAAGACAACCGTCGGCAGGGAGGTGGCGGGGCGCCTGAGGCTTCCATTCATCGACCTGGACGAAGCGGTGGCCGACCGAGCCGGCCTCGCCGTGGAGCAAATCTTTGAGAATCTGGGCGAGAGTGGCTTCAGGGCCCTGGAGCGGGCAGCGCTCACCGACGCAGCCAAGCTATCCGGTTGTGTGGTGGCCACCGGGGGGGGCGCTGTCACCGACTCAGACCGCTTTCAGCGGCTGGCAGCGGGGGCTGTCGTGGTGGTTTTGGACTGTGACCAGGCGGAGACCGAGCGGCGGCTGGCTGGTTCTCACCCTAGGCCGATGCTGGGTCCTGAACGAGCGCGAGCCATTTCGTCCCTGATGGAGGAGCGCCAGGCAGCCTATGCCGCGGCGGGCCACCTGATCTCAACCTCAGGCCGGTCGGTGGCCGAGGTGGCCGCTGAGGTGGAGGCGAGGTACCGGATGGCCGTGCCACCGGGACCGTCGGAGATCCTGGTCGCAGATGGGCCGAGCTCCTATCCGGTGCTGATTGGGCGGTCCGCGCTGGAAAAGTTGGGGAAGGCGGTGGCGCGTCAGATTCCCCATGTCGAGCGGGCGGTGGTGATCTCCGATGAGCTGGTGGCGGGAACTGCCGGCCATGCCGCCGCCACCGCGCTCCGGGCCCACGGCCTGCGGGTCGCCGAGTTCCATGTTCCCGCGGGGGAGGGTGCCAAACGCATCCAGGTGGTGACCTGGGTCTGGGAGCGGCTCTCTGCCCTGGGGGCCGATCGGCATGACGTGATCGTCGCCGTCGGAGGAGGCGCCGCCCTGGACGCGATCGGGTTCGCGGCCGCCACCTTCGCCCGGGGCCTACCGCTGGTGAACGTGGCCACGACCCTGTTGGCGATGGCAGACGCGGCCATCGGAGGCAAGGTGGCGATCGACCATTCGGGGACGAAGAACTCCGTGGGCGCCTTCCACCAGCCGCGGCTGGTGGTGGCAGACCCTGAGTTTCTGACCACTCTGCCGGGGGAAGTCCTGCGCCAGGGTTTCGCGGAGATCCTCAAAGCCGCGGTGCTGGGATCGCCTCTGACCTTGAACCTCATCAAGCAATCGGTGGGAGACTCCTCCCGCCAGGATTGGGGCTGGCTGGTGGAGCAGGCGGTCAGGGTCAAGGCCGCCTACGTGGCGGTGGACCCGGGCGATCTCGGCGCCCGGCAAGCACTCAATCTGGGCCACACCTTCGCTCATGGCCTTGAGTCGGCCAGCGACTATGCGCTGTCGCATGGCGAGGCGGTGGCGGTGGGTCTGATCGCGGCCGCCAAACTGGGCGCCCAGCTGGGGCTATCGCCAACCGGGCTCGTCGCGGAGCTGCAGGAGCTCTCCCGGGGGTTGGAGCTTCCTCACCGGCCACCCTCTGGACTCGACCCAGGCAAGGTCTTGAATGCCATCGCGGGAGACAAGAAGCGCCGGTCCGGCCGGGCGGTATTCGTGGTGCCGCGGCGGGGTGGAGGAGCCCTCTTGGTGGAGGGGTTGGAGCCGGCCTGGGCAGTGCAGTTTCTCTGGCCGGATGGGGGCCTGGTGGGGGAGGACAGGTCGTGAAGATCGTGGTTTTGCACGGACCCAATCTCAACCTGCTGGGCAGCCGTGAACCCGCCCTCTACGGTCGCCAGACCCTCTTGGAGGTGGACGCCGCTCTGGCCGAGCGCGCCCGCGAGCTCGGAGTGGAGCTGGAGGCGCGCCAGTCGAATTCTGAGGGCGAACTGGTCACGTGGCTGCAAGGGGCCCAGGCGGAGGCGGCAGGAATCATAATCAACCCGGGCGGATACTCCCATACCAGTGTGGCCATTCGGGACGCGATTGTGGCGGTTGGGGTGCCCACGGTGGAGGTTCATCTCACCAATCCCGCAGCCCGCGAGTGGTTCCGACAGACCGATCTGGTCGCCGGAGCCTGCCGAGGTACGGTGGCGGGCTTTGGAGCGGTTGGGTACGTGATGGCGCTCGAGCGTCTGGTGGAGCTGGCCCGCGGCGGCTGAGCCCGGTCAGGGGCAAGCGAGTTGCAGCTGTCAGGCTCGAGCGGGTGACCCAGCCCATATCGCCGCGAAGCGCTGCTGGCCGCCACTAGTCGAGAGGGCAGGGTGGCGATGGCGCTTGGGGCCAGGCGTGCCGGTTGCCAGTCCCAATTGGTACTGTGTCATGGCAAGACTGGCTAAGGAGGGTTGAAACAGATGCTGACAGTGGGCGATTCGGTCCCGACTTTCGATCTCGAGGCGGGCACTGGCGAGCGCGTCGGAACCGC
>Ga0307373_10013248_pt1 | contig 11566 bp, 11 predicted proteins | sample OX2MG_FD_202534 | JGI IMG/M metagenome (GOLD analysis project Ga0307373, IMG submission 202534) | Soil microbial communities from Risofladan, Vaasa, Finland - OX-2 | ecosystem: Environmental > Terrestrial > Soil > Coastal area > Acid sulfate soil | place: Finland: Risofladan, Vaasa | collected... | reverse complement strand
CGGTCCAAGGGAGCGCCCGGCGAACCTGCTAGCCCCGGTTGGGGCACCGGCCTTGGCCCACTGGTTGTGGGTTTGGGGCCGGTGCCCAACCTTCCTCGTACCCGAACCGGCCTGGGGGGACGGACCGGGATAACGATCAAGTGCCCGGAGTGAGACCGGGAATGATGACTCCGGGAGGTGGCGTCATGATCCGAAACGGAAGCCGACGCGCCTCGTGTCCATTGATTGAAACAACGAACGAGTAGAGGCCCGGTTGGGCAAGCGGGAGGTTCTTGAAATTCACGGCGACCGAAATGGTCTGCTCGTCGCCCACGGCGATCATCGGTGGCCTGCCGACGTTGAACGGCGCCTCAAACTCAATCTGTGACGGTTCAGGACCTTCGGCATGAAACGGGACGACAGCATTTCCGTCCTCGTCCATCAGGGCCACCTTGAAGGTGTGCGCCTGATTGGTGGCCTGATACGGGACATGGATAACAGCGCCCAGGCCGAGAGAGATGACGTGGGGGGGCTGGGGTGCAACGAAGGCCATGTTTACCCCACCGCCTGTGACGAAGAGCTTGTTCTCTGCCGTCTCGGCGTGATTGCAAACGATCACATCAACGTCCATCCCAAATCCCTCCCAACTCCCGGCCACCTACGGCCAATCCGTCTCCAACTACAGATAAGCTAACCAGCCGCCGTGACGTAGTGCAAGCATAGTTCTCGGGGCTGCCTTGACGAGGAAAGGGTGGTGCGTCAGGATGCCGAAAGCGGAGAGTGACGGGAGGAAGACAATGGCTGAGGTTTCGGAGGAGCGTCAAGAGCGAAGCGCCGCCGTCCTCTCAGTGCGGTTTGCGCCTGAGGAACTGGATGAACTGAAGGCGCAAGCCACTAGGGCGGGAGTCCCGGTTTCGGCATATGTGCGCCGGACTGCCCTGGCTCGGCCGACTACGGGGTTGCTGGTGTCCACCGCCTCGAACAACCATTCCCCTGACCCCTCCACGGGATCGATCGAGATCACAGGGTATGCCGGACCCTATTCGTCCACGGTTGGGCGGAATCGCTGACTGTGCCAAAGAACCAGCACCACCCCACGCCAGCGGAGCGTGACGAGCGGGTCAAGCTCGACCTACCTCCTGATGAGGCGATCGCGGCGATCCTGGAGACCGGGCCGCACCCTGAGGACGAGGAGTCAGAGTCCGAGAGTTGAGCAGCCCGCCTTTAACTGGCTCATGAGGGTTGCAGGGCCAGTGCTGCCTTGGAGGGCCTCCCCCAGGCGATGAAATGTCGAATCGTGAGAACTGGTCAACGTCGCAATGAAGCCTACGTTGACGAAGATGACGGCCCCCCTGCTAGAAGGTGAACCCTTGAAGCTCTCTGACCCCAAAAGATGCCTCTCCTCCGACAACGCATATGCATGAGCGCCCATTTTGGACGGCAGAGTGACCAAGCCGCCCCGAACGGTCTTACAGATGGAGCGGTCAACCGCTGAGGCATGAGGCGCCCCGGAACAGCTCGCGATTACGACACAACTAGCCAGCAATCCTCCGAGCACCCGACAGTGTCGGTTCACTGCAACCAAGGCTAGCGCACCCTATGGGTTTGTCAACCCGCACATTACCAACGGGCCTCTCAGTCGTTGCTTGCATATCCATGCATAGGGCCGTATATTCTTGCGAATGCGTGTGGGGATCGCCGGTGCGTCGGGCTATGCGGGGGCTGAATTACTGCGGCTCTGTGCCGGCCATCCAGACCTCGAGGTGGTGGTGGCGGGGGCTGACACCCAAGCCGGGCAGCCGGTCGCCACGCTTTACCCGTCGCTGGCCGCCGCCTACCGGACCCTCGAGTTCTCCAAGGTCGGTGCGGAGGACCTGGCCCACCTCGACGTGGTGTTCCTGGCCCTGCCGCACGGCGAGTCCCAGGAGCTGGCCCCCGCCCTCGTCGGCCGGGTCGGGCTCCTGGTGGACCTGTCCGCCGACTTCCGGCTCCGCGACGCGGCTGCCTATCCCCGTTGGTACGGCCACGAGCACGTCGCCCCTGAACTGCTGGGTGAGTTCGTCTACGGGCTCCCGGAGCTGTTCCGGGCTTCGCTCGTCGGCGCCCGGTTGGTGGCCGCGCCCGGGTGCTATCCCACCGCGGCGGCGTTGGTGCTCGCACCTCTTGTTCGAGCCGGGGTCATCGAGGACAGCGGTGTCATCGTGGACGCGGCGAGCGGTGTGTCGGGCGCGGGGCGCAAGTTGGCACACACCACCCACTTCAACACCGCCGATGAGGACTTCACCGCCTACGGACTGCTGAACCATCGGCACACGCCCGAGATCGAGCAGGCCTCGGGGGCCCAGGTCCTCTTCACTCCGCACCTGGCGCCCATGAACCGGGGCATCCTCGCCACCTGTTACGCGCGTCCCATCACCGAGCTCGGCACCGATGACGTCCTGGCCATTCTCGGTGACGCCTATGGCGGCGAGCCCTTCGTGGTCGTGAGCGACCGGTCGCCGTCGACCAAGGCCACGCTCGGGTCCAACTGCGCGCACGTGACAGCGCGTGTCGACCCCCGCACCGGATGGGTGGTGTCGCTCTGTGCCATCGACAACCTCGTGAAGGGCGCCTCGGGCCAAGCCGTGCAGTGCGCCAACATCGCCCTCGGCCTGCCCGAGTCCATGGGCCTCTCGATGATCGGGGTGTACCCGTGAGTGTCACCGCCCCCAAGGGCTTTGCGGCGTCGGGGATCGCGTGCGGGATCAAGGCGTCGGGTGCTCCTGACCTCGCCCTGGTGGCGTCGACCGGGGGTGTGGTGCCCGCCGCGGGGGTCTTCACCGCCAACCTGGCCGCGGCCGCGCCGGTGCAGGTGAGCCGGGCCCATCTGGCCGCCACCGCCGGTCATGCTGGCGCGGTCGTCCTCTCGAGTGGGAATGCCAACGCAGCAACGGGTGCGCCCGGTGTGGCTGCGGCGCAACGGATGTGCGTCCTCGTGGGTGAGGGTCTCGGTGTGGTCGCCGACGAGGTCCTGGTGTGTCAGACCGGGCTCATCGGCATCCCCTTCCCTCTGGCGCCCGTGGAAAGCGGGATCCCGGTGCTCGTCCAATCCCGACTCGGAGACCGCGACGCGGGCCGGCGGGCGGCGACGGCGATCATGACCACTGACACCGTGCGCAAAGAGGTCACCATCGAGGGTGCGGGGTTCAGCGTCGGGGCGATGGCCAAGGGGGCGGCCATGCTGGCCCCGAACATGGCGACCATGCTCGCCGTGCTCACGACCGACGCCCGGTGCGATGCCGACACTTTGGCCGAGGCCTTGGGCAGTGCCGTGGAGGGCAGTTTCAACCGGATGAGCATCGACGGGTGCACATCGACCAACGACACCGTGCTCGTGTTGGCGAGCGGCGCGAGCGGCACATCGGTCGGTGTCGACGCACTGGGGGAGGCCTTGGGCCAGGCGTGCGGTGATCTCGCCGGGATGATGGTGGCCGACGCCGAGGGTGGGAGCAAGGTCTCACACGTCGTCGTGACCGGGGCGGCGTCGGATGCCGAGGCCCATCGAGCCGCGCGCAAGGTGGCGGAGTCGGCGCTCGTGAAGTGCTCACTCAACGGCGAGGACCCGTACTGGGGGAGAGTGGTGAGCGAGTTGGGATCCGCGGCGGTGGCCTTCGACCTCGACCGGGTCGAGGTGGCCTATGGCGGTGTGGTGGTGTGCCGCGAAGGCGTGGCCGTCGACCACGACGCCATGGCGGTGCGTGCCCACATGCAGGGCCATGCCATCGAGTTGCGCTGTGACCTCGGGCTCGGCTCGGGGACCGGAGCCATGCTGAGCACCGATCTCGGACACGGCTACATCGACGAGAACAGGACGACGTCGTGAACGGCGAGCTCGGCCCCTCCGAACGCGCCGCCGTGCTCGTCGAGGCCCTGCCCTACATCCTGCGGTTCTGGGGCAAGGTCGTCGTCATCAAGTACGGCGGCAACGTGCTCGCACCGACCGATGGTGAGCCCATGGCGAAGGGCGCGGAGCCTACCGAGGCGGCCGCGTTGGCCTCGTTCGCCGAGGACGTCGTGCTCATGCGTTCGGTGGGGATGCTTCCCGTCGTCGTCCACGGCGGTGGTCCGCAGATCGGTGAGATGATGGAGAGGCTCGGCAAGGTGCCGGAGTTCCGCGACGGTATGCGGGTCACCGACGCCGAGACCCTCGAGATCGCCTCCATGGTCCTCATCGGCAAGGTGAACCGGGAGATCGTGTCGGCCATGAACGTCCACGGCTCGTTGGCCGTTGGGCTTTCGGGTGAGGACGCCAAGATGATCACCGCCACGGCGCGCGACGCCAGTCTCGGGTTCGTGGGCGACGTCGAGGTGGTCGACCCATCGATCCTCCAACGCCTTGTGGCCGAGGGGATCATCCCGGTGGTGGCGACCATCGCCGGGGACACCTCGGGCCAGTCCTACAACATCAACGCCGACGCCGTGGCGGGGGCCATCGCAGCGGCTCTGCACGCCGAGAAGCTCGTCTGCCTGACCGACGTCACGGGCCTGCGGTCGGATCCCGACGACCCGAGCTCGCGACTGCGCCAGGTCTCGGTCGACCAGATCGACGCCATGGTGGCATCGGGGGCGGCCTCGTCAGGGATGATCCCCAAGGTCGAGGCGTGTGCCCGGGCCGTGCGGGCCGGGGTGCCGCGTGCCCACATCCTCGACGGCCGGGTGCCCCACGCCCTGTTGCTCGAGGTCTTCAGTGACCGGGGCGTGGGGACGATGATCTTCGGTGAGGGCGAGGTGACCACGTGAGCGGGCTTCCCGATCGGAGTGCCCTCATGCACACCTACGCCGAGCCGACCGTCACCTTCGTCCGGGGTGCAGGGTCGGAGCTCTGGGACAGCGACGGCCAGCGGTACCTGGACTTCCTGTCCGGGCTGGCGGTGACGGGGCTCGGCCACGCCCACCCGGCCGTGGCCGAAGCGCTGTCGGAACAGGCCCGGACCCTGGTGCACGTCTCGAACCTGTTCGGTAACACCGTGGGCCCCGAGGTGGCGGTGACCCTCGACCGGCTCGTGGGTGGGGGAACGACGCGCGCCGGCGGTCAGGTCTTCTTCACCAACTCGGGAGCCGAGGCCAATGAGTGCGCGGTCAAGCTCGCCCGGAAGTGGGCGGGCCCGGGCCGGCATGTGGTGGTGAGCACCTGGGACGCCTTTCACGGACGGACCCTGGCGACGTTGGCGGCGACGGGCCAACCCGAGAAGCAGACAGCCTTCGAGCCCATGCCCGACGGTTTCGACCACGTCGGGTACGGCGACGTCACGGCGTTGGAGGCAGCATGTGAATCGACGGAGGTCGCCGCGGTGCTCCTCGAGCCCATCCAGGGTGAGGCGGGGGTCATCGCACCGTCATCGGACTACCTCGGTGCTGTGCGCGAGATGTGCAGCGCGCGCGACATCTTGCTCATGGTGGACGAGATCCAGACCGGGCTCGGCCGGACCGGGCGGTGGTTCGCGTTCCAACACACCGGCATCGAGCCCGATGTGGTGACCATGGCCAAGGCCCTCGGCAACGGCGTGCCCATCGGTGCGTGTTGGGCCCGGGCCGAAGTTGCCGCCGCATTTTCGCCGGGCGATCACGGCAGCACCTTCGGGGGCCAACCTCTGGCCGCAGCGGCGGCCAGGGCCACCTTGGCGGTCATGGAGGCCGAGGACGCGCCCGCCCGGGCGGCGCGGGCCGGGGCGATCTTGCGGGCCGGGCTCGAACGTCTCGACGGCGTGGTCGGCGTCCGGGGGGCGGGGCTCCTCCTCGGTGCTGCACTCGACCACCACCATGCCAAGGATGTGGCCGGCGCTGCGTTGGCCCGAGGCCTCGTGGTGAACGCCCCACGACCCGACACCATCCGGCTGGCCCCGTCGTTGTTGGTCAGCGACGACGAGATCGAAGAGGCGCTGGCACTGCTCGGCGCGGCACTGGCCGATGTGGACCCGTCTGTGAAGGCGGACGCGTCGTGACCCGTCACTTCCTCGACATCGACGACCTGTCGTGCGACGAGCTCGACGACGTCCTCGCCACGGCCTCGCTCCCGGTGGCCGAGGTGCCCAAGGTGCTGGCCGGTCGGGGTGCCGCCCTCGTGTTCGAGAAGGCGTCGGCCCGTACCCGTAGCTCGACCGAGCTGGCCGTGGTCGCGCTCGGTGGGCACCCCGTCTACATCCAGGGCCCCGAGGTCGGGATGGACGTGCGCGAGACGGTCGAGGACGTGGCCCGGACTCTGGCGTGCTACCACGCCGTGCTGTGCGCGCGGGTCCTCGATCACACCACGCTCGTCCGGATGGCAACTGCGCTCGACGAGCCTGCGCCCCGTCCGGGCTCTCACGGGTCGGAGGACAGTGGTGACGGCGAGCGGTTCCCGGTCCCGGTGCCGGTGGTCAACCTGCTCTCGGACCGGGGCCATCCCTGTCAGGCCCTTGCCGATCTGTTGACGCTCCGGCAGGTGTTCGGGAACGTCGAGGGTCGGACCGTGGCCTACATCGGGGATGCCAACAACGTGTGGCGGTCACTGGCACTGGCCGCGGCGATGACCGGCATCCGGGTGCGGACGGCGTCGCCCGAGGGATACGAGCCCGATGGCGACGATCTGGCCCGGGTGGCCCGGCTCGGTGGCGAGGTCGAGGTGACGTCGGACCCCATGGAGGCCGCGACAGGTGCCGACGTGCTCTACACCGACGTGTGGACGTCGATGGGCCAAGAAGAGGAGCAGGAGCTCCGGCGTAAGGCCTTTGCGGGTTTCACCATCGACGAGGACATGGTGGGGCGGGCCGCTCCCGACGCCGTGGTCCTGCACTGTCTTCCCGCGCATCGCGGTGAGGAGATCACCGCCGGGGTGCTCGAGGGGCCGAGAAGTGTGGTGTGGCGCCAGGCGGCCAACCGGATGCACGCCGTGCGGGGGTTGTTGGCCTGGTTGCTCGGACCCGGTGGGGGTGGGGGGCGATGAAGTTGGGAAAGCCACAGCGCCAGCACCGGGTCCTGCGGTTGCTCGAGACCCACGCCGTGTCGAACCAGGCCCAGCTCGTGAGCCTCCTCGCCGACGAGGGGATCGAAGCCACCCAGACCACGGTGTCGCGTGACCTCGAGGAGGTCGGGGCCATCAAGGTGCGGGTCCCGGGGGGCGAGACCGTCTACGCCCTGCCCGAGCTCCCGGTCCACCAGGTCGCTCCCGAAGACCATCTGCGACGGGTGCTCGGTGAATGGGTGGTGGAGGTGGCGTACTCGGCGAACCTGGTCGTCCTGCGGACTCCTCCCGGCTGCGCGCACGTGGTGGGCTCCGCGCTCGACCGCAGTGGGTTCGACGGCGTGATCGGCACGGTGGCGGGGGACGATACGGTCCTCGTGGTGAGCGCGAACGACCTTGGCGGCGCCGCTATCGCCACCCGGCTTTCGGACTTGGCCGGCATCAACAACCCTGACATGCACCGCACGGGAATTGGGATGGCGCAGGGAATGAACGGAGCGACGTGATGGCGAAGAGAGTTGTGTTGGCCCATAGCGGAGGCCTCGATACCTCCGTGGCGGTGCGGTGGCTCCAGGAGGAGCTCGGTGTCGAGGTCATCGCCGTGGCCCTGAACGTGGGCCAGGGGGGCGATTTCGACGTGGTGCGGAGCCGGGCCCTGGCCGCGGGTGCGGTCGAGGCGGTCGTCGTCGACGCCCGGACCGAGATGGCCGAGGACTTCGTGGTGCCCGCCGTCGCCGCCAACGCCCGATACGAAGGCAAGTACCCGCTCGTCTCGGCGTTGTCGCGCCCGGTGATCGTCCGGCATCTGGTCGAAGAGGCGCGGCGCCACGGTGCCGACGCCGTGGCGCACGGTTGCACCGGCAAGGGCAACGACCAGGTCCGGTTCGAGGTGGGCACGCGGACGTTGGCCCCCGATCTCGAGATCCTGGCACCGGCTCGGAGTTGGGGCATGACGCGCCAGGACTGCGTCGAGTACGCGGCCCGCCACGGGATCCCCATCGAGGCCACCAAGGAGAAGCTCTATTCGATCGACGAGAACCTGTGGGGCCGGGCCATCGAGTGCGGGGCGCTCGAGGACCCGTGGGCGGCGCCGCCGAACGACGTCTTCACGCTGACGCGTCCCACCGCCACCGAGCCGCGCGACCTCGTGCTCGGGTTCGAGCGCGGCGTCCCGGTCACCGTGGACGGGAAGTCACTGGCCCTTCCCGAGCTCATCGCCGAGGTGGCTTCGATCGTCGGCTCCTACGGCTGGGGTCGGATCGACATGGTCGAGAACCGGCGGGTGGGGATCAAGAGCCGGGAGACCTACGAATGCCCGGCCGCGCTGGCGCTGTTGCTGGCGCACTCGGACCTCGAGGACATCACCCTCGAGCGCGACGTGGCCCGGGAGAAGGCCCGGCTCGAGCCGCGCTGGGCCGAGCTCGTCTACGACGGGATGTGGTTCTCGCCGCTCAAAGAAGCCATCGACGCCTTCTTCACGAGCACCCAGCGTCACGTCACCGGTGAGGTCCGGTTGGCCCTCGCACCGGGCAGCTGCATGGTGACCGGACGACGGAGTCCCGTGTCGCTCTATGACCACGGGCTCGCCACCTATGACGCGGCTGACACCTTCGCCCACGGTGACGCCCAGGGGTTCGTCCGGCTGTGGGGCCTGAGCCTCGCCACCTGGGCGGCCCGCCAGGGCGGCCCTGAGTCCGAACCCGGACATCCGGCCGACCAATCGTGACCCTGTGGGAGGGCCGTCTCGGTGGGACGGCCGACGAAGTCATGGCCTTCACCGCCAGCCTGCCTTATGACCGGCGGTTGGCCGGTGACGACCTGGCCGGTTCGCGGGCCCATGTCCGGGGGCTCGAGCGCGCCGGTGTGCTCGAGCGGGGCGAGACGGCGGTGCTGCTCACCGCGCTCAACCGCGTCGAAGAGGAACTGGCGTCGGGGATCTTCGTCTTCCAGGCTGGGGACGAGGACATCCACACCGCAGTGGAACGCCGGGTCACCGAGCTCGCTGGTGCCGTCGGGGCCAAGCTCCACACCGGCCGGAGCCGCAACGACCAGATCGCCACCGACCTTCGGCTCTATACAAGGAGGGAGCTCTTGGTCGTGGGCGCGGCGATCATCGAGCTCCAAGACACCTTGCTCCATCGGGCCGTGGAAGCGGGTGACGCCTATCTCCCTGGGTACACCCATCTGCAGCGGGCCCAGCCCGTCTTGTTGACCCATCATCTGTTAGCGCACGGGTGGGCCCTGGCGCGCGACCTCGACCGGGTCCTGCACAGTGTGGTCCGGATGGACGTCAGCCCGCTCGGGGCCGGCGCGCTGGCCGGTTCGTCGTTGGCCCTGGACCCCGACGGCGTGGCCGAGGACCTCGGGTTCGGGAGCCGGTTCGAGAATTCCCTCGATGCGGTCTCGGACCGTGACTTCGTGGCCGAGTCGCTCTTCGACCTGGCGCTGCTGGGTGTCCACTTGTCGCGTCTGGGCGAGGAATTCGTGCTGTGGTCGAGTGAGGAGTTCGGGTTCGTCGTCCTCGACGACGCCTACGCCACGGGGAGCTCGATGCTCCCCCAGAAGAAGAACCCCGACGTGGCCGAGCTGGCGCGCGGCAAGGCGGGCCGGTTGATCGGGCACGTGGCGGGGATCCTGGCCACGCTCAAGGGGTTGCCTCTTGCCTACAACCGGGATCTCCAGGAGGACAAGGAGCCCCTCTTCGACGCCTTCGACCAGATCAAACGGGCGCTGCCCGCGGTGATGGGGATGCTCGGGACCGCGCACTTCGACACCGACACCATGCGGGCTGCTGCGGACGGTCCGGCCGCCGCCGCGGTGGACCTGGCCGAGTGGTTGGTGGAACGGGGCATGCCCTTTCGCGAGGCCCATGGCGTGGTGGGCTCGATCGTGCGGGACTCGGTGCAGCGCGGCGTCCCTCTCGTCGAGCTCGTCCAGGCCAACCCGCATCTCGGTACCGAGGCGCTGGGGTTGCTCGAACCGGGCGTCGCCGTGACGCGTCGGACCTCGCCCGGCGGTGCGGGGCCCAAGCCCGTCGCCGTCCAGGTGGAGCGGTTCCGGCATCGCCTCGATCTGGACCGCCAGCGGGTCAGCCACGCCGCCGCCGCCGCGCACGTCGTGACAGGGGACGACGACGTGGCCCGACGCGAGGGGTGAGCGGGCCGCCGGTCTCGGGCCGGCGTCGGGTGTTGGCCCGGGGGTTCTACGACCGGGGCGCGTTGGAGGTGGCCCCTCAACTGCTGAACAAACTCCTCGTCCGCGAGGGGCGGGTAGGCCGAATCGTGGAAGTGGAGGCGTACCGGGGGAGCGAGGACCCGGCGTCGCACGCGTACCGGGGAGAGACGGCTCGCAACGCCACGATGTTCGGGGCCCCCGGACATCTCTATGTCTATTTCACCTACGGGATGCACTTCTGCGCCAACGTGGTCTGCATGGGCGAGGGGACCGCCGAGGCCGTCCTGCTCCGGGCCCTGGCCCCGGTGTCGGGGCTCGAGGCCATGCGGGCGGCGCGCGGCGGGGTCGTCAAGGACACCGAGCTCACGAGCGGGCCGGCCAAGTTGTGCCAGGCCATGGGCATCACCCGCGTCGACGACGGTGCCGACCTCGTGGTCGGCGGGCCCGCGCTGGGCGTCGTCGATGACGGCCTCGCACCACCCACGGCCCCCGCAACATCGGGCCGGGTCGGCATCCGCCACGCCTCCCAGTTGCAGTGGCGATGGTGGGTGCCCGGAGACCGAAACGTCTCGAGACCCCGGGTGCCCGGCGCAGGCGCAGGCCTGTAGCCTGGACGAACCGGCGGTCTCCGGAAGTCGACCCCGCGGGCCCGCTGTGTGGCCGGTGTGATTGTGTGGCCGGTGTGATTGTGTGGCGGGTGTGACGAAAGTGGCGCGTTTGGCCCCTTTGACACTTCGGACCGCCGCAGCTAACCTGATGAACCCCCGGTCGGGAGACTGATCGTCGGGACCTGGCACCAACGCCTTCGGGTGTGTGCCGCGTCGCTCCTTGAAAACGGAACAGTGAGAGCCAAAAGCCAGTGCGGGCAATCGCGCGGCGCGTTTCGCGCGGCGTGCGGTTGATCCACACAGAATTAAGTAACAGAACCAAGCACTTCACGGACAGCAACACACCGTGCTGTGCCGGGTCGATGAGGGGGCAGTCAGCCCCGAATCGGCTCTCCGATTTGCGGCAACGCCTTCGGGCGGAACCGTAGGTCTCGATGGAGAGTTTGATCCTGGCTCAGGACGAACGCTGGCGGCGTGCCTAACACATGCAAGTCGAACGGGGTCCAACCGGTGGCAACACTGGTGAAGACCTAGTGGCGAACGGGTGAGTAACACGTGAGCAACCTGCCTCGAAGACTGGGATAACCCCGGGAAACCGGAGCTAATACCGGATACCCCCACCGGGTCGCATGGCCTGGTGAGGAAATGGATTCCGCTTTGAGAGGGGCTCGCGGCCTATCAGCTTGATGGTGGGGTAATGGCCTACCATGGCACCGACGGGTAGCTGGTCTGAGAGGACGATCAGCCACACTGGGACTGAGACACGGCCCAGACTCCTACGGGAGGCAGCAGTGGGGAATCTTGCGCAATGGGCGAAAGCCTGACG
>Ga0307373_10013247_pt1 | contig 11566 bp, 15 predicted proteins | sample OX2MG_FD_202534 | JGI IMG/M metagenome (GOLD analysis project Ga0307373, IMG submission 202534) | Soil microbial communities from Risofladan, Vaasa, Finland - OX-2 | ecosystem: Environmental > Terrestrial > Soil > Coastal area > Acid sulfate soil | place: Finland: Risofladan, Vaasa | collected... | reverse complement strand
CGGGTGACACGGGGGTGCAGTCGGTGCAGTCCGTGACGCTGGCGGCCTCGACCGGGACGGCAGGCAACTTCGGCGTCACGCTCGGCTACGTGCTGGCCTCCGCGTCAGTTCCGGTGGCCTCTATTGGGACGGTGTGTGACTTTGCCAAGACTGGCCTGCCGCAGATCCAGAACTCCGCCTGCCTGGCGCTGATCGTGTTCTGCAGCGGCGCGGCCACTGGTGCGGTGGTGACGGCCGCGAGCTTCCTACAGGGATGAGCCTCAGCACGATGGCGGCCCTGGCGCAAGCCATCGAGAACTCGACGCTCACCGCGGTTTTCTCCGGGTACACGCCGATCGGCTCACCCACCCCGGGCGACATGGCGTCCCTCTGGACCGGGATGGGTGGAGCGACGCCGCCGAGTGGAGCCGGAGCGGCGCTGACAAATGCCACCCCGGGGGCGATCCCATACACCAACCCGGGCGCCGGACTAACGGGCTACCTTGCGCTCTGGAAGCTCTGCTGGAACGCCACCGCGACGGTGATGTTGTACGACCGGCTGGTCACGACATCGGGGCTGAGCGGAGTTCTGACCACTGCGCAGACGGTGAACAGCGCCGCCTTGACGCGTTACACGTCGGGAGCGGGCGTCCAGGCGTGGCTGGAGTTCTACGGTGCAACCGGCGCGACGCCCACCACCGCATCCATCTCCTACACCAACCAGGCCGGGACCGCAGGGCAGATCGGCTCTGCTCCGATTTCGGCCTCACTTCTGGTGGGGACGCTGATTCCGATCACGCTGGCGGCGGGTGACACGGGGGTGCAGTCGGTGCAGTCCGTGACGCTGGCGGCCTCGACCGGGACGGCAGGCAACTTCGGCGTCACGCTCGGCTACGTGCTGGCCTGGGCGCCTGTCCCTCGCACCGCGTTTGAACTGCAGCTTGACTACGCCGACTTGGGGCTGCCGCAGATCCAGAACTCCGCCTGCCTGGCGCTGGCCGACTTGGGCACCTCCGCGCTGTCGCTGCATGAGTTCGTATTCGTTCAGGGCTGATCAGTGTCTGCCCAGGGGACAGGCTTCGAGGTCCGCTCCAGTCGGGTCACGCGCAGCCTCCTCGATGGGTCGCTGCCCGACCTGACGTCGGCCGCTCGGTGGTTCGCCTTCTATGCGCCCCTTCCGCCTTTCTACCCGTCCGTCGGCCTCGGCTACGGGTCAGCGGTTGTGGGGGTCGCGCCCCTGGCGCCCCTGCTGCTGACACCTGGCGACAACTCGGCCTCCGACCTCACGCACACCACCTTCTCGTGGCTCTTCGGCTCCCCGCTGGGACTCAGCGAGGGCGCCTACGCGATCCGCTTCATGATCCCCTCGACCGGAACCTGGACGTGGTGGGACGCCTTTACGGGCCAGATGAGCGCGACCGAGGTGTTCAACTCCGGCTCGGTCCAGGATGTGACGGTCACGGCAGGTCTGCTGAACGGCTATCAGTACGCGTGGCAGGTCGCCACCCTGGACCAGAACGGGGTGCCGAGCCCCTATTCCGCCACCTCCTTCGTGACCGGCTCCCCCCTCCCGACAGTGACCATCACCGGCCCGCTCGGACTGCTGTCCGAGGGGGTGCAGCTCCTCACCTGGATCAACGGCAGCGTTGTCCAGATCCAGAGTTACCAGGTAATCATCTACACACCGGCCCAGGTCGCCGCTCCCGGGTTTGAGGCCGGGCAGCCGCCCTGGGTGTGGAACCCGGGGCTAGGTGGCCCCATCGGGCGCCCCGCGTCGTACCAGCTCCTCACGCCTCTGCCGGCTGGGACTTTTGTGGCCTATGTGCAGACCACCAACGCGTTCGGGCAGTCGTCTCTCTGGGCCAGCCTCGACCTCACGTACAGCTACACCGCTCCGGCGCAGCCCACACTGACCGGAACGCTGCAGCCGTCCGGCGCCGTCAGCCTGACGGTCACCGGCCACGACACGGGCGGCCTGGTGGGCTTCACCTACGCCTCGGTCTACCGGTCGCTGGATGGCGGCAACACCTGGACGCTGGTGCCCACCTTTAACGGCATTCCGTTGCCGTTCAGCGGCCAACAGGCCACCTCGGTTGACCTTGAGCCGTACGGCTCGCAGCCCGAGGGCGCGCTGCCCACCATCTACTACTACGCCGTCGTCACCGCGCCGATCTTCGGCAGCATCGTCTCCCCGCGCTCCGCCGCTCTCGAGATTGCGACCGGCCCGGTTGGCACCTATGGCTGGGTGTTCCAGGACGTGACGGAGTACTCGTTCACCCTGGAGCCGATGATCACCGCGCTGTCCCAGAGTCAGCCCGTGCGAGGCGGTCTGCACAGCGTGCTGGGCGATCCGGACCCGCAGTACGAGATCGATGTCGTCGGCAGCCGGACGCTGAAGCTCACCGCCGTCACCACCGCAGTCGACGACTGGCTGGCGCTCCGGCAGATGCTGCAGTCGGCCTTCGTCATCTACATCAGCAACATCTACGGGCTGGCGGGCTACTTCCAGCTCGGCCCCAGCGGCTACTCGACCGAGCAGCCGCCGGGCTCCGCCTCCTCCACGCTGCGGACCACCACCTTCGAGATGGTCGAGGTCGCGACCGTAAGCGGGACGGGCCCGGGTACCTGATGTACACGATGCCTCCCGCCATGCAGGCGGCGATCCAGAACCCTCCGTTCAGGATCAGCGTCACGGCCAGCGTCTACCAGCGCCCCTTCCCCCGTCCGGCCAGCTTCTCGGCCCCGTTCGCCTGGGTAGGATCGGAGCAGCTCACCGTCTCCCCCCTTCCGGTGGAATCGGGCTCGATCACGATTGACAATTCGGGGGCCCAGCGGCGCATCGCGTCCCTGACGGTCACGCCGACCGACGCCATCCTGCCGGTCAGCGTCGCGTCCGCCTTGACGCCGTTTCGCAACATGGTGCTGCTCTACTACAACGTGGTGGGGCTGGACCCCGTGGCCTATCCGGCCTCTTCGATTCTGCTGGGGATCTTCACCCTCACGGACGTGACGGCCTCGGCGCCGTCCAGTGGCGACCGGACCATGACGCTCGACCTGCAGGATCTGAGCCAGGACATCTCGCGCCGGGTGCTGACCAAGACCTACGTGACGCCCAACGGCACCTCGATGACCCAGGCGGCCCGGCAGTTGATGGAGAGCGCGGCACCTGGCGTCATCCCCTGGTTCCAGGCCGACTCCACTTCGGCCATCACATCGGGATCCGACTCCGCGCCCGACCAGCCCAATGCGGCCGGCTACACCTGGGATCCGGGCCAGGACCCATGGGAAGCCGGGCAGGAGATGGGCCAGGCCATCGGGATGCAGCTCTACTTCACCCCGACCGGCGTCTGCGTGATGAGCTACCTCCCCAACCCGGCCGCCACGCCGCCCTGCTGGGCCTACTCACAGGGCTCGGGCAGCCCGTGGGGACCACCCAACATCACGGCCATCAGCCGGACCTTCTCCCAGAGCCAGGTCTACAACTTCATCCAGATGATCGTGGAGTCGGCCAACTCCAACCCGAGTCCCGATCTGCTGTACACCGGGACCTCCTTCCTGGCCCAGGTGGGCGACACCGACCCCAGTTCGCCCACCAACATGGACGGACCATTCGGCCAGGTGGCGGACGTGTTCTACGACCAGTTCAACTACCAGTCGGGGCCTGCGCTGATCGCCGCCAAGACGCTGCTCCGACAGGGGCTGGGCGCGGCGGACGTCGTGAAGTTCGACGCGCTGCCGAATCCGGCCCACGAGTGCTACGACCGAATCCACGTGTACTCCGACCGACTGGGGCTGATCCAGGACTACATCGTCGACACAGTGGAGCTCCCGCTGACCCCCGGAAAGGACATGAGCATCACGGCCCGGCGCGTCGTAAACGTCCCCTGATGGGGCCGAGGAGGAGCCATGTCGAGCACTGACTACTCCGGCTCCGGCCTCCTGCTCAATCTTCTCGAGTCCGACATGGGGGCGCCGGCATTCAACGACTCCGCCATCGCGTTCCCGACGAACTGGTACGTCGGAGCGTCGGTCAGCACGCCGCGGTTCTTCAAGGGGGCGTCGCCCCTCTGGGGATTCACCGAACCGTCCGACTTCGCCTACGTGCGCCAGGAGGCGGCATTCGTCCCGGCGCCCACCCAGCCTTCCGGCGCCTACGCGATGGCGCCCACCGCCGCCGTGACGTTCCCGGCCGCCACGACCAACTGGGGTTCCGTCACCTACCTTGGCCTGTTCGACAGCGCTGCCTCGGGCAACCTCTGGTTCTACGTGCCGCTGGTGCGCACCGTCACGGATGGCGTCATACAGGCCGGGTCGGCCACCCTCACGTCCGCCACGGCAGCCTTCACCTCGGGCGACGTCGGCACCGGGATCTACTGCTCCGGAGTCCCGGTCGGCACGACCATCCTGAGCGTCAGCAGCGCCACCACGGTCGTTTTCAGTGCAGCCGCCTCCGTCTCCGCCACCGGAGTGGCGCTGGCGATCAGCACTCCGATTGCCGTGGGGGCGACCGACACCTTGAGCGTCTCCAACCTGAAGTTCCTGCTGGCCTGATGCGCTCGCTCCCCAGGGCGCTCAACTCGCTCAGAAGCCAGCCGCCCCGCTACCGGGTCGGGAAGGTGGTGAGCTTTTCCACCATCACCCAGGCCGGGTTCACCTACCTGGACTTCGGCACGGCGATCCTGGTCGACGTGCAGCTGGGCGACGGGGCGGTGGTGCGCAACATCCCGATCGCCGGGATGGGCTTCGCCGCTTCGGGCAACCCCGGCGTGCAGGAGCTGCTCGGGCAGGCCGTGATCGTTCATCGATTCGGCCCCAACAACTTCGCCATTCCGCTCCTGATGTACAAGCCGCCGACGCCGTGACGCAGGGCGATGGGCCGCTGCGCAGCCCGACCGGCGCCGACGCGGGTGCGTTTTCTGCTGGGCTTCCGGAAGGCGGTGCGGCTGCGGTCAGGGACTCCGGGCCGGCAGCTGCGCTTTCCGACTCCGCGCCAGTTGTGGCCGTGTCCGACTCCGCGCCCGTGGCCGTTCTTTCCGACTCTGAGTGAGGGGACCGCATGGCAACCTACCGCCAAGGAACCCTCGTCCTCGTGCAGGCAGAGTTCTACAGCGCGCCACCACCGCCCGGTGGTGACGGAGTTCTGACCGACCCGACCAGCATCTCGCTCAGCTACACGGCACCGGATGGCGAGCACGGCCCCTTCGTTCCGACGCGAGTCTCGGTCGGTCTCTACACGTATCAGATCGACACGACGGCCTTTGCCGGCGGCTCGGTGACGTACAAGTTCACCGGCACCGGAGCATGTCAGGCGGTGGGCCTTAACAGTTTCAAGATTGCGGGGAACCCATTCTGATGCCTAACGGAAACCCGGACCTCAACTCCGAAGGGACTCAGGTCCAGCGGCTTGACCGCATTGAGCAGAAGGTCGTGGAGGTTGGGGTAAGGGCGGATGCCGCCGCCGCGTCAGCTGTAACCGCCGCTACGCTGGCCCGGGAAGCGGTCTCTTCAGCCTCTGAGGTGAGCCGAGCCGCAGCCGAGTCCTTTCGGGTTTCGGCCAACAAGCTCTCAGAAATCTCCGTCGTTTTATTCGGCTCCTCTCTCCTGCCAGATGGCGGGGAGCTGGGGCGAATCAATAAGAAGCTGGACGCCATCTCCTCCACCGCCGATATTGTGGCGGCCCGAACTGAAGATCGTAGCTATGCCAGCAAACTGCAGGTTCGGGGCTACGCCATCTACGCCATCCTCTTGGCGATTGTTGGGGCGGTCGGGTTTGTCGCGGCACACCTGAAAGTTTAGATGGCACCCCACGAGATACTTGGCTACCGCAAGCGAGACAGCTGCTGGGGTAGATGTTCATGCGGCCAGCAGGTAGGGCCGGTTGAGTGCGCCGATGACCTACAGGGCGCGATCAGTCGGCACGACCCGCTTGCCAAGTGGGTCAGGCACAAGGAGGCGGCCGCGTGACCGTAGAACGCCGCGTTGGGCTGACCCATCCATCTGAGGTGCGGTGCGCCACCCAGCTCTCTAAGCGCTGGGATACGTTTGGGAATCAACCTCTACCATCCGGCGATGGATCGGTCATCACCCCGGACAAGGTCGGTATCGATGACATTGGCGACGGCCTGAGTTTCCTTCTTTTGGGCGACTGTGGCGGGATCGAAGACCCCAACCCCCAGAAGGCGGTTGCGGCTGCCATGACGGCAGCCGTGCAGGCCGACCCGTCGATCAAGTTCGTGGCGATTGCCGGGGACGTCTGCTACTTCGATGGAGACCCGGCTCAATACATGCCGCAAGTCTGGCAGCCGTGGGCTTACGTCAAGGTGCCGTTCATTGCCGTGCCGGGGAACCATGACGGGGATCCCACCGATGGCGTAACCGGTGCCGGGATCGCCAGTTTCATGGCGAACTGGTGCGACCCACAAGGCCCGAGGGCGCCACTGGGCGACCTACAGTTGGAGTTCGGCCGGGACACTCAGACCCTCCCCTACTGCTACTACGCGATCCGGTTCAAGGAACTGCTGCTGATCGGCCTCTACTCCAACGTGGCCTCGGGCGGTTACCTGGACGCCACTCAGCAGGCGTTCCTGACCTCAACGATGGAGAGCGCGACCGAGGGGTTGCCGGTGATGGTCTATCTGCACCATCCTCCCTATTCCGTCGATGCCATGCACGGCGGCTCGCTGAACATGCTTGAGGACTTGGACCGCTGTTTCACGACGGCTGGCCGCTGGCCGACCGTTGTAGCGGCGGGACACATCCATGACGCCCAGAGGTTCACCCGAACCACATCGTCTGGGCCGGTGACGTATCTCGTCACCGGGAACGGCGGCTACCACAATCTCCACGCCATTGCTGGCGACTACGTTCCGGGGATGCAACTGCCAGGCGGGGTGGTCTGCGACTATGCGGACGCCTCCCAGTGGGGCTTCCTGAAGATCACGATCAGGGGCGGTCACATGATCGGCAGTTACATCCAAGTGCCTCTTAGTGGCCCCGTGACCGAAGGCGCGGACACCTTCACGCTGTGAGCGGAGCCTTCTCCTGGTACGACCTGGTGATGGTCATCGGGCTGGCGCTGACCGCGATCCGGATGGCCGTTCAGTACCGGGTGTTGAAGCGAGTCCGAGCGGCCCTCGGTGACGCCCTGGCTGACGTCGAGAAGCTGAAGCGCAAGCACCCCATCGACGGGACGCAGCATCAGGCCGTCTACAGCCCCGGGCAGAAGCCGGAGGTGAACCCGTGACCTCCAGGGGCCTGCCGAACGACCGGGCGGCGGTAACGGGGTGAAGCGCGATCTCTTCGACTACACGCCGACGCCCCGGCGCACCTTCGATTCCGTCAGCGGGCGCATCACGAGCGGCCCTGATTACCCGTCGTTGCTTTGCAGTTGCTTGACCGTTCGCGCCCTGGGCGCTAATTGCGCCGGGTGCGGCCAGCCGTGGCCGCTCGGTGTTCCGCCGGGAGCCTATGCGACGGCGCGAGAACGTCTCAAGCTAGGACCGCCGACTGAACCGTCGATCCTGGGCGAACCCGATGTCCAAGTGGCCCCCTGCTTGGTTATCCCCCAGGAGGTCGCCCAGGCGGTTCAGATCGTGGCCTCGAGCGGGGCCATCGCGATCTGGCTGGCCAAGGGGCTGACGGCCCTGCGCCGGCTCTGGGCTAAGCGGAAGCTGTGATCCGTCCCGTCGACCTGGAGTGGTGGCGACTGCTTGGCTACGCCATGATCCTCTGCTGGATCCCGGCCAAGCTGATCGTGTCGAAGCTGATGCCCCGGTGCAACCTGTTCGAGAAGATCCTGCTGGTGGTGTTCTGGCCGATCTGGGTCGCGCCGTTGCTGGTTGTAGTGCCCTACCGGCTGCTGCGCGGCGGACGGCTCTGGTTCCAGCGATGATCCGGACGGTCCGCTCGACGCTGCCGCGCCTGGCTGCGCTGCCCGAGTTACCGGCAGGCGTCGTGCGGGGCTGCGACATCTCGAGCTACCAGGGGAAGGCGATCGACTGGGCAGCTGCGGCCGGCGCCGGGATCAAGCAAGCCTACGTCCAGATCAGCCAGGGGACCGGGGTGGTGAACCCTGATGCCCAGAGCCAGATCGAGGGCGCTCGAGCGGCCGGGATCTCGGTCGGGGCCTACCACCTCTGCTATCCGGCGCTGAACACCCCGCAGTCCGAGTACGACTACTTCATGTCGCACCTCGGCTCGCTGCCGGTCAACCTGCCGTCCATGCTGGACGACGAGACGAAGCTCGACAAGGCCTGGGTGCGCACCATGCTCGGGCTGATGGGGGCGCCGACGCTCCACTACAGCGACGAGAGCTATCTCAAGGCCCTGGGCAACCTGGGGTATCGCCAGTGGACCGCTCGGCCGGGCGCGACCGGCCTCTATCCGGGCGACTATGCGACCCAGTTCGCGTCCGCGCCGCTGGCGGGATTCCCCGGCGACGTGGACCTGGACTACTTCGACCCCGCTCCACCCAAGGAGGTAGACGTGGCAACTTTCATCATCTTCGAGGCCACCATCGTGGCCGGGCCCCAGGCCGGAACGGTCGGCCAGTTCTCCAGCAACAAGATGCGCTTCCGCCACCTGACGCAGGCCGAGTACGCCGACGCCGCTGGGGTGTTCGCGGCCGGCGGTGACGTCGTGGACGTCTGGCCCGGGGGCCCGGTGGCCGACGTGGCGATCTTCGGCAACCCCGACGACGCCGTGACGGCGGCCATGTTCCCGGCGCTGCCATCTCCAGTCGCTCCCGCTGCACCAGCCGGCTCGCTGTCGCTGAGTGGAACCATGAAGGACAACGGGGACGGGACCTTCGCCTTCACCGGGACCGGCTCTCCTGAGTCCTAGGCCCGGCGACCTCCGGCTCGTACGCGGGAAGGGTCCAATCGAGCGCGCCATTGAGTGGGCGACCTCGAGCCCGTACTCCCACGTCGCCATGCTGATCCCGAGCGGGGATCTGGTCGAGGCCAAGGAGTTCAAGGGGATCAGGCTCGTCCCGGGCGACACCTACCCGGACGGGGACTGGTTCGCCGTCCATTGCCCGTCCGGAGCTGCGCTGAGGGCTGTCGGATGGGCTCTCGGCCGGTTGGGCGAGTCGTACGGCTGGAACCAGGTCGCCCGTGACTGGAACCGCCCGCTGGTGGGCGCTGAGCTGCTCAGGCGAAGCCGTCTTCAGCCGGTCGACTGCAGCGGGTTGGTGGCCTACTCGTACCTAAAGGCCGGAGTCACGCTGACGCGCCGTCCCTTCCCCTCGCCGGCCGACCTCGCGTGGTCCGTTGCGCTATCCAAGCTCTAGGAGGTAACCCATGAAGTTCCGCACCGTCTTGGCCGCGACCAAGACCCAGTTCTCTGTCTACTCGCTCTTCGCCGTGCTGATCGCCGCCTCGAGCGGGGTCGAGCTCTTCGCCCGTCACCTAGGAGGGTCGCCCCTAGCCGGCGTGGTGATTGGGGTGGTCGGGGCGCTCTCTCTCCTCTCCGTCGTCTTCCAGGCTCAGCTCAAGGGGCTGATCGTCGTCGTCCCGGGGTCCATCTGGGCCGTGCTGGTGCGGGTCGACACGGCCGCGGTGGGCGTCGGCACCGCGGCGGGGCTGATCGTCCAGTACACGAACTCCTTCCACTCCCCGTTCCTAACCGCAGTGGTGGCCGGAGTGATCGAGGCCGCTGCTCTGGCCGGTGGGCTCTACGCCGCCCTGGTCCGAGTCCAGACCCAGGCCAAGGCGACCGTCAGGCATGGCTGACAAGGTCGCTCGCCCGACTCTGTTCGGGCGCAAGGCCGCACCCGAGCGGGAGATGCTCGAGGCGCCGGAGGTGCTCATCCCCGTCGAGCAGCTGAAGGAGGTCGAGTGGCTGCCGACCATTGGGGTCCTCGACCAGGAGGATCTGCTAGCTCAGAAGATCCTCACCAGCAAGTTCATCCCCGGCTGCACGACCGATGCGGACGCGCTGGGCAGTTGCACCGGCAACGCGACCACGGCTCACCTCTCGGAGCGCATGGCCACAGCGGGCATCCTGTCTGCGGTGTTCACGGACGGCGACGACTATTTCAAGCTGTCGGCTGCCTCCACGCCGGCCGAGGCCGAGATGTGGGCGATCGGCTTCTACAACCTCACGACCACCAAGTACGGTGGGCCCGGGGGGAACTGGCCACCCAACGATGAGGGCTCCTCGGGAATCTACTGCTGCGAGGAGCTAGAGGCCCTGGGGCTGACGCAGAGCCACCGTTCCGCGACGAGCGTCCACGGGCTACTCTCGCTGCTCCAGGCGGGCAGCGCTGAAGTCGGAGGGCCCTGGTACAACTCGATGATGACGCCCGACTCTCAGGGCTTCATCGACGGAGACGGCAGCCCCGAAGCCATCCGGGCTGTGCTCGCCTCGGGCGTGGCCGGCGGCCATGAGCGGTACACCGGGAAGATCGTCCAGCTGGCCATCGTCAAAGGGGCGATCGACCTCCGCAACACGATCCTCATGGACCGCAACAGCTGGGATCCCAACTGGGGTCCGATAGGCGGCTGCTACCTCTACCACGCCAGCTTCCTGCAGGCGACCATCGACCAGACCGACTGGAAACAGGTCGTGGTCGCCGCCTAGTCACGTCCTCCCAAACGGGGGGGCGGTCCTGTCTTTACCAGAAACCCAAGCGTCCTGTGCGGTTCGCTTCTTGGGCCGTCCCCCACTCCCTGCGCCCCCCCCTCTTAGCCGCTCAGTTCACCTTCACGGGTGGGCTGGGCGGCTTCTTCTATTTCTACCGAGTCGAGCGGCAGCTCAACCCAAGCCCAGCCGCACCGTCGACAGGTGCGCCCAAGCCGATCCTCGAGCCAGTTGACCTTGGACTTCCCGCCGCACTTCCGACACCTTCTGGCACGGTCGAAGACCTCCAACGGCTCGATGGCATCCGGGAAGTGCTTCTCGATCTGTGGGGCAGCCTCCAGGGTCTTCCTGTGCGCCTCCCAGAACTCCAAGGGTTCTCTCCCCTCCACTCCCTCGATGTGACGGCCGATCCGCGCGATCTTGTCGCTCAGCCTGAGTCCCTCTTGAGTGAACGGCCCGACACTCTGCCGGGCCATCTCCAGCGTCCTGACCTCAAGTCTAAGGCGCCCCAGAAGAGGCGCGTCTTCGGCTAACATCTCGGCAGAAACGATAGCTGACGATTGGGTAACAACGGTTGCGCTTCCTCCCCCATCTGACGGCATCGTTACACGCTGCGCCCCACAGGAGGGTATGATCCAGACGTGCAGTCCACCAAGCAGGTCGCGGATCGCTGGGGCGTCCGGAGGGACTGGGTGATCGAGATGTGCCGGACGGGTGATCTTCCCGCCGAGCAGATCGACGGACGCTGGTTTATCCACGAGTCTGTGGTCGATCACTACAAGCGCCGCCCTCGGAAGTACGGCAACTCAGAGGCCCTCTTTTGGTCTCGGGTGAACAAGAGCGGCCCGAACGGCTGCTGGCTTTGGGACGGCGCCCACGTTGGATCTGGCTACGGACAGGCTAGCTTCGGCGGGGTGCGCCAGGTAGCCCACCGGGTAGCCTATGAACTTACGGTCGGCCCTGTTCCCGAGAGCCTTCAGCTGGACCACCTCTGCCGCAATCGAGG
>Ga0307373_10013246_pt1 | contig 11567 bp, 17 predicted proteins | sample OX2MG_FD_202534 | JGI IMG/M metagenome (GOLD analysis project Ga0307373, IMG submission 202534) | Soil microbial communities from Risofladan, Vaasa, Finland - OX-2 | ecosystem: Environmental > Terrestrial > Soil > Coastal area > Acid sulfate soil | place: Finland: Risofladan, Vaasa | collected... | reverse complement strand
TGTTGACATGATCCGCCCATCGCTCACGCCATTGCTCGACAAGCTCGGTGCGGTTCCAGTCGCGGACTTTTGCGCCGAACCCCTGTTCGTTCACCTCGCGCATGGTGAGTATGACATGGGCGTGGGGCTTGGGCTGGCCGTCCGCGCCCCTGTCCCAATGGAGATTAAGGTCGGCGATCATGCCGCGATCGACAAACTCGGATTGCACAAAATCGCGGGCAAGCTCGATGCCCTGCTGCCGGTTCATCTCGCGCGGAATCGAAAACTCTACCTCGCGCGATAGCTGCGCGTCCTTGCGCTTCTCGAACGTCTCAACGTCATTCCAAAGGCGTTCGCGATCCGAGAAGCGTTCGGGCGCGCCTTCGGGCAGGAGGATCTCGGAATGGACGACGCCCGACTTGTTGGTGAAGTCATGGTCGCGGTTGAGGCGATCGTCGTGCAGCCGCGAGGCGGAACGAAAGGCGGACGCCGCGACGGCGCTGCGCCCGGCCTTGCGGCCGATGATCTTGACGTGAAGATGATAGATCGCCATCGCGATCCGAACATCACCACGGCGAAGCGCACGTCGGAACGACGTATAAGCGCGCCCTCGAAACTAATTTCTCGGGACTGCTCGCGCCGTTTCAGCCCGTCCCGGCAACCTTACAGCGTTGGGGCAGGCGCTCAACTATCATCGCTCCATCGACAGCTTATGGAGACGACGATGCGCAAGCCACGAGACCTCGATGCGGAACTGAAATCGCTCGAAGACAAGACTCGAGACCTGAAAGCCCGCAAGGTGCAGCAGCTTGGCGAACTGGTCATCTCGACCGGAGCCGACGCACTCAGTCCCGACGAACTGGCAGGCGCGCTGATCGTGCTGGCCGAAACCAAGGACGCTGGAAAGAGGGAGGCATGGGCGAAACGCGGGGTCGCGTTCTTTCAAGGCCGGTCGCGCCGAACTGCATCGGCAGTTGAACGCCACACTGGCGGCGCTCAATCGCAACCGGACAGTGCGCAACCGGCATCAGGCGGCTCGCGCCCGGCATGACATGCGCACTTGGCAGGTCGAACGTCGCAAGCGCACACGGCATGTGATCGAACTCGGCGGCCTCGTCGTCAAAGCTGGGATCGTGGACCTCACCGGCGACGAGCGCGCCATGATCTACGGCGCGATGCTCTGGATGGCCGACATGCTCAAAAGCGAGCAGGGTGAACACGCACGGGCGCTCTGGACCGCGAAGGGAAAGCAGGCGTTCGAGAATGACCCTGGCATCAGCGATCACCGCACAACGTGACTTCTTCGATATGCGGATGCGCGATGAGCGCCGATGTCATGCGGATCGGGCCGATCAGGTTTGTGGTGATGGTATCGACCATGAGTGTGTCGTCGATCTGGCCCGCGGCGCCGTCCGGCAGCATGATGCCGGCATTGTTGATGAGGACGTTGAGGTCAGGAAATTCCACGACCAGACGGGCCGCGGCGCGGTCGATGCTGGCGGGATCGGCGATGTCCAGTTCGATCGCGGCCATGCCCGGATTGGCCGCGACGTTGGTATCGAGATTGCCGCGCCGGCGGCCCGAGACGATCACCTTGTTGCCGCGCGCGTGGAACGCTTCCGCCAGCGCGCGACCGATGCCGGAGCTGCTGCCGGTGATGAAGATGGTGTTGCCCGAGAGTTTCATGGCGTTTGTCCTTCTGTCGGTCGGGAGGGATGTCAGCCTGGGAAACGGTCGCCGAACATCGGCAGGCCGCTGACGGAATCGCGTTCTGTGGCCTCGTCCTGCAGCACATCCCAGTGCTCGGCGAGCTTGCCGTCCGCGATGCGCACCGTACCGGAAAAGCGGCCGTGAACGATGACATAGTCGTTCTCGGCCAGGATTAGTCCGTGCTCATAGCGCAAGTTTGCCGGCTGGCTCTTGATGAGTGCGAACAGACCCTCGCGGCCTGGTTTGATATGCGCGCTTTGCTGGATGTAGTTCGGCGACCAGAATTTCTCGGCCGCTTTATAGTCACGCTTGTTGAACAGCGTGTCGAAGGCTTCGAGCACCAATGCCTTGTTCGCCTCTGCGGTTGCCCTGTTCGTTTTTCGCTCCGTTCTCACAATAATGGGACGTTCCTCTCAGACGCGCACGACGATCTTTCCGATCTGCCGGCCGGCCTCCAGGTAGCGGTGCGCCTGCACGATGTCGTCAAACGGGAAGACCTTGGCGATGGTCGGCTTGAAATCGCCCGATGCCAGGCCGGGAACGACGAAGTCCTTGAGCGCCTTCAGCTTGGCGTCGTCCGTGGTAATCGATGTCAGCCCCAAACCGCGGATGGTGAGGTTACGGCCTAAGAGCGGCATCACGGGAAACCGCGCTTCTGCGCCTCCGTTAATGCCATAGACGATTAGAATACTGCTCGGTGCGGCGGCTTCCACGCAGCGGCCGAAATCCGGGCCCGCGACGGAATCGAAGATCAAGGATGCACCTTTGCCGTCCGTGATGCGCCTGACTTCGGCGACCAGATCCTGTTCGGCGGTGGCGATGACATGGGCCGCACCGTGTGCGCGAAGTTCCTCTGCCTTGGCGGCGGTGCGCGTCAGCGCCACGGGCGCCGCACCGATCTTGCGTGCGATCTGGATCGCCGCCAAGCCGACGCTGCTGGAGGCAGCGGAAATCACCACGGTCTGTCCGGCGCAAAGCCGACCGATATCGATCAACCCGGCCCATGCGGTGGCGAAGGCGGCCCATGTCGCGGCGGCGTCTTCCCAGGCGACGGTCGGCGGAACGGCGACCAGCGAACGCGCCGGCGCCAGCGACACCTCACCGTAAAAACCATAGACGGCGGCGCCGTAGGCTGGAATCACCGCCACTCTGTCGCCGATGGCGAAATCTTCGACCTCCGGTCCCAACGCCTCGATCTCGCCAGCGGCCTCGAACCCGATCTGCGTGGGTAATGGCGGCTTCACGGCCGAGCGGCCGCTGCGCAGCGTCGCCTCGGTGCGGTTGAGGCCGATGGCGCGGATGCGCAGCCGCACCTCGCCTGCGCCCGGTTCGGGCACGGTCACGTCCTCGATCTTCAGAACTTCGGGGCCGCCGAATTCATGGATGCGCACGCTGCGGGACATGGCGTTTCTCCTGTTCACTGGCCTGTGCCGAGCATGACGAACATGATGGTGGCCGGCCGTTCGCTCGTATTGCGCCAGCCGTGCCGCGTTCCCTGCTGAACGACGAGGTCGCCCGCCGACAGATGGACTGTTTCGCCGTCATCCAGTTCGAGGGACAGTTCGCCGTCGAGAAGCAGCGCATAATCGGTAGTCGGCGTGGCATGCATTTCCGAGCCGTCATGCTCGAACGTGTCGGCAAGGCCCGGCAACCGCGCCTGATATTCCCGGGCGATGGCGGCAGGGTCGGCGGCGCTTTCGCTGCGCCGGCTTCGCGGCGGAAAGGTCACCACCTGCACCAGCGATCCGCCCGGCGTCGGCAGCGCCGACTCCGGCATGGTGGCATCGATCCGCGCGGGATCGGCTTCCCCGGCGCCATCGGTCGCCCAGACATAGGTCTGCTCGAAGCCCGGAATATTCTGAAAGGCGTAAGGAGGCAGTGCGGTATCGCGCACGATCGTCGATTTGCCGTTCCTGTGCCCGGTGACGATACGGCGAAACGGCTTTGCGGAGATGCCTATTGCCGCGGCTCCCTTGCTGGCGGACATGCTCACAGCTTCGAGCCTCCATCGACGTGCACGGTATCGCCGCTGATCCAGCGCGCCTGGTCGGAGGCGAGGAACGCTACCACATCGGCAATGTCGTTCGGCCCGGCCAGATGCTTCAGCGCCTGAATGCCGAGAGCATAGTCGCGGCCCACCTCACCGGCCAGGAAGTCGACTGGCTTCCCCGCGCCACCAGCCTGCTGCGCGACGAACTCGCCAGCATCGAGATCAGGGTTTCAAGCGATCATTCGGCGACGCTCGCCAACGAACTCGTGCAGGGCAAGCTCGATATTGCCTTTCTGCGTGCCGAACGGATTCCCGACATCGAAATCAAGATCATCGCGAAAGAACCGCTGGTTGCGATATTGCCGAGTGACCACAGGCTCGCGCACGACAAGACCGTTGATGTCAGGCATTTCATCGGTGAGATTTACATCGGCATCTCGACTGTGCCGCGCGTGCTGCGTGCCGCCATCGCCGATTATTTCACCAAACACGGGATCGAGCTGACGCCGTCCTATGAAATCGATAATTATGCGATGGCGGTCTCGCTCGTCGCATCGACACGCGGCGTTGCCTTATTGCCCGCCTCGGCCCGGCATTTCCTGCCCTGGTCGGTGGTGAGCCGGCCCCTTAGAGGCGAGGCACCGACGATCGATGTCGCGGTCGGCTATCACAAGGCCAACGCGTCACCGATACTGGAGAGGTTTTTGTCCCGGATCGACAATCTCACCGCCACCCTGTGATGATGACAGGGTCTACACGACAGTCGTCTTCCGGATGTCCGGGCTTCAACCTTATCGTAGGGCTATGGCGTAAACGTAGTGATCATCGCTATCCAACGCGGCCCGCCAGTAATAAGGCACGGCTGCGCGCGGGCCCGCAACCTCCGGCGGCTGCCGGTTCTGCGCCCGCTGCGCCGTCGAGCGCCTGGCGTGCGCGGCCTTCAGCCTGCAGGCTTCTCAGTCACCCGCTACGACAACAAAGCCGAAAAGCTCACCGTTGAAAACATCGGGTGGTAGCAAAGATTGCGCCGTAGCGCATTGTCATCAATCCAGCCAAGGCGGCCAATGCGATCCCTAACCGGGTTTGAGTATCCGCGCGGAAAGCGGACACGAGCTACTCGCCCGTCTGGGCTTAGAATGTCCTGGATTGCTTGAAGGTGAATGCTGGCCTGGGCCATGTGCTCTTGGAGCTGATCTGCCGCAGCCATTGATGACTCCCAGGTGCGTGATCAAGTGAGCGATGACGTCCGAAAAGGGGACAGAACACCACGCACGATAAGCAAACCGTGGCGCCAGACAGCGGGACGCCTTTCATCAGCTTCTTCACGCCGCCGGAGCCGTGGGCTGGAACAACTCGATCGGGTTCCCGGAAGGATCTTCGAGCAGGATTTGTTTGCCGCCGAGCTGGCGGCAATAAAACGCGATCGCGGCGTCGACGTCCCCTACGATGTATCGAACCTGAATGGTAGCCATGTTGATTGCCTGGTTTACGGGATATTGTTTGGCTATCGGGCGATCGGACCCATAGTGTGGTCACCTCTATTAGCTCCAGCCTATGGGGCGGATGAGCCGCAGGGGCTCGTCTTTCTGCAGGCGCACCCGGTTGGTCTGTCGCGCAGTCCGCTTTGCGGTGAGCCACCCTTCCTCGGGATCGTTCGGCTGCAGCGCCATCTCGAGCAAGCGCCGCTGCCGCGGACTCAGCGGGGCTTCGCGATGACGGGCCCAAAAATGGGCTAGTTGCACGACCCGCTCGATGCAGGTGTGTGCCTCATCTGTCTGCCAAGCCCTCGATCATTCCCTTGGCGTCAGCACTCGAGCGGTCAGTGTGATCCGGGCTTGTGCCGAGTCCCAAGCGCCGCATGATCGAAGAGCGCACCTCTTCGGCATCGAGTTTCACCCCTTCTATGGCCGAGGTCGACACGGTTTCCCGGGTGGTGAGCATGCTGCGGGGCCGCCCTCGCAGCTACCGGTCTCGTGACGGCCCCAGGGCCTGTTCAGCGGTGTGGGCGGGGGCGGGCAGCACCGAGACGCCCGTCGCGGCTGAGGCGGGCAATTGTGCGCTCGTTCCCAGCAGGTTCGACACGTCGATCCTCGGCACGCCGAACCGGCCCTGCAACTGCGCGAGCTTCGCCAGGTCGATCGGGCCGACGATGTTGATGATGGTCAGCCTGCGCGGCTGCGCGGCGATGATCGCCATGCCCTGGGTGTTGCGGCCACTGCGACGCACGAAGATGTCGACGTCGCTTTGCTGGCTGCGGTCGTGCGTCGACACTAGCGGCGCCCATCCCGGGGCCGTCAGCTGCGCGCGCACCGCGTCGACGTCGGTCTGCGAGTAGGCGTCGTCGTGATCAAAGGTATAACTGCGCACGTAGACGCCCTGCAGCCCGCTGATCAGATCCTTGATCGCGGCGTCGTTGGGGTTGGAATCGGCGCTGAGGACGCCGGCGGCCAGGCCGATCAGCGAGGGGTCCAGGGAAATGTTGACCGACTGGCTCGCCTTCTTTGCGAGGGCCGAGAAGTTCGGCAGCGCCAGCCGTCCCGGCTGGGCCAACTGCCCTGGTTGGGCCGCTGCGATCAGCGGGGCCAGCGTCAGCAACCCGGACAGCAGGATGACGGATCGAAATCGCATGATGGTTCTCCTTCTATGGATGAATGCTCGCGGCGTGTGACGACGTGCCTGTGACGGCGGTATTCACGGCATCGGTTCCTCTTCGCGGATCACGGCGGCGCGTACGGCATTGACGTTCGCGCTGGCGATGTTCAGCGCTTGCAGCAGCTGCGCCCGGGCCGCAAGGCCGCGCTGCCAGTCCAGCGTCTGCTGCCTCCAGCGCACCAGCCCGATGCCGGCGATCACGCACGCCGCCAGCAGCGCCGCCAGCCCCCAGCGGCGCAACGGTGTGCGCCGGCGGTGCTGAGCAGCTGGCATGACGATCGCAGCAGGCGCCACGTCCGCCACGTCCGCCGCGTCCGCCGCGTCCGCCGCGTCCAGACGCGCCAGCACGCCATCGGCGAAGTCATCGCCGGGGTCTGCCGCTCGCAACGCCGCTCGCAGCGCCTTTTCCAGCTCCTGCTCGGTCACGTGTGCGCCCCTCCGGTGTCCGCCGGGTTCAATTCGCCGCAGCGCCCGCGCAGCAGTGCCAGCGATCGTTTCAAGTGACTCTTGACGGTATTGAGTGCCAGCCCTAGAACGCGCGCTATCTGCGGTGGATCCAGATCTTCCTGATAGCGCAGCAGCAGCACCGCGCGCGGCACCGGAGGCAGCTGCGCGATCAGTTGCCGCAGGCGCCGATCACGCAGTGGATCATCACTGTGGGTAGGCGCCTCGAGCTGCGCTGCCGCGTCGAGCGGCAAAGCTACAATTGCCGATCGCCGCCGCCGCAGCCGGTCGATCGCGCGGTGACAGACGGTCCGCCGCAGCCAGAAATGCAGGTGCGGCGCTGAAACGATGCTGCCCAGATGGCGATGCAGCAGCATGAACACATCCTGTGCCAGCTCCTGTGCGTCCTCGCGCACTCCCAGCAGCCGCAGTGCCAGGCTGTAGACGCTGCCCTGATGTGCGTGCACCAGCTCGCGGAAGGCGTGGGTCTCGCCGGCCCGCGCTCGCGCCAAGGCGCGCTCCAGGGGGTATGCGTCGAAACGGCCCGCGGCCCCATCGGCCCCGGCCACCGTCGCCGCCGCCGTCGGCATGACCGGTCGCGTGCCGGTCGATGGGTACGGTGCCGCGGCGGGGCTCGAGCGCGGCAGGTTCAAGGGATCGGCCTCCATATCCCCTTATACGAGTGTGGCGCGACTTCGGGGTGCAGGTCAGTGAGCGGCGGGGCCGCGCCGGTCGCTGCGGCGCCGGTCGCCGCGGCGCCGCCTGCGCAGGTGCCAGATGCGAAAGCCCAGGTTCAGTGCCAGCCAGGCGGCCAGCGCTCCAGCGGGCCAGCCGATCCAGGCCGGCCATAGCACCCCGACGACCGCCACGGCGAGCAGTGCCAGCATGGCGGCGAGCAGCGGGGCACGGGATACGTCGCCGAGCACGCGGCGGTTGGCCAGCACAGCGCCGAAGCGGTTGGCGATCCGCAGGGCGCTGGCCGCGGCGCGGCTGGAACTGCCGCCGTAGCGGCGCACCGGCGATGGCGGTGCGGTTCTTATGATCTTTTCGCCGTGGCGCCGGCGGCGCGGTGCCAGCACGACTTCGGTGGCGTTACCCAGGTCACGTTCATATTGGGTGGCCAGCAACCCTGCAAAGCCGGCGTCCTCCACGGCCACGTCGATCTCGCGATTGCCCAGCCAGCTGGCGAGGTTGAGATTGGAGGAGCCTACGCGCGCCCACTGGCCATCGGCCACCGCCGTCTTGGCGTGTAGCATCGAGCCATTCCATTCAAAAATACGGATACCGGCCTTCAGCAATGGCCGATAGCCGGTGCGCGATACACCGGCGACGAGCGGGATATCGCTGCCGCCGGGCACCAGCATGCGCACATCCACCCCATCACGCGCCGCGGCTGCCAGCGCCTGGACATACGGTGCAATCCCGACGAAATATGCATCGGTCAGCCACAGCGTCCGGCGCGCCATCGAGGCAATCAGCTGGTCGAAGCGGTACAACACCGATCGTACCGGTTCGCCGGCGATCACCCGCAGCGCCACCGAGCCGGCCGGTTTACTGGGCGATGGCGGTGGCTCGAGGGGCTGCAGCGGCGCACCACCGATGCTGTTCCAGCTGTCCGCAAACGCGCTCTCGAGCTCCGCGACCGCAGGTCCTCGCAGTGCCACGCCGGTATCGCGCCATGCCGGCACATTGCGCGCCGGGTCGCCGAGCCACTTGGCGCTGATGCACACTCCGGACAAGAAACCCTGCAGGCCGTCCACCACCAGCAATTTGCGGTGATCGCGGCTGACCCAGCCGAATGCCTCACCCAGCCTGGGAGGATTGAATACCCGCACCCGGCCGCCGGCGGCGGCGAGCGGCGCCCAGAAGGAGCGGCGCGACTGGCCCAGACAGCCGAGCCAGTCGACCACCACGGCGATGAGCACTCCGGCCTGAGCGCGCTCCGCCAGAGCATCACGAAATGCGCGGCCGACCTCGTCATCGCGGACCAGGTAGTTCTCTAGCAGCACGCGGTGGCGCGCGCCGCGAATCGCCCGCAGCCAGGCCTCGTAGTGAGCTGCCGCGTCGATCAGCAGCTCCACCGCATTGGCGGTCGATAGCGCAGCGCCGGCCGTACGGCTGAACACCCGCTCGGCCAACAGCCGTTCAGGCGTTGCCGGACGCTCGACTGCCACGCTCGTGCTCACAGTGATTCAATCTCGCGCTGTGTGAGCATTCGCCACTGTCCTTTCGGTAGCTCACCGAGCCGCAGCGTACCGATCGCCACGCGTACCAGGCGCACGACCGATATCTGGAAACCGGCCAGCAATCGGCGGATCTGCCGGTTACGCCCTTCTTCGAGCACGATTTCCAGCCAGGCGTGCTTTTGCCCGCTGCGCAGGCAGCGCACGCTGGCTGCCGCGAGGTGCTCCCCGTCCTGCACCACACCGCGCTCGAGATCGCCCAGCAGCGCGGCGCTCGGCAATCGATCGATCTGCACGTGGTAGGTCTTGTTGGCGGTGATGTGGGCAGCCCATGCAGGGTCGTTGCTGAACAGCAGCAGGCCCTCACTGGCCTTGTCGAGCCGTCCTACCGGCGCGACCCATGGTAGACCGGCGCCGGCGAGGCAGCTGTAGATGGTGGCACGGCCTCGCTCATCGCTGCGTGTCGTGACCAGGCCACGGGGCTTGTTCAACATCAGTACCAGCCGCTGGGCGGGTGCGCACTCGCGCCCGTCGATGTCGATGCGATCCATGCCCTGCCGCACCGGCAGTTCGCTGTCATGCACCCGCTGGCCGTTGACCCGGACCCGTCCGTCGCGCACCCACTGCGCGGCCTGGGTACGTGAACCCATCCCCAGCTTGGAAATGACCCGTGCTACGCCGTGGCGCGTGGATGCGCGGGCCACGGGCTTGGTCGGCATCGGCCAAGCATGTCTGAACGGATCGCCGCTGGCTAGCCGGGACGGGTCAGGTCTTGATGGTGTAGTCGGTCCACTCAGCGATCTTGCCGTCCCTGACGAAGAACACGCCCGCGACGTTGAATGAGCGCGTTCCACGGGACGAGACGAACGAATCGCGCCTTCGGTTCAACATCGCGGGTCGACCAGGCGTCACAGAAGTCCTTGACCGTGCGCATGTTGGCCTGTTCGGCTTCAGCGTGTAAACGCGGTGGCGTTGAAAATCGCCGCCACTGCGCCATACTCCGCGTCCCGATCCAACAGCGGTGGGTGTCCCCATGAATGTCGAGCGCAGACGTTTCGGGCAGTGGCTGGCTGGGTTGCGGCAAATGCGGCTGTTGCGCCATGCCGCCACGGTTGCGGCCATCGGCGTGGCGGCATTCGGGCTGCCGGCATTGGCGGGCGCCGCGAATAGCTCTGCCGGGGTGACGCGGATAGGCATCATCGGTGCCGGCAAGATGGGCGGAACGCTCGCCGGGCTGTGGGCCGATGCCGGCTATCCGGTCATGATCTCCTCGCGGGATCCGAACGCGCTCGCGTCGCTCGCGCAATCGATCGGTCACGGCGTGCGGGTGGGTGCCCCGGCAAACGCCGTCGCGTTCGGCGACGTGGTGGTGATAGCCGTACCGTACGGGGCGGAGCCGAAGCTCGGGCAGGAGTTCTCGCCGCGGCTGGGGGGGAAGGTCGTGATTGATCTGGGCAATCCCGTTCCTGCGCGCGACGGGGTGATGGCGGTCGCGGCCCGCCGTGAAGGCACCGGTGTGGCTTCGTCAAAATTCTTTCCCGGCGTGCGGCTGGTCCGGGCCTTCAACGCCATTACCTGGGTCGACCTGCGCAAGAATGCGCATAGGGCGGGCGATCTGCAGGCGATTCCAATCGCTTCCAACGATCAGGCTGCGATCGCGATCGTCGCACGTCTGGTGCGCGCCGCGGGCTTTGCGCCGGTGGTGGTCGGGCCGCTCTCGAGCGCGAAGCGCTTCGATGTCGGCAGCCCGGTGTACGTGAAGGATCTGACGGTCAGCCAGCTGCGCGCCAAGCTCGGCCTGCCGGCGGCGCAGTAGCCGCGCGGCGGCGGATCGGCGGCGGATCGGCGGCGGAACAGCACCCCGTAGGCGCGAAGCTCAGTGATGAATGGCGCGGATCACAAAGAACGCGCCGACGACGATCAGTATGGCGCTGGCGGTGTAATGCAGCGCCCGTAGCGGCAGCTTGTCGGCAAACAGCTTGCCAATGAACACCACCGGGGCGTTGGCGAGCATCATCCCGCAGGTGGCGCCGGCGACTACCGCCGTCAGGTTGTGGTAGCCGGCGGCCAACGCCAGCGTTGCCAGTTGCGTCTTGTCGCCGAGCTCAGCCACGGAGAAGGTGATCAGTGTGGTCAGGAACACGCCGCGCTGGCGGGATATACCCTCCCGAGCGTCCTGCTTTTCCGGTTTGAGCATCCACAAGGCCATGACGATCATGCCGGCGCCGACCGCGGCGTCGAGCACAGTCGGATTCAGGCGGCTGCCGATCCACACACCAATGAGAGCGGCCACGATGTGATTCGCAACGGCCGCGCACAGGATCGCGGCGAGAATCGGCCACGGCCGGCGGAAGCGGGTCGCCAACAGCAGCGCCAGCAACTGCGTGCGATCGCCCATTTCCGCCAGGGCCACGGTAGAGATCGAGATCAGGAACGCTTCCATCAGCCACTCCGCACTGCAGCCACGCATCGCCGCCGCGGCGTCTGCTGACGCGGATCGGATTGACAGCATGCACCCCGGCTGCGACCATCCTGGTGGAGGTCGGCCCCATGGTCATGTCTCGGAGCGTGTTCCGGTTCATGATACTCGCCGCCGTCTTGAGTACGAG
>Ga0307373_10013243_pt1 | contig 11569 bp, 10 predicted proteins | sample OX2MG_FD_202534 | JGI IMG/M metagenome (GOLD analysis project Ga0307373, IMG submission 202534) | Soil microbial communities from Risofladan, Vaasa, Finland - OX-2 | ecosystem: Environmental > Terrestrial > Soil > Coastal area > Acid sulfate soil | place: Finland: Risofladan, Vaasa | collected... | reverse complement strand
ACCCGCAGGGTCCACCACGGTAGCCAAGCGGCCGTACGGAGTGTCCTGAGCATCCTCGACGACCGAGCCGCCGAGAGCCTTGACCTTCGCGACAGTGGCGTCGGCATCGTCAACTTCCCAGTAGATCGCCCAGTATGCAGCGCCGCCTTCTGGGAGGAAGGCTGACGCGTCCATGATCCCGGCCAGCTCGCCCTCGTCGTCGGGATCGCGCATCACCGTGTAGCGGAACTCGTCGCTGTCGCCGATGGTGTTGGTCTCCCAGCGAAATACCGAGCGGTAGAAAGCGACAGCGGACGTGTGATCTCCCGTGTGCAACTCGAACCAGCTCGGCGCGCCGTGCTCGTTGAGGATCGTGAACCCTTCAAAGGTCCCCGGCTGCCAGGCACCGAGATGAGCTCCTGTCGGGTCGATGAGCACGGACTGGATTCCGAGGTCGGCCACCGCCATGGCCGGTGAAATGACCTGGGCACCTTCGGCCTCGGCCATGAGGAGCGTCTTGGTGATGTCGTCGGTGTTCAGATAGATCTTCCAGGTGTTGTCCGCACGCATGTCGCCCATGTCACCCATGGCGCCCGCCGTGGCCACGCCGTTACGGGTGAACATGAAGTACCCGCCGAATTCCGGATCTGGCGCCTCGGCCTCCCAGCCGAAGAGGTCGCCGTAGAACCTGCGACTGCCTTCGACGTCAGATGTCCAGAGATCGGTCCAGCACGGTGATCCGATAGGGGCCTTGTCACGAGTAGGCATCGATGCTCCTTGTCGTCCGGTGGATCATTCAACTACTTCCACGGGCCCCGCACACGACGGGTCCGATCCTCGGGTACGACGTGGCGCGACCGGCGGCGGGCGCCCTTCTGATCGCACGATGACGGTACAGGTAGAGTGCCGCCGTGTGAGGAGGCCTCCAGGCCAAGGCGCTCGAGGCCTGCGGTGAGGAGCCGCCGTGTCCCGGTCCTGGTGGCGACGGGGTTGAGCACCATCGCCGTGGTGTTGGTGGCGACCGCGTCAGGGTCATCGGGGGTACCGCGGAGCGACGCCACTCCTGTGAATCTCTCCACATCGGTTGACATGGCCGACGCCATGGCGCATCAGTCAGCCATCGTTCGTTCCGGCAACGCCCGCATCGAGGTCCTCGGCCCGACCCTCCTTCGCCTCGAGTACTCGAACTCGGGAGTTTTCGAGAACAGCCCCACGGTCAACGCCCTCGATCGTCGGATGTCGGTGCCGAGGTACACCACTGGGGAATCGGGCGGTTGGCTCACTCTCCGCACCAGCCAGGCTGAGCTCCGTTACAAGGTGGGTTCGGGGCCCTTCACGGCGGCCAACACCTCGTTGCGCTTCACCAACGGCACCAAACCTGTCACGGTGCATCCCACGTGGGACTGGGAATGTCCCTTCGGCCAAGCCTGCCAGGCGGGTGCGGCGGTGCTCCGGGGCGGGGCGACGCTCAGGTTCAACCAGAGCGGGTACCTCAGTAGCGCCGGCTACATCGGTGATCTCGCACGTACAGGTTCCAGCGCGACCTGGGCCGTACTGGGCGCACCAGCGCGACGCTCAGAGGTATCGATCCGCTACTCGAACGCGGTGGGCAGCGGTACCCGGGCGCTCCCCGTCGACCTGGTGATCAACGGGCATCTGCGGCCCACACTTTCGGCGCCAGGGACCACGAGCTCTGATCCGTGGTCCACTCTCACGACCACGGTGCCCTTGAAAGCGGGGTCCAACTCGATCGAGGTGCGCTGTGGCTCGGCCCACGGCTGCGACCTGGACCTCGACACCCTGGCGGTAGGCCCTGCGGGCACTCCTGTGGCGGGCCCGGGGCCGGTGGATCCACTGGGCGGGTGGGTCCGGGGCTTCGACACCTTCACCTACGAGCCGGCCCAACCCTGTGCACCGGGCACCGCCGGCGCAACATGTCAGAACTCATTCGAGCCGTTACACGCCGACGGGCTGCTCGACCGCGCCGGCTGGCGCCTCCTCGACGACACCCACAGTGCGGTATGGACGCCACAAGGTTGGATCCAGCCGCGTCGAGCAAACGGGGACATCGAAGACGGCTATCTGTTCGCCTACGGCCACAATTACACTGGGGCTCTCCGCACATTTGCCCGGTTGACGGGATCGGCGCCAATGCTCCCCCGCAATGCCTTCGGGGTGTGGTACTCGGACTACACGCCCTATACGAGCTCGTACATCGAGGACTCGCTCTACCGCGCCTTTCAAGACGACGATGTGCCTCTGGACACTCTGTCTCTCGACACCGATTGGAAATCGCCGAACAATTGGGACGGATGGGAATGGAACAGCGCACTATTCCCTCACCCGACCTCGTTCTTGCAGTGGGCGCGTTCCAAAGGCATCGATGTCACCTTGAACATTCACTCGAGCATTGCCGTCGATGACCCAAAGGTTGCCACCGCCCAGCGAATTGCCGGACGGGCGCTACCCAAGACGAGCTGCCAAGCGGGCATCTGCAAGGTGTGGGACTGGAGCTCGATCCCCCAGGCAGAGTCCAACTTTGCGCTTCAGCAGAGCTTTGAGAGACAGGGCATATCCTTCTGGTGGCTGGACTGGTGCTGCGACGCATCGACGGTGTCGATGCGGGGGGTGACCCCTGACGCGTGGATCGGCCATCTCTACGCCCAGGAGATGGTGAACCGGGGGCAGCGGGGCTTCGTCCTGGCGCGCGTGGGTTCGTCCAACGGCAACCCTCAGCGCGAATACCCGGCCGGACCGTGGTCCGACCACACCTCGGCGATCGCCTTTACCGGGGACGCCTGGGGAACGTGGAACACACTCGCCCAAGAGGTCGCGCTCACGCCCGACGAGGCGACCATCGGCGAGCCCTACGTCAGCGACGACATCGGTAGTTTTCTGGGAGCGCCACCGGGCCAGGCCCTCGATGATGCCGACCTGTATGACCGTTGGGTACAGCTCGGGGCCTTCCAGCCCATCTTGCGACTGCACTCGAACAACGCCGATCGGTTGCCCTGGCAATACCCCCAGCCGGTTCGGGGCATCACCGAGACGTTTCTGCGGCTGCGCGAATCTCTGATCCCCTACTCCTACACGCTTGCCGCCCAGGCGCACACCGACGGCCTGCCCATGGCGCAACCGCTCTATCTCGACTACCCGGAGATTGCCGCCGCCTACATACATCCCGAGGAGTACCTCTACGGGGAAGACATGTTGGTCGCACCCGTGACGTCGCCGGGAGATGGAGCGGCCACCACGGTGTGGATCCCGCCGGGACGTTGGACCGACTACTTCACCGGCGCCACCTTCACTGGTCCGTCGACCGTCACCATGTCGGTTCCCCTGAGCCGGATGCCCGTCTTCGTGCGAGCCGGCGGGGTCATCCCCGAACAGTCGTCGACCAAGTCATCGGCGTCCGACACCCACATGGTCCTCGACGTGTTCCCGGGCTCCGACGGGGCGTTCAGCCTCTACTCCGACAGCGGTTCGGGACTCGGCTACACCAAGGGCCAGTACACGCGCACAGCGGTCACCGACGACATCGGATCTCGGGGCTCCACGGGCGCCACGACTTCAGGTCGCGTGATCATCGGCCCGGCCCGGGGCCACTACCCCGGGGAACCCACCGCGGTGGGCTACCGGCTCGAGCTCGTCGATCTGACCCAGCCCTCCCAGGTCACGCTGAACGGACACCCGGTCACGGCGCAGACATCTGGATCGGGGGGAGCCGGTTGGTATTACCAAGCGGCGACGGCCACGGTGGTGGTCAACACGCCGTCGCTGCCGAGCAACCGGGCGATCACGATCGGCGTGGAGGGAACCCAGCTCGTCGACCGCCCCGAACCATCGGCACCCGCATCCTGAACGGACCGGTGAGGTTGAGCCAGTGCGCCCCCGGGGGACGACAGCCGCAACCGAGCGTTCATGGGCATGTCACGTCGTGGTGACCATCGGGCCGTAGAACGTGGATCGAGTCCGGCGAGCCGGCCCGATCAAGGCCCCGAGGGAACCGCCATGAGCGCAACGAACGGAAAGGTCACGGCCACCTTTCAACTGATGGAGGGCTCCGAGGGCGTCCAGTACCGGTTTTTCACCATTCACGGCTACCGACGTGCCTTCCTGTCCGCCGGTCAGGGCCCTCCGCTGCTGCTCATCCACGGCATCGGCGACTCGTCGAGTATTGGCTCCCGGTGGTGGAGTCGTTTGCAACCGACCACACCGTGATCGCTCCAGACCTCCTTGGGCACGGGCTCTCCGACAAGCCTCGGGCTGACTACTCCATCGCCGCGTACGCCAACGGGATGAGAGATCTCCTGTCAGTACTCGAGATCGACCGGGTAGCACTCGTGGGGCACTCGCTCGGTGGTGGTGTCGCCGCCCAATTCGCGTACACCTATCCCGAGCGCTGCGAGCGCCTCGTCCTCGTGGGAACAGGCGGGATCGCACGAAGCGTGAGCCTCTTGCTTCGACTGGCTGCGCTCCCCAACGCCGATCTGCTCATGCCCACATTCGGGTCTCCGGTGTTCAAGGTCAGCGCCCGCCTCGCCGCGCACATATTGCGACTCCTGGGCACAGACCTCGGGCGCGACACCGAGGAGATCCTGAAGGTCTTCGACTCGTTGCCCGACTCCGCCTCCCGCCGGGCCATTCTCCGCACGCTGCGGTCACGAGTCGATTGGCGGGGCCAGGTCATCACGATGCTGGACCGGGCCTATCTGACCGGCGGCATGCCCACGTTGTTGTTGTGGGGCGCCCATGATGCCATCATCCCGGTCGACCATGCCTAGGTGGCGGCGGCATCAATGCCCGGCAGCCGACTCGAGGTCTTCGAGGACGCCGGACACTTCCCGCATCATTCCGACCCGGACCGCTTCACCGCCGTCGTCCGCTCCTTTCTCGACGACACGGCCCCTTTGAGCTTCGAACCGGATCTCTGGCGCGACAGGCTCCGTCGAGGACAGCCCGTGCAAGCGGTCCAGAGGACCGGCAATGCCGACGGGGCCCTCTCCGGGAGCGTGCGCAGCGGTACCTGACTGACGCGCCCAGCCTGCCCGGGCGGAGCGACATCGACGAGCCAAGGTGGCTAGCACCCCATTCCCGTTTGCGATTGGCATCGTCACTACTATTCCCGTTAATGCAGGGGGCTGCGGTGGGGTGTGGCGGGAAGGCACATGATTTCGTTTCGCCTCGGCGGCGCGGGCAATGCGTCACACCTGAATCGTGGTGAGCGCGCCCCCCGCCCTGTCGAGAGGTGAAAGCAAGACACTTCGCGTCGACGAACTTTGTGTGGGATTCGACGGGGTCGTGGCCCTCGACCAGGTCTCGATGTCTGCGACCCAAGGTGAGATCGTCGGGGTCATCGGGCCCAATGGTGCCGGGAAGACTACCCTGTTCAATGTCATCTGCGGTTTCGTACGCGCTGACTCGGGAGTCATCACCTATGACGGGTCCTCGTTGCTCGAGCATCACCATGCTCATGATCTGACCCGGCTCGGGATCGCCCGGACTCTGCAGGGCGTCGGGCTCTGTGTCGGTCTGAGCGTCATCGAGAACGTGATGGTCGGTTCCCAGAGCGCGCTGCGCAGCGACTTCGGGTCCGCCATGTTCGGCCTGTGGCGGTCGAGCAGGGAGGAGCGACAGCTGGCCGAGCGCGCCGGTCAGCTGCTCGAGGAGCTGGGCATATCCGCATACGCTCGTCAGTTCCCCGCCATGCTGCCCTATTCCATTCAGAAGCGCACAGCACTGGCTCGTGGCCTCATCGCCCAACCAAGCCTGCTCATGCTCGACGAGCCGGCCAGCGGACTGTCGAACGACGAGATGGACGAGCTGGGGACCGTCATCCGGGGCTTGAGTCCGCGCATGGGCGTGCTGCTCGTCGAGCACCACATGGACCTCGTGATGTCGGTCTGCGACCGAATCGTCGTGCTGAATTTCGGTCAGGTGATCGCCGACGGCACTCCTGAAGCGGTCCGGTCGAACGCAGAGGTGGCCACTGCCTACCTCGGAGACGAGGTTCACGATTCCCTCACCCCACCTGGGACGTCCGGGCATGCTTGAGGTCCAGGGCCTGTCGGTCTCCTATGGAGCAGTGGAAGCACTCAAGTCGGTGACATTCTCCGCACGACCCGGAGCCATCACGGCGATTCTCGGTGCGAACGGGGCGGGGAAGACCACGTTGCTTCGCACGATCAGCGGCTTGGTGAAGCCTCGCGCCGGAGCAGTCCGGTTCGCCGGAGAAAAGCTCCTGGGCAGAGCGGTGGAGGACATCGCTCGACGTGGTGTCTCTCATGTCCCCGAAGGACGTGGGGTCATATCCGAGTTGACCGTGGAGGACAATCTCCGGCTGGCCACGTTGTGGTGCATGGCCCGGCGGGAACGTCAGAAGGCGATCGAGGCCACGTTCGAGCTCTTCCCCCGCCTCCGCGACTTCCGTCGACGTCACGCGTCGACGCTCTCGGGCGGCGAACGTCAGATGTTGGTCCTGGGCCGCGCTCTGATCTCGCGCCCCAAGCTCCTCTTGCTCGACGAGCCGTCACTCGGGTTGGCGCCGCTTGTGACCGCACAGCTCATGGCCCTGCTTCGAGATCACACCCAGGGCACGGATCTGACCGTCGTGCTGGTGGAGCAGAATGCACGCAGCGCCTTATCGGTCTCTCAGGACGCAGTGGTCCTCAATCTCGGTGAGGTGGTGGTCAGCGACGAAGCCGCGGTGATCGCCGCCGACAGCGGCCTCCGGCATCACTATCTCGGTTTCTAGGAGATCGACGTGAGCCTCTTCGTGAACGTCACGCTGAACGGGATAGCCAACGGGATGATCTTCGCGGCGTTGGCCCTGGCGCTCGTCCTGGTCTTCCGGGCCACCCGTATCGTCAACTTCGCCCAGGGGGCCATGGGCATGATGACGACATTCATCGCCTCGAGCCTTCTGGGCCGAGGCGTCGGGTATTGGTGGGCCTTCCTGGCTGTCTTGGTGATCGGGTTCGTACTGGGGGCACTCGTCGAGCGCGTGCTCATCCGGCCGCTCCAAGGCAAGTCAGAGCTCAATCCCGTCATCGTGACCATCGGACTACTCGTGGTTCTCGAGGGTATCGCCGGAACCATCTACGGCAACTCCAGTCGAGGCTTCCCGGCCGCCTATTCCCAGAGTGGTCTCACGTTGGGCCACACCAAGATCGCGTTCTCCCATTTTGACGTCTTCATCTTGGTGGCCGTCCTGGTCCTCATGACCGCCACGCTCGTGCTGTTCCGAGCCACCAGTCTCGGGTTGCGCATGCGGGCCTCCGCCTTTGCGGGAGAGATCTCCAGACTGCTCGGCGTCCGCGTCGGGCTCTTGCTCACCCTCGGTTGGGCTCTGGCGGGCGTTGCCGGGTCGCTGTCCGGCCTCCTCGTGGCGCCGACGAGTTCTTTCGGTCCCTATTACATGGACCTGGTCCTGGTCTACGCATTCACCGCGGCGGTGATCGGGGGCCTCGAGAGTCCGGTCGGCGCGCTGATCGGCGGTCTGATCACGGGACTGAGCATCTCTTACGTCGGTGGATATCTGGGATCGGGGTTGCAACCGCTCGGGGCCTTGGTCCTGCTCATGGTGGCCCTCATGGCACGTCCCGAAGGGATATTCGCCCGACCTCCGGCCCGGAGGGTGTGATGTCCCCGCCGGGCACCTCTCGATCCTGGGGAGATCGAGCGCCATGGGTGCGCGGTCTCCGGCTGCCCACCCAGCCGCTCGTGCGCCACCTCCTCCTCGCCCTGTGTGGTGCCGGCCTCCTCTACGCCATCACGTCCTCGCTCAGCCCCTACAACGACTTCGAAGTCGGCGAGATCGCCCTCTACGTCATCGCTCTGGCCGGGCTCAGCCTGCTCACGGGGTCAAATGGCCAGATCTCCCTCGGCCACGGGGCCTTCATGGCCGTCGGTGCATACAGCGCGGCCCTCCTCATGACCCATACCCATCTCAATTTCCTTATCGAGCTCGTCGCCGCGATCGGCGCCGCCGGTCTTCTCGGCCTCGTGATCGGCATCCCGGCCACGCGATTGAAAGGTCCCTACCTGGCCGGGCTGACCCTGCTTCTGGCCCTCGCCCTTCCACCGATCGCAGACAAATGGAGCTCCACCTTCGGCGGTGATCAGGGCCTCACAACGACAACACCGAGCGCCCCGGGCACCATCAACCCCGAAGAATGGCTGGCGTGGATCCAGATCATCGGGGCCCTGATCACCCTCGTGTTGTTGGCCAACCTCCTTCGGAGTCGCTTCGGACGGTCGTTCCGGGCGGTGCGGGACGACGAGATCGCCGCCTCGCTGGCCGGGATCCACGTGGCGCGGACGAAGGTGATCGCGTTCGTGATCAGTGCGGCCTGCGCCGGGCTGGCGGGCGCCTTCTTGGGATTGTCCACCGGTGTCGTGAACACCGGGGAGTTTCCTCTGACCCTGTCCATCCAGTTGTTGGCCGCCATGGTGCTCGGGGGGACGGGGACGCTGATGGGCATGTGGTGGGGGGCGATCCTCTTGGTCTACCTCCCACAGTGGTCGACGTCGCTCTCGGGCGATTTCAGCCTCGGGAGTGGGGCGAGCGCGTATCTCGCCACCATCATCTTCGGCGTCGTCCTGATCGTCGTCATGATCGCGGCACCCACCGGGATCCAAGGCGGCCTACGGTGGGCGTGGCGACGGCTCTGGAGCCTCAGGCCCGGGACAGGTGATGGCATGTCGAAAATCTCGCGCCCAGCCTGACGTGGGCACACTTCGTGAATCACGCCAAGAAGCCATAAAAAAAGGAGCAGCGATGAGACATAGCAATCACACGTCCCTGGCCAGGTACGGGCGCGTGCTCGTGACCGGTGCTCTGGGAGTCACGCTGGGGGCGACGCTGCTGGCTGCCTGCAGCTCCTCGCCGAAAGCCGCGCCCGCTCAGGGGAACGTGCCCGGTGTGACCTCGACCAGCATCAACATCGGCGCAACGGTGCCCCTCACCGGGCCCGCAGCCCCGGGTTACGACGAGATCGCTCCGGCTATGGACGCCGTGTTCGGATGGGTCAACGCGCACGGAGGGGTCCACGGTCGGAAGATCCACTACACCTATCTCGATGACGGATACAACCCCGCCAACACCGCCACACTGACCCGCAAGCTCGTCCTCCAAGACAACGTCTTCGCGGACGTCGGCTCACTGGGTACGCCCACCCAGACAGCAGTCCAGGGGTTCTTGAACAGCCAGAAGGTTCCTCAGCTCTTCATCGAGTCGGGGTGCAACTGCTGGAGCGATTCCCGCTACCCATACAGCTCCGGGTGGCAGCCCCCGTACACCATCGAAGGCAAGATCCTGGGCAGCTATATCAAGGCCAACTTCGCGGGCAAGAAGATCGGCTACCTGTACCAAGGTGACGAGTTCGGCAACGACTTCGTCAAGGGACTCGACATGGAGATCCCGTCATCGTCGGTGGTCTCGCGTCAGAATTACGATGCCGCCACGTTGGCAGGTCCCCTGTCCAACCAGATGGCCGCGCTGAAGGCTGCCGGAGCACAGGTCATCGCCATGGCCACGATCCCCGCCGCAACCGCCCTGGCCATGCTTCCGGCCGCGGCGATCGGGTACCTGCCCCAGTACGTGATTTCCAACGTCGGGGCCGACACGCCGACCGTCGGGCCCCTGCTGGCATCGTTCACCCAGAAGGGTGGGGGAAGCGCAGCTCAAGCCAAGGCAGCCACGGGTCTCTTGAACGGCGTCATCACTGACGCGTACTTCGCTCCTGAGGCCAATGTGTCCAACCCCTGGGTCCAGGTGGAGAAGAAGTTGCTACAGGACTATGCGCCGGCTTTGTATGCGAAGTCCGGGCTCGATGGCAATACCCAGTACGGCATCGCGTTGGCCTACACATTCGTCGAGGCCTTGCGGGCGACCGGGAAGAACCTCACCCGCCCACGGCTGCTGGCGGCCATTGCCACCGCTGGGAAGAACTTCGTCACGCCCGGGTTCGTGCCCCTGTCGTATTCGAGCACGGTGCACTTCGGCTTCGAGGGCTCCCAGGTCATCAAGCTCAGCAGCACGGCCCCACCCGCGGTCACACCCAGCGGAAGTTGGATCGGCAGTACGCCGGTCACTCCGGTCGAGGTGACCGATGTGGGTTCGGGTCCGGTGACCAGGTACAAGGGCACGACCTCCTCGCCACCGAAGAGCTTGGTTTCGACGTCGTAGTCAACGTCACAGCCGACTGTCCGTCCGGCGCGAGATATCCGATGGCGGGGGCGAAAGCCTCCGCCATCGGATGCGCCGACGGGTGGTGCCGGCCACGGCAAGAGCGCGAGCGGGACTCGAGTTAGGAGACTTTCAACCGCTGTGTGAAGAAGTCGAGGACCTGATCGAGCGCAGCCCGGGTGGGCGTCCCCTCACGGTCGTCGAGGTGCTCGGTCAGCACCGAGTGCGCGTTTTTCGGGTGTCCGTGGGGGTTGCCCGGCGAGGAATCGAGCTCCACGGCTATAAAGCCGTCGCCCAACTCGCGGCGCAACGTGTCGAAACGTGCTTCGAAGCAGAACGGGTCATGGGTGAAACGGAGCCCGATGAGACATGCACCGTCGGCTACGCGGTCCTTCACCTTGGCCAGATCCGAATCAGAGATACCGATATCCGCCTTGTGTCTCTTCGAGATCGGGAACGGCAAGGAGGGCTGGCTCAGCACAGGCGCCACCACGGTGTCGTCGACCATCATCGCCAGGGCGAATCCCCCCGTGAAGCACATGCCGACCGCACCGACCCCCGGACCACCGCACCGTTCGTGCTCGTGGGCCGCCAATGCCCGCAGCCACACCGTCACCGGGCTGGTCTTCTTCAAGGCCCACACCGAGAACTCCCGGGACACACAGGCGGGTCCGATCGACTTGAGCGCAGTGGAGACCGACGCCGCCGCGCCGGGTACTCCGAAAAGATGCGGCAGGACCGCGGTGCACCCGATGGCGGCGACCTTGCGGGCGAAGCCGGCGACGTTCGGGGTGATCCCGGGGATCTCGGCGATCACGATCACGGCCGGGCCCGAGCCCAGACGATAGATGTCCCTCGTCTTGCCCTGGGCGGTGAACTGCTCCTTGGTGAAATCGGCCAACACGTCATTCATGGGCCTTCGCCTCCGATGCTGCGCCGTCGATTCCGGTGGTCATGGGGGTTTGGAGCATAACCATCGCCTACGGAGCCCACCTCGTCCCTGGCCCTTGCCACGGTGCTCGGAAGACCACGACGCGACCGCGTCCGGGGTCCCATGGCGGCCTGAAGGCCGCCTTCGGCCATCGGTTGATAACGACAACAATTGATAGAGACAAGGCCTCCCATGGTCAAGATCCTGGGGCCCGTGGTCGACCCCTAAGGGGTGGGCGATTCCGACTCCACGCAGCAATTGGCCAACTCGATGCTCGGGGCCCTCCTCGCCGTCGTGCACCAGGCCGGAGGCGACTTCTCGGTCTCTCGGGTCCTGGCGCAAGCCGGCGAGCAACGCTCCGCGGCCGACCTCAGACGCCCCGACGGTTGGAGCTCGTACCAACAGGGCCTCGACCTCTTCCGAGCCGCCGCCCAGGTCCTCTCCGATCCCGATGTCGGGCGCAAGGCCGG
>Ga0307373_10013235_pt1 | contig 11574 bp, 14 predicted proteins | sample OX2MG_FD_202534 | JGI IMG/M metagenome (GOLD analysis project Ga0307373, IMG submission 202534) | Soil microbial communities from Risofladan, Vaasa, Finland - OX-2 | ecosystem: Environmental > Terrestrial > Soil > Coastal area > Acid sulfate soil | place: Finland: Risofladan, Vaasa | collected... | reverse complement strand
TCACTGGACGCACCGCCATCTACAGGCTATTCTTCGCAGAGGAAGGCCGCTACCACCAGGTCCTCCTGGCCCTGGTCGTGGTCAGCAAGAAGTGGCAGAAGGCGAAGGGCCGCCACATCGAGCTGGCCGAGCAACGACTGGCAGACTGGCGGGAGGGAGGGTCACGGCGGGCGCCGTCTCGGTCGACCACGGCGCCGCCACCCAAGTGATGTGCGAGCCCGAGCCACCATATCGTGGAGGATATGGTAACATCGTCACGCGATGGCCAAGCGAGACGACCTGGACGCCTTCATCGCTGCCCGCACGGCGATGAACCCCGACTTCCCCGAGCTGCTGCAAGCGGAGTTGGAGACCCGCCGATTGGTTCTTGAACTGGCTGCCGAGCGGGAACGGCAGGGTCTCAGCCAAGAGCGGGTCGCCGCTGCTCTTGGCACCAAGCAGCCCAACGTGGCTCGTCTCGAGCGCGGTGGAGTAGATCCCAAGCACAGCAGCTTGGTCCGCTACGCCAGCCTCCTCGGACGGCGGATCACGCTCGAGCCGGCACCGACCCAGCCGGTTGGTGCCGAGCGCGGCGCACAGGGCTCTCCAGTTGGCTGACGGCCCGGCTTGTGGGGCAGTGCCGAGACCTCGCCCATCCAACGGTCCATTTCTGTCGATTGGGATTCATTCGGCCACCTGACGGGAGCGCACCCACTGGTCCTGCCGCTTCACCTGGTGGTCAGGGCTTGTTCTTCTTGGACAACGACTCCTTGGCGCCGCGGCGGATGCCCTTGGCCGTCTGCCCCAGATCGTTAATCTTGGTCTTGACCTTGCCAGCAGCCTCCTGAGCCGCGCCTTCGGTCTGAAGACCTTTGTTCCCGGTCGCCTTTCCGACTGTCTTTTTGACCGTGCCCGCTGCCTGATCCTTACGTCCTGCCATGGGTCGCCCTCCAGTTGCCTTGGTCACTGCCAGCGCTCATGCTATCAAGCAAATTTGCTTACCGCTGGTTAACCTTGGATTGGACGTCGGGGCCTGGAGTGGAGGCTGGCTGACAGCTCGGCGCCGGTGCGGCCCATGAGGGTGGCGGTCCCCACCAATCTGAGTAGGTGTCAGCCTTCGACACCGCGGTTAAACTCAGCGCCGTGCCATCTGCGATCGGATCGAACCCGAGCTCCGGGGGGGTTGACGAGCCGCCGGTGGTGGCCATGACATTTGACGCGGAGCATCCCGATCGGGCGGGGTTGGGACCGGCGACCTGTGAGCGGATCTTGGAAGCCCTGGACGAAGGGGGAGTCAGGGCCACCTTCTTTTTCCAGGGACGTTGGGTCGAGGCTCACCCAGAACTCGCCCGAGGGATCACTGCGGCGGGCCATCTGGTTGGAAGCCACTCCCACTACCACGCGCCGATGCCACTGCTCACCAGGGCCGGTGTGCGGGAGGATGTTCTCCGGGCTGAGGCGGCGATTCGAGAGGTGACGGGCGTGGATCCGCGCCCATGGTTTCGCAGTCCGTTTGGCGCCGGAATTAAGAACCGAAGACTGGATGCCTGCCTTCGCGAGCTTGGGTATGTCAACGTGCCGTGGGATGTGGACGGCGCTGACTGGGAGTCCACCCAGACCTCGGGTGCCATAGCCAACGCCATCGTCGAGGGATCTCTGCGTGGGCAAAAGGCACGGATCGTGTTGCTGCACAGTTGGCCCGAGCAGGCAGCCGCAGCCGTTCCTGAGATCCTAACGCGCCTCGCAAAGGCCGGGGCGACCTTTGTAACAGTCGATGCCATCCGCGCCCCCACCAACGACCCGTTCGCGAGCGTCGCTGGGCCACGGACGACTGCGCGAGGGACCCGCCGTGGTGGTGACACCGCATCCCCCTTATGGCGTTAATTTCGGAGATGGTGGTAAGGGCCGGGATGGACCAGATGCCGTCCCTCGCAGGGTGGATCGCCGAGCAGGAGCTGGGCGGGCTCGATGATCCAGTGCGTGCAGGGGCCGCAGCCCATGATCTGGTCGAGCTTGGCCTGCTGGCCCTTCCGCAACCAGGTGCCGGTCGGACGCGCGACCGACTCGCAGCGCTTGTGCTGATCGGGGCCGCCGACTGCGTCCTGGCCAGGCTCGCCGAAGGGCACGCGGACGCTGTCGCGATCCTGAACGAGCTGTCGGCGCCGCCCCCGACCCCGGGCGACCTCTGGGGCGTCTGGGCGGCCCAGCCTCCCGGAAGTGCCGGAGTCCGGGCTCAACTGTCCGATGGTGAATGGCAGGTATACGGGGATAAGCCATACTGCAGTGGAGCTGGTGCGTGCGACTGGGCCCTGGTCACCGGGGGCGCCGAGGACGGCGGCCGGCTCTTCGCCGTTGCGCTTCACCAGCCTGGAGTCGGGCCTGTAGATGGCACCTGGCCCGCCATCGGGATGGCTGGAAGTGACAGCCGGACTGTTCGGTTCACCGGGGCCCGAGCTACTGCGGTTGGAGAGCCCGGGGCCTACCTCGAACGTCCGGGGTTCTGGCACGGGGCGGTCGGAGTCGCGGCGTGCTGGCTGGGAGGGGCACTGGGGGTGGCCCAGACCCTGACTGCGGCTGGTCGGAGCCGACCACTGGGCCCCCACGCGGCGGCGCATCTGGGATCCGTCGATGCCGCCATTACCGCCATGGAGGCGGTGCTACTGGCTGCCGCCGACAGCATCGACCGGGACCCCTGCGATCTCGAGGGGAGAACCAGCATCATCGCGCGCAGAACGCGCTCCGTGGTGGAGAAGGGCAGCACCGAGGTGATTGACCTGGTGGGACGGGCACTGGGAGCAGCACCGCTCAGCCTCAATCGCACGCACTCAAGGCGGGTCGTGGACCTGATGGTCTACCTCCGCCAGAGCCATGCCGAACGCGACCTGGAAGAGCTTGGTCGCATGACTTTGGAGCTTTCCGCCGACCTCGACTGGTTGACCACCGGACTGGGGGGAGGCGAGAGCTGAAGTGACGCTGCGCATCTCATACTTTGAGAGTCTCTACGCCTCCGATCCGGACCCCTGGAACTTCGACGGCCGCTGGTACGAACAACGCAAACATGAGCTGACGGTCGCGAGCCTTCCCGCCGCCCGCTACCAGAATTGCTTCGAGCTCGGCTGTTCCAACGGTAGCCTGACGGCGCTGCTGGCGCCGCGCTGCTCGCAACTGCTGGCTGTGGATGCTGTCGCAGCCGCTGTCGATCGGGCGCGGGAGCGGCTGCGCCCGCACCCTCAGGTCCGAGTTGAGCGGCGCCACCTTCCCGAGGAATGGCCGATCGACAGGTTCGACCTCATAGTCGTCTCGGAGTTCCTTTACTACTTCAGCGTCGAAGATCTCGAGCGGATACGGGCCCGAGTCGAAGCCAGCCTTTTACCAGGGGGTACCCTGGTGGCCTGTCACTGGCGGCATCCGGTGGCTGAGCACCCCGTCGATGGCGACCGCGCCCAGGCCTCCCTCAACTCTCTGCCATCCCTGCGCCGTCTGGCGCGTCATGAGGAGCTGGACTTCCTGCTGGAGGTGATGCTGAAGGTGCAGCCCGATGACGGCCGCCTTTCCGTGGCAGCTGCCACGGGAGTACCCGGCGCATAGCCGCGCGGGGGGCGGTCCGGTGATCAGCCTAGTCGGGGTGATCGTTCCCGCCCACAATGAGGAGGCATTGCTGGGAGTCTGCCTGGACTCCATAGATCGGGCAGTGTCCCGCTTCGATCTCCCCACCCTCATAGTCGTGGTGCTCGATTCATGCACAGACAACACCGCAGCTGTGGTGGCGGCAAGGCCCCGCGTCCGGGCCGTCAATGTCGCCGTCCACAACGTTGGTCGGGCGCGGGCCCGCGGATTCCAGGCCATTCTCCGCTGGACTAAGGGAGTTGATCTGGGGTCATTGTGGTTTGCCACCACCGATGCTGACGGGACGGTTCCTGAGCAGTGGTTGGCCTTCCAGGTAGATCAGGCCAACCGCGGCGTCGAGGTTGTCCTGGGCACCGTCCGCGTTAACGACTGGGGGGAACGGCCACCACAGTTGGCGCGCCGCTTTGCGGCCCAGTACGGAGGGGGCGACGAGCACGCTCATGTTCACGGCGCCAATTTGGGCATATCGGCCGCGGCCTACCTGGCCGCCGGTGGCTGGCCGCCCCTCGCAACTGCGGAGGATCACGCCCTCGCCCGGCTCGTGGATCAGCGTCGCGTCCTGCGGACCGCTGCCATTCCTGTCACCACCAGCAGTCGGTCAGACTCTCGAGCCCCGAGAGGCTTCGCTGGCTACCTCGACTCTCTTGACCGGACGGAAGACCCTCTTGAGACCGGAGCTGAACCTGGCTGACCGCGCCCGCCCGGCTCCGGGTGGCTGAATCCGCCCCATCTGGAGCATCAACCCACGCCCGGTCGCAACCGGAGAGGGAAGGTGCTGGTTCGGGGCTTCAGGGAAGGATTCTAGTTGGCGGTGTCTTCTCCCCCGAAGTTAGCCAAGAGGGAGCGGAGGTCGTCGGCATGCTCCTCCTCGTCGGCCAGCAAACCCTCCATGACCCGCCGGGTGGTCGGGTCGCCGTGTTCCAACCAGGCGATTATCTCCTGGTAACTCGCCACCGCGATCCGCTCGGCGACCAGGTCCTCCTTGAGCATCTCGACTAGCGAGTTCCCCTCGACGTAGTCGGTGTGACTGCGCTTGCTGAGAATGTCTGGGTTCAAATCAGGTTCGCCCCCAAGCTGAACGATGCGCCTAGCGACCCGGTCGCTATGGTCTCGCTCCTCGTTGGCATACTCCAGAAACTTCCCCTTGATCATCTCGCCGTCGGTGCCATCCGCGACGTAGTAGTGGCGCATGTATCGAAGCACGCACACCAGCTCGGTGGCGAGAACCTCGTTGAGCACCTGTAGGACTCGTTTCAGATCGGCCCCGTAGTCCTCAGTGACGGGACCCCGATCGATGTGCTCGCGCGCCTGCCGGCGAATGGTATCGAGCTGCATGACGAAGTCATCTGGCATTTCCGTTCCTCCTGAATTGGCCCTTGCCCCGCTGCCAGTCTAAATTGTCTGAAGCAGGCCGTCAGCCGGGAACGTGCGCAGACCCCAGGTGGTCGGTGCAGACGGTGGCCCGGCGACGACTTGGATCTGCCCCTGGCGACTGTGAAGGAGCCGGGTCCGGGCACAGACCTGCATTTTCGGGCACTGGTGCTGTTTCCGTGGGTCATGCACGGCCTGGAAGTGCAGGGCAGAGTCCACCGGAGGCTGAGCTTGGCCAGCGCGGTCAGGGCCGCGGGATGGTGGAAGCCAAAGGAGCGACGGATGATGAGGCGGATCTTCTGGTTGCCGCTTTCGATGCGAGTGTTGGAGAGGCCGTAGCGAAGGGCGGCGGCGATGCTGGCTCGGTACTCGGCGATGGTTCGGGCCGACTTCACGAAGGGTGCCGGTCGGGAGCGGCGCGCCCACTGGGTCCAGCGGTCGAGGCGGGGCAGTCCGCGCCGTGCCGAGAGCTGGAATACATAGCGCAGCTCCTCCTTCAGCAGGTAGGCACGGAAGAGCGGCTGGTTGGTGCGCTCGATCTCAACCAGGGTCGCCTGCTGGCGCTGGGTGAGGTTCTCGGGGTTGTGCCAGAGTGTCCAGCGGGCACCCTTGAGAGCGTGAGCCAAGCCCGGCTGGCCTCCCTTGCGGGCGGCATTCCAGACCTGGCGGCGGACCTGGTCGAGGGCGTCGCTGGCCCAACGCACCACGTGAAATGGGTCAGTGCGCTGGATGGCGTTGAGGCAGCGCTCGTCGACCATGCTCACGATCCAGGAGGCCCCGTCCCGGCTCACCCGTCGGACCCGGCGACCGCGCTCGTCCCCCAGGGCATCGAAGAACCTGGCCAGGGTGGCCCGGACCCGCCACTCCGGGAGCCAGGTAGGTTGGGTTTACCACGATCAGGTCGGGCCCGTCAGCTGCGCCATGCGTCTCCAACCATCCGACCAAGAGCCTCCCGAAGATCAGCGCCCAACCAGACTTGCCATGGTATTTGTGACGCAAAATCATCCTGCGCACCTCGCCGGAGCTGTATGCAATCGCGCTGATCTTGGAGATCCGCCGACCGGGATCCGCACACAGCCAATTGGGACAGGAGCCATGGTCCAGAATCTGAGTGCAGATCGGACAGGCGCCAAGCGCGATCCCCTCGAACTCCGCGCTGGCGCAGTCAAGGCAGAGGCTTGGAGGGCCGCTGCGTAGGTATGTACACCGGGGGCAATCCGGAAAGCCGGCCGGGGGCCCCAGCGGTGCCGGAATGGCTCGCGGCACGGCAGGTCAGAGTATGGCGAAGGAGAGCTGCTGACGCTGCTCGCCAGCCTGGCGCACCCTTTCGGGAGAAGCCAAATGCTCGAGCACCTCCTCGACCGCGGCAACCTCGATCGCGCCGCGCTGCCTCACGTAGCCTTGGGCCCAGAACTGGCCGGTGACGAGCGATGAGAGGAGGAAGACCTTCTTCCCGTGCTCCAGCGCCAGGCGGGCCTGCATCTTCGCACCGGAGGTGCTGCTGGCCTCGATCACCACGGTCCCCTGGCTCATGCCGGAGGTCACGACGTTGCGCCGCGGGAAGGTGTCGCGACCCGGTGCCCGGATCGGCCAGATGACCCGCTGTCGACACGCCCCGGCCAGCTCGGAGCCTTTCAAGGCGAAGGGCTGGGGTCCGGCGAGCTGTCCGGGAGTGAGTTCACTCCGCCCGGGGATTCGGGCGTAAGTCGTCGATTCGGGAGGAGCACCGACTCGACCCCGCGACCGGGCCCATGGTGAGGTCGGCGACATCGAAGCGCAGGTGACTCTGGAGGGCCGCCCTGGCGACAGCTCCGCTCAGCCCCAGGATCCGCACCCGCAAGGCTCCCAGGGACACGCACCAGGTGGAGAATGAACGCAGGTGCCGGCTGCGGAGCAAGGCAGGTCCGCGGCGCCGGGGCAGCGGACTAGGTCGGTCACGACAAGTACCCGTACGAGCGGAAGGGTCGGGTGGCGGACCCGGTGCCGAGAGGGGTGCAACTGGTGGCCAAGTGCCGCCAAGACGAGCATCGGACCCGCCGTGGTCGAGGCGCAGCGCGACCGTCTCTCACGGTCGGGAGAGGGTCGTGCATCCGGTACCCTCTTCCCATGCAGTCCCTCTGGCGGGCCCACTGGTCAACTGTCAAGACTGGGTACGTCGGCGCCCTCACCCTATATGCTCTGATCGCTCCGGCGTTCGTGCACAGCGCCATCAACGCCGCCCTAGTCCTTGCCATTCTGGTACTGGTTCCTGGGGCGGTGCTTGCCCGCTACGCGGTGAGCTTGCGCCAGCTGCGCCGTCGGGAACCGTGGGTGGGGGAGCCCTCGTACCCCAGCCGCAGGGCCATCAACGACGAATTGCGCCGCGATGATGGGAGTTCCCGCACTGTCTGGTGGGACCGCGCCGAAGGCAAGTGGTTCGACGAGTTCTTTGCCTTTTGGTGGAAGGTGACAACGGTGCCGTGCGAGAGCATCACCTTGGTGGTGGACGAACGGCCTCTGACGGTTGCCCAATACGAAGGCATCCCGCCGAACGCGGTGACCCCCGCTAAGCCCGAACGCAAGAAGGCGGCGCTGGTGCGTCTATCCCCGTTCCTCAGCGACTCGGACCGCCAAATCCACTGTGCGCCGATCGACTGGGAGTTCACCCAGTGGGTCGGCCACCACCTCCCCGAATTTGAGCACGCCAACCCGCAGGCCACTGTATTCGGCGTATCCGACCAAATTCCATTTCCCGGACTGATCTGCGTGCACACGCTCCTGTCCACCATGGATGGTTGGGTGCTCTTTTCTCTGCGCAGCCAGCAGACCGACTACTTCGCGGGAGCCTGGTCCGCCAGTTTCGAAGAACAGGTCGAGATCGGACCAACCACCACCGCCCGGCAGAGGGACTCCACGGTGCTCGACACAATGCGACGGGGGGTGACTGAGGAGCTTGGCTCGGAACTGGCCCGCTACCCGATGACCACAACCTGCCTCGGGGTGGGCCGCGAGCATGTGCTGACCGGCGAGCAAGCCGTGCTCAACTGCGGCGTACTCGCGGCGCTCCACATTCACGCTCCCCTATCGGCCATCTGGCATGCCCTTGACGATCCCGGCCAAGCCGAAGACCTCTTTGAGCACCTTGGCTGGTTCGCGTGCCGCTTTTCGAGGGCAGCGGACGTCGCTATGTTCCTTGCCGAAATGCGCAATCGTGAGTTCGGACCGCGCGACATTCTGGCCCATCACGGGCTCGGGGTGGACGTCCGCGTCCACCCCGCTAGCAGCGAGTACATACGGGCCGGGGATCGCTTCAGATGGCACCCCACGTCCCGGGCGCGCCTTCACCTCTGGTCGCGGTGGGCGTTCCAGCACGGGCCGCTGGCGCCGCAATCCCGGGGGGCGGGGTAGCCCGCCAGCGGCGATGGCGGGGACCACTTCGAACAGTCGCTGGGGTGCGGCCATTCGTCCTTTGCCAAAGGGGCAGCGCTTGCTTGCGCCCGGGGCCAAGCGCTGGGCGGCGGTGTCGCCTCTCCTTTTCCTGGCCAGCGCAACCAAGGTCGTCGGGCACGGCTGCTTCCCTGACCGGCCCTCGACGGCGTCGTCATCGCCGCCACCCGGGTCAGCCTCCGACTGGACGCCCTGAGGTGACGGTCACCGCCGTCGACCAGCCGCTGGCTGCGCATCATGGCGCAGACGACCTCTTCGGCCGGGGGATCACCCCGCGTCCTTCCGGTGCCGATACCACCGACTCGAGCGCTATCGGGGCCCCCACCTCCCCTGGTGTACGCGCTCGAGACCCGCCAGCTCCCCCCACCCGCCGCGACTTAGGGGTGTGGGCGGCTGGGGGAGGGGGTGGGTCGCCGCCGGTCGAGTCAGATGCGATGGTCACGCGCCAGTCGCCTCGGGGAGCAGTTAGCGCGCGGGCGCTCGCCCCACCTCCTGCCCCCTACGGGCGGGAAGCCACGGCCTTTGCAAAGTCTGCGACCATGGCATTGAAGCGGTCGGGCTCCTCGAGGAATGGGCAGTGACTGGAGTCCTCGAAGAGTTCAAACCGCGCGTCCGGGATCTGACTGGCGAGGAACCGTCCTGCTTCCGGAGGTGTCAACTTCGGGTCCGCCCCAAAGGCCACCAGGGCTGGGCAGTGAATCTCCGGCAGGAAGGGGCGGTAGTCGCGCAAAGTCTGGTTGACCAGAATGGTCGAAGCCACCGCCGCTGGCACCCGCAGGATCTCCTCCACCATCCAGGCGCTCACCTCCTCACGCGGGTGGTGCTGCATTAGTCCCGCGAACTCCTCGGCGACTGCGCGCTGATCAAGCTGTAGTCCCTCGACCATCTCCGCCAGCGACTCGACGGTGAGTACGCCGAAGGGATACCCATCCCAGGCAAAGTCAGAAGGCGGCTGGTCCACGATCACGATCCCGGCGACAGAGCCAGATCCGAAGGCCTTCAGGTACTCGTAGACCACCATCGCTCCCATTGACCACCCCACCAGCAGGGGTCGCACAACCTCGCGCTCCCGGAGCAGGAGATGGAGATCCTGGGCATAGTTGGCGACTGTGTGTCCGGAAAGCACTTTCTCGGATTGGCCGTGACCCCTCAGGTCCGGGACGATGACCCGATGCCCTGCGCTCAGCCCGCTCACCTGAGCCTCGAAGAACCGTCCGCTCATCATCACGCCGTGGACGAAAACGATCGGGGATCCTTGCCCTTGGTCCACCACGTGCAGGGTCACGGCACTTTCCAGCCTCTGCTCCATCACGTTTCTCCAATCCAAGTAATTGCTCTGGTACGACCCCAACTGTCAGGTCCTGACACTGGGCTAGCGCCCCAGCTGAAGATCAGAGTAGCGCGCGGTCCTGTGCTCAGGCACCGGCGCTAAGGCCGCCGTCCACCACCATGGCGGTCCCAGTCACGTACAGGCTGTCGTCACTGGCTAGGTAGAGGGCGGCATAGGCCATCTCCTCCGGCTCGCCACCGCGGCCGGCGGGGATCCATTCCGGCAGCGAGGCTCGAATCTTGTCGATCCCACCAAGTCGGTTGTAGTGAGGCACATTAATCGGAGTGTCGACGAACCCGGGGCACAGGCAGTTGCAGCGAATGCCCTCGGAGGCGTAGTCCACCGCGATGCTCTTGGTGAGCATCAGCACCCCTCCCTTGCTTGTGGTGTAGGCACAGAGGGCACGCTCGGCGAGAAAGCTGTTGACCGAGCCGGTGTTGATGATGCTGCCGCCCCCCGCCCTACGCATGGCTGGGATGGCGTGCTTGGCCCCCAGGAAGGGACCCCGAAGGTTCACCGCCAGGATCCGATCCAGATCGTCCTCACTGGTCTCCTCCACCGTGCCGGCCATTGAGATCCCCGCGTTCGAACACCACGTGGTGAGTTTCCCCCAAGTGGACTCGGCGCGCTCCACGAGCCCCGCCACGTCGGGCCCCAGGGAAATGTCGGCGATTGCCATCTCCAGCTCCCCAGGGCCGCCCGCGGACGACTTCTGGAAACGTCCGACCGTCTCCTCCAGACCGGGGCCGTCGCGGTCGGCCGCGAGGACCTGTGCCCCTTGAGTCGCGAACACCAAGGCTATGGCGCGGCCGATGCCACTGCCGGCCCCGGTCACCACCGCGACCTTGCCCTCGAGCCGTGCCATCTCAGTCCCCCTCCACAGCCATAGCCGGAGGGGCCGACCGGTCCGTAGGATCGTCATTAAGAGTGCGCCCGATAGCGATGACCCGATCGGGGTGACTCTGCCAGTGATAGGCGATCACCAACACCCCGACCACGTAGAGGGCTATCACGACCGGGCCGGCGTAGCTGATCGGAGGAGTCAGCGGGGCGATGAACGACACCACGGCCAGTCCCAGACCGGCCAGCAAGGGGAACACGAATGCCAGCACTCCGAGCACTGGCACCAAAGCGTGTCGAATCCAGTTGAACTCATCGCGCGCGAAGCGAAGGTAGTAGCCGAAGCTGGCCACGTTAACCAGCATGTAAATGGGAATGACCAATCCGACCACCATCGTGCCCAGGAGCGCATACGCCACCTGGGGGGTGTACGCCTCACCGAGCCAGATGGTCACCACGGTCGCGAAGATGAAGACGCCAATGGTGGCGACCGTCGGGGTGCCTCGGGTCGGATTGGTGTCGGAGAGCTGCCGCGGCAAGATTCGGGAGCGACCGAGTGACCAGGCGACGCGGGTCGCCGCGTTCGCGATGCCGTTGGTGTTGGCGACAGCACTGTTGAGAAGAGCCAACAAGATCACCAGCCAGCCGATCCCCCAAACATCCTTGGCCATCTGAATCCAGGGGTCGCCGCTACCCAAGGAGTTGAAGGAGGCAAAGCCCTTAGGTCCCAGGTAGGCCTCGGCGGCATAGGTGCCTAGAAAGTAATAGAGACCGACCATAAGACAGGCTCCGATCACCGCGAATTTAACGGCCCGGCGGGGATTCTTGGCCTCCTCACCAAGCGGTGCCGAGGCATCGAATCCGATGAACGCCAGAATCGCGTAGACCGAACCTGCGAAGATGCCGGGGAGGCCAACGAATCCCTTCACCGTGGCGTAGCGCGTACTGAGGATACTGACGTCATTGTGGTGGCCCACGATGATCAGGGTCAGCGCCAGGGC
>Ga0307373_10013234_pt1 | contig 11575 bp, 9 predicted proteins | sample OX2MG_FD_202534 | JGI IMG/M metagenome (GOLD analysis project Ga0307373, IMG submission 202534) | Soil microbial communities from Risofladan, Vaasa, Finland - OX-2 | ecosystem: Environmental > Terrestrial > Soil > Coastal area > Acid sulfate soil | place: Finland: Risofladan, Vaasa | collected... | reverse complement strand
TACGACTACTTTTTCTAATTCGGCTTCATTTACAAAAGTGCTAGAATAAAATTCCTTATCACCCATCAGGATTTTAGCCAATAGGCTAGTACTGTATTATTACTATAAAAAACCATGGAAGAATGAAGATAATTACTTGTCTACGAAAACTTCTTTTAGGATTTTTAAAATTTTGTCTTGATAAGGAATCCAATCATCAATTTTCTCATAATTTTGAACTCTAAATTTTCTCATTAACATAATATTATCAGTTTATCTATTCCGTTTTAACTTTTTAGTCTCTTTCTTGAAGCGATTCCTGCATTGAAAGACGAACCTCCTTGTCTGCAATCATAGAAGCAATAGTTGCCAGTCGACATCTTTCAAGCTGTTCCCATTGTTCAAATTCCACAGGATTGTCAGATTTCTTTTCATCTTCGTTCATCAAGAGAGAGTGAACAGCTAGCCACATTCTGTATCTTTTATCAAACGAGTCCCCCAGTGTAGGATTAGACTTTTCAAATTGTTTCTTCGCATTTGCGTATGGAGGAAACACAGTAGAATAATACACAAAAAGTTCAGTACTAAGTTCTGAAGATGACGCCACCATTGTGATATCGGATGGCCAATCTTGACTACTCCACTGTATGTCTTCTGGACCAGCTACTGGAACAAAATTTATTTTTGGTATTGAAATGCTCTTTTTAGCAGGCGAGGCATCCGGTCTTAGGATTATTTTGTATGATATCTTGTTTGAAATAGAGATCAAACCCTGTCTGGATATTTCAACAATAAAATCACCTGTAGCACCAATGGCAGAAGTCTTCATACAATCTAAGACAATTCTCATCCTTCCATCCTTCAAAGATGTGGTTCCTGCTAACTTGATATCCGATCCATTCACGATAATGTTCACCCTACTCTTTGCGATATCACCCGAGTTATGGTAAGATGTTGGCGCGTCAGTTTCAATTCTTATGTACTTCCTTTGTTCTGGATAAAACTCAACAGGAGCATTAGCGAGGATTTTGATATAGGTTGGAGGATCGTGGATATCGATCTTCTTGGTAATTAGATGATGAGGGTGTTTTACAACGGGCGGTAAAGTTCCATCCGCTGTTGTGGCAGATGGATCTACTTCACTTGCAGCAGATACAATAGACATATTAGCTGAAAATCCATGAAATCTGAGAACCTTAGCAATCTCACTTCTAATAATTTTTTCTGTTTCTTCATCCCCTTTTGTAAGGGTTAAATTCTTTGCTTCGTCATTGATGATTCCTAATTCGTCATCTGCTTCAAGAGCCTTGATGAGTTCCTGTTCTACCAATTTACTAACTTCGCCTTTTCGCGTATCTTCTCTTCCTGAGCTAAACAGATTTCTTTTTCCCAAAGGCGAAAGCTCGTTACAATCCAAATGAATTATGATTCTATTTCTAAGAAAGGGAATCTCAAGTTGATTTCTAATTGACGTGTCATACCATTCACCATGTGTTTGACCATTTATTGTCAAAAGTATAGGACGTTTATTGTCAACATATACAGTTGTAGGTTTGGGTCCCTTTACATCTTCAAGAATCCAGTATTCAATTCCAATATTTCCAAAATCCCCTATTGGAATGTGAAATAGAGGAACACTATGACGAATTGCCGGTCCTCGGTCTTCTTGGTCATCAATTGCACCATTGAGAGCATTTCTAACTCCCTTGATGACCCTTCTGAAATTATGTACTCGGTCTTCAAGGAATATTGGGATTACTGGATCAAATAAAACACGTTGTAACAATCCATACATGCTAGCAGGCCCAAGGGCACCACCATAATTTGAGAGATCATAACCATAATGTCTCACAAGCGTTCCTTCGTTGAAGGCATCTAATGGAACATCTGCTTCGAAAAGTCTGTTATCTATTGTAATGTATACATAGTGACCATGTTTGAATCGATCTGCAGGAAGATCCTCAAAAAATACTATGGTGAAACTAACCTTGTTGTTTTGAGGAGATTCTGAATTTAGTCTACTACAGATCAGAGAGTATTTGCAATTAGCAAATGTACTTGATCCTCCTTGTCCAAATGCGCCTGCAAGATACAATTTCTGTAGTTTATTACTTTCACCGAGGCTAAGGATAGTTGAAGGCATTTTATCTGCAGTGAGACCTAATCCCGAGTCTTTGACGGATATTGTCCTATGATGTTTATCATCTCCTTCTTCTACTGTGACAAGTATGCCGCTTGCTAATTCTCGTCTTTTGGCAGGGCTTAGTGTGTGTAAACCCTTTGTAGGAATATTTAGCCATGCCAATGCAGCTTCGCGAGGATTTAGGCACTCAGGAATTCCACGATGCTTGTCATGTTCTAATTCTAGAATAGCATCAATTCCGTTAGTAATTCTTTCAACTACACTTTTTCCAGGATCAGTTCCCACTTCAATTTGACCCCTATTATTATCATGACCAATTGGCATGGTCTTGATTCTATCTCCAAATTCTTCCTGAATTTTTTGAACTAGAATTTCAATATCAGAACTTGTTTTTGCTCCCAGAAATTTAATTAGAATCTCTTGTTCATTCATTTAGCAAACCCTCCAAACTATCAAGTTCCGAACTAGCTTGATATTTTGTATGTATGCCATCCTTTTCAATTCTTATTAGCCTCATTTCCACAAGTCTTGCCATTCCACCAACCTTCATTGTATTCAATTCTGCTTCCGAAATACTTTCTCCACGAGAATTTGTCCATTTATTTTTCTTAACATAGTCTGCAACTTGGTTACCAATTTCTTGTGGAGTATCCATGCCATTCTTAACTGAAGTAAAAAGATAATCAAGAAACTGATATTCTCCAGGCCTTGTCTTCTTTACATGATTCATAAGAAAGTGAATTTCATTTTTGAAAAATGCAATTGGATGTTCTACTGTAAAAAATTCATCCAATAATGGTGATTTTAGATTCGCTAATTTTAGACCAGCTTCTGTTATTCCTATCTGTAAACTTCCATCAGATGCTTTTCTTATTACTCCTAGTTCTAGATCTCCAAGAAAACCATCTATTCTACTGTCTGACCTGAGTCTTCCAATGTATATGTCAATGAATCGTTGGCGACTATTTTCATCTTTTTGAGGAAATCCTATCTGGAGACCCTCGCCTCGAACAATTTGCGAATTTTTGTAATGTTTCTCTATCTGATTTCGCATACTTATTGCACGTTCAACTACACCAGCTGCAAATTCTTTATAATTAATCCATTCAGTTGTTGAAGATTCCAATCCATTAGCCAACATTCGTAAAACAAGCTTACCAGGAGCGAATCTATTGATAAGACCCCATATGGGTTTTCCACGACGCTCTTTACTCAATGGAATTGGATCAACTGTTCGTGGCTGAAAACCAACGAATGATTCATTGTGTGAAGTTGACATCGCATTATCTAAAACATGATTTTGACTTTGTTGATTATCATTTTCACTTTCTAATACCAATTGGTTTCTGATAGCCACCTCGGTAAAATGTTCCAATGAACTGTATTTGCCAAGAGTGACTAATTCCATGGCAGACTTGTAAGTGTCGGGTGTTATTTTTGTCATTATTATCATAACCGTGTATTGTTACTAAATACCCTTATTTAACTGTATTTTATACTAAACACTGTTAAATATCATATTTAGTATTAAACAATAGTATTAATACTTGTGATGGATGTTTATTAATTAAAATATTGATTACAACACCTGAAACAAAATATTTGAAGACATGTTATTTTCTAGGCCCGAAATTTGGATAGGATCTACTGCAAATTCACGTTGATAATTTTATGTCATTAAGTTCCATGTAAGGATAAGAAATATCTCACTATACATCAACATATGATAACTACGTAGTGATAGATTCCAAGAATTTTCTACCCAGAGTCAAACAAATTTTCTTTGAATTTGTGTATTCTGGAAACGGATCATGAATTTTTTCATCAGGGTTAGAGTAAGAAAGTATTAACCATCTAACAATTTTTTCATCCATAAAATCGCCCTTAAGAGGATTCATGATCCATACAGACTTGGATATTGCTACTTTTTCTTCTTCAGGAATAGAAATGTATGTGAGTCTCTCTGCTCTACTCATAGTCTCTACCAAATCACCTTTTTTCAATACGGCTATTTTTCCAAAGGATTTCTTGTTTTCAGCCATCAAGATTATCTCATCATTTAATCCCCATGTGTGACTAGACGTACCCATAGAAACTATGTGAGCATAAACTAGATTACTATTGGATATCAGATTATTTGGAAAAATTAAACAGCATAAACCGTCATTTGTTGTAAAAACAAATAGTCTAGCAAGAATATCTTTAAGGAATTCCAGATATGAAGTGAATTCCTCTTTTGAATAATCGTTCTTCATACAATAATTCTGGAATTGTGAAGAATTATCAGATGGGGGTTGTAGAAGTATAAGATTGAAATCATTCATAGTGTAGACATTGATAACGACATTTTATTAATTTCATTTTTTTATTATTTTTTCTAATGATAATATTTTAGATCTCTTTAACATTTCTGTTGATTTTTTAGGAATAGTTTTTTCATATTCTTCTGCAGCCCCTGTTTTCTTTCCAGTTTTTCTTAGGAATCCTTCATACTCTAACACATCAATTACTGCTTTGATTGGTTGTCTATTTTCAACAAGTCTCGGGGGTAATGATTCATTTAGATCAGCCTTATGAAATGGCTTGTTTGGAATTTGATTTAGAACAATTTGTAATGGTGATTTGGGGTTTGAGAGTTTACCAAGTTTTATTCTAGTAGGTGTTTCACTTCTAGCTATTATGTAACATAGATAATCACCCTCTTTATTTTTGTAGTATAGGTATGTTCCTCGAACACCAAGTACTTCTTTTGCAGATTTACTCTGAAATACAAGTTCATAACCTTTAGGAACATTAGAAATATCTAATGCTGCGTCGTCTTTTTTACCAGATTCTTCATGTAATGACCACTCTATTGGCATGTAAATTGGAACCATAAAATTAGAAAGCATAAAGGAGGAATTCAGTCTCTGTTTGGCTAGCGCAACGTATTCTTTTCTTTTGTCTATACCTATGTAATTGCGTCCAAGTTGTTTTGCAATTTTTGTTGTCTGTCCACTTCCATTCATAGGATCAAGAATGGTATCGCCTGGAAGCGAATACAGATTGACAAGTCTCCAAGGTATTTGTTCTGGAAACACAGCTGGATGCTTAACAACTCGTGGGGGAACAGGTGTAATATCCCAGATTGAGAGAGAGACTTGACGTTTCATTGCACGGTTGAGAGGCAGTCTATCAGCAAGAGTTCTATCTAATTCCCTCTTTTGAGCGCCTTTTTGCAATACTATAATGTATTCATGCATTATGTTGCTTCTATAATATGTAGGAATGGGATGCTGTATGAATATTCCAAATCTGTTACCTGCACCGTTTCTACCAGCGGTAACTTTATTCCAAATGATCATATCTCTCAGACGCCAACCATCCTCAGAATTTTCTTCCGTTACTAGTCTTGAAATTAGCAGGCTAGAAAGAGGAATCAGTTTTCCATTATCAATCTCATCACCAATTATTATACAACAAAATCCGCCTTTGATGGTAACCTTATGAACTTCAGAGAAGATTGCTTCCATTTCATCCAGATATTCTTTTGTCTTTAGTTCAAGCTCACCTCTAAAACGAGCTTGTTCGTTATGTGTGATATTTTTTACATGTCTAGAATAATCTATTGCGTTCCTATATGGTGGAGAAGTGATAGTCAAAGCCACACTTTCAGGCTTTACATAATCACTCAGCTTTTTACTATCTGCACAAATTATGTCATTTAAAACAAATTGTTTGTTTGCCAACTAAAGTTCAGTATACAGGTAAGCTTTAAAGCTTTTTCGGTCTGGATAGATCTTATCTCTACCATAGAATGTTCTCTCATCATAAAGCTTTAGTTCAATAATTAGATCAAATGATTGATGAAACCGTGTGGAAAAGGTCACAATAATTGGAGCACTTGGACATCAACCAGCGGAGAAGTAAAGAGATACTGTAAAACGTGTAGACAGTTAAGAGCCAAAACATATTCTGAAAGAAAAAAGAAGGCAAAAGGAACTCATACCGATAAGGAATTTCAAGAAAAACTCAAAAAATATGACAGATGCCCCAAATGTGATAGGAAATGGGAAGATATTCCTTTTTCAAAGGGGTCAGCTAAATACAAGATAACAGAAGATCATATCATTCCGTTGATGAGAGGAGGAACAGATGACATACACAACATAAGGCCATTATGTTATCAATGTAATTTCAAGAAAGGTCATTCAGTAAGAGAATGACACTAAGAGATTAGAAGAGAAATGCTTTTTTAATTAATCAAGGCATCAGATACCATGATAGGAATATGCCTAGTTTGTAAAAATAGAAAGGACCTAACAGAACACCATGCTAAGGAAATGGAGCGTAAACCTGATGGAAAATATCAAACAGTAGCAATTTGTGATGAGTGTCATGTTTTTCACGAAAAATATGTTAATGCTCTAAAGACATTGGGTTATGAACCTGATAAATTGAAAGTAACTCGTATAGATTAGAAATTATATCAAAAAATTATATCAAAGGTCCAGTGCATTCCGTACAATACTTCTGATCATTGCATATATTGTGTATCTTTTCTTGCTTTTGTCTTTTTTTAAAAAATGGTATAAAAGAATTAAGATTTCCATCCTAACTGGACGGAAAGATCAGTACCATTATTTTGCAAAAATATGTGTCCATCATTACGAGTTGTTATGACTTTCCTATCTTCCACCGTCCCTTTGTTCTTGACCTTCATGCCAGAAGTGACAGATACGTATCTGTTTGTTGCACTAGTGTCACCAAATCGACCATCAGAAATTATTGTAAGTTTTGGTTTACAATACTTAAAAATTTCAGATGAGAATCCACTTTCTCGTCCATGATGAGATGCAATAAGAACATCCGTACTTCGTAGCCATTCTACAAAATAATTTTTTGACAATAATGCATTCCATCCTTTTTCTTCCAAATCGCCCCCATACAATATGGTGTAGCCGCCAAATTCCATGAATGCTACAATACTGAGATCGTTCAGGTTCATAGTAGAATCTTTATTGGAATATTCAACTATACGTACACCGTCTGACCAATCTTTTGTTTTTGGATTCTCTAAAGATTGTAAAGGCTGATTATATCTTGAATTCATATCAAGATACTTCTCGATTATGTCTTTATGAGTTTCAAAGACTTCGGAGTTTTCTTCTTCTATTTTAGCAACATCAATAATTTTATTTCTCGATAATACTGTAGGTGACATATAATTGTCGACATTTATTATATCACAAATATGATCTACGTGAGGATGACTGATTAGCAGATAATCAAGATTTTTTGCATTATACTTTTCTTTTAACAATTTGGCAGGAGAAAATCCATTAGTCTCATCGGCTCCGCAGTCTAGCATAAAATTTCTTTTTGGTGTTTCCCCATAGACACAATTTCCATGTCCAACATTGAAGATCCAGAGTTTGAGATAGACCATGTGTAAAGAAAAAGACCATATCTTATAAGAATAGCAATAAACGAACAGCTGATTAAAGGTCATTATCAATCATAATCGCGAATACACATGACTGATACCAAGGGACCAGATTGGCTAGTAAATTATTATCAACGAATCCAAAGTGATGCAACTCTTGCTTTTGGACGTCGTGACAGTATTACCAATTGGTCGTACACAATATTGGCAGCAGCAATTGCTGCATATGTTGGATTTTTTGGAAGCGGTACATCTGTAATTCCGTTAGGTCGCTTTGGATTAATGGTGGGAGTTGAATTTGTATTGATTAGATTTTTCTTCCAGTCCATGATTGCATATGGATATTTTCTAAGAGCAAGATATCTAAGAACGAGAATAGAGCAATATTGGATGGATAGTAATCCAACTTTAGATCAAATTAAACACGACATTAAAGAATATGATCATGGTAAGACCATACCCGAAACAGGTAGAAATCGATTATCGGGACAAATAAGATCAGGATTTATTCTAATTTTAGCTATCCCGACAATACCTTTGGCAATAGAATTGTACTTAGCGTATTCTTGGATCTATTTTGTAATTATAAGCTGCCTGTTGGCCTATATTTTATTGGAGATAATTAATTTTAGAACATATGATCAGATGAAAAAAAGGAAAAATGAACAGAATTAAACAAGTTCTAATAAGTAAGACATAGGCACGTTTTATTGAAGATAAGTAGAGAGCATATTATTCAAAAAACGTGATAGAATTCTTGACTGATGATAACAGTCACATTCTTGGAGAACTAGCAAAAAATCATCAATTCGTATTAGAGGAACAACAAAGAAATGCACGGACAAAAGAAATTGGAATCACGGAAATATAGTGCATTAAATTTTCAAGCACGGATATGTAGTAATACTAAATTTTTAGGAAGAATATTTTCCTTTTCCCGGAATTAAATTTCGTATTCCGCCTTCGGGTTCTACAACATCACCTTTTCTTCTAGGTATGAGATGAATATGACAATGATCGATTGTTTGTCCAGAGTCAGTTCCATCATTAATTCCTACATTAAATCCAGTTACTGTAGAATCCTTTTTTGAGATAGTTTTTTTCATTTCAGAAAGTAATGATATACATGCTTTGTATTCTGCAGTTCCAAGGTCGAAGAAAGAATGCACATGTCGTTTTGGACAGACAAGTGTATGATATTTTGTTACAGGATACTTGCCCTCAATTGTAAATGCCAAATTATCACTTTTTTTGGATGATACGAGTTTACAAAATATGCAATTCTTGTCGCTGTCTTCATAAAGATTCTTCCATGGTCTAAAGTCTGTATCATCAAGATCTCTTTTTTGTGAATTACATGTATAACACAAGGCCTGTAGATTCTCTGGAATTGTTTTACCTCCTTTGTTTCGTGGAGTGATATGATCTACATCCAACGCTTTTTCATCTGCTGAAATTCCACACAGTTCACATCGGAATTTTGCTTTTGATAATATTTGATATCTCAGAGATCCTGGAACTTCCCTTGAGCAATTCAAGTGGGTAGGAGGTGTGGTACTGACTATAGTTGGATTGATCCATCTAAAAGCGACATATTTTCAAAAGAATTTTTGAAAGGCAAACACACTGGGAGTGGGTATCAGTAGATCTCATGCCCAAATATTACAACAGCATCAAAGTTTCAGAAAACCTGTCAGTTCCAGTCAAAGATGTTAGTTATAACATCAGGTTTGTGGAAATTGGCAGATTTTTGTCTGATAAAATCCAAGCAAATCTAAAAGAAAATGAAGCCTATCCATTTCTGGCCAAATCAAAGGAGATAGAGAAATGAGTATTTCGATGATGTTTTATTCATCTCAGCATCCAGTTAAAGGAGAATACTTTTGAGCATGCAATTAAACAAAGAACAAAAACAGGCAGTTGAACATTCTGGTTCACCACTACTTGTTTCTGCAGGTCCTGGCAGTGGCAAGACAAGAGTCATTGTTGAGAGAATTCAACATCTAATTAAAAACTGTCTCAAGCCATCAGAGATTCTCTGCCTTACATTTTCTGAAAAAGCTGCTCAAGTGATGAAAGACAGACTAGATGAGATGAAAATTGATACATCCGAAATGCAGATCAGTACATTTCACTCATTCTGCCATGATATACTTTTACAAAATGTTTTGGATTCAGGAATCGGAATTGGCTCTGGTGTAATAAACAGATCAAGCCTACTTGTGTGGGCCTTGAAAAACATTGACTCGTTTGAATTAGAGCATATAGAAATTACAAATAATGCTGTTGAAGTTATAGAGGCAATCATAGATGGAATAAGTACATTCAAAGATGAATTAATCAACCCGGAGGAATTACGAGAGTATCTAGACAAAAAACTTGCAAAACAAAAAAATCTAGTTGGCGAAGTGGAAGAGTTAGATTATCTTCACAAGCTTGAAGATTTGCATCGTGTATATGTCAACTATCGTGATCATCTAAGATCTCAGAGATTCATAGATTTTGATGATATGGTGGTACTTTCAATTCAGCTGTTTAGAAAAAAACCAATTGCGCTTGCATCATATCAGAACAGATTCAAGTATGTACTAGTTGACGAGTTTCAAGATAACAACTTTGCCCAATTTGAGCTAGTAAAATTATTGACATCAAATGGAAATGTGACAGTTGTAGGCGATGACGACCAGAGCATATACCGTTTTCAAGGAGCATATGATGCAATATTTGATCATTTTAGGCAGACTTATCCCAATCATACCGAGATACTTCTTCCTAAAAACTATAGGAGTCCTACAAGTGTTGTCAAACTTTCAAGCCAACTTTTAGAAATTGTTCCAGGTAGAAATCCCAAAAAGTTGGAGGCAGTAAAAGAAGGAAAACAGAAGGTGATAGTTGCAAGATGCAACCATGACATGGCAGAAGTTGAATATGTTATTGACCAAATTCGAGAAATACTAGAGACTAAAAATGGAATAAAATCACCATATTCGTTTAAAGATATTGCAATTTTATCACGAAAACGTGTAGATGGTAAAAAGTTTGCCCAGGCACTAAACTCTCATGGAATACCTGCTACTTTTGTTGGTGAAGCCCAGATATTTTCATCATCAGTTGGAAGAGACCTTTTGGCATATTTGCAAATAGCAAGCGATCCTGCACATGCAGGAATTGCAATAAACAGAATCTTGAAGATTTGGGGTATTAACGAGCAGGATATTGCAAAAATAAATCATAATGCAGATACACGAACACGAAAGATAGATTCAGACGAGGATCTAGTCTTTGAAGTCATGACTGATCTAAATGTCAATGGGTTGACTCAGATTGCAGAGCTTAAAGAGATTTCAACCATGTTGCATGCAATTTCAAATCTAAAAAAAGATTTCACTGTAAGTGAGACTGTCTTTGAGATAATGATGCGAGCAACTGATCTGTACAAAAATGTGATAAGAACTGATTCATTGGAAGATAGAGGTAAGCAGACAATTCTAAAAGAGATTTATAAAATTGTACAACAGTTTGAGATACAAAATCCTGATGGGAGTATGTCAGATTTTATAGAATATCTAAGATTGCTTGGCAAGTTTGATGTAGAGATGGAAGAAGGAAAGGAGATTGTTGATTCGATTCAAGTTTCTACAATTCACCAAAGTAAGGGAAAGGAGTTTCCATTTGTATTTGTAGTTGATGTTGCACAGAGAAAAATTCCATTAAGTTATGACAAAAAGACATTCTATGTACCTGATGACTTGTCAAATGGTCTTAAGAGAAACATAGACGGAAAAGAGATGCATGTAAGAGAAGAGAGAAGGCTGCTTTATGTTGCCATGACACGTGCAATTGACCAATTATATCTTGTATTTCCTCAAAAATATGCTAAAAACAAAAATCCGAACAAGCCGTCTCCATTTTTAGAGGAACTTGACTATGAGAACAATCCCATGATTACGGTATTTCCATATGATAGTTCAACCCAAGAGAGTCTAGTACAGGAACAAAACAGGTTTGATGTAGTCAAAAAAGAGTTA
>Ga0307373_10013233_pt1 | contig 11575 bp, 7 predicted proteins | sample OX2MG_FD_202534 | JGI IMG/M metagenome (GOLD analysis project Ga0307373, IMG submission 202534) | Soil microbial communities from Risofladan, Vaasa, Finland - OX-2 | ecosystem: Environmental > Terrestrial > Soil > Coastal area > Acid sulfate soil | place: Finland: Risofladan, Vaasa | collected... | reverse complement strand
GTGACGGAGACGGTGCCCGAGTAGCCCGAGCTGTTGGCGTTGCCGAGGCAGAGGAGCGACGAGTCGTTGTCCCAGAACTGGATGCCCTCGAGCCCCGCCTGGCCGCCGCCGATCCTTTCGCATTCTGGGAACCGGGTCGACGTTATGGTGACGCCCTGCCCGCCAGCCCGAGAAGAGTCGTCTACCGCCTCCTGCTCGAAGGTCGAAACCACGATGGCTCGCCCCGCCGACCTGCCGACGAAGAGCGAGCCCCTCCGGCCGAGGTCTAGGTCGTGCAGGAAGAGCCACTTCAACTGGGACGCCTCAGGGACCTTGAACCTTGCGCCCTGTGAGCTTAGCGAGAGGCCCGCCTCGCCGAAGACGACTCCCTCGATGAAACGGGACGCAGCGACGTGGTCCGAGCCCGACCCTACGATCTGCCTCCGCTCCGTGTCTATCCAGTATGGGATCTCTCCCGGCATCCCCCCGAGCCTCTCTGCGTCGAGGTGCACGAGCCGCGCGACCTTCTCGAGCTGCGCGCTTCCTATGCTCGGGTATCCCGTGATGTACGCGAGGATTGCGTGGGAGATCGCGGCCCTGGTCCAGTAGCCGCCGAGCTGTCCTTCTCCGTAGCTCGGGCTGAAGTACAGGTTGTTGGAACCCGAGACGGTGCGCGGGCCGTAGCCGGTCTCGAAGTCCTTCTCAAGCAGCCTGTGGACCACCGAGGACGCCAGGTTCTGGTCCGGCGAGAAGAAGGAGAGGCCGACCGCCTGGTCTATCGTGATCTCCTTGTGGACGACGCCGCGGCTGTCGACGTTCAGCGCCAACGCGCCGCTCTCGGAGTCCCTCAGCTTCTCGTTCAGCGCGTTGAGCAGCCTCACGCTGAGCTCGCGGAACTTCGCAGAGTCGCTCCCCTTGCCCGCGAGGAAGGCGATGGTGGAGGCGTCTCTGAGGCCCCTGATGGCCAGGAGGTTTACCTCGGCCGTGTGTCCCGTCGGGAAGCCTGCGCCGAGGCGGCGCCGCCAGCCGTCGGGAGATTCGGCCGGCGAAGAGACCAGCCCGTCCGCGAGCATCCCCGCGAGCCCGTCACCGACCCTCCTCATGTGAGGATACCACTTCCTGACGAGCTTCTTGTCGTGCGCCCGTGCGCTGAGATAGGCGCAGACGCTCAAGAGATACAGCGAGGTCTCCACCGGGCCTGCCCTCTCGGCGCGCTCGCTGGCTGCCGTGCCTTCCGAATAGCGGATGGCGCCGTCCTTCCTGACGCTGCGCTTCAAGGACTCCACCAGCTTCTCGAAGTAGTCGCCTCGCGTCAGGGAGAGAGCCACGCCGGACCACAGTCTCTCAGCGAGGTTGCCTTCGCCCTCGATCGCGAGGAGCGCGGCCTTCGCCCAGTCGAAAGCGAAGCTCATCGAGGCGCTTGACGAGGCGAACTCTGTCCCTCGCGCCCCAGCCTCTTCGGCCTCGCCCTCCTCGGGACGGGGGACTGCCGCGTTGAGGGCGGATTCCAGCGAGGACGGGTGGTAGACTGAGACGCTGCGCACCTCCGCCGCCGCGCCTGCCGGGAGGTCGAAGTCGTGCTGGGTCAGCAGGATGACGGAGCCCGACATCCCGAGCGAGCTCTCCGGAAGCTCCCCGAGCGCGAGGAGCTCCGCGGCCCGGCTTCTGTCCTTGGTCATGTAGATGACCGAAGGTCGCGGGGAGAAGCCCACGACCCTGACGCCCGTCGTGTCGCCCACGTCGTCCATCACGACCTGGTCGTGGCGGTTGAAGGCGTCGACGCCTATCTCGCCCGGAGGGTCGCGCTCTCTCCGGTAGTTGAGGGACGTGGGGTCGTGGAGCGTGAGGACCCTGAGCTTGGCTATCGCGTCTCCCCTGTTCGTGATCCTCACCGACCTGACAGAGCCCGTGCAGTCCCCCGTCACGAGCCGGAACGAGTGGGCAGCCTGTATCTTGTCCTGCCCGCGGGGCGCGAAGGAGACGCTCGTCGGGGTCGCCCTCACCAGGATGTCCTGTGGCCTCACCCCTATCTTCACTCCCGACTGGATCTTGAACACCTCCACCGTCTCCCTGCCGAAGAGCAGCTTCCTCGCCGTCGCGCTGTGCACCCACGACGACGACCCGTCGGGCTCGACCCTGGCCTTGAGGTCGCTCCTGAAGAGGTAGACGCTCCGCTTGAGCTGCGAGGCGGAAAGCTCGCGCGTGTGCTGAAACGGGGAGAGCTCGCGCTGCATCCTGGCTGGAGGGTGCGGAGCGGGAACTAATGCACCGGGATTGAACCCAGTTGAGCATAGGTCAAGGCTGCGTTGACAAGATGCGCCAGACTGGCCCGTCGGGGGTGTCCTGGACCGCGACTCCCCTTTCTTTCAGCTTCTCGCGGATGACGTCGGCCCGAGCGTAGTCCTTCGACTTTCTGGCCTGCTCTCGTTCGTCCACCAGCGCCTGGATGTCGGAGCTCTCTTGCGGCTTCCGGGGCTCCTCGACGGCCTGGCCAGGCTGCAATATCCCAAAGACGCCATCGACCTGCGACAACGACTCCACGATGAGCTTGTAGTCGCCTCGTGAAAGCCGCCTGGAGTCGATCAGCGCGTTGACCGCGCGCTGGAAGTCGAAGAGCGCGGCCAGCGCCTTCGGCGTGTTCAAGTCGTCGTCCATGGCCCGCTCGAAACCCCGAAGCAGCGACTTCACGGGCTTGACGGCGCTGGATGCCTTCCCTTTTGCCGCGGACTTTTGCCCGTGCGAGAGCCTCTCGTAGAACTGGTCGACCTTCTTCATCGTCGCGTCGGACTGCCCCATGGAGCTGTCGGTGAGGTTCAGCTCGTCTCTGTAGTGCGCGCTGATCAAGAAGAGCCTGATCGCCCGGGGGTTCCAAGCCTGCTTCACCAAGTCGCGAAGCGTGATGAAGTTCCCAAGGGACTTGCTCATCTTCTCTCCGTCGATGTTGAGAAACTCCGAGTGCATCCAGACCTTGACGAACCTCTTTCCTGTGAGCGCCTCCGACTGCGCTATCTCGTTCTCGTGGTGCGGGAACCTCAGGTCCTTCCCGCCCGTGTGGATGTCGAAGCTCGGACCCAGGTACTTCATCGCCATCACGGAGCACTCTATGTGCCAGCCAGGCCTCCCCTTGCCCAATCGCGTCTCCCAAAAGACCTGGCCGTCGTCCGGGTCCCATGCCTTCCAGAGCGCGAAGTCGTTGGCCCCCATCTTCTCATAGTGGTCGACGGCGACGCGTGTGCCCGACTTTACCTCGGCCTGCCTGATCCCTGAGAGCCTCCCGTATCTGGGGAACTTCTTGATGGAGAAATAGACGGAGCCGTCGTCCTCCCGGTAGGCGTAGCCTTTTTTGATCAACGACTCGACCGCCGTCACGATCTCGTCGATGAACTCGGTGGCCCGCGGATAGTGCTCCGCCTTTTGGATGTTCAGGGTGTCAAGGTCTTCCATGAACGCCTTCGTGTAGTAGTCGGTGAGCTCCGGCAGGCTCATCCCCGTCCTCTTGATCCCCTCGATTATCCTGTCCTCCACGTCGGTGATGTTCTTGACCTGGGCCACGGCATAGCCCTTGTGCTTCAGATACCTCCTCAGGACGTCTTCGAAGACGAACGTCCGGAAGTTGCCGATGTGCGCGTAGTTGTAGACCGTCGGTCCGCAGGTGTACATCCTCACCCTCTTCCCTGAGAGGGGCTTGAACCTCGTTAGCTTCCTTCCGAGCGTGTTGTACAGGACGAGGACCATCTGGAGACGCCGGCTCCCGCAAAGTGCGTGATAAGGTCTTCTTTGGCGCCTTAAAATAAAGGAGGAGGGGAGACTCCTGTTTCAGTGCTGATTACTTGGCTGGCATCTTGCCGATGCGGAAAATCGGCTTTCCACAGGACCCGCAGGTACCCCGGACAGCAAACCGACCGTTCTTCAGTTTGATTTGCTTGGGTGCCTTGATCTCCCTGTTCTTCTTCTTCTCGTAGACACAGTAGCCCGTGACCACGTTTGCTCGCGTTTAACCCCGCAAGATTGATATTTAAGCTCTCGGTAACGGAGCAAAATTCACGGTTTCTAGGGAAAACGAAGACTCAGAACGGCCGGAAGACGTCTTTTGGGCAAGGTAGCTCTCAGAGGTGGGCGTCCAATTCGTCTAATCAAACCGTTATCGCAGAAAAAGTCCACGGCCCTTGATAGACGCTCTTGAAAGCGGCGCGAAATGCGCCGGTTAATCTGTGGCGTAGAATAGAAAATCGGACAAATCGCCGTTAAGAGTCTGAATATCGCTCGCTCGCACAACTCTTCAACCCTCTAGGAATGTGGCTGTATCAGACAGGGCAAACTGGCAGTGCGAAAAGATCCCAGCCGAGATATCGACGAAGCGCTTTCTATCCTTGCACTACCGTGATGGTGCCGACCATCCAGGGATGGTACGCGCAATCGTACTGGTACGTCCCCGGGACGGTGAACGTGACTGTGAACTTCGCGCCGAGGGCCATGTCGCCGGAGTTGAAGGAGGCCGCTCCTGGCGGGACGCTGGTCGAGGTGGCCGTGTGGTGAATGCCGCCGTTGGCTGCGTCGTTGTTGATGAAAGTCACCGTGGCGTTCACGCCTATGACAAGGGTGATCTTGTCGGGAGCGTAGCCCGGAGCGCCGTTCGGGTTCCCCGCGCCGCTTGGCATCGACACCTGGATGCCAGAACCGGAACTAGAGGTGGAACTGGATGTGGAAGTGGAGCCGGCGACGATCACGACCGTCCCGCTCATCCAGGAGTGATAGTTGCAGATGTACTTGTAAGTCCCTGGCGCCGTGAAGGTGTAGTTGAAGGTCGCGCCTGAGGCCATGTCCCCGGAGTTTATGCTCCCGTTCCCTGAGACGGACGTCACCGTGTGGTGAGCGGTGTCGTCGTTCGTCCAGACGACGGTGTTGTTGACCCCGATGACGAGGGTGACTTTGTCGGGCGAATAGCCGGGCGCGGCACTGGGACCGCCTCCCGCGCCGCTAGGGATTGAAATGTGGGTCACAGTGGGCGTCGGCGCCCCGGTCCCGGCGACGACCACGACCGTCCCGCTCATCCAGGAGTGATAGTTGCAGATGTACTTGTAAGTCCCTGGCGCCGTGAAGGTGTAGTTGAAGGTCGCGCCTGAGGCCATGTCCCCGGAGTTTATGCTCCCGTTCCCTGAGACGGACGTGACCGTGTGGTGAGCGGTGTCGTCGTTCGTCCAGACGACGGTGTTGTTTGTCCCCATCACCACCTTGATGGTATCCGGCGCGTATCCCGGGGCCGCGCTCGGCCCGGACCCTGCTCCGCTGGGGATCGAGACCGCCACCGAGGCGGAGGGCCCAGAGCTGGCGGTGGTCGTCGTCGTCGAGGTGGTCCCGCAGAGCCCCTCGTAGCACGTGCTCGTGGCCATCCCGCTGACGAGGAAGTATCCGAGCAACACCGGGATGATGATCGCGATCACTCCCACCACTCCGAGCGTCAGCTTTGGGGGCGCGTAGTCTTGGGTTCGCATTGTATTCTCACTTATTGGGCGAATGCGAAGAGCATGGTAAGGATGAGCACCATGATGAGGGCTAGCGGGGCGAGCATCAAGTACTGTATCACCGGGGGCTCCTTCCGGATGTTCATCAGGAAGAGCGCGGCGATCAGGCTGTTTATCATTGCTATCACGCCTATGGCTATCGTGATCGAGAAGGTGTCGGGCTTTGCCGAGTAGAAGACTATGACCTCACCGATAGTCGTCACTATCATGTAGAGCCAGACCGCCAGCGGAGTCTTGTAGTTCATTTCTATGTCTCCAAATCAAAGAAGATAGAAGAGCGGGAAGACGAAGATCCAGACGATGTCGACGAAGGCCCAGTACAAGGCGAAGTTCTCCACTCCTGCGTGGTTCTCCTTCGTGTAGCCGCCCATCATCGCCTTTCTTATCAGGTACACCATCAGGACGAGCCCCACCGTGACGTGGGCGGCGTGCAGCCCGACGGTGAAGTAGTAGGTGCTCCCCGCGATGCTCGAATTCCAGGTGAAGCCCTTGACGAAGTACAGGTTGTACCACTCCGCCCCCTTGATCCCGAGGAACGTGGCGCCGAGGACGAACGTCGCGCACAGCCACATTATCGTGTTCCTCTGCTTCCCCTCCTTGACCGACTCTAGGGCGAGGAAGGCTGTCAGACCGCTGGTCAGCAGCACGACGGTGTTGGCCAGCCCTAGCGGGATCTCGTGCACCGAGCCGGGGATGGGCCAGTCTGGCGTGAACGAGCGGATGTAGAGGTAAGCGCCTAGTATCGCTCCGAAGACTATCACGTCCGTGGAGAGGAAGATCCACATCCCGAGCCTCATCTTGGGAATCCCGCCGAAGGGCCAGCTCTCCGTCAGCTCGTCAGGCATGTGGAACTTCTCGTGCAGGTCCTCGTACATCCAACCGACTATGGCGAGGCCGTCCACCGCGAGGCCCGCGATGAAGACGGCGAGGCCCCACGAATAGACCATGAGGGCAAGGCCCAGGAAGCTTATCCCGATGCCAGCGGCAAGCCAGATCGGCCTCGAGCTCAGGTGCCCGTGGTGCTCCCCTCCTCCTTCGGCTCCCGGCATCGAGCCCGTGGCGGCCGCGGCTCCGTGCGAGGCGCCCGTGATCACCGGCACCCACTCGGGGGTCGTTGCGCCCCACGGGTTGGGAGGCGAGATCTTCCCTCCCCTCCAGACGTAGATGATGTTCGCGATGAGCAGGATCTGCGAGGCGGCGAAGATGAAAGCGCCGACGGTAGAGATGAGGTTCAGCGTGTTCCAGCTAGGGAGAGACTGATACGTGTAGATCCTCCTCGGCATGTCATAGAGGAAGAACATCGGGAAATAGAGCACGTTGAAACCGATGAAGGACGTGATGAAGTGCCAGTTCGCCATCTTCTCGTTGTACATCTTCCCCGTCATCTTCGGGATGTAGTAGTACAGCCCGGCGATCAGGCCGAAGATGGCGGCCCCGACCATGACGTAGTGGAAGTGGCCTACTACGAAGTACGTGTTGTTGTACACGACGTCTAGCACGAAGGACGAGAGGAAGACCCCCGTGACCCCGCCGATGATGAACAAGAAGATCGACCCGATGCAGAAGACCATCGGCGCGGTCAGACGTATCGTCGACCTGGTCAGGGTCTTGATGAAGGCGAGCGTGATCACGTCGAACGGCAAGGAGATCAGGATCGTCGCGACGCTGAAGGCCTCGTCCTCGCTGAGGGTGACGCCGGTCAGGAACATGTGGTGCGACCACACCATGTAGCTAAGGGGGATGACGATGGCTCCGGTGCAGATGAGTATGACGTTCTTCTCGGCGAGCGGTCTCCCCGAGAAGACGGGGAAGATCTCGGCGATCAGGCCGAAGGCGGGGAGCAGCACCACGTATACCTCAGGGTGCCCGAAGAACCAGAAGAGGTCGTCCCAGAGGATCGAGCCTCCCGCAGAGGCCGAGAAGTACATCGTCCCGAGGACCCTGTCGGAGATGAGAAGCATAAGGGCCGCGAGCAGGGAAGGGAACGAGAAGAGCATCGCGATTATGGTGAAGAGCATGAACCAGCTGAACATGGGGATCTTGCGCCACGTTATCCCCGGGCCTCGGGCCACGGCCACCGTGAGCAGGATGTTTATGCTGCCTACGGTGATTGAGGTAGCCAGCATGATGAGGCCGGCGAAAGCGAGGGTCGGCCCCGCTCCGGGGCTGAACTGGGATGACGACAGGGGGGAGTAGGCCGTCCACCCGCCGGCGGTGTTCCCGCCGGGCATGAAGAACCCGACGGTCGCGATGATCCCGCCGAAGAGCCACAGCCAGTAGCCGAGCGCATTGACCCTGGGGAGGGCGAGGTCGGAGGCGCCTATCTGCAGCGGCAGGAAGTAGTTGGCAAGACCGATCGCGAGAGGAGACAGGAACCACAGGATCATGATCAGGCCATGGAGCGTGACCGCCTGGTTGAACGAGGCCGCACTAAGGAAAGTCTGCGTGGCGCTTGGCCAGCACATCCCGGAGACCCCGGCGGCGCAGACGGGGATGGCGAGCTCGACCCTGACAAGCAGTATCAGGATGGCCCCGATGAACCCGAAATACATCGAGCCTGCGATGTAGAGCAGCCCCACGTCCTTGTGGTTGGTCGTGTAGAGCCAGCGGGACAGCCAGGCGTTCATTTCGCGCTAGCCACCTCCCTTCGCGGGCGGGGTCACGGGAAGCTTGTCATACCATGTCTTGTATTGGGTGGCGTTCTCGACGACGAGCTTCGAGAGCATCAGCGCGTGCCCGACGCCGCAGAGCTGTCTGCACTGGATGGTGAAGACGCCCGGCTGGGTCGCGTTGAACCACAGCTCGCTGTAGATCCCCGGCTGGGCGTCCTTCGCGACATCCAATTCGGGTATGTAGAGCCCGTGCGTGACGTCCCTCGAAGTGATGTTCAGGATCACGACGGCATCGACCGGGACCGTCAGGTTCTGGAAGTCGGTGTAGCCGTTCGGATAGGTGAAGCTCCAGGAATACTGTTGCCCGGTCACGCCGACGAGGATCTGGTTGGGCGGGTCAGGGATCGCGACGAGGTTGGCTGAGGCGAATGTCTGGTACTCCACGAACGCGAGGACCGAGCCGGTCAAGCAAAGGAGCATCAACACCCCCTTCCAATTACCCCACTCGCCCTCCTCGTGGTGGTAGGCCGGCGTCTGCCTGCCCGGCCGCTCGCGGTTCTTCGCGATCTGGTAGACCATGTAGCCGATGACGATCGCGGAGGCCGCGCCCCCCAAAATCAGATAGTAGTTTTGCAGTGTCGTGAATATCTTGACTGTTGGAGGCATCGCATCGAATGGAAGCCAGGACAGCATTCAGCGACGAGGCCTTAAAGAATATTTGATATAAGTCTTGTTCGCCCAAAGGGTGAGAGACGGGCGCCCTGCCAACGCATATTTACTCGGCGATGGGACAGACCCTTGCTCGAAAAGGCGGTGGGATGGCGGATTGGTTACGCGTGCGCCTGCAGTTTGTCGAGGATGACAGAGAGCGCATTCATGAGGGTTCGATTCCCTCTCCCACCTCTAAGGTCAAAATAGTCTGCTTTTGCCAAACACAGGTCAATTTCAGCGCTAATTCCAATTTTAGGCTTCAGTCCAACGTCTCTGCTGCTAACGCCAGTCGTTTCGCCTTTCTAATGATTGTGAATCCAATCGAGGACTGATAACTTGGTATCGAGGACGTTGCAACTGCCAAGACAAAGCAGTCCTTATTCGCATGATATTGCTTTCCCTTGATGATTACAAGTCTACCGCCCCTAGAAGATAGATACGGTCCGCCGACTTCTATGCCGAAACGAGATTCAAGAAGATGGCGGACATAAAGCAACACGATCTTGTTCGTATTCGCTACACGGAGTTGCGTTCGATATACCGAACCCTCGGAATCAAAGAAACCGCGAAGAAACGCGCTAACGCAATCATTACAATGCTCGATGACTTTCCTCAATCTGGGTAGCGCCTCACGAAGAAACTTCTGCAGAAGGATGCTTGACAACTGCGTGTGCCACGCATGGGTCTTCTCATTCCACTTCACCCGAGGAGGGTCCCTTCCAAGGATTACCGAAAGGCACATTGCGAACTCCTCTGCGAATTCTTTGTCTATCACTCTTAGCTTGATCATGTAACTGTAAGATCTGTTCACGCTCATCGATGCATCGCCCATCTTGACGCCGATGACGTAGGCCAATTCGCGACGAGGAGTCGCGGCGAATGGCCTCACGGATCCGAACGGCTCATGCTTGCCGTTTATCCATCCGGATAGATGCGATTTGCGCAGCCTCACCCCATGCTCAATCTCGATCTTCCTGATGATCTGATTGTAGCTGAGCCCCTCCCTCCTGAGGGCGAGGACGAGATGATAGAGCTTCTCCCTCTCTTGCGTCGGTCTTAGCTTGACACCAGCTCTGGACCGCATGGCCTTCAACGCATGGGCGTCTAATAACTGCCCACGAGTGAATGTTTCACATGGGCAACGTCCAGCGTCCTCCCCGAAAGAGCAAAGGAGCAGCGCCCGTGGACGAGTGCGATCAGGGGCGATAACCTGAGAAAGCATAAAAAAGCGATGGGCCGTCGCCACGCATCTTGAAACTCGTAAAGTCAAAGAAGGCCCCCGAGCCGATTGGGCCATACTCTCAGGCTGTAGTAGTGAAGAACCTCGTCTTCGTCTCCGGGATGATAGCCCTCGACCCCGCGACAGGGAAGATGGTGAGTGGCGGGGTCAAGGAGCAGACCGAGCGCGTGCTCGCCAGCCTCAAGGCGGTCTTGAAGGCGGCCGGGACGTCGGAGAAGAACGTGGCGAAGACCACCGTCTTCATCAAGGAGGCATCGATGTTCAAGGAGATGAACGACGCCTACGCGAAGTTCTTCGGCAAGCACAGGCCAGCGAGGGCCACCCTGGTTACCGGGTTCGCCAGAGACGACATCCTTGTGGAGATAGAGGCGTTCGCCAGCAGATAGGGGCGGCGGCGGCCCTGAGTCACTGAGGCGAGGCACGCGCAGGTAGTTGGTGAGGTTGGAGGAGCAGAACCGGCAACCTAGCTGCCCGTGCTGCGGGACACCCATGGTCGTCGTCTCTGAGACAGAGACCAAGCTCAACCTAAAGTGCCCAGCCTGTCTGGTGAGCGACCTCAGGATCAAATAGCGAGAGGTCGCGTCTTGGCTCGGCTTGTCGCCTGACCCACCCATAGGCCCTAGCTAGACGAAGAGAGCGTAGATTACCACTGCGGAGACGAACACTATCGAGATGGTGTTGAGGACCTTGATCAGCGAGTTGATCGCCGGTCCCGCGGTGTCCTTGAACGGGTCCCCTACCGTGTCGCCCATGACGGCCGCAGCGTGGGTTGGCGTCCCCTTGCCTCCGAAAGCGCCGGTCTCGATGTACTTCTTGGCGTTGTCCATGGCCGCGCCGCTGTTGGTCAAAGTGAACGCGAGGAAGACGCCTGAGACTACGCTGCCGATCAGGAGTCCGCCGAGGGCCACGGGCCCCAAGAGGAAGCCCACCGCAAGAGGCGTGGAAACGGCCAGGATGGCAGGGGCCGCGAGCTCCTTGATCGCGGCGGCGGTGCTGATGTCGACGCACTTTGCGTAGTCAGGCTTCCCCGTCCCCTCCATTATCCCTGGGATCTCTCGGAACTGCCTCCTCACTTCGTTGACCATCTTTATCGCAGCGCGGCCGACGGCCTGGATGAGAAAGCTCGAGAAGTAGAACGGGAGCAAGCCTCCGATGAAGAGGCCGACTATCACGTGCGGGTCGCTGAGGGTGAAACTGAGGGTCTGCCCCGGCGCGAGCCCGTACTTCGCGAAGAGGTTGTGGAGGCTTATCTGGCGGTTGACCTCGCTCTGGAAAGCCTCGAAGATAGAGACCGCGGCGAGCGCCGCTGACATCACCGCGAACGCCTTTGTGGTGGCCTTGGTGGTGTTGCCTATGGCGTCGAGCTCGTCGGTGACGACCCGCACGTTGCCCTCGAGCCCGGCCATCTCGGCTATCCCGTTCGCGTTGTCGGTGATAGGCCCGAAAGAGTCGATTGACATTATCGCTCCAGTGAGCGAGAGCATGGCCATCGTTGCCACCGCGGTGCTGTA
>Ga0307373_10013228_pt1 | contig 11577 bp, 10 predicted proteins | sample OX2MG_FD_202534 | JGI IMG/M metagenome (GOLD analysis project Ga0307373, IMG submission 202534) | Soil microbial communities from Risofladan, Vaasa, Finland - OX-2 | ecosystem: Environmental > Terrestrial > Soil > Coastal area > Acid sulfate soil | place: Finland: Risofladan, Vaasa | collected... | reverse complement strand
CTGGTGAGCGTCGAAAAATTGCGTCGCGCCAAATCCAAGCGTCAAACGGGCGCTAATGGGCGAACTATTCCTGACCTCTTGCATGCCATGCCGACTTTTACAGTTCGCCAATGGCTGCTCGTGACCGCACGTGCATTGAATCATTGGCGTTCGATTCCGCGAACGTTCGCGCGCGACTGCACGTAATCGGCGGCGTTGCTAAAGGCGTTGCTAAAGTTATGCGCTTGCACACTGTGCAAGGGGTCACCGGGAAAATGCCACTTTTTTGAAACTGATCGAAAAACTGCTGAAGTGCGGGCGCAATTTTCGTGCATTGCTCGACGTGCAAGGGGTCATGCTCATTACTTGAGTTGGGCGGAACATGGACTCAATTGGGAGAAACGGTGCGACATGTCTGGTGCCAAGCATTGGATGGACACTAGCAAAGCGATCCACTGTGACTGCTTTCTGGAATCGATGCTTGATTTTTTCTGCGCAAGGCACTTATTAGCCGTTCTTCCTTCGGATTTTGCGCCACAATGGCACACCGCATTTGAAGATGACGCGCCGACTCCTTGGAAGAGTGACATTGCGTTGAGTTGATCGCTCAACTGATGAACTGCGCTGCCGTGCTTCGCGCGTGAGCTCGGCAATCAGATGACGTCCCGTAACACGTATGGGAATATCATCTCCTAAAGACTCGAGAATGTTGGTATAGGGACAGTTTGCCTCGCACCCCTTAGTTACTCGATCTATTGTGCCAGTAACTAAGTTGTAGTCCTGAGGTGCAGGATCAAAGACTCCTCCAGGCGCGGCAATCATGCACACGAACTGTGCTAACTCCATTCCCGCGCAGCCGACCGAGAATGCAAATACGTTCTCGTTTCGACGCAAGCTATGGTCTTCGGGTAAACCCTCGATGTAAACAGGGTCATCCAATAGTCCTTCTCGTTCCGCTTGAACGAGGCCCGGGTCAAACTGCGAGAGACATTCGAGACAACGTCTACCTGGCGCAACCGTATGAGATCGCCAGTGCGCTCCCCGAAATTGACCACCTCTAGCGTCGACCAGAATTCCGCCGTCAATTACAGGAACCAGATGAGAGTACGCAATGAGGTTCAACACGGCTCTTGGCCAAGGGCGATCGACACAACTAATTAGAACGTCACAATCGAGAGCGCGGCTCCATCCCGCTGGTTCACAGACACTGTCTTCGAATGAATGAATAATTACCTGTTCGGCAGTTGCGGAAGTCTCAATAGCTTCTGCCAACACAACGGCTTTCGACTTACCGACAGAACTCGACGTTGCATGAAGTTGTCGATCTAGATTATGGGTTTCCATTGTGTCGAAATCGATGATGTCAATCAGACCAACTCCGATGCGCGCAACCGATTCTGCCATCAATGCACCGACGCTGCCTGCGCCAATTATTCCAACGCGGAGTCGGGCCAAGTCATCTTGAACCGATGCTCCCCAAGCGGAAACGGTTCGAATTTGGCTACTCTGCCTATTCGGCCTCGGAGCAATCGTCGGATTAAATGAGACTAGTAATTTGTCACCAACAACACTGACTAGCCGACAATTCTTAGGTTCGTACTTTCTAGGTTCGCTGCGAATCCAAAATCGACCACTCCAATGACCATCTCCAGCAATGGTGAGTCCAAGGAATGGCAACCCAGTGATTGCTTGTGCTTGAGCTGCATGAGACGTCTCGGCGAAAAAGTCGTCGCTGCTAAGACCCTGCCAGCCGCGGCCACCAGGATGGCTGTGCATCAGGGCGACGCCAGCCCCTTGTTCAGTTGCTTCACCCAACGCGCGAAGAAAATACTCACTTGTGAACTCAACGTTGCCGTGAACATCTCGTTCATCTTCGTTTGGATAAAGAATCGATTGAATAATCGCAGTACTGCGTTCTGTGCCTGAACTTGGGTGCCACAGCGCAAAACACAGGTCCTCTTGTCCATCCGCGCGAAGAAGATGCTCGATTGCATTTTTGGCCTTCAATGAACTCATCGCTACCGCAAGCTCATTGCTCCATTTGAATCGGTGCATCGTCATGCTATTCGTGCAAAGAGCGCTCGAATGTGAGACATGTACGCCTTGAAGGTCCGATCACTTTGCGCCCACTCTGGAAAGGGTCGACTCCAGTACTCCCAAGTCTCGCCAAGTGGTGAAGCGTGAACATTTCCGTCGGGGTGTCCGATACGCGGCGACACATGTGGGCCTGGAGGGCAACTCAATGGCCAATCCGGTACAAATGTCAAAGCGATCTTGATCGACTCACCGAGGCGACCCCCAACTGGAATCTGAAACTCGAACTCAACGAAGTTCTCGTTCACGAGAGCAGCGTCGGTGTAAATGGAATGGACTTCCATTAGAAAGTCATTGAATTCCATTTCAAGATACGGGAGTTGGGCCGGTGCTCACCGTGACGAAGGTTTCATTCTCATGAACTTCGATTGGGGTGTTTGGGTCATCCTTGTACGAAGTCTGGTGACGACCTTCAACGAGAACTAAATAGTTCGTTGCCGGATTGACCCGTGCCAATTCCATGATTTGCTTTTGGCTCAAATCTTGTATTTGCGTCGTGACGGTCTCCCCATCAACATAGAAAGTAGTCGTGCGCGTTGCTGGGTGGTCCGTCTCGTGAGGGGTATCGGTCATGATTCATGCTCCTGTTACATATTTCTGGCTATTTACCGGAATTACGTAACAGTATAGCCGAAGTCTTGGCGCTTGTTGCGATAATTGTAGTGCTAGTCTATTTTACGTAACAAAACGTCCCGTGGAAGGAAATCAGTGCCTTTATCTGGTGAATTAGTTCGTGCGCGTGGTGCCAACGGATTGAGTCAGGATGATCTTGCAAATGCTCTAGGTGTGAGCAGAGCGATGGTCAGTTATTGGGAAGCGGGGAAGCGCCTACCAAATGATCGGCAGCTTTCGGCGTTGAGTCAACTCCTCAGGGTGCCTTTAGGAGTCCTTCTTGGTCACGAAGAGCCGCCGCCCGCACCTGACATCGCCATGATGATGCTTCGCGGCGCTGATCAAGACGTACCTGACGAAGCGTTGAGCGGTTTAGGTGACTTCGTCTCTTTTTTGGACACTTTCGCAAAATTGGCGGCCGAAACTAAGGTTTCAGTTCGAGGTTTGACGCAGAGTCCGTTTAAGAGTAGTGCTGGGTACGAAGGTGCCGAAGATGCCCGTAGAAAGGCTGAGGAAGTTCGGGCGCACTTGAGACTTGGCTTGGGACCCGTTGGCGACATGGACGCGGTGTGCGAATTGCTCGGCATAACGGTTTATCGAGCTAATCTCGGATCTGATTTAACTCGGACCGTATCCGGCGCGTTCCTCAATCATTCTGAGTTGGGACTTGCCATCCTCGTCAATCTTGATATGACTCCGGGTCGAAGGCGTTTTACTGTCGCACACGAGTTAGCGCACGCGCTGTTCCACAGTGACGATAATCCTTATCTCGTGTCGACGGCGGCAAAGTCTCCTCGAGAACGATTTGCTGACGCCTTTGCGGGAGAATTTCTTATGCCGATCGAAGGCGCGAGACGCGTCATGGAGGAACAAGGCTTTGGGCCACGAATCAATGATGCGGCTGAAGTGATCTATCTACAAAGGTATTTTGATGTTTCTTACATCACGGCGCTCGTTCGAATGCGCCAGGCAAAGTTCATCTCGCAATCTCAGTTCGATGGTTACAAGCGTGTTCGGCCAGTGGCTCTCGCTAGATCCCTCGGATTTGACATAGCCGAGGAAGAGTGTTTTTCTCAGCCCGAGAAGTGGAGACTTGAGCGGTTTCCGCAACGATTTCTAAGGCTCATTCGCGAGGCAGTCCGAAAGGACGTCGTATCTGTTTCGTCAGCTGCTGCATTGACGCAACTATCTCTCGATGAAATATTTGATTTAGTAAACGAAGACTTTGTGTCGGCCGATCAAGGAACAGAGGAGCTCGCTGAATTACGAGAATTTGAGGTAACGGGCGTCATTGGAACGACTTAATACAATTGTCGACACCGTTGTAATTCGGTACTTCTTACTTGTAGAAGAAGAGGATTTACTCTTGAATCTTCTCGGTCAAGCGGTAGCGGTGCCGCGCGTCATTTACGATCCCGAAGAGGATAATGATGTACCGGAGTTAGCCCGAAGCGAGATAACGCGGAGCATTGCGACACAGCAGCGAAACTCGAGAGATCTCGCCAGAGATCGAGAAATTCGAGTTCAAGCTGAACGAAACGCAACTCGACTCCTCTCTATTCATCGGCTACACGCGGATTCGCTTGTAATCGTTCTCGATTTGACTGAAGAAGAATTACGAATAGTGAGTAGTTTGACGAGTCCAAGCGGATGCCAAGCTTTTGGATTGAAATTTCCATTGGGTGCCGGTGAGGCGGCTTGTTTGGCTATAGCGGTCAGCCGTAATTACGTGTTAGCGACCGATGACAATGACGCATTGAAAGCGCTGGCAAGTATGAATTCTTCGTATCCCTATATAAGGATACGAAGAATGTTGATCGACGCATTTGAGAAAGGACTAATTGCAAAGGACGAAGCGAACCGGATCCACTCAGAGATGCGGCGCCTGGGTTTTCGCGATTCGGTACCACCTTTTGAGTAGTGTTTGCTCATTCAAAATTGGTTTGAATATTGGAGGAACTGCGCCTTCAATGAAAGTACAGCCATAGCATCTGCACCAGAGTCGTGACCACTCAGGCACTCTGGTCTTGGGCGTCGGAAGTACCCTTGACAAAGTGAACATTCAAGAGCGCCTCGGCTTTCACGGGCAGTCAGGTTATGGGACACACACGCTCTTGAGAGCTGGGGCCAGGACCTCCCGATGAGCAAGCGTGGCCTGAGCGAGGCAGACATTTGCGCGAAGTACATCACTCCAGCAATCATCGAATCCGGGTGGAAAGAGCAAACGCAAATCGGGCGGGAAATCCACTTTACAAAAGGGCAAATTCATGTCCGAGGCAAGATGGTCACGCGAGGGAAGTCTAAGTTCGCTGATTACGTGCTCTATTACAAACCCAACATTCCGATTGCCATTATCGAAGCCAAGGACAACAAGCACTCTGTCGGAGACGGGATGCAGCAAGCGCTGGAGTACGCCGACATTCTCAACATCCCGTTCGTCTTTTCCTCAAACGGAGACGGCTTCGTCTTTCATGACCGAACCGGGGCCAGTTCAGAGATGGAGTCAACCCTCGCGCTGAATGCCTTTCCGAGCCCAGAAGCTTTGTGGCAGAGCTATCGACATTGGAGAGGACTCTCGCCCGAAGTCGAGGAAGCTGTCCTCCAGGACTACTTCGATGACGGCAGCGACCGCGAGCCTCGTTACTACCAACGCAACGCCATCAACGCCGCGACAGAAGCGATTGCCAAGGGGCAGGATCGTGTTCTACTCGTCATGGCGACTGGCACTGGCAAGACCTACACAGCGTTTCAAATCATCTGGAGACTTTGGAAGGGCGGGCGCAAGAAGCGGGTCCTTTATCTCGCCGACCGAAACGTGCTTATCGACCAAACGATGGTCAACGACTTCCGTCCGTTTAAGGGGGCGATGGCGAAGCTGAGTACAGGCTCCAAGACAATCGAGTCTGAGAACGGGCCGACCACGACGATCGCAACCGCCATCGACAAGAAGCGGCGCATCGACACCTCGTACGAGATCTACCTAGGTCTTTATCAGGCACTGACTGGTTCAGAGGAACGCCAGAAACTGTTCCGCGAATTCTCTCCTGGCTTCTTCGACCTCATTGTTGTTGACGAGTGCCACCGCGGAAGCGCTGACGAAGATGCCGCTTGGAGGGAAATCCTGGAGTACTTTTCCGAGGCAACGCAGATCGGTCTAACAGCGACGCCCAAGGAGACAAAGTACGTCTCCAATATTCATTACTTTGGGTCACCTATCTACACTTATTCACTCAAGCAGGGCATCCAGGACGGCTTTCTCGCTCCGTACAAGGTTATTAACGTTCACATCGACGTCGACGTCGACGGATACCGCCCGCCCCGAGGGAAAACAGACCGGGAGGGCGAAGAGGTGCCGGACCGGATCTACAACCAGAAGGATTTCGATCGAACGCTCGTGATCGATGATCGTACAAAGTTGGTTGCCAAACGAGTAACTGAGTTTCTCAAAGAAAGCGGAGACCGCTTCCAGAAGACAATCCTCTTCTGTGTCGACCAAGAGCACGCCGCTCGCATGCGTCAGGCGCTCATCAATGAGAACCCAGACCTCTTCGCCCAAAATCGGCGGTACGTCATGCGAATCACCGGCAACGATCCGGAAGGCCAGGATCAACTTGGCAACTTCATCGATCCCGAAGCAAAGTTCCCCGTACTTGTAACAACGTCTCGGCTCCTGTCCACCGGAGTCGACGCGCAGACGTGTCGCCTGATCGTGCTTGACAGGCCCGTGGGGTCGATGACTGAGTTCAAGCAGATTCTCGGTAGGGGAACGCGCGTCCACGAGGACTCCCACAAGTACTACTTCACACTGATGGATTTTCGTGGGGCGACACACCATTTTGCCGATCCAGACTTCGACGGCGAGCCGGTGCAGATTTACGAGCCAAGTGACAACGAGTCCATCATGCCACCAGACGACGCCATCGTTGAGATTGGCGACGATGAGATTGTTGTCGACGCCGGTAACGATATCTCTCTCAAACCAGATGAACCTGATAGCCGGAAGCTCTACGTCAATGGCGTACTCGTCACCATCATCGCCGAGCGAGTGAAATACCTCGATGCCGACGGCAAGCTGATCACTGAAAGTCTTCGCGATTACTCCAAGCGAGCAGTGACCAATCAGTTTGCTTCGCTTGATAGCTTCCTCAACCGGTGGAATGAGGCTGATCGAAAGCAGGCGATCATCGACGAGCTTGAAGAAGAGGGCCTGCGCCTTGAACCGCTTGCAAATGACGTGAATCCCGATCTCGATCCGTTCGACCTCATCTGTCACGTGGCCTACGGGCGTCCGCCACTGACGCGCCGTGAACGAGCTGAGAATGTTCGCAAACGAGACGTCTTTGCCAAGTACGGCGCTCAAGCCCGAGCAGTGCTCGAAGCACTGCTCCAGAAGTATGAGGACGAAGGGATTGTGGATCTCGGTGATCCAAGGATTCTCCAGATCCCACCGATCGACAGCATGGGCACGCCAGTCGAACTCATTCGGCAGTTCGGTTCCCGAACCAAATACCAACGAGCCGTGCATGAACTCCAGGACGCTCTTTATGAGGTGGCGTAACTGATGTCAGTGAGAACCATAGTGAAGGCAATCCAGGACATCATGCGTCAAGACGCTGGGGTAGACGGAGATGCTCAGAGAATCTCGCAGCTCTGTTGGATGTTCTTCCTGAAGATCCTCGATGACCAGGATGCGCAGTTGGAGTTGATGGAACTCAGCTACTCGTCGCCCCTGCCAGATGCGTTGCGGTGGGGCTCGTGGGCGACGGACCCGGAAGGCGTGACCGGCGATGACTTGCTCAGGTTTATCAATGACACGCTGTTCCCAAAACTCAAAGTCCTTTCTCCAAGCGGTCCGCAGGCCCACCGGCAGAGGGTCGTCCGCGCTGTGTTCGAGGACGCCTACAACTACATGAAGTCTGGGCAGCTACTTCGTCAAGTGATCAACAAAATCAACGAGGTGGACTTCAACAACCTTGCGGACCGACAGCACTTTGGCGATGTCTACGAACAGCTGCTCAACGACCTACAAAGTGCCGGGAATGCTGGCGAGTACTACACCCCGCGAGCGGTGACGACGTTCATGTCCGAACGTGTCGATCCGCGGCCGGGAGAGATCATCCTCGATCCTGCCTGCGGCACTGGAGGTTTTCTTACTTCCTCGATTCGCCACATGCGTGAACGATACGTTAAGACGCCCAAAGACGAGCAGCTCATGCAGCAGTCCCTTCGCGCTGTAGAGAAGAAACCGCTACCACACATGCTTTGCACTACGAACATGCTTCTCCATGGGATCGAGGATCCGAGCTTCGTTCGTCATGACAACACGCTTGCTCGTCCGTACGTAAGTTACGGGTCGGCAGATCGAGTCGACATCGTCCTCACTAATCCCCCTTTCGGCGGAAAGGAAGAGGCAGGGATCGAATCGAACTTCCCGTCGCATCTGCAAACGAGAGAGACTGCGGACCTTTTTCTTGCACTCATCATTCGGCTCCTAAAACCTGGTGGCCGAGCTGCCGTCGTTCTTCCGGATGGATCACTCTTCGGCGAAGGTGTGAAGACACGACTCAAGGAGATGTTGATGGAGGAATGCAATCTTCATACCATCGTGCGCTTGCCCAACAGTGTCTTCAGGCCGTACGCATCTATCGGAACGAACCTATTGTTCTTCGAGAAGGGTGAGCCAACGACCGAGACTTGGTACTACGAGCATCGTGTTCCCGAGGGTCAGAAGGCGTACTCGATGACAAAGCCGATCCGAGTCGAGCAATTGCAGAGGTGCGTCGACTGGTGGGGAGGAAACAACAGGAACGGCCGAGTTGATACCGAGTTCGCGTGGAAAGTTTCCATTGGCGACGTCAAGGAACGTGGCTTCAACCTTGACATCAAGAACCCGAAGGTTGTTGCCGACGATCACAGAGATCCATTGGAGCTTCTGGCCAAGCTGGATGCCGCGGAAACTTCCGCCGCTTCATTGCATGGGCTGCTGAAGTCCATCCTTGAGAAAGCGTTACTGCGGTGAGCGCAGATTTGTTACTACGGCAGTTCGAGCGGATTGGCAATGTGCCTGACGGAATCGCCCGGTTGCGTCGTTTTGTCCTCGACCTCGCCGTCAGTGGGCGGATAGTTGAACAGGATCCCTCCGAGCACCCGGTCAATATCAACGGTGGCCCATCTTCGCTACGTTCGGGGACAAGAAGGCAAAGGTCGAGTCCCCTGCTGTCATACCCCAACCTCAACGTCCTAGAGCTTCCGTCAGGCTGGAAGATGGCCACGGTAGGCCAGATTGCGGAGTGCTTGGATTACATGCGTGAGCCGGTGAATATCGAGGTACGTAACGAACGTACTTTGGGGAAATCGCACGATGAGTTGTTCCCCTACTATGGCGCCACGCAGCAGCAAGGCTGGATAGATGCCTTTCTTTTTGATGAGGCGCTGGTGCTGCTCGGCGAGGATGGCGTTCCATTCCTTGATCGGCTGCGCTCTAAGGCCTACCTCATTTCAGGCCGGACCTGGGTGAACAATCACGCACACGTCTTGCGTTCCCACCTAGCATTGCCCGAGTTCCTAGTACTGGCCCTCAATACATTCGACTACCAAGGTCGCGTTATGGGTGCGACACGCTCCAAGCTCAATCAGGGACAGATGGTGACAATGCCCATTCCAATCCCACCCTTAGCGGAACAACACCGCATCGTCGCCAAGGTGGGCGAACTGATGACGCTATGCGACCAACTTGAGGCTGTGCAAAAGGAACGCGAGCTACAACGGGATGCGTTGCGCAGTGTTTCGCTCCACCGCCTGACGTCAACTGACGATGTTGCCAACGGGGCCAGCAACGTTCAGTTCTTCCTGAAGACGTCACCGCGGTTGATCACGAAGCCGGAGCATGTTGCAGCAGTTCGACAGACGGTGTTGGACCTGGCGGTCCGTGGGCGGTTGGTGCCACAAGATCCTGCTGATGTACCGGCCGAGTACGATCCGCGACCGGTAAGAGGAGTTGCCACGCTTCAGAATGGATACGCCTTCAAGAGCGAATGGTTCCAGGCATCCGGCTTGCGCCTCCTCCGCAACGTGAACGTGGCGCACGGCACTATCGATTGGGCGGCGACGGCTTGTGTAGACGAGGCCAGGGCGTCGGAGTTTGCGAGATTTTCACTCAACAAAGGGGACATCGTGCTGTCGCTTGATCGACCTTTCATCACAACTGGCACCAAGGTAGCCGTCGTCATGGAACACGACTTGCCAGCGCTGTTGCTCCAACGAGTAGGTCGGTTTCAGATGGATCCCACGCAGCTTGATCCGAGCTACCTCTTTCTATGGGTCACGTCGCCATCCTTCAGCCGGCAAATAGACCCCGGCCGGAGCAATGGCGTTCCACACATATCTTCAAGGCAAGTTGAGGATGCTGAGATAGTTGTCCCTCCTCTTGCCGAACAACACCGCATTGTTGCCAAGGTGGATGAAGTGATGGCGGTGTGCGATGACCTTGAGGCGGCGCTCGCCTCTGCGCAGGATGGTCGGGGACGACTGCTGGAGGCACTGTTGCATGAGACTTTGAACTTGGGCGAAACTTCTGTTCACCTTGAAAGGGTGGACGTTCTTCCGGAAGCGAGAGACTAAAAGTCCTAGTCAACGGTAACTTTGTACTTGTCAGATAGGGGAGTGGGCGCTTCATGGGCGCTTCGGGAGAATGAATGTTGTCGAATCGCGGAACTCTGCCCTCGCACGTTTCTCATTGTCATCTGCCTTCAATTCCCCCCTTTCTCAATTCCAAGAAAAGCAGTGACGATTCCGAAGATTGCGCCAGCAAAACCGAATAATGTGCCCGAAGCGGTGGTGAGGTGTGTTGCTTCAGTGGCGATTCCCCCTCCGACCAAGGCGGCGAATATTGAGAAGGCAACTACGAATCGACCGGTGTTAAATGAAGAGCCGCCGAGCAATCCGTCAACCACGTTTTGGGCGTAGGTATTTGCTGTCTCACTCACGTTCGCTGGCGGAGGTGAGTTCAGCGCCGTCGAGAGCGTTGTCATCAGAGGCTGTAGTTGGGCCGCAAGATGTGCCGCATCCTTTGGAGCAGCGCCCGCAGGTGGCGGCTCCGCTCCGAGCGCTGAAGTCATGAGATTGACAAGATCGGGACTTGCGACATTCTTCTCAAAAAATAAACCCATGGCTTACTCCTCCCCTTTGCAATCACCACCTCATCGCGGTTTCGGTCTTTTGAAGAACTATTAATCAGTCCTGGTTATACCACGAGTCTTCGTCTCGACGCTGAGTCGACAATTGACGATGGAGTTTCTGACGCATTAGCTGACCTGATTTCTTGCAGCGGTTGATCCTAAATTTACACGGTTGCCGATGTGATCTCCCTCAATCGGGCTCCTTCGCCCTGAGGCGATGGAAGATTACTGGCTAACTCTGAAAAAATTAAACCAGAACGGCGAAGCATGTCGCCTTGACTTGCTGCATTGGGCTACCGACGCGACTCGGGGCCAGCTTGACTCTCTTGCTCTTCACTTCCTTTGGGCGACGGTTTGCCACTCTTGCAACAACCGCTCTCCCAAGAATCGTTCCAACTCGTGATTGAATCGGCCTGGGTTTTCCGGAGACTTTCGAGCTTGGATTTCTCAGCCCGTTTTGGTTGAGACCGGTTACGATTTTCTGCCTAGTCCTCCTCGGGAGTGCGGTCTCTGAGTTTGTCGTGCAGTTGTTCTTCGTTTCGTACGCCGCAACCAGTGATCGAGAATGCTACTTGTACCGGATTGTCAACTCGTTGCCGGACCATGTGGGCGACGCAATCACCCCGTCGACACTGTTGGACATGGAGAGGTTGTCACGAGGATCCTCATGGCCAGGCGTCCACTGTTTGGGGAACATCTTGAGATTGGTAAATGT
>Ga0307373_10013227_pt1 | contig 11578 bp, 12 predicted proteins | sample OX2MG_FD_202534 | JGI IMG/M metagenome (GOLD analysis project Ga0307373, IMG submission 202534) | Soil microbial communities from Risofladan, Vaasa, Finland - OX-2 | ecosystem: Environmental > Terrestrial > Soil > Coastal area > Acid sulfate soil | place: Finland: Risofladan, Vaasa | collected... | reverse complement strand
CAGCACCGGCGTGCCGTTTACGGCGGGGTTTGGCGGCGATTCGCTCGGAGTCAGCAGCACGGACACGAACCTCAATGTACCCAATGTGACCGCGGGATGCTCGCTGGTGAATCGCGGCAATTTTGCCAATTACATCAACACAAATTGCTTTGAGCTTCCGCCACCGACACCGGCCATTCAGGCCAATTGCGACATCGTCAGCACAAGTACCATCGACCCCGTCACCAACCAGCCCGAGATGTGGTGCCGCAATCTTCGCGGGAACCTCGGGCGGAACTTGCTGATCGGGCCCGGACGGCTCGACATGAACTTCACAGTTTTCAAGAACAACTTCATCCCGAGCGTCTCAAGCGCCTTCAACGTGCAGTTTCGCGCCGAGTTTTTCAACATCTTCAATCACCCGAACATCAATGCGCCCCTCAACAACCGGAATGTGTTTGACTCGAAAGGAAATGTGATCGGCAGCGCGGGCCTGACCGACTCCACGCAGACCTCCCCGCGCAACGTGCAATTCGCCATCAAGGTCATCTGGTAGAATTTTGTCTGCGTTTTTTGCGGCCCTGGCAAGACGGCAGCCGACTGCGGCGCAGGCATTTTAGAGGAACGAGCCAGGCGGCTGGTTATGTCCGGCATGCGTGGGGCTGCGATGGCAAGCACCCGCGGGCCGATTCCGAATTACGAGCGCCTGTCCGTGCGCTTCTCGCGGACGCACGACGTACAGATCGCATGACGGGGAGACGGGTAACTGGCGAGTTCCTTATTTTTCCGGCATTGCACGCAGATGCGCTTCCCCTGGATTACGGGATGTCCTTTGTGCTGCTGGCTGGCGGGCACGCCAGCCTTCTGCAAATGAAAACGCACGGCGGCATCGGAAACTTGCAGCGTGTCGGCGATTTCCAGCTGCGTTGCTCCGGCATCCCACATTTTTCCGATATCGATGCGCAGTTGCTCGGCAGGGGGCCTCTGCCGGCCACGTTTTGATGTTCTCATCGTCTTTCTTTCCAGTTTCTTTCCGGTTCCTGTGTGACGCCCGTCCTGGCGCTTATCTGGAAGACGCGGGAGGCGGCGTCACGACCGCGACCATTTTCCGGATCATCCCGTCGGACTTGCTGATGATGTAGATTTCGCCGTCTCCGCCCATCGACAGGCGCACATCGGCGCGGCCCCCGCCGTACGGAACGCCGTAGGGATCCACCGTAGGTGGTGTGAATTTTTTACCGCGCCACCCGCCCACGACCAACGCTTCTCCGGGGAGCACGCCGAGGGGTGAGTCCGGATTGACCACGCCGCCTTTGTGCGCGAAGGCATCCGCGACAATGTCATACATCCGCCGCTTCACCGGGGCCTTTGCGGAGCTGTTGTACGGGCTCTTGTACAGGACCTGAATTTCATGAACGGGCGCCTGCTTGCCGCGCACCCGGTGGCTGGCGATCATCTGGGCCAGGTCGGCGTAAAACAAGCGTCCTGTGGTGATGTCCGAAAAAATGTATTTTCCCACCATCTGCGGCATCAGCTTGCCGCGATACACGAATCCGCTTCCGATGGAGTCGCCCTCTTCATGGCTGTAGACCGCCACGGGATACATGGGCGCGACGGGTTTTTCCAGACCCACAACGGTGAGAAGGTCCGGATTGGGGAAAGGAATCGGCGGTTTCATAAGCGTTCCGGTCTTGCCGCCGTTGGGCACGCTGAGCACTTCATCGCCTTCACGCTCCGCGTATCCGTAGTTTGCGCCCTTGGTGATGATATTGACTTCTTCCCAATAATGCAGGCCCACGTCATCCGCGATCAGCGTGTTGGTGACCGGGTCCCAGGTTATGCGGTGCGGATTGCGCAATCCATACGCGAAGATTTCACCCCGGGCGCCGGGGACCGACACGAATGGATTGGGGTCCGGCCCGGTGCTGGGAATGCGGTAGCGGCCGTTGGGGCTGAGCTTGTCCTGCGGGCGCAAATGGATGTCGGGGGTAATGCGCAGGATTTTGCCCTGAAACGCGTTGAGCTGTTGTGGGAGCGTATGGACCACTCCGCGCGTTTCTCCCGACCCGCCATCGCCCATCGAAATGTACAGGTTCCCGTAATCTGGCTGCCCGGGCTTGGCCAGCGGGTCAAACAGCAGATCGTCCATTTGATGAACGAAACCCACCGAACCGGCGCGCAGGATTTCTCGCGCGGTGCCCTCAAACGTGGAATTCCTGATATTGGTGTCGGTCCATTCCACAAGGACGGATTCGTATTCGTCTTCGCCCGCGGGAGGCTTCACCACTGGGGTTGTGGTATATCCGGCCAGGTTCAAGCCGGGCGCGTGGGTGTTTGTCGGCATCGCCGATCCGTTGATGCTGGGGTCTTCGGTGTGGATGGTGTAGAACTTGCCGTTTTTGGCGTAGTTCGGATCGAACGCGATGCAAACGACGCCCGCTCCATAGCCCGGGTTGGTGTTGAACTTCGGAAATATTTTGGGAAACGTGAGATAGGGTGTGAATTTCCTGGTTTTCTTGTCGAGGATGTACAGGACTCCGTTCAGATCGTTCACGAAGAAGCGGGAAGAGGCCAGCGGGGCATTCGCCGGTTCGGACCGCAGCGCGTTGATGCGCGAGAGCATGCCGTGATAATTGATGGGGGGCGGATAGGCGTGATCACCCAGCGAGCTGGACAGGGGAGGATTCGCGTAATCCTCGATACGGATGGCGGTGCCATCTTTGGAAACCTCGGATTTGGTCGGGTATTGCAACGGGTACTGCGCCCACGCGACCGGCAGGCTCAGCAGCGCGCCGGCCAGCAGCGCAACGCCAAAATAAAATCGCACACGCCGCTCGACCCACCCTTTTTTGTTTTTCATTGGCATCCTGGCCTCTTTCCCCTCGAAGTCCTCGGGCGAGCGCGCAAAAATATCGCTCCAGTGCCCTCGGGCAAAACGCGCCGCAGGAAGTGCGAGTCATTAAATGTTGAATTCCGCGAGAGAGTATACACAACCGAGGCCCGGAAAATCACTCGGCGGATTTTGCAGCCCCGTTTCTCCGGCTTGACCATGTTTACAAGAAACCGGTCTAGCCCGCTGTAGCGCCCGCCTTCAGGCTGGCATCTGCTGGATTCTGAATTGCCGCCCTGAACGGTGGCGCTACAAAACATCCGAATGCAATATTCAACCGCGTGTCTTAGCTCCATAATAATGTCACCCCCTAACGGCTACGTGAAAATGTCACCCCTATGGAAACATACACGTTGAGCCAGAAAGAATTGCAACGAGTAGCGGTCATTTCTTCGTGCGTGAAGGGGGGCCTGGCGTGTGCCAGCCGCGGACGACCCAGCCCTCGCCGCCTGCCAAAGAGAGCTCATGTACCAGCTCGCGGGTCTTCGATGGCAACGATTCGATGACAACTATTGGAAAATCTCCTTCCGACTAAACGCGGCAGCGATGCAATACGCCATTTTCGCCGGATTGATATTTGATTCATTGTCATGCGCCTTTCCCTTCGTTTTAGTCGTTGTTTTACAAAGTTTTACAAAAGGAACAAATTTTCCGGACTCATGTGAACTGGTGTAGAATTCCGGCCATATCGCAGGGCCAAAAGAAAAAGCCCCCGCCGATGGAGGATTTAAGATGAGAAAGACCTGGATTAACTTCGCCTTTGTGTGCATTGCGGCAATTGGTTTGCCTGCCTGCGGGCTTGCGCAAGCGGCGCAAACCCTTCCGTTGCCCGATTCCCCGGTCGCCACGGATATCCCCGGCGCAAAAGAATTGCCGGATCCGAACATGGTTTATAAAGTGGTGTTCGATATCAGCAAGGCCGCTCCGAAAATCGATCAGGTAAATCCCGGCCTTATCGGGGTCGCGCGGTTCGACAATACGCTGGCCAAAAATGGCGTGCCCGCCGATCATCGAAAGATCGTGGTGGTATTTCACCAGGGCGGAACCGACATGGTGCTCGATAATGCGGCGTTCAAGGCGCGTCATGACGGGCACGACAATCCCAACATCGCGATGATTCAGAAAATGAAGAAAGCCGGGATCGACTTCCGCGTGTGCGGCCAGGCAGTGCTGGCCAGGAAGATCGCCCCGGATACCATCCAGCCCGAAATCGAGCTCGACCTGTGGGCCTTGACGACGATCGTCAATCTCCAGCTGCGGGGCTACGTTCACATCGGGGGCAACTAAAATTTGCGAACAGGGGCGGGCTTGAGCGGATCATTGTGCAAACGCCCGCCACCTTCCGCCTGGCATGCTTGTGCGCCAGGCGCGCAATCATGCACTGAAAATGGGCCAATCCTGCCTTGCCACCCCGCTGGCCACCCGGCTTACTGGTGGTCTTTCAAAACAAAATGTGAATGGGGCTTGCTGTGGACGTAGGTTGCGACGTCGTAAGCTTCCTGCGGCGTCAGGCTTCCTGGACTGGTTTGCGGCATGTTGTGCTGGACGAATGCGGCCATATTGCTGATTTTATTCATGCCAGCGCCATCGCTGAATGAGTCGGGGCCCCACAAGGCCGGAAAGGTCGGCAGCAATCCGGCACCTTGCGGACCGTGGCACACGGCGCACTGTTGCGAGTAAATCTGACCGCCGCGCGTGATGTCCCCGGTCAGTGCGGGAAGCTTGATCAGGCCGCGCCCGGGCAAGGCACGTCCGGTTACCTGGCCCTGGGAAAGCCATTGCGAGTAGGCGACCAGCGCCGTCATCTCCGGACTGTCATTGGGAACCCGGTGGCCGAACTCGCTTCGTTGGAAGCACTGCTCAATACGCTCTTGGTACGTAACCACGGCTTTTTCGCGATCTCGATACAGTGGAAACAAACCGGGCACGCCAACCAGTGGGATCCCGTAAGCCACGGTGCCACTATTGACGTGGCAATAAGTGCAACTCATCTTGTTTCCCACGTACTTCCCCGCATATTTTGGGGTGTTGTTGAAGATGCTGAGTCCGAGACGTATGCTGTCGCCCATCGGCCCTGCGGGAATGGTTGTGCTGTCCGGCGCCGTCCAGGTAATTTTAGGCGCGGCGGTTTTCTGCGAATCCGGCGCAGCCGCAAGATTGCTCGCCCGCCCGGGAAACAAGATGCTCGCCGCCGCGAGAAGCCCCAACGTCACACCACACCGCGCAACAAACTTCCGATTCACTCGCTTCCGATTCACTCGAATTCTCCTTCGATAGGGATGAAGCGGGATTTCAGTTTTCCTCGGGATTTTCCCCGGACCCGGCGCCGCCTTATGCCTTCAGATAGGCGTAATGGCCTACGCATTGCAAGTAGGCAATCGCCCCCACCATGGACGGCACGATAAGCACGTTCGGCAGAGTGTGTGCCTGAATGTCCCGGGCGATCTCTTCCGGCGTCACCGACAATTTATTTTTTTTGATCAGCCCCCGCGCCGCTTCCTCCACCGAAGAGTGGCAGCTCAGGAAGCGCACGCCGCGCGCCTGCAGCCCTTGAATGGAAGCGTCCTGCTCAGCCGATTTCGGGTCGCTGGGATCCTTGGAAGTGTATTTCAGCGATGCTCCGGCCTTGCTCGGGTAATAAAAATTGCGCAGCGCCGGTTTGCCGGTTTTCGGGTCGTTGAGTTTTATGAATTCCCCGACCCGGTATTTTTGCCAGACGTAGTCGCTGTAATTCAGCATGTTGGCCGGCCCGTTCAGCGTGCAGACAATCTGGACCTGGTCGGCCGGAACTCCGGTCCCGAAAACCAGGCCGTTCATGCCGTTCTTGGCGTTTCCCAGGAATTTTCCATCGGTCGAACTGCTGTGCAGGGCCAGCTTGACCTGCCGCGGCAAGCGCGTGAGCGTTTCAAATTCGGCGGCCTGCCAGCTGGTTTTTGGCCATACAAACTGAGCGTGAACGGGGTCACTCAACATAGCGGTTCCAGCCACTGCGACTGCCCCCCCTAGAAGAGCGCGGCGCGAAAATTCATTCATGAGTGCTTCTCCTTTTTATATTCGGCACGATAGATTCATATCATTTCCTAAATAATGCATAACTCAAGCTTTGCGATATAATACCCCTACTTCTTGGGAAACGTCCACAGTCACAGACAGCATATGGGCCGGGCTGCGGCGTCCCGATCCCCAAACCTGGCCGCCGCTTGACGTTCTCGCAGAAAGCCCCAGATATGATATTGTTGGCACACTGTGTGATGTCGCGCCGGCAAATATCCTGTTGCGCTGGAACTGAACGGGAAGAATCGGGAAATGCGCGCGCAGAGATCAGGCTCCTCATCAAAAAATATCGGCATCGTCGGAGGATCGAAATGAAAGCTTACCGCGCACTTGTTTGCCTTGCACTCGGGATGCTCTTTGCCGTTCCCCAAGTTTTTGCCCAAGCCGGCGGAATCGAAACGAAAGTCATGGTCCGCGCCCTGGCGCGTGATGCAAAGATTATCGGCAAGGAAGTTGGCGGCGCGCGCATCACGATTCGCGACGTCAGCACCGGAAAAGTGCTGGCCGAAGGCACGCAGATGGCCGGGACGGGCGATACCGCGATGATCATTGTGAAGCCCCACGTCCGCGGAACGAACATTTATGACACGCCGGGAGCCTCCGGATACCTGGCCGTCCTGCACCTGGAGCAGCCGACGGTTGTGGAGATATCGGCGGAGGGTCCCCTGGGACACCCGCAAGCCACGCAACGCGCGTCCACAACCATGCTGCTGGTGCCGGGAGAGGACGTGCTGGGCGACGGCGTCCTGCTGGAACTTCACGGATTCATCGTGACGGCCCTGGCGCCGCAGGCCGATGCCGCGGTAAAAGCCGGTTCGCCCTTCGCAGTGAAAGCCAAAGTCACAATGAACTGCGGGTGCCCCACCGAGCCGGGCGGGCATTGGGATTCGAACAAGATCAAAGTGGTCGCGCGGGTGATTCGGGCGGGCAAAATCGAAGCGGAAATCCCGATGCAGTACGCCGGAGTGGTGGACACCTACTCGGGCAATATTCCGGCCACCACGCCGGGGCAGGTGGAATTGCAATTTCTGGCCATGGATGGACCGAATGCGAATTTCGGACTGGCGCGAGAAAATTTAACGGTCGTTCCCTGACCCGGCCCTAATTTTGGTTAAAAAGTGCGACCCGACGTAAAACAGGCCGTGGAACTGCTCCAGCAAAACGATCCCAAATCGTTGGAAGAGGCGCTGGCGCTGCTGCAGAACACGGTTTTTTCCTTCAGCATGAAAGTCTGCGGGCAACGGCAGGACGCCGAAGACACCATGCAGGAAGTGCTTCTCAAATCCGTATCCCAGCTTCCGAAATTCGATAGTCCCCGGGCCCTGGCCGTATGGCTCTACAAAGTCGCCAAAAACCGCTGCCTGATGAGCAGGCGCAAAAGCAAATTCGCCCCCAAGGAAAATCTCTCGCTCGAATCCTTAATGCCCGGGCGGCGGGAACTGGAAAGCTTTTCGGAAAAGACGCGAAAAACGCCGGAGACTTCGCTTCTGCACCACGAAAATGCCAAACTCGTGCGGCAGGCCGTGCAGAAGCTGCCTCCGGAATACCGGCTCATTCTTGTCCTGCATGACATGGAAGAACTTTCCGACACGGAAGTCGCCGAAATCACCGGCCTGCGCCCCGGAACGATTCGTGTTCGCCTGCACCGGGCGCGGCTGTTTGTGCGGAAAGAGCTGGCCATGCACAACGGCCAGCGTCCTGCCCGGCTGCTGCGGAAAATTACGGCGGGACCTGTTTCCGCCGCGCCCTCCCGGCAACCTCAGGGTGAACAGGCCAAGACCGCACTCGAATCCGCCTCAGTGCCCGGGCAGGGCCGCTGCAAGGCCATGTTCGCGGAGCTTTCCAACTACCTCGACGACGAGCTGGACGATTCCCTGTGCGAAGAACTGGAAAAACACATGGAAAATTGCCGGCCCTGCCAGGCATTCCTTTCGACTCTGGAGCAATCGATTGAACAGTGCCGCCACGCTCCCGACGAGTTGCCCGATCCGCGCGTTGCCGCAGCGATCAGAAGGGATGTGCTCGCCAAATATCAGGAAACGCTGGCGAGCCTGGCGAAAAACCGCAAGAACCGGAACACGGGAAGCCTGTAACCCTCTTCGTATCTGCGAATTACCGCACCACACCTCATAATCAAAATACCCTGTAACAAAAATCGATATCCTGCATTTATTCGTATGAATCAAGAAAAAAGCGCCCATCCGATGGTGGAAAGTGCGATCACCGCCGATGGGAAGGAAGGAAGGCCACACTATGAAACGCAATGTGGGAGGCGCGGACCGCGCGATTCGCATAGTGGTGGGAATGGCGCTGCTGGCGATGGGTTTGCTGCACGTTATCACGGGAGCATTGGCAATTGCCGCCTTCGTCTTCGGCGCGATTGCGCTGCTTACCGGGCTGGTTCGCTACTGCCCGGCCTGGTCGCTCTTTGGAATCAACACAATTTCCGCCGAGCACAGGTAACAGAACTGGTCCGAACTGAACCGGGGCCGCACTGAGAAGTGGACGGAATTTCAGGGGAGGCAGAAATGGTCAGCGCAAAAGTAGTACTGAGTCAACCGTTGAAGCCGGAACGGCAGTTTGTCGCTACCAGCGGCAGCGAACATCACATGTTGCTGGACGACGCGGCCGGAGCCACAGGCCCCAAACCGATTGAACTGGTGGCGACGGCACTGGCCGGCTGCACGGCCTTCGACGTAATCACGATCCTCCGGCAAAAATACCACCAAAAGGTGACCGGCTACGAAGTGCGCGTGGAAGCCGACGTGGCGGAGCGCCCGCCGCAGGTGTTCACCACCGTGCGCATCCACCACGTGGTCACGGGATTCGAAATTGAACCTCATGCGATCGAGGAAGCGATCCACCTTTCGGAAAGCAAATACTGCTCCGTGGGAGCCATGGTGAAGCAAACGGCCACTTTGCAGACCACATACGAAATCGTGCAAGAAACGTCTGCATACCTGCAAGCGGTTCCCGCGGACGTTGCCGTCTGATCCGGCCTGGCCCGGCAAAAGGCAGCATTTTCGCATGTGCGCTACATCACTGTTTTATTAATGCTGCGCGCTAACATACGCTGTCATCAAACGTGCATTTTGCGAAGGGACATCGATTTCATGAAATCACTATCTCGATTCGCGGCCACGCGCGGCGCTTGGGCCGCCGCGGCTCTGCTGCTTCTGCTTCCCGGCGGGCTATTGGCGCAACAGACTCCAGCGAGGGCGCCGGCTTCCTCGCCGCTCACGCTTTCGCAGGCCGTGCGCATCGCCCTGGAGAAAAATCCGGCGAGGAAAATTGCTCTGGCCGATACCCGGGCGGCGTCGGCAAACGTGCGGGAGGCGCGATCGCACCTGCTGCCGCGCGTCACTTTCTCGGAAACCGTCACGCGCAGCAATGACCCGGTGTATGTCTTTGGCAGCAAGCTGCGCCAGCGGGGCTTTACCGCGGCCGACTTTGACCTGAACACGCTCAATGCCCCGGCGCCGTTCGGAAACTTCAGCAGCCGCTTTGGGGGAACCTGGACGCTTTTCGATTCCCTGTCCACCTGGCGAACCATCCATCGGTCCGAGCGCACGCAGGACGCGATGCAGCACCAGTTGGACCGCACCGATCAGGAAATCGTTTTTCGCGTCGTCGATTCCTACTACGGCGTGCTGCTAGCCAGGAAACAGCTTGAGGTCGCAGAGCAGGCGTTAAAAACCGCTCAGGCCATCCTTGACCGCAGCAGGAATCGCGTGGAAAGCGGAGTGGTGGTGGAGTCCGACGCGCTGAGCGCCCAGGTGCGGCTCGCCGCGCGAAAGCAGGAATTGATCCGCGCGCAAGATAATTTATCCCTTTCTCTCGCGCAGCTCGGCACGGCCATGGGCCTCGCCACGGAAAATAATTTCGATCCGGCCGAAGTTCTTGCGGAACGCAATTTCCCTCTTATCGCCCTGCCGGAAGCCGAAAAGGTGGCCGTGGAATCACGCCCGGACCTGAAACGGATTCGTTCGGACGAAGCGGCTCAGGCGCAAAGCGTGGCCATCGCGAAATCGTCATTCGGTCCGCGGGTCAATGCTTTCGCGGATTGGGAGGCCGACAATCCCTCCTTTGTCGGCGGCGGAGGAGGAAACAACTGGCTGGCCGGGATCGAAGTGCAGTTCGATCTTTTTCAAGGCGGGGCAAAAAGGGCTGCGTTGACCCACGAACAGGCAATACAGGAAAAAGTCGCGGCGATGAAGGAAGCGGCGACCGACGCCGTCCGCATGGAAGTGCGGCGAGCGTACTACGACGTGGATGCGTCGCGGCAGCAGGTGGAAGTTGCGCGCGCGTCGATCGCGCAGGCCCAAGAAAGCCTGCGCATCAATCAGGACCGCTACGATTCCGGGCTTTCCAACATCACCGACCTGCTTGCCGCCGAAGAAGCCGCGCGCCGCAGCCAGACGGATTACTGGGAAGCGGTCTACCGGTATCACGTGGGTTACGCGAATCTGGAACTGGCCGACGGAACATTAAATCCCAAGTCTCCCGTGGTGACGCCATGAATCGAAATATCGTAAACTTCGCGCCCTTCTCTATGGTGTTGGCCGTGATGCTGCTGGGCAGCGGATTGACGGGCTGCGGAAGCGCCCGGGAACCGGCCCCCGCGGCGCAAGAGACCGTGAACAACGTCGCGGTGATTGTCGCGCACAAAAGCGTCGTTCCCGAATGGATCGAGGCGGTCGGAACGGTGCGCGCGAACCGCACCAGCCAACTGGCCAGCCAGATGATGGGCACGATTCTGGACGTTCGCGCACAGGAAGGGCAGCGCGTGCAGAGCGGCCAGGTCCTGGCGACGATTGACGCCGCGCAGCCGCGCGCCGCTGTGGAGCAAGCCGTGGCCGCCGTCAGCGCCGCGCAGAAAGAAGTCAGCGCGGCGGATTCCAATCTGGCCCTGGCAACCTCCACGCTCAAGCGATACCAGCAACTCTATGACAGAAAATCCGTCAGCCCGCAGGAGTTTGACGAAATCAAAACGCGGCAGCAATCAGCCGAGGCGCGGCGCGATCAGGCTCGCGCGGGCCAGACCCGCGCCGAAGCGGAGCTGGCGCAGGCCCGGACTTCGCTGGGCTACGCGCAAATTCGAGCGCCCTTCAGCGGCCTCATCACGGAACGAAAAGCGGATCCCGGCACGCTGGCCGCGCCCGGCCAAATCATTTTCACACTGGAAGACACTCGGAGCTACCGCCTGGAAGCCGCCGTGAACGAGAACGACATTGAAAACATCCACGTCGGCGAGGCGGCGCGCGTGACGCTCGATGCCCTGGGAAACACCGAACTGGCCGGCACCGTGTCGCAGATCGTTCCCGCGGCCGACGCGGACAGCCGCAGCTTCCTGGTAAAAATCAGCCTGCCGGAGGACGCGCGATTTCGCTCCGGCATGTTCGGCAGGGCGCGCTTCGCCCACGGCACGCACACACAGGTAACGATACCGCGCTCGGCCGTGGTCGTGCGCGGCCAGTTGCAGGGCGTGTACGTAATTGACGCAGGCCAGACAGCGAGCCTGCGCTACATCACGCTCGGCAATCCGGCCGGGCAGCAGGTCGAAGTTCTCTCCGGCCTGCAAGAGGGAGAAAAACTGGTGGCCGAGCCCGGAGAACGCGAACTTGGCGGCATGAAAATCGTGGCCCGACAATGAGC
>Ga0307373_10013224_pt1 | contig 11578 bp, 11 predicted proteins | sample OX2MG_FD_202534 | JGI IMG/M metagenome (GOLD analysis project Ga0307373, IMG submission 202534) | Soil microbial communities from Risofladan, Vaasa, Finland - OX-2 | ecosystem: Environmental > Terrestrial > Soil > Coastal area > Acid sulfate soil | place: Finland: Risofladan, Vaasa | collected... | reverse complement strand
TCACGACGGCGAGAATCGCGGCGGCGACGGTCATCGAGCCGGCGCAGTACAGCATCGGGTCGAGATGCGCCGCGCCGTAGCGCATGATGACCGGCTGAACGGCCGCGATGATCGTGGTCACGATCACGTTCACGATACCGACCGTGAAGGCGTTCGCGGCGCGCGACTCATCCCTGCCGGCGGCGTTATCATGTGCCGCTGGGCGATCCGGAGATTTCATGACAGGACGAAATTGAGCGTGCGCAGGATTGAAGTCAGTCGGGGGCGATGCATCTTCGCGCCGGTGCCGCTATGTTAGTCGGCGGCGCGCGCGATTGAAATGAAGACCACTCCTCTGCCCGAAAATCGACCACCGACGGCGGTGCTCCTCGACTCGCACGACGCCCGCACCGCCGATGCGACCGTGGTGGCGGACGACCTCGCCGCATCGGCGATGCGTGGCGCGGCGCCCGCGCAGGTTATGGAGCCGGCGCGTGGAGCACGCCTATGGTCGTCGCCGAGCGCCGCAATCGCGATCATCGTCGCGCTCGGCGCGCTCCTGTTCATCGTCAACCTGGGCACCGCGCCGCTCTACACCAAGGGCGAGCCGCGCGAGGCCGTCACGATCTTCGACATCGTGCATGGCGGCGGCGTGATTCTGCCGCTGCGCGCGGGCGTCGAGATTCCGTCGAAGCCGCTGCTGATGCATTGGCTAGCCGCGATCGTCTCGCTGATCGCCGGTGGCGTGACGACGTGGAGCGTGCGGCTCCCGTCGGCAATCCTGGCGATCGGCGGGATGCTCGTGACCTATCTTTACGTGCGGCGCCTGTTTGAAGCGCGCGCGGGGCTGATCGCGGCGGTGATCATCGGCACGTCGTTCCAGTACCTGCAGGCCGGCACCGGCTCGCGCGTCGACATGACGCTGACGTTTTTCATGGCGGTCGCGTTCTTCGAGTTTATCGCGATTGCCGAAGGGCTAAGCGCCCGCACGACCCTGCTCTACCTTGCACTGGCGCTCGCAATGCTGACCAAGGGGCCGATCGGCGCGGCCCTGCCCGTGCTCACCGCGATGGTCTGGATCGCGCTCACGCGGCGCTGGAATCTGTGGCGGCAGCTCGCCCTCAAACGCGGCGCGTTAATCGTTGGGCTGATCGGCGGCGGATGGTATATCGCGGCGATTATCAGCGGCGGCGCGGCCTTCGTGCATAAGCAGATACTGGGCGAGAATCTCTACAGATTGATCGGTCATCGCGGCGTCAACGTCGGCCATGCGCATCCGTTTTACTACGAGGAGGCGGCGCTGCTCGCGGGCTTCATGCCGTGGACGCCGATCGCCATCGTGGCACTGTGGCAGGCGATCCGCCGTCCGCGCCGGCGCGACGCGCGCCTGGGCTATCTCATCGTATGGTTCAGCGTGGTGCTGATTTTCTACAACCTGCCGCAGAGCAAGCGCGGGGTCTACCTGATGTCGCTCTATCCGGCGCTGGCGGCGATGGTCGCGCTCTATCTGAGCGACGCGATCACCGACGGCGCGGCGATCGCCCGGCCGGTGCGATGGCTAACGCGCGGCATGGGTGGATTTTTCGTCGCGACCGCCGTCGCCGCATTCGCCGGACTGGCGATGCTCTACGCGGCGCCAGCGCTACTGCTGACAATTCTCGCGCGCGCCGGAATCATGATCGACGCTCTGCCCGGCGCATTGCGGGCGACGGCGCATCAATGGGCGCCGCTGGCCATCGCGATTCCGATCGCGGTCGCGGCGATCGGCGGGTGGATGATCCGCGGCCGGCCGGCGCCGCACAGACTGATCCTCGCGACCGCCGCGGGCTTTGCCGCGATCGTGCTCGCGGTCAATCTGATCGTCGAACCGGCGGTGGCCAATACGCTTACGCTCAAGGGCTTCGCGACCGCCGCAATCAAGACCGCCAACGGCGCGCCGATCGGCTATTTCGGCAGCCTGGACTACGGCTTCGCCTTTTACAGCGGACGCAATATCGCCTTCGTGACGAGCAAGGAGACCACTTTCGATTTCGTCGTCTGCTCCGAGGATGACTACCGGCTGATGTGGCCGGCGATGCGCGCGCGCTATACGATCGTGCGGCGCGGCAATCCGACTGATTTTGACGGGAGCGGCCGGATGCTGCTGCTCGAACGGATCGGCGGCGTCGGCGCATCGCCGCCATCCGCGAGCGCATCGCCCGCCCATGCCGCGCCATCGCCCGAGGCGCAAGGTCCGGAGACCCCATCACCGACGACGTCGCCGAGCGGCCGCACGTTCGATCTATGACGAGGCGCCAGGCCGAGACGAGGAGTCAGGAAAGCCGCGCGCGGCGCAGATCCGCGACTGCGGCGGCGAGTCGCGGCAGCACCTCGCCGGTGGGGCCGCGCAGGCTCAGATCGCAGACGCGGCTGATCTCCGATTCGTAGAGATTCGCTTCAATCAGTTGGCCGCCGCGCTGCTTGACCTCGAGGGCGAAGCCCGCCGCCGGATAGACCGTAGCCGAGGTGCCCGCGACGATGACCGCGTCGGCCAACGCCGCATGATCGGCGCATTGGCGCAGCACCTCGGGCGGTATCGGTTCGCCAAAAGCGACGGTGTCGCCCTTGAGCAGCCCCTCGCATTGCGGACATTGCGGCGGCAGCACCTCGAGGCGGATCTCCTCGGCCTTGAAGCGCGCGCCGCATTCGATACAGCGAATGAGCTTCCAGTTGCCGTGGATCTCGGCGAGGGCATTGTGCCCGGCCTGGCGATGCAGGTCGTCGACGTTTTGCGTGATCAGGAAACGCAGGACACCCAGCGCTTCGAGTTCGGCGAGCGCCTGATGGCCGGGGTTGGGTTTGGCGACCTTGAGCGGACCCCACAACTCGTCGTCCTGCCGGCGGATGCGATCTTCCCAGGCTTTTTTCGGATCGGCGAGAAAAATCTGGTAGCCGTTCATCGGCGGCTCGCCGTACTTGGTCCACAGACCCCCCGGACCGCGAAAGGGCGGGATGCCGCTCTCGACCGACATCCCGGCGCCGGTCAGCGCGATGACGTAGCGGGCGGCGAGCAGCGCGCGGGCCGCGGCCAGAATTTGCGCATCGCTTGCACGCTCGGCATTCGCAGCCATCGGGAATCGTCCTCCAATGCGGCACTGGCGGAGCGCTGAGCCGTCCCTCGCGGGGCGGCGCACGACCGCCATCGCATTATGAAGGCGTAAACCTATTCCGTCCAGCCGATGTACTCGTTCAGGACCTCGACCACACTATCGGCTTTGCCGGGTTATGACTCGCGGGATGGGCTGGCGGCGACCAGGAGGACGTCCGCCATGACGTGGAAATCAAATTAGGAACACTCCGCATACGTCAGGTTGTCATTCTGAACGGAGTCTGCGACGTGAAGAATCCCGGGATTTTTCGCTGCGCTCAAAATGACACAGTGGGCTTGTGCGGAGCTTCCTTGGTGGGCAAAGCGCGGTAAGATTACTATTTGATAAAAATATAGCCAATATAGATAACTCAGTCCGGACTTTCAGTTCGTGCCGTGTCAGAGAGAGATCACGAAATCGGCGATCGCTCGCGCGAGCAGATCGGGCCGCTCGAGCAGCAGATGATGATGCACGGCGGGAATCGTGGTGAGACGCGCGCGCGGATTGGACGCCGTGGCACGTTCGGCCGCCTCGGCGGTCATGATGCGGCTGTGCTCGGCCCGCACCAGCATCAGGGGAATCGCGATGCGCTCGATTGCGGCGGGAACGTCGAGACCGTCGCTGCCGAAAAAACTTTCGCGATCAAACTTCATCGTGGCGCGACCGTCAGGCATGCGGGTGAGGCTGTGCGCGGCGATGGCCGAGAGCGTCGCGGCCGGGATGTCGCCTTCGTCGGGCATCAGGCGAAAGCGGGCGACGGCGGTGGCGAAATCGGGATAGGCGACGGAAGGCAGCGTCTTGAGGCGCGCGAGATAGCGGTTGCGCCGATAGGTCGAGGTGACGGCCACGTCGATCGCAATCGCGGCGCGCGCGAGATCGGGAAACCGCGCGGCGAACGCCAGCGTCGCGATACCGCCCATGCTATGGCCGGCGACGATCGGCCGCGCGAGCCTGGCCGTGGTGATGAAGCGGGCGAGGTCGGCGGCGTAATCGGCCGGTGCGTAGGCGGCCGGACGCATCCATTCGCTGTCGCCATGGCCGCGCTGATCGATCGCGATGAGCCGCAGATGCGGATTTTCGATCGCGTCGGCGAAAGGCTGCCACCACCATGCGTTGGCCGAATTGCCATGGAGCAGCACCAGCGTGTCGCGGCCGCCGGGATTCCATTCGAGATAATGGAGGCGCGGCGTGCCGTCGAGAAACCGGCTCTGCGGATCGGTCATCCGAGTTCGTCGAGAAATTCGCCGAGCGCAGCGGCCAGACCCGGCGGATTATCGAGCAGCACATGATGATGCGAAGCGGGAACGGTGGCGAGCCGCCCGCGCGGCATCACGGCGACCATCCGCTCGGCCAGTCCGGGCTTGAGAACGCTATGCTCGGCCTTGAGAAACAGCGCGGGACATTGCAGGCGGGCGAGTCCCTCCCAGGCCTTCATCGGCTCGCGGATCATCGTACGGCGATCGGACTTGTAGTCCCATTTGCCGTCGTCGGCCTGGCGAAACGAATGCTCGGCGATATGGTCGAGCACGGTGCGGGTCGCGATATTGTCGGCGGGAATCGTGCGGAAGCCGGCGATCGCCTCGGCGAGCGAGTCGAAGCGGCGCGCCGGCCGTTCGGCCAGGCCGCGCAGGCCGGCGACCGCCTCTTGCGGGTAGCCGGGCGGACTGTCGATCGCGACCATCGCGCGCAACGTTTCGCTGTGCAATCCGGCGTAGCACATCACGTTGTGACCGCCCATCGAATGGCCGATGAGCGCCGGCGCAGCGAGGCCCCATGAGGCGATCAGCGCGTGCAGGTCGGCCACGTAATGGCGCGTGCCGTAGCCCCATTCGTGGGTCCATTGGCTCTCGCCATGGCCGCGCTGGTCGAGCGCGAGCACATGATAGCGGCCGGCCAGTGCGGGCGCGACGAAGTCCCACCAACGGGCATGCGCCGCGCCGCCGTGAATCAGCAGGACCGGCGGGCGGCCCTCGCCGCCGTAATCGACGCAGTTGAGGGCGAGGCCGGTCGCGCCGCGATAGGTCCGTGTAATCATCGCCGTGAGCTATTCCAGACGGTTGCGTTGCGCGGCGCAAGAGGTGCCCCAAGCGCCGACTTTGCACGGAGAAACTTTCGTGTAACCATTATATCCGGTGCCTCGAGAGTTGGTTCTATGGCTGTAAAGTCCCGATCGCGAATCATTCCATCAGCCCTGCTGGCGTTAATCCTGATTTCCGCCGGTGCGGCACGAGCGGCGGATTCGAGCGCGACCGTTACCGACGCCGCCGGGTCGAAACCCGCCAATTCGCCGATTGCCGCCGCGCCACCATCGGTCTCCGCCCCGGCCGGCGTGGGTGACTACGGCGCCGATTCGAACGCCGCCAAGGCGCGTGCGCTGGTCGCTGCCGCGATCAATATGACTGACAGCGATCGTGCGGTAAAATTGCTCTGGCAGGCGACCACGATCGATCCGAGCTACGCCGACGCTTACATCTACCTGGCGCTGTTTTACAACTCGCGATCGAATTTCGGCAAAGTCGTCGAAGTCTATCAGAAGCTGGTGAAATATCAGCCCGGCGAACTCAGCGCCTACCTGAATATCGGCGAGGCCTACATGTCGTTTCAGCCGCCGCGGATGGAAGACGCCCTGCCCTTCTATCGCAAGGCGATCAGCATGGATCCGACGTCCTCATTCGCGGCGCTGCGCATCGGACAGATCTATGCGCAGGAGGGCAACCGCGGCGAGGCGGTCAAGTACCTGCGGATCGCCAGCGGCGATCGCACCAAGAATCCCGACCTGGCGGCACAGGCCGATCGTCTGCTGCACGATATCGGCTCGTAGGGCGCGAACGGCTCAGGAGGCGGCGGGCGCGGGACTCGCGGCGGGCGGCGCGGATTCCGGCGGCACGCGAGACTGCCCCTCGATCCGTGCGGCCTCGTCACGCAGGCGCGGCGCGATAAAATCCTTGTCGAATTTGGCCTGCTGCGCGGGCGTCAGCAGGGCGTGAATCCGCAGATAGGCGGCGAGAAAATTCCGCCGCCGCTCACGCTGAAAATTGTGCTGCATTTCGACGATATGGTCGCGCGTGTCGTGGATTATGTCGGCTACCTGATCGCGCTGCGCGGGTGTCAAATCGAGCGTCGCATTCATCCGTTCGAGCAGATTCGTGCCCGGAACGGTGAGCAATCTGTAGCGATAGGCGAGCGTGCTGCCGGCAAACCCCAGCGCGAGGCCGGCGACCATCGCGGCCACCAGCAGCAGGGTGCTGGACCTAGCCGGCACGGTCATCGGTCCCGGCGCCGGCGTCGGGCGCAATCGAATCGAACAGCGACGGCACGGAATCGGCGTTTTCGGCGGCGGAGTCCAAACCAGCCACGTGGTAACTGACCGGCGTCACGTCGCTGTCCTGGCCGGCCACGGCCGCGGTGAAATCAGGCGCCGGCCACGCCGTAACTGACCAGGCGGAAAATCCGCCCACCAGGAGCATCAGGACGGCGGCGGCGGCGACCGCCCACGGACGCATCGCGGACGGCGCGATCCGTGCGGACGGCGCGAGGCGCCGGGCGGCGGCGCGATACCTCCGCACGGGGTCGATCGGTGAAGCGGCGGAACCGGCCGCCGGCTCGGCGTGCCCATGAAGCACGGGGGCACTCAGGGCGAAGACCCGAAAGGCGCGATCGCATCGTTGGCAGGCGCCAAGATGATCGCTGAAGGCGGCGCGATCCGCGACCGACAACGTGCGGCGCCAGAATGGCGCGAACATCTTTTGCGCTTCAAAACAGTTCATCGGGTTGCCCGGCCGCGCGGCTCCGCAAGGATTCGTTCGGCCTGTTTGCGCATCACCTGGCGGGCGCGAAAGGCGCGGATTTTCACCTTGGCTTCGCTCCAGCCCATGGTCTGCGCGATTTCACTCACGCTCAAATCTTCGGTCTCCTTGAGAATCATCACCATCCGATCGTCAGGGCGCAACACGTCGAGCAGGCGATGGGCCAAGTCGTGGGCCTCCTGGCGCTGCTCGGCGGCATCGACGAGATCCTCCGGCGAGGCGTCGTTCACCAGTTCGATCCAAGCGCTCTCGGGCGCGGAAAAATCGGCGACGAGATCCTCGGGCCGGCGCTGGCGGCGGCGCAATTCGTCGTAACATACGTTGGTCACGATCGCACGCAGCCAGGCGATAAAGGGTAGCTCGGCGCGATAGGTCGCAAGACCGGTGAAGGCCCGGATGAAGCTTTCCTGCGCCAGATCCCGGACCATCTCACGGTCGGAGAAAAAACGCTGGCATATCCGCTCGACCTTGTCGCGATAGCGCGCGGCAAGCTCGGCGAATTCCGCCGTCCGTCCGCTCAGGACCTCGGCGATCAGCTCCTCATCGGGTCTGACGGCGAAGCTCCGTTGGAACCAATTTATCGCCAAGGCATTCCGCATACCTATCCATTAGTACGTCGCACAGAGTTCACGGTTACAGAGATGCTTCGAGGGACCCGGGAATCCACGGCGCGCGCGGCGCGCGGGACGGGCGACGGCGCATCTCAATCCCCGTGCGGCGGCAGGCCGAGTCCCGCACTCAGGAGATCGGCCGGCGTGTCGAGATCGAGCACCACGCCGGGGTCTTCGACCTCGAGATAGGCGACCCGCGCCGGATCCGCGTTGACGACTACGCGAGCCCCCTGATCCTCCGCCGCGGCCGCCAGTTCGCTAAACAACGCGCGGGCAAAGATCACCGGATGGCCGCGGCGGCCGTGATCGCGCGCGATCGCGATCGGCCGGCCGGAGCGGGCGTATTCGGCGGCCAGCGCGCCAAAGGTCGCCGGCGCGACCAGCGGATGGTCGGCGAGATGGACCAGGGCCGCATCGGCGTGGCCCTGCGCGACCTGAGCGAGGCCCACCTTGAGCGAGGAAAGCTGGCCGCGATCGAAATGCGGGTTAGCGACGATGCTGACGCGGGTGTCGCGCGGCACCGCCGGCCACACCCGATCGGCATGCGCGCCGAGCACCACGACGACGCGATCCGCCACCGTCAGGCACATTGCCACGGTGCGCGCGATGAAGGTTTCGCCACCGGCCATCAAGAGCGGTTTGGGGTAGCCCATCCGGCGCGATTCGCCGGCGGCGAGCAGGATCGCCTCGATCCGTGGCTGACTCACGATGCGGCCCGCGGCGCCCGCTAGCTTGTGCGGCGCAGGCGGCCGGAGCGCGTGCCAAGATTGAATTCGTCACGCCGGCCGGTGCGCCGTTCGCGGACGACCTCGGCGATAATCGAGATGGCGATCTCTTCGGGCGTCTCCGCACCGATATCGAGTCCAAGCGGTACGTGGACTTCGTTCAGAAGCTGCGGGTCGAAGCCGTCCTCTTCGAGCCGGGCGAGCGTGGCCCGCGCGCGTCGGCGCGAACCGATCATCCCGATAAAGCATCCGCTGGGCTTGCTCAGCGCGGCGCGCAGCGTCTCTTCGTCGAACGCATGGCCGCGGGTCACCGAGATGAGGTAGCAATGCCGGTCGAGGCCGAGCGCGGCAATCGCGGCGGCAAAGGGTTTGACGATCACTGTGTCGGCGGTCGGAAAACGTTCGCGATTGGCAAACGAAGCGCGATCGTCGATCACGGTAACGTGAAACCCAAGCATTGAGCCCAGTTCGGCCAGCGGCTGCGCGATATGGCCGGCGCCGACGATAATCAGGCGCTGCGCCCCGGTTATCGGATCAACAAAGACCCGCGGCGCCCCGTCCGACGCGACCCGCGTCACCGGCTTGAGATCGCCCGCGCCGTCGACTTCGAGCAGGCCGGCCACGGCGTCAGCCGCACGCTCCGCGATCGCGCCCAGCGCCGAGCGTTTGAGTCCGCTCAACTCACCCGCCGACGCGCGATCGGCCGGGTCGACAACCGCTTTGGTCCCCGGCGGCAGTTCCGCGCGCGTCCCGGCATCGACCACCGTGAGCAGCGCGGCGGGTCGATTATGGCCCGCCGCATCGGCCAGTTGGCGCGCCATCGGCAGGTCGCGCGGCGACCACAGATCGATAAATACGTCCATGATCCCGCCGCAGGTGCCGATCTCGTTCTGATCGAAATCGCCTGTCAGATCGACCTCGGCGAGCCGCGCGCCCTCGCCCGCCTCGAGCATCAGGCGCGCCTTGCGAAAGACTTCGGCCTCGCCGCAGCCGCCACCGATCGTGCCGTATTGCCCGTCGTCGCGGACGATCATCTTGGCCCCGACCTCGCGCGGCGTCGAGCCACGAACGTTGATCACCGTGGCGAGCGCGAACGGCTTGTCCCGTTCAAGCGTGCGCACGGCTTCGGACCAGATCAGATCAACTCCAGCCATCTTGAGCCACTCCAGCGACGCCCTCCGGCGGGACGATCGTTCCAAATCGGCGGCGCCGGCCGAATTTCCGCATACGCGCCGGACGATCCCGCGCCGCGGCCCGCGCGGCTTTGCCACGGTCAACGCGCCACTCGTTACGATCATTGTGGCGCAAACGGTCCAAATCTTTCCAGTGGGTAAGCGCCGACGGCGCGCGGCGCAGGCGCGGCGGCCGGAGCCGAAAGCCGCACGATTAATCGACCAGCCCTGTGGCGCAGCCTGAGCCGGATCGGCGACGATGCGCCAGGTCGGCGATTGCGCGGCGCCCGGCGGGCCGGATCAGAGTGCCGGCTGCCCCGAGCCGGATCGGCTGGAATCGGACGGGCCGGTGCGGCGACGACCGCCGTCTTCGGCCAGGCCGTAGCGCGTGAGCATGCGATAGAGCGTCGAGCGCGAAATGCCGAGCAGGTCGGCCGCGCGGCGGCGGTTACCTTCGGTCTCCTCGAGCGAGCGCACAAGGGTGCGCTTGATCACCTCATCGAGCAGCAGTGGCGATTGCCCAGGGGCAGCTTCGGGCGGCGCGTGAACCGCGTTTCGCGGCGGCGGCAAATCCGGTTCGCCGTCCAGCGATGCGTTGGATCCGAAGTCGTCGAGCTCGTCGGGCGCCGCATTGCCCGCACGAACGACGTGGTCGGGCAGCACCTGGACGTCGACGCGGTCGCCGTCGGTGAGCATGGCGGCGGATTGCATGGCGTGGGCGAACTCGCGGATATTGCCGGGCCAATGGTAGGCTTTGAGGGCGGCCAGGGCGCGGCGCGAGAGGTAGCGGATCTGTTTGCCGAAGAGCCGGTTGTAATGCTCGATGAAATGGGCGGCCAGCGCCTCGAGCGCATCGCGCCGCTCGCGCAGCGGCGGAATCAGGATCGCCGCCGCGCTCAGCCGATAGTACAGGTCGTCGCGGAACTCGCCCGCCTTGACCATCGCGCGCAGGTCGCGATTGGTCGCCGCCACCAGCCGGATATCGACCTTGTAAGTATGCGCCGAGCCCACCGGCTGGATCTCGTGGGTCTCGACCGCGCGCAACAGCTTGGGCTGCAGGCGCAGCGGCAACTCGCCAATCTCATCCAGAAACAGCGTGCCGCCGTTGGCCGAACGAAAGTAGCCCAGCGAATCCTCCCGCGCGTCGGTGAACGCCCCGCGCACGTGGCCAAACAACTGCGACTCGGCCAGCGACTCGACCAGATTCGAACAGTTGAACGTGACGAATGGCCCCTTCGGCACCGGCCCCAAAGTATGCAGCGCGCGCGCCACCAACTCCTTGCCGGTGCCCGATTCCCCATGCACCAGCACCGTCGCCTTGTACGGCCCCAACCGCGCAATCGTCTTCAACACCCGCCGCATGTGCGCCGATTGCACCACCATCCCGCTCACGTTTTCACTGCCGCGAGTGAGATCTTCCAGCGCGATCCATTCGTCTTCATGATCGCAACGAACCGGAGTGGAATCGTCGGAAAGCGCGCCCATTGACAGATTGTGCTCTAGATTCATTCGTTCATCTCTTCTCGCACGTAAACATCCAGTGAGCAGAATCTAGTCTCGTAGTGTTGTCGAATCAAGTGATTATTGACGTTCATTTATGCTTTAACAGTGATTCTTTGAGTTTTAGGGGTCACAACATGGTCTATATAGAAATTATTGGACGAAATGTGTTTTGAAATGGATAGAATGGTTAAATCTCGCCATCTATTGCCCATGATAGATAAGATATGACAAGTATTGCTTAGAATTGACAATATTAGGCTATACGTACCCCTGAGGCGTCGAATCCACGCCGCCGTTCCATCCATCAAAGATTGATTGCACCGATGGGTCGTGGGCCGGCTCCCGCGGGAACCGATTGGCGGAACCGTAGAGGACGCACGATCGTAACGGCGAAGGCGGCCGGATGCGCAGGTTCGGTCGCGCTTTCCGACGCTTCACGCGCGCGCCGGGTGGCGCTTCAGGCAAATCCGCTCAACAACAAATAGTAAGAATATATAACACTTCGTATGATACGGTGCCATTTCCGCCTTGCGAACCCGGCCGGCGCCGATTTAAGAGCACCGCCAGGCGCATCGTCCACGCGCGATGCGCCTGGCGCAAGGGGCCGCTCAAGCGGCGGCAAGATTCGCCGATGCGGCACCGGCTGGAACCTCC